>ERZ791821.66-NODE-66-length-108598-cov-7.910994_pt1 | contig 108598 bp, 94 predicted proteins | sample MGYA00510300_ERZ791821 | MGnify/ENA primary metagenome ERZ791821 (study PRJEB30046, sample SAMN00792034) | human gut metagenome | study: EMG produced TPA metagenomics assembly of the A metagenome-wide association study of gut microbiota in type 2... | reverse complement strand
GGCGACATAGCCAAGTGGTAAGGCGTGGGTCTGCAACACCCTGATCACCAGTTCAAATCTGGTTGTCGCCTCTCTTATGAGAGCCTCAGAATCCTTTATTTATAAGGGTTCTGGGGTTTTTGTTTTATAATTTTGATGTTTGCGCGTGTTTGCGGTCTGAAAACAGTGCATTGTATGAAGATTTACCTATCTATATTCATACAATAAATTGATTTGATCTTGAATCTGGCACATTTTCAATGCATTAAAAGGACTATATATCGTTTGCGCAAACAAGGCTTCTGATAGCAATGAGTATTGCTGATCTGCTTATAGCTATAAAGGAATTGCAGCTCAACAAGATTTATGCTCCGGCTGTCCTTACAAAAAAATATTTAGAAGAGAGTGTGTTTGCGCAAGCAGAAGCTCATATCTCCTTTATTAGAATCGTAAAATGGTCGCTATACCTTAACCGAGAATAGCGGCCATTTTACTTGCTGTCTCTTCATTGGAAGTAATATTGCATAAATAGTGTTGTGTCATGGAAAGTGTCGTATGACCAAGCAGTTTTTGTAACGCTGTATCTTCCATACCATTCTTATACATGATAGATGCTGTCGAGAAACGCAGCTTGTGGGAGGAGCGGTATTCGATGCCTAAGTCCTCACAACATTTTTTCAAACGGCGATTGAAAGTAACTGTTGCCAATGGGCTGTCGCCACGATAAAAGATAAATTCCTGATTATCGGGTTGTAACTTTCGGATCCGGCTGAGAATGGCTTTTGTTGCAGGTGTCAGCGGCATAGAGCGAATTCCATCTGCTGTGTTGCCCTTAATGGAATTGATGACACGGTTCTTGTTATCTATAAAGCGCTGTATACGAATAAAGTCCCCATCAATGTCAGCCCATTTTAGGCCCTTTATCCGTATATCAATGAGGTATCCTCCGAGGAGTATGATAAAAAGCTTACGTTTATATTATACAATAATCGCTCAGATAATGAAAGATATAAGTGTACGAAAAAAAACGGTCGTTTTTTTTATACAGTTTCAACTTGCGTATATTGCCAATCATCTGTACACTATAAATATAACATTTTTTTCATACAATCGGGAGAGATGCGCATTGAACTATGGATATATAAGGATTTCTACAAAATTTCAGAACGTGGAACGACAGGAGCGCAACATCCGCCTGATGTGTCCGGATCCGAACCTTGTTATCATCAAGGAAATTTTTACTGGTAGCACACAGGATCGGCCTAAGTGGCGGAGATATTATCCCAGATTTATGCCTGGAGATAATATCTATTTTGATTCGGTTTCCAGAATGGCCCGTGATGAGGATGATGGAGTAAAGGAGTACCTGGATCTGTATAAAAGAAAAGTGAACTTGTTTTTCTTCGTGGAGCCTGGGATCAACACGGAGGTATATCGGGAAGCCTGTCAGATGCAAATTCCACGGACTGGCACGGAGGTTGATATAATTCTGGAGGCCATCGAAGCATATCAAGTGAAGCTTGCAGAAAAGCAAGTCCGTATTGCCTTTCAACAGGCCCATAAGGAACTGGATGATCTCAGGCAACGAACGATCGAGGGATTAGAAACAGCCAGACGTTCTGGAAAGCAGCTCGGCCGGCCTCGTGGCCGGTGCATCACCGAGAAGGAACGAAAGGCAAAAAATATTATTCTGAAACGTGATACGCTCTTTGGTGGAGATCTTTGTCCATCTGACTGCATGAAAGTAATCGGCATCAGTCGCGGCACTTACTACAAATATAGAAACGACTTATCTAAATTTCCAATTGCATAGTAAAAGGCGGAAATGCATCCATGTGTATTTCCGCCTTAAGTTCCTTTAACATAGGCGACCAGTGATCACCTATTTACATAAAAGATAAAGATATCCATGATAATAAATGCTATTCCAAACACATGGTTAGAAACTTTAAATAATAAGGGAGTATCTTTTTCAAGTATATCTTTTTTAAATTTTGCAAGCATTGCACACTTCAATACGCAGAATACAAAAAAAGCCAAAAGTCCGGTTATTTGTAAATTCTTATAATTGTAATAGGATGCCCATGCAATAAAAATACAAAATAATATCCCTGATAAATTAAAATACGAATAGACATTTCCCTTATATTTCATAGCATACCTCTCAATTAATAAATCTCATAAGATACATAGCCCGGGGTCCAACCTAAAACACCATCGTTTGTATATCCATAGGTATAACTAATATGGAGTACAACTGTATATCCATATATCATACTTCCAGCCGTAAGTAATATATTGGCAGCATAAAGCGCGGCTGCTAAAGTCACATAAGGCGAAGCAGCCATAATTTCACTAGCAATTCCAGCAGCTGTTGCGGCATCGTCAACGTGAATCGTTACATCAATAACGCATGTTTGCCCAATGGATGGGTTCGAAGGAAAAGCTTTCGCCCTTGCGGAATACGGCTGGGTATTTTCATAAGCACGGTCAACTAACCTTTCAGCTTCAGTTTCTGTAGCTCCGTATTTTGTCATTAATACCTGGATCAGTTCATCCCTGCTGAGAGAATCGAATATTTGTTAATGCAACAGCCCCTATAATATTCATACAAAATCTCTAAAAACAAGAATTATTAGGCTAGTTATTATGACTATGCTCCATACTTTTTGAATATGTTGAAATTTGGTTAGCGTTTGATTATTCCCTTCTATTTTTGCAATTGTTTTTAATTTTAATCCAAACAGTAAAAATATAAGCAAACAACATATCATTAAAATTCTGGTAACCGCAAAAATAGTATCATTTAACAGTATAAAGCTATTAAGCAAATATACGCTAACAGATAGCATATAAGCAAAGGATGTTAAAGAAAAAAATATATACAATTTTTTGTTCAACAGTATTCACCCTCTTTCACGTTTAAATATTTCAAAATTAGGCACACCATTTGTTTTTTGTATGTAAATTTTATCATAATAATTTTGAATATGCAATATTGGTAAATAAATCATAAAAATGCTGTAAGTTTTTGGTTAAAATGCAAGAAATTATTCATTTTTATATGTGTATGTAGTAATACTATTCGCTTAACTATATTGTTTGTTTTATATCTTTAGCGTTATGCATAGAGTAAAGGGGGAAAGTTTTCAAATACCTTCAGATCTGAAGTCCAGAATATCTGCATCTCAGAAAATGTTTTTTACAACCGATTTATTTTAAGCAGTTAAAGAAACCGGATGATTACGTGTAGTCATCCGGCTTTAAATATTGTGGGAATCTTCGCCCGCCTGTATTTCCTCACTAAGTAAAAGCAGATTCCGGTTAATCCGCTCAATTCGTTGCATATGCTCTGCAACGAACTGTTCTCCCTTTTTTGTATTCCGGATTCTGGTTCTGGATTGTTGCCTGGCATCAGTTAATCCATATCTGACCTCTGACAGTGGAAGATCCTGGTGCTGTAAAATATATGCAAGTGCCGCTCGGAACGGTTCGCTGATATAAAAGCGATATGCCTGATACACGGCCGACTCCAGCTCTCCCAGTTCAGTCTCTATAAGCAACTTACATATATGATCTAATTCCTCATCTGGAATTGCAAAGCGGAATACTATCAATGCCGCTGTTTTTCGGCATTCAACAGGTATGTTTTCCGGAAAATACTCCCGATAGCAACCGATCAGGTCCATTAAAAATTTTTCTTTCATCGTTGATCACCTCATGGCTTTTCTTCTGTTATATAAAGAAATCATACCATAAAAAATTTCATTAACAGAATGTATATCGGGGAGCAAATAAACATGGGAGATTTCCCCCCCTGCATGCGGAAAGCACAGCTCTTTCCAGTGCGCGCCTGGGTAACATGCGAATGCACCATTTCCGTAATAATCGCAATACAATGATACCGTACAGAATTCGAATGGCGCGATTATTTTAATTATACGAGAAATTAAATTAAAAAAGGAAACTATTAGGTATACAGAAAAAACATACATGTTATACTATCGTTAGGCTACCGTTAGGTAAGAATGATGTAAGAATTCAAACGATACGCGAAAAACCCCGGAGTTGCGACCTCCGGGGTTTTTCTGTTCCGTTATTACGGGATGGATTGATTCCCGGCCTGAACCAGGAACGGATGCTGTCTGGGATACTGATTCTCCTAAGAATCTTCCGCAGATTCGTTCATCAGATATGCTTATCAAGCAAACGGTAACTGGAAAATTCCTGAATCTTATTTTTTCTGAACTATATTTTCTTATTTGACACCCATAGCGTTACACGGTATAATATAAATATGATTAAATCATTTGCGCACAAAGGCTTAAGGGAATTTTATGAAAGTGGTTCCAAGAAGGGAATCCAACCAGAGCATGCGCCAAAACTAGGAAGAATGCTTGATCGTCTTGATGCAAGTATAAGTCCACAGGATATGAATTTACCAGGATATCGATTACATCCTCTGAAAGGAGATAAACAGGATATGTGGGCTGTTACTGTTAATGGCAACTGGAGATTAACATTTTATTTTGAAGGGCAGGATGCGTATCTCCTAGATTACCAAGATTATCATTAGAAGGAGGAACATGTATGACCAATAGAAAACCAACACATCCGGGAGCTGTCCTCCTGGAAGATGTTATAAAGCCGCTGGGTCTTACCATCACAGAGGCTGCCAAAATGCTTGGGGTCAGTCGAAAGACATTGTCAGAGTTTGTAAATGAAAAAGCAATGCTAAGCCCTGATATGGCAATTCGCATCGCGAAAGCAACGAATACTTCTCCAGAGAGCTGGATGAATATGCAACAGAAATTGACACTATGGGAAGCTGAACAGCATCTTCCAGAAAATGTCATTCCATTTCCATCCGTGCACTCTGAAGAGGCCGCTGCATTACAAATGTAATAATAAATGGGGCTGTCGCCTAGCAAAAACATTGCTAATGCGACAGCCTCGTTGTACTTGGTCCATGAAATGGGTTGCAAGTTTTGCTAGAAATATGCCCTGTACAAAATGTCCGCTTAGATATCCGGCTCAAGCAGCACCGTCTAATTGCGCAACATGGCAGGCGGTTTGCCCCTCTGCGGAGGGACTGTGACCCTCCGATTACATAAATTTATATCTTTTTGAGACATTTTTATAAACAACGCACCATTACAATGTACCGGTATATTAAATCAGAAAAAATGAACTTAGAGCCAGAAAAGGTGAGATTTATGTGTTTGCGCACTGTTTGCGCCCGCAAACACAAGCATCAATCGGCATGTAAACTCCTTTCTTTATCTGGGTTTCGAGAGATGACAGGAGGTTCAAATCTGGTTGCCGCCTCTCTTATGAGAGCCTCAGAATCCTTTGTTTATAAGGACTCTGAGGTTTTTGTTTTACCAGAAAAAGTATGCAAAATATATGCGGGCAAGCAGGACGCAAACAGATTGAGGAAGGAGCATCGAAAAAAAGAAATATAGAGACATAAGTACTTGAAGTCCTAAAAAAGTGTACTATAATAATAAATGTCCCGCACTGACATATGTGCAGCGCGGGACATTTTTAGAAATGGACACATCAGCAGTTAAAAGCGATAAAGTGCTTAAAAATAAAATACGTGCTTAAAAGGTGATGATTTGGTTTTGCCAGCATTTGGATATTGAATGATGCAGTCTGGAACAGTTGGTTCGCGGTTCATATTCGATATAGAAAGGCAGGGCTGAATCTACATGAAAATAATATTTTGGGGGAGAAAATTATGTCATTCAATTACAAAAGTTTACTTCCGACACCGGCGCAGATCAAGGCGGAATTTCCGCTGACACCGGAGTGCGTGGAGTTAAAAGCGGCAAGAGATAAAGAGGTTGCGGATGTTATCACGGGAAAGAGCAAAAAGTTCCTCGTGATCATTGGACCGTGCTCCGCGGACCGCGAGGACGCTGTATGTGAGTACATGAGCCGTCTCGCCAAGGTCAATGAGCAGGTTAAGGATAAGCTGGTTATCGTACCGCGTGTATACACAAATAAGCCGCGTACCACAGGCGGCGGATACAAGGGAATGCTTCATCAGCCGGATCCCGAGAAGAAGCCGAATATGTACGAAGGACTTGTAGCGATCCGTAAGCTTCATATGCGCGTGATCGAGGATTATGGATTCACGACAGCCGATGAGATGCTGTATCCGGAAAATTACAGCTACCTTTCCGATGTACTTTCCTATGTCGCGATCGGTGCGCGTTCTGTTGAGAACCAGCAGCACCGCCTTGTATCCAGCGGTATGGACGTTCCGGTTGGAATGAAGAACCCGACCAGCGGTGATCTCGGGGTTATGTTAAATGCGGTCTATGCTGCCCAGCATGGCCACGATTTTATTTACCGTACATGGGAAGTTGAGACAAAGGGTAATCCGCTGGCGCACACGATCTTAAGAGGCGCAGTCAGCAAGCACGGTCAGTGCCTGCCGAACTACCATTATGAGGATCTGGAGCTTCTCTACAGCCTGTATCAGGAGCGGGAGCTGTTGAACCCGGCCTGCATTGTTGACGCTAACCACTCCAACTCCAACAAGCGTTACATGGAGCAGATCCGTATCGTGAAGGAAGTTCTTCACAGCCGCCGTCACTCGGAGGAGATCCACAACTTCATCAAGGGCGTTATGGTTGAGAGCTACTTAGAGCCGGGCAGTCAGAAGATCGGCGAGCATATTTACGGAAAATCCATCACGGATCCGTGTCTTGGATGGGATGATACGGAGAAGCTGATCTATGACATTGCGGATGAGATCAAATAAGAGATAGAAATTGCCGGTGCCGGCACATGAAATGTGTGCTGGGAACGGGAAATAGAGTAAATATTAAGCCATCGGGATGAAAGTGAAAATTATCATTCCGGTGGCTTTTTATAGTCGTGCATCTGGAAGAAGCTGCCGGCAGCAGGTCCTAGACGTTAGCAGTCTGGGCTGCTTTTGATGAGAACTCTCTCTCATAAAAGAAGATATACTGCTGCAGCACACCGGAGAACCCCGGATATTTCGAGAAATTTTCTTCGATCAGCGCCTCGCAGAGCCGTGATTCGGGAATATGACTGGTGCAGCGGCTTTTCGGGGCATACTCCCGCAGCAGGATCTTTTTGATCCAGGTGTCCACCGGGAAGGCACCGATATGGTGCAGACCGAAGAGGCAGATGCAGTTGGCAACTTTGACGCCTATTCCGTAGCAGGAGAGAAGAGCTTCCATGGAGTCGGAGTAATTCAGTCCCCGCAGACGGTCAAGATCCATCTTTCCGGAGCAGACGTCTTCGCAGGTCCGCTTGATATACTTGGCACGGTAACCGAGTTTTAAGGCGAGGAGATCATCCAGGGAGGCGTGGTTTAACTCTTCAGGAGTTGGAAACGCATAATAATATCCGGAAGACAACTCATACCGCGTTCCATATTTCTCACTCAGCGCCTCCACTAGCGCTCGGATCGCCGGAATTGTCTTTTGTTGTGAGATAATAAAGGTGATGATCATCTCCCAGAGATCCTGGTTCAGGATCCGTATTCCACTGCCGAAAGCCGCCGCTTTTGAAAGATATTCATCCGCAGGGTCAACAGCGCGGATATAAGCACCATAATCCGTCCCAAGATCAAAATAATGATCCCAGAATGCAAACTCGTCATTGGGACAGTGAAAAATCACCTCATCTCTATTCTGATCCACAATAAGAAAATGTCCGCCGCTGATGACCCGGTAAGCCGTCTGTGGATCATTCGGGGCACAGGGAATCATACGGAAACACTGACCGGAGTCGGCGATCTGGCGGAGGTTGAAGTTCTTTAAGTTTTTTGTAATCATAGAGTACCTCCTGGCTGGTCAGCGGGTCTGCCTAGGAACAAAAGAAACTTTTAAAGTCATTCCCATTCCTTCGGCAAGGCGCTGAAGCAGTTTGATAGATGGATTTCGACTTCCGTTTTCCAGACGGCTGATCTCAGTCTGGTTGATTCCTGTTCTTTCGGAAAGTTCTTTTTGCGTCATGTTCTGACTGATTCTGGCATCGATAATTGCCCGGATGATATCCATTTCCGGTTGAATCTCGTCATATGCGGCGGAAAAATCTGGATTTTGCATTTTCTGTTTTTTATATTCCTGAAGTGTCATGCATGTCCTCCTCTGAATATAGTTTCTTTTTCTCAAAAGTGCGGTCGATAATTCTTTCTTTGGTGTTTTGTGTGTCTCCTTATATGATATGAGATATATCTCAACAAGTCAATAGAATTGTAATTTAGAAATAAAAAAGGTTAATAAATCATGAATCAAAAGATTTGATAAAGATTAAAAGAACCAGATTAAAACGAATTGAACATCAGAAGAATATTTATGAAATAAAAAAGAAAGTTGTCTCCCGCCAAATTTAGAGATGGCGGGAGACAAAAAATTATTCAGCAAGTGCTTTCTTATTCGCTTTCGCCTGGAACTTTTCGTTCTGGATAATAAAGCGCTCGTGGCGGCCTCCGCCGATCTTTCCTTTGGCGTCGTAAGCGGCAACATCGAATACGAGACGACGTCCGTCTACCTCGACAAGTTCAGTCTCGCACCATACGGTCATTCCAAGCGGTGTCGGTGCGTCGTGTGTTACGTTTAAGAGTGTACCCACAGTACCGCAGCCCTCGTCGAGCTGATCAGCAACGCTCATCCAGGCGGTCTTTTCCATTAAAGCGGTCATAGCCGGTGTCGCGAACACGTCGAGTGTGCCGCTTCCCATTGTTTTTGCGGAGTTTGCGTCAGAGACAACAACCTCCTGTCTTCCTTTTATTCCAGTTTCCAGCATAAGTTTGTCCTCCATGATTAAATGAATACCGTAACTGTTCAGTACCCTCACAGTTACGCGCAAAAATCCATTCTAAATCGGCTGTGTCGATAGGATTTTTGCCTTCTAGTCTAAGTTTTCTTACGGTCAGCGAAGTAAATGCGCAGACCTACTGAATAGTTACTGAATACCACAGTTTACAATACCGGAGATCCTGACAGTGACAGCAAAGATCCGGGATTTAAACCGGGAAAGTGTGATCAGCGCGGCGTTATCCTGCCTGACACTGACATATAAAGTATAGAATACTCATACATAAATTGCAAGAAAAGACTTACTGGTCTGTGATCATTTTTTTCAGATTCTCAAAAAGTTCCAGATCGGATTTTGTCACGCGGATGTTGGAGGCGAGTTCTTTGCCATCCGGTTCGATAACCTTAAATTCGATGATCATGTTTTCCTGTATGCCATGTTTGTAGACCGCACGCCAGAAAGCCGGGAATTTCGGGTGGTTTCTGATAAAGGTCTGCCAGGAGTTTTTGAACTGCAGAAACATCATTGGATTTATACTCAAAATATCTTCCTCTTTCCTAAAATTGTGTTTCGGGTAGTCACGCAGCGGGGCGGATGGACGCCGATTCCACTGTTTGCGCAAGGCACAAACAGTAACATGCTGATGGATTCCAGTATAAAATATTTGAGCAGGAATTGCAAGATATGGGAAGAGTATGCTACAATTAGCACTGAGAAAGTGGTTACTGTATACGGATCGAAATTTTCTGAATTGAAAATTCCGTACAATACAGTGGTAATGGTGAATTTTGTCGATTTGAAATGCGAAGTATCGGAAAAACGATGGTCAGGCAGTTATAAAGGAGAGGTACGATGTTGGAGGACGCAAAAAAACGGATGGCAGAAGATGTCATTTGTAATTTGAAAAAAAGAAACATGGAGGGAATCTATTGCCGGGATAAGAAGGAGGCAGTGGAAACGGTACTCTCGCTGATCGAACCCGGTGCTTCCATCGGCTGGGGCGGCTCGGCATCGATCCGGGAGCTGGGGATTCTGGCTGAATTGGAGAAATCCGGACATGAGATGCGGGATTATCCGATGAAAGATAAAGAGACGATGGGAAATCCGTCATATCTCGGCTCCTGCAGTGCGGACTGTTTTCTTATGGGAACGAATGCGATCACCGTAAAAGGCGAACTGGTCAATATTGACGGTGCGGGAAACCGTGTGGCCTGTCTGATCCATGGACCCAGACAGGTGATCATTGTTGTCGGAATGAATAAGCTGGTGCGGAGTATTGAGGATGGAATCGACCGGATCCAGACGCAGGCTTGTCCGATCATTGCAGATGCTACCGGCCGAAAAACGCCATGTGGTGTAAAGGGAGTCTGCATGGACTGTCAGTCTCCCGACTGTATGTGCTGTTCGATCGTTGTTACACGGAGATCCCGATATGACGGACGGATCAAGGTTGTAATCGTTGGGGAAAATTTAGGCTATTAAAATAAGATTACTGGAGGAACCCAATGTTTTTTATTGGCGGAATTACTCAGGGAACAAAAGAACTGATTTATAACGCGGCGGCGATGATCTGTGGCCGTTGCGGGAGATATGGACGGTATCAGGTGTTTATGACCTATATGTGCCTGTCCTTTTTCTTTATTCCGATCTTTAAATGGGGACGGAAATATTATGTGAAGACAAGCTGCTGCGGGACCGTTTACCAGCTGGACGAGGAAGTAGGGAAGCGGATCGCTGCGGGAGAGGATATTTCGATCCGTGAGGAAGATCTGACGCTCGTCTCAGAGGGACATGACGATCCGGCCTGGGACGTGCCGTTGAAGCGGTGTTCGAACTGCGGTTATGAGACGAAGGAAAACTTTGAATACTGCCCGAAGTGCGGAAAGAGGTTTTAAGACATGAAGATCACATACATTCATCACAGCGCGTTTCTCGTGGAGACGGAGTCGGCGTACCTGCTGTTTGACTATTTCCAGGGGAAGCTGCCGGAGTTTTCGGAGGAAAAACCGCTCTATGTGTTTGCAAGCCACAGGCATCCGGACCACTTTTCGAAGGTGATCTTTGATCTGGAGGAAAAACATCCGAATATCCATTATATTCTGGCATTTGATATCTGGAGTAAGCGGGTTCCGGAATCTTGTAAAGAAAAGACAGAATTTTTAAATCCGGGACAGGTGCTGGATGATGGAACACTGAAGGTCGAGGGATTTAAGTCCACGGATGAGGGCGTCGCGTTCTGGTGCAGTGTGGATGGTCTGGAGATCTACCATGCAGGCGACCTGAATCACTGGTACTGGGATGGGGAAGATTCGCAGTGGAATAAGAATATGACGAAGGCGTATCAGAAAGAGATCTCGAAGATGCATGGGCGGACGGCGGATATTGCGTTTTTACCGCTGGATCCGAGACTCGGTGAATATTTTTACTTGGGAATCGATGATTTCGTGAAGGAAGTCGACGCGAAACATATTTTCCCGATGCACTTCTGGGGGGAATACGATGTGGCGGAGCGGCTGAAAAAAATGCCGTGTTCGGCGGGATACCGTGACAGGATCGTTGAGATCCATGAAGAGGGAGAAGGCTGGGAAATCTGAGAGGGGGAATAAAATGCAGCTTGCGACCTCAATGAATATCGGAAAAGTGATGGATGAAGAAGCGAAAAGAGAACGGTTTGCTTCCTGGTACATTACATTACCTGGAATTCCTGAGTACGAAAAAGAAATGATAGAGAAGTCATTGAAATATAACGTGTGGAAAGAACTCATAACACTATTCGTTATTTATATGATCTTATCATTGACATGGTTTTTCGGTGCTGGGCTGTATGATCCTTTTCAGAGCATAACGGGCTATAAACTCACAGGAAAAAAGAATGTCATCGCAGTTGTACAGGAAGATGGACAGTCATTGCGTCTGAAAGATCCAAATAAAGGTGAGCATGTACAGTATACACTTGCCGAACTTGGAATGGATCCGGTACAGTATTCTTACGGAAACAGGCTTCAGACATACTGGGAGAAGGAAACGGATGGTGAGTATCATTTCCTTGCCATACTGCCGGAAAAACAGGTATCGAAAATAGAAGGCCTTTATTACGGGGTGATAGGAGTCGGATATTTTACGATTCTTATTGGCGGAATCAGCGTATTTTTCATTCGAAGGAAGCGGTACACGGGATGGTTCCCGCGTTTCTACGATAGGCTGGAAAAGTTTTATTCAGAGCATGCTGTCTGGAGAAAGTACAGTGTTGAAGAGGGATATGACACGATAGATGCCATTATTGCTTACGGAAATAAAAATCAGCCATCCTTTGTAAAAGAATTTTCTTGTACCCGGCTTACAAGAGAGGACGAGAAGAAAAAGAAATCAAAGATAATCGCTGTATGGTTGACGACTATAGCTGGCATGACAGGAATCGTACTAATCATTTCACTGCAGGTGAGTATTGCGTCAGAAATCGAACAAAGGAAAAATGAGGCAAGGACGGCAGCTGTTTTAGAAAAACTGCAGGCTGCGATCAACGGAAAAAGGTCCGGTCCGGATGATGGATCAGAAGATTACAACTATGCAGATATGATCGACCGGGCGAGAAATACATTTCCGGAAGAAGATGTTTACTACAAGCTTCTGACAACGGAAGAGTACGTTTCGTTAATTGTCACAACAAAGAAAAAACAAAATGTCTGCTTTGACCGGTATGTACCGGTACATGGCTCGATTGGCGAAGAGGGAACAGAGTATAAGCTTGAAATTTCTATGGTATCGGACGCAATCCAGCCGGATGATATTTTACATAATTATACAGGGATTCTTTTGTCTACGACACCGTAATGTGAAACAAGTATAATTTGAGAGGAGAACACCATGAAATTCACATTTGCGCATAACAATTTTAATGTCACAGATCTTGACAAGTCCTTAAAATTCTATGAGGAAGCTCTTGGATTAAAGGAAGTAAGAAGAAAAGAAGCGGCGGACGGGAGCTTTATCCTGGTATACCTCGGAGACGGCGTGACACCGCACCAGTTAGAGCTCACATGGCTCAGGGACTGGGAGAAAGATCACTATGATCTTGGAGACAACGAGTTCCATCTTGCATTCCGGGTAGATGATTTCGAGGCAGCTCACGCAAAGCACAAAGAGATGGGATGCATCTGCTTTGAAAATGAGAAGATGGGGATCTATTTTATCACAGATCCGGATAATTACTGGCTGGAGATCGTTCCGACGAGAAAATAATGAAAAGGTCCGACAGCCAGACATATGAAAAATTCACACATCAGGCAGAAATGACGGAAACTGTTCTCACTGGAAAAATAGCAGCCGGTCAGAGATAGGAAACATAGAAACAGATAAAACAGGAGGAGCTAAGATGATTCTGATTAAAAACGGACGAGTAGTAGACGCAAAGAGCAATACCGACGGGATCCTGGACGTTGTCATTGATGGCGGAAAGATAAAGACCATCGGAAAAGTGGAAGATGATGGAAGCTATGAGCAGGTGATCGACGCAGACGGCTGTGTCGTAGCGCCGGGCCTCATTGACGTCCATGTTCACTTCCGCGATCCGGGACTTACATACAAAGAGGATATCCAGACAGGCTCCGCCGCAGCGAAAAAGGGCGGATACACAACGGTTGTCACCATGGCAAATACAAAACCGCCGGTAGACAATGTGGAGACCGTAAAATATATCATCGCAGAAGGAGAGAAGACAGGTATCAATGTTCTTCCGGCCGCATGCGTTTCTGTTGGAATGAAGGGGCAGGAGCTCACGGATATGGACGCCTTAAAGGCAGCAGGAGCTGTTGGATTTACGGACGATGGAATCCCGCTGATGAACGAGAAACTCGTCTACGAGGCCATGAAGAAGGCGAAAGAGTTAAATGTACCGCTGAGCTTCCATGAGGAAGACCCGGCATTCATCTCCGAGAACGGAATCAACGCAGGTGCAGTCGCAAAAGAGCTTGGAATCACAGGTTCCCCGGCACTTGCTGAGGATTCTCTCGTGGCCCGTGACTGCATGATCGCCTTGCACACAGGCGCGTCAGTCAATATCCAGCATATCAGCTCCGCCACATCTGTAAAGGCTGTGAAGCTTGCGAAAGAGCTTGGAGCAAACGTGACAGCGGAGGTCACTCCTCACCATTTCACATTAGATGAGACCGCTGTTTTAGAACATGGCGCAATGGCGAAGATGAACCCGCCCCTTAGAACCGCAAAGGACCGCGAGGGAATTATTGAAGGAATCAAGGACGGCTCCATCGATATGATCGCCACCGACCACGCTCCGCACAGCGCGGAGGAAAAGGCAGTTCTTCCGGTATGGAAAGCACCGAGCGGAATTATCGGTCTTGAGACTGCTCTCGGCCTTGCGGTGACAGAGCTTGTGAAGAAAGGCCACCTGACTACCATGCAGCTTGTGGAGAAGATGTGCGTGAATCCGGCGAAATTATACCATTTTGATAAGGGATATCTCGCGGAGGGCAAAGATGCGGATATCGTGATCTTCAATGAGAACGAGGAATGGACCGTTACAGATGATGAGATCGCGTCCAAGTCCCACAACACGCCGTTTATCGGAACAAAGCTTTTCGGCCGTGTGAAGTATACGATCTGCGGTGGAAAGATTGTATACAAGGATTAAGAACATACAGCAGAGCTCCCTGGCATCGGGCTGATAAGACTCAGAGAGTCCGGTTGGAGCTGGATCCGGGGAGTGCAGCGGTTTTCAGCAATGCAGGAGGAGGCAAAGCTGAGAATTGTGAGAAATAAAGAACAGGAGCAAACAAGTTATGAAAAAATACCAGGTGCTTCTTTTTGATGTGGATGGAACACTTCTGGATTTCGACAAGGCGGAGAAGATCGGCATCGAGCGGCTACTCACCCACTTTGGCGTACCGGCTACAGAGGAGAACATGCAGAAGTACCACCATCTGAACAAAAGCTACTGGCAGAAGTTGGAGCGCGGGGAACTTACGAGAGAGCAGGTGTTAAGCCTGCGATTTGAGGATTTCTTCAGTGACTTCGGAATCAAGGTAAATGGCGCTGAGGTCGATGGATTGTACCGCCAGACATTAAATGAGAGTGCGTTTCTTTTAGACGGAGTCATGGACCTCCTTAATGGCTTAAAGAATCGCTATGAGCTTCATATCGTTACAAACGGCGTCGCTGAGACCCAGTATAAACGCCTCGCGGCAGCAGGTCTGGACAAGCTGTTTAAGGGAATCTACGTTTCTGAGGAATCCGGATACCAGAAGCCGCAGCAGGAGTACTTCGATTACTGCTTTGAAAAGATGGGCAGAAACGACGTGGAGAACATGCTGATCATCGGCGACTCCCTGACTTCTGATATCCGTGGCGGAAACAACGTGGGGATCGATACTCTGTGGTACAACCCGCACCATCAGGAGAATACAGCCGGGGTGCATGTGGATTACGAGGCGGATACGTTGGAAAAGATAGGTGAGATGCTGAGTTAATTTCGTCAAGACAGCAACAGGCAAGTTTCCTGAAAAGTTATGTAAACTAAAAGCACCTGGAATGAGATAAAATCCATGGAAAATCATTTTGAAGGCTGGTTTTACTGCTGGTATCTTTCAAAATTGCAAAAAGTCATAGCAATACTGAGAAATATTGTCAGACATCTTGACAAATACGAGGGTTTTTCTTATAATTAAGCTTTCCCGGAGAGCATTGTCCGCCGCATACGGATCCGGTGAAGGGACAGAAAGAGCGGCGGCGAATATATAGAAATGAGGGGTGTATTTCATGAACAAGAACACGACAGATATCACATTATCGGCTTATTTTAATGACATCGTAATCGGATACTACGAGGACGAGGATCTGGTAAAACAGTTTGGAAGACAGCTTGGTTTCGACGTGGATATGGACACCTTTATGGCGGTATCTTTCCAGTATCCGTCTGATATGAATGTAAAACCGGAAGACCGTGAGAAGCTCACAGACGCTGCAAACGCGATCATCGCTCTCTCCGATATCAACAGAAAGATCGGTGGAAAGCAGATCATCACATGTGACAGCGGTGACTGTGTGATCCTGATCATGAAGGATAAATCCGCAATGCGCGAATTGATCCCGCAGATCAAGGAGAAAGCCCTTGAACAGGTAGAAAAGATTAACTCTGACAGAAAGATCCGCGTCGGCATCGGTACGATCGAGAGCGGAATCAAGGGAATCAAGCATACATACAGCAATGCCCAGGATGCGGTAAAGGCCGGCGAGATCTTCAAGAAAGACCGTGTGATCCTTGAATACATGGGTATGGAGATCTACAGCAGCATCAACCAGATGGTTGTAAACTTCGGTGACCGCCTTACCAGAACCGTATTAAAACAGCTCGGTGAGACTGAGAAGCGGGTTCTCGCGAAATACTACAAATGCAAAGAGGACATCGCTGAGACTGCAAGACAGCTCGGAATGTCTGAGGATGATGTAAAGACAAGCTTAAATATGGTCCGCATCAATACCGGACTTGACGTAAACGATACAGAGGATAACTTTAAGCTCCACTTTATCATGATCGCGAAGAAAGTTCTTGAAAACGACGAGAGAATCAAGAAGAATCGTTAATTCACCAGAAAGTTTCTGTTGCTGTCTGCGCATGGCATGAACAGCGGAGTGTAGAAGGTGGACGATACAGAAGAAATCAGCAACAGCCCTGCGCATAATATGTGCCGGGCTGTGAGCCGTTATGGACGGTAAAATGCTGAATGGTAAAAGATAAACAGGCGGGGATCTGCCGGACAGAAGGGGATACAAATATGAAGACAATGCTGGAGCGCGGAGCCGGAATTCTGATGCCGGTGTCAAGTCTGCCGTCACCATACGGAATCGGTACATTTGGCAGTGCGGCCTATGATTTCGTGGACTTCTTAAAGAAAGCAAGACAGAAATACTGGCAGGTTCTGCCGGTGGGACCGACAAGCTACGGGGACAGCCCGTACCAGTCATTTTCCGCTTTTGCGGGAAATCCGTACTTTATCGATCTGGATACCCTGGTGAAGGAGGGACTTCTCACACAGGACGAGATCAACGCCTGTTACTGGGGGGATAATCCGACCCAGGTGGCGTACGACGCGGTGTTCTGGTACCGGTTTCCCCTGTTGAAAAAGGCGCACGCGAGAAGTGAGTACCGCGAGGAACAGGGCTACGAGAAGTTCTGTATGGACAGCTGGTTCTGGCTGAATGATTACGCATTTTACATGGCGTTAAAGTTCCATTTTGATAATAAAGAATGGCTGGCATGGCCGGAAGATATCCGGTTCCGGAAGAAAGAAGCGGTGGAGTCCTACCGAGAGGAATTGAAGGACGAGATCGACTTCTGGAAGTTTTTACAGTATAAATTCTACCAGCAGTGGGGAAAGCTCCGCGCGTATGCGAACGAGCAGGGAATCTCCATCATCGGAGATATTCCGATCTACGTGGCGCTTGACAGTGCGGACGTCTGGACCCATCCGGAGTTATTCCTTTTGGATGAGGAGAACCTGACCCCACTCAAGGTTGCCGGAGTTCCGCCGGACGCCTTCAGTGAGACGGGACAGCTCTGGGGCAATCCACTTTACCGATGGGATGTTCAGGAGAAGACTGATTTCGCATGGTGGAAAGAGCGCATGAAAGCGTCTGCCCGCCTGTATGACGTGGTCCGCATCGACCACTTTATCGGTGTGACCCAGTATTACGCGATCCCGGCGGGTTCTGAGGACGGAAAGACCGGTGAGTGGTTAAAGGGACCGGGAAAGAAGCTTACAGATGCCATCAACATGGTCATCGGTGACACGAAGATCATCGCGGAGGATCTTGGAATCTTTGTTCCGGAGGTCAAGGAGCTTCTTGAGGAGACAGGATATCCGGGAATGAAGATCATCGAGTTCGCCTTCAGCGGCGACCGCTTCAACGAGCACCTGCCGCATATGTACTCCCCGAATTCCGTCGTTTACGGCGGAACCCATGACAACGAGACCCTGGTGGGCTACTTTAAGCCGGAGGCGCGCCAGTGGTGGGAGTTGCAGTATATCGCAGACTACATGGGTGTCTCCCATCAGCATGAGGTCGTAGACAAGGTCTTAAAGACCGCCTACGCGTCTGTAGCCAGCGTTGTGATCTTCCAGGCGCAGGATGTCTTAAAGCTCGATAGCTGGGCGAGAATGAACACGCCGGGTACGGTGGGAAACAACTGGAGATGGAGAATGAAACCGGGCGAGCTGACGCAGGATCATATCAACCATCTGTCATGGCTGGTCGATACATTCGGACGGTTTTAGATCGAAAAAAATGCAAAAATCACGGTAGAATTACCGAAGGGAAAAGTCAATTTTTGTCGAGAAAAACAGATGTTTGCGGTACGCGGCACAGTGCCGAGAAATAAGGAAAAACGGGCGGTTCGTAAGGATAAAACAGACCGCCCGTTTCTTGGAAATTCGATTGACACAAGACCAGAAGTGTGATATTGTTAAGTTAATTCCGATGCACTATTGAACTCACATGTTTTTGTAAGTCATTTGCGCGATACGATGAATTACAAAAGCATGTGAGTTTTTTGAAATAAAGACCAACAGCGATGTGTGGGGATTTCCAATAGTCTTAGTACGGAAAAATTCAATTTTTTATGGAGGTACCAAAATGAACAACGGTACAGTTAAGTGGTTCAATTCTGAGAAAGGCTACGGATTCATCTCCAACGATAATGGCGGCGACGACGTATTCGTACACTTTTCCGCAATCGTAGGCGACGGCTTCAAGACTCTTGAAGAGGGCCAGAAGGTTACTTTCGACACAGAGCAGGATCCGAAGAACAGCAAGAAGCTTCGCGCTGTTAACGTAGTTAAACTCTAATTCGAATAGAAGAGAAACTAAGAGAACTGCCGTTCCGAGTTGTACTTGGAGCGGCAGTTCTTTTGTTGGATAGGATTTTTCCTTGAAAAACAGGCTTTTTTCGCGAAAAGCCTTGCAAAAACTTGTGTTCTTTAATAGAATAAGAAGGACTTTGATAACTGACCGGCAGGCTGGAGACATTTGCGGAAGGTTATCGTTTTAAGTTCTGCCAGGGTTTAGATCCGAGGCAGGCTGTTTGTGCCCGGCGCGGGGGATGCGCTAAGGCGCATTTCACAGATACCCCTTGTCAGTTAAAAGGAGATTTAGAAAATGATTAGTGCAAATAATGTGACACTCCGTGTCGGAAAAAAAGCTTTATTTGAAGACGTAAACATTAAATTTACAGAAGGAAACTGTTATGGTCTGATCGGTGCCAACGGTGCCGGAAAGTCCACATTTTTAAAGATCTTATCCGGTCAGCTCGAGCCGACAAACGGTGAAGTTGCGATCACTCCGGGTCAGCGTCTTTCCTTCTTACAGCAGGATCACTTTAAATACGACGAGTACACAGTTCTCGACACTGTTATCATGGGAAACAAGCGCCTTTATGACATCATGAAGGAAAAAGACGCAATCTACATGAAGGAAGAGTTCACAGACGAGGATGGAATCAAGGCTGCAGAGCTTGAGGGAGAGTTCGCTACCATGAACGGATGGGAAGCGGAGTCCGACGCTGAGAACCTGTTAAACGGTCTTGGTATCGAGACAGACCTCCACTACAAAACAATGAAAGACCTTCTCGGACCACAGAAGGTAAAAGTTCTCCTCGCCCAGGCATTATTCGGAAATCCGGATATCCTGCTCCTCGACGAGCCGACGAACCATCTGGATCTCGACGCGATCGCATGGCTTGAGGAGTTCCTGATCAACTTTGAGAATACTGTTATCGTGGTATCCCATGACCGTTATTTCTTAAATAAAGTCTGCACGCAGATCGCTGATATCGACTACGGCAAGATCCAGCTCTATGCCGGAAACTATGATTTCTGGTTCGAGTCCAGCCAGTTGATGATCAAGCAGATGAAGGAAGCAAACAGAAAGAAAGAGGAGAAGATCAAAGAGTTGCAGGAGTTCATCCAGAGATTCTCCGCCAACGCTTCCAAGTCCAAGCAGGCGACATCCAGAAAACGTGCGTTAGAGAAGATCGAGCTTGACGAGATCCGCCCGTCCAGCAGAAAATACCCGTATATCGACTTCCGTCCGGCCCGTGAGATCGGAAACGAGGTTCTCTCCGTTGAGGGACTTACAAAGACCATCGACGGCGTAAAGGTTCTCGACAATATTTCCTTTACCCTGGGAAGAGAGGACAAGGTTGCCCTTGTAGGACCGAACGAGCTTGCGAAGACCACACTCTTCAAGATCCTCTCCGGTGAGATGGAACCGGATTCCGGAAGCTACAAATGGGGTCTCACAACGACTCAGGCGTACTTCCCGAAGGATAACAGCGCAGAGTTCAACAATGATGATACGATCGTAGACTGGCTGACCCAGTACTCCCCGGAAAAGGATGTCACATATGTCCGCGGATTCCTCGGAAGAATGCTGTTTGCCGGTGAAGACGGCGTAAAGAAGGTAAAGGTTCTCTCCGGTGGTGAGAAGGTGCGCTGCATGCTCTCCAAGATGATGATCTCCGGCGCGAACGTGCTGATGTTCGATGAGCCGACGGACCATCTGGACATGGAGTCCATTACAGCCCTGAACAACGGAATGAAGAAGTTTCCGGGCGTGATCATCTTCTCCTCCCGTGACCATCAGGTCGTAGAGACGACCGCAAACCGTATCATGGAGATCATCAACGGCCAGTTGATCGATAAGATCACGACCTATGACGAGTACCTTGAGAGCGATGAGATGGCGAGAAAGAGATTCACATATACGATCACTGAGAGTGAAGAGAATGATGACTGATTCTGCTGCCTGAATTGAGATAGAAAATGGCAGTGTAAACTGCCTGCAGAAATAAAAAACAGAGCATATATTCAACCATACCCTATGTAAAACATTGGCATGCGAAGATATATGCTCTGTTTTTGCGTATTTACACTTAGTTTTGGCGGAACCGGTTAATTAGCCCCGGCTTTCGCCAGAACCTTCTTCATCGAAGTGAGATACACGATCGCCGAAGCAATCGGTCCAAGGATATCAGATACCGGTTCTGCGTAAAACGCCGCTTCAGCTCCGAACATCGCGGGAAGCAGGAACAGGGATACAAAGTATGCGCCTTTTCGGAAGAAGGAAAGCGGCAGGGCAACCTGTACCTGACCAAGACCGGTGAAACCGTCGACGATCTCATACTGGAATGCCAGCGGGATGATCGCCAGAGTGAAGATCCGGATCGCCCGGAGCGCTTCTGCGGCAACGACCGGGTCTGCTGTAAAGAGACGGACAAACAGGACGCCGATGGTACGCGCAAGGACGAAGAGCAGAGCGGTGTATGCCGCAGCAAGGATAAAGATGTACTTCTGCGCATTCTTTACGCGGTCGGTTTTTCCGGCTCCGAAATTGTAGGCAAGAACAGCCTGAGTTCCGCTGGTGATACCGCCGAGAGGCATGGTGACTACGAGCATGAAGCTCTGGGCAATGGTTGCGCAGGTGATCAGAAGGTCTCCGCGCTCCGCACCGCCGTATTTTTGCAGGATCGCGTTCATGGTGATGATCATGACGTTATCCATGGCGATGATGATAAATGGGGTAAAGCCGATGGTGAGCACTCTGCGGATCAGCCGCCAGCTGTAACCGCCGAAGGTGATGCGCACCGGCATATTTTTTCCGAACAGTGTCTTCAGGACGAAAGCGCAGCTCGCCATCTGGGAGATGACGGTTGCGACGGCGGCACCGGAGACGCCCATGTGGAGGCCGAAGATGAAGATCGGATCCAGAATGATGTTCAGCACCGCGCCGAGGACGACGGAGTACATGCCGGTCTTTGCAAAGCCCTGACAGATGATAAACTGATTCATACCTGTGGACATCAGGGCGAATACGGTTCCAGTCAGATATATTGTAAAATATGCGTTTGCGTAGGGCAGCGTGATATCGCTGGCACCAAAATACCGCAGCATCGGAATGCGGATTGGGTAGATGCAGGCCACCATGAGGAGGGAACATACTGCCAGCATGAGGAAACAGTTTGCAAGGATCCGCTCAGCGGCCTTTTTATCGCCCTGTCCCATCTTCATGCTCATAAGCGGGGCACCGCCGATTCCCACGAGAAACGCGACGGAGCCGACCATAGTGACTACCGGACCGCAGACACCGGCCCCCGCCAGTGCCATGTCGCCGGAGCCGGGGATATTTCCGATATACATGCGGTCTACGATACTGTAAAGGACGCTGACAAACTGTGCCAGCATACTGGGAATTGCGATCCGGACGACGAGTTTTTTTATGTCGTCACGGCCGAGATCATTTTCTGCAGCCATAATAAAACTCTCCTGTATAAAATCCGCAGTACAGAAAAACTGTACTGCGGAATATTTGTGTACTTGTGTGAAGATGTAGATTGTCGCAAGTGACCGCGCGAATGTGCCAAGGCACATTCTTATTTTGTATTAAGCATTGTGGATAGGGGATCCGGCTTTTGGCGTGTCTATAGCCTTGCCGGTCTGTTCCAGCATATCCAGACGATGGTTGATCTTTTTCTGGTTTTGGATGATCAGATCCATTTTTTTGTGCAGGTCATCGATAATGAGTTCACTCTTTAAATTGACCTTAAAGTCGTTTTCCGCGCGTTGTCTGTCCTTTGCCTCCTGTCGGTTCTGGCTCATCATGATAAGGGGAGCCTGAATGGCAGCAATGCAGGAAAGTACCAGATTTAAAAGGATAAACGGGTAGGCATCAAAGGCCTTCGTTCCAAGGATAACGTTGACAGCCATCCATCCGACCATGACAGCGATAAAGCTGAAGATAAATGCCCAGCTTCCGGCAAATTTCGCTACTGCGTCGGATGCTCTCTGGCCGAAGGACAGCTTTTCTGTCTCATTGGAATTTTCTGTGATGTTTGTCATGATCAGCTGATGGATCAGCTCTTCATCTGTAAATTCCTGATCAGTCCTGTTCAGGAGTTCCCGGATGATTTTTTTTCGTTCGTTTCCGCTTTTCATTTTCATAGTGAATCTCCTTATGTCCGGCATATAAAACGCGTGCAGCGCATCGGTGATGCATGCGGACACTGCTCTGTACTGATAACTGGTAACTGCTAAATTCTCCCAGTTGGCGGTGGGAGGACAAGTACATAGAGTATAGCACGTTTTTCTGGGCGGGTAAATGGCACACAGGAAGATTATAGGCAAAAAAGAAAAGGGGAAAAATGTAAACCAAATAATTAAAATGGGTTGACAAATGCACGGAATCTGCGTATGATAGGAAAAGAATCGATCAGAACAATTCCATTTTGTGATATGCGTACCGGAATGTAGAATTTAAGAACGATAGAATTTAAGATCCGGCGGCAGAAATGATGGATGTTGGGAGGAAAACAAAGATGGAAAAGACAACAGCAAAACACATGTCCACCGCGCAGATGACGGTGACAGCACTTATGACAGCGATTACCTGTATCCTGGCACCGATGGCACTTCCGATTCCGATCAGCCCGGTACCGATCAGCCTGACAAACCTTGTCATCTTCTTTATGGCGTATATTCTCGGAATGAAGCTTTCCGTAGCGAGCTATGTATTATACCTGCTCTTAGGAACAGTAGGACTTCCGGTATTCTCCGGATTTAGTGGCGGTGTCGGTAAGCTTCTCGGACCGACCGGCGGCTACCTGATCGGATTTATCTTTCTGGCAGCGATCGCAGGCTTCTTCGTTGAGAAGTTCCCGGCAAAGATTTACATGCATGTAGTCGGAATGATCATCGGAATGGCGATCTGCTATATCTTCGGAACCGCATGGCTTGCGGGACAGCTCGGAATGAGCTTCGTGGCAGCTCTCGGCGTCGGCGTTATCCCGTATCTTCCGGGCGACACAGCGAAGATCATCATTGCGATCATCGCGGGTCCGCAGATCCGCAAGGCGGTTTCCAGATTTATGTAGGCTGGAAAGTAAGTGTTCAATAGGTCTGCGCATTTACTGCGCTAACCGTAAGAAAACTTAGAATAGAAGGCAAAAATCCTATCGGCACAGCCGATTTGGAATGGATTTTTGCGCGTAACTGTGAGGTACTGAACAGTTACGCTGGAAAATATTAATCAGGTATTTCATAAAAAATCATACATCCTAAATAAAGATTCACAGCGAAGATCATAGAAAATGATTTGCTGTGAATTTTTATTTATGTTGAAAAACGTACGATGCTGGCTTCTTATAGCTGATGCGGTGAATGACCCAAATAAGTGTTTACATGGAATCCCGATGTTGATAAAGCATAGTATGTTGACATTTATTAGCATATGAACAAATTATTTATAAGCAGTACAAATATATATTTTGTACTACGGAACAAAAGCCTAAAACTGTCAAAAAAACAAAGAAAAATCTTGACATCTGCCCATAAAACTCGTTATGATATTTTCTGCACTATACTGACTCATTAGTTGCCTGAGTAACCCGTAAAAAAGTCTGCATTTGCAGACCTTTTTTGTGTAATGGGGACTTCTAAGGAATTTCAGGCAGACTGTCGTGAAGGGCTCTGCATCCGGCCTGCACAGGTATAGTGAAGGAGGAAACACCATGAAATCAGTTCATGAAGCATTAGATCAGATCCTGCCGGAGATCATCGCAATGAGCGAAGATATTTACTGTCATCCGGAGCTCGGATTTAAGGAGTTCAGAACAAGAAAAAAGGCGATCGAGGCACTCGACAAGGCGGGGATTCCGCATGAAGATGTCGCATACACGGGAATCCGGGCAGTCTTAGATTCCGGAAAGCCGGGGCCGAATATCGGCCTGATCACGGAATTCGACGCGGTTCCGACTTTCGGACATCCGTACGCCAGTGAGGACAGCTGTGCAGCTCATACCTGCGGCCACTACGGTCAGCTTGGCGTTATGATGAGCTTATTTTTAGCCATCAGGGAATCCGGTATGTTAAAGGATCTCTGCGGAAAGGTCACACTTCTCGTGACGCCGGCGGAGGAGTTCTGCGATATGGATTACCGGAAGGGGCTTATTAAGGAAGGAAAGATCTCCCACCCGTCAGGCAAGCAGGAGATGATCGCCACAGGCATTTTTGATGATGTGGACATCATGTTATCCTGCCACGCTATGGGGATCGATATGACAAGGTATCATGCGGAGATCGGTTCCAGCTTAAACGGCTTTATCATGAAGCGGGCAATCTTTACAGGAAAGGCGTCCCACGCAGGAGCGAACCCGGAAGGCGGCGTAAACGCGCTCAACGCGGTAAACCTTGCCATGACAGGGATCAACTTCCTGAGAGAGACTTTCCGAGCAGATGACGCGATCCGCGTCCATTTCTATGTGCCGGAAGGTGGTCAATCCGTCAATACGGTTCCGGGAAGAACACAGCTTGAGATGTATGTCCGGGCGAAGACAGTTCCGGCGATCTTTGAGACAAACGCGAAAGTGACCCGCGCGATCCGCGCCGGAGCACTTGCGATCAACTGTGATCTTGAGATCCAGGATACACCGGGATATTTCCCGCTCCATCAGGACGAGAACTTGACAGAGCTTGTGAAGAAACACATTTTAGATTATATCGACGAGAGCATGATCGCCCAGGGAACCCACGGCTTCGCTTCCGGAGATATGGGAGACTTATCCCTTATGTGGCCGATCGTTGAGATCGGTGTTGCCGGATTTGAGGGCAGCATCCACGGAAAAGATTTTAAGACGGCGGATCCGGAGCAGGCATACTGTGTCCCGGCTCATTATTTTGCAGATACCGTGGCAGATCTCTTATCCGACGGCGGTGCGTCCGCGTGGAAGATCAAAGAGGCGTTCAAGCCGGTGATGAACAAGAAAAATTATCTGGAAACTCTGGATAGTTTGAATAAATCAACTTTTTACGAAAAGGAGAACAACTAATTATGAAAAAGAAATTCTTATGCAGCACACTTGCAATGGCGATGGCAGCTTCCATGCTGTTTGGATGCGCAAGCGAGAGCAAGACCGAGACAACCGCAGCAGCAGGCGAGACAACCGCAGCAGCTGCTGAGACAACTGCAGAGGCAGCAAAGGCTGAGACAAACGGCGAGAAGTTAAAAGTAACACTTCTTGTTACCGGTTCCTTCGGCGATAAGGCATTCAACGACTCCGCACAGGCCGGTATGGAAAAGCTTGAGGCCGAGCTTGGTGACAAGGTTGAAGTAAACATGGTCGAGATGGGCAGCGACAAGACAAAGTTCGAAGGTTCCATGTTAGACGCTTGTGAGTCCGATGCAGACCTTATCATTACAGGTCTCTGGGATATGAAGGAGATCACAGAGAAGGTCGCTCAGGAGTTCCCGGAGAAGAAGTTCATCATCTTCGATACAGATGTTGACTACACACTTGGTGATTTAAGCAACGTATACTCCATGAGCTACAAGCAGAACGAGGGCGCATTCCTTGCAGGCGTTCTTGCAGCAAGTGCGACAAAGTCCGATATGGAATACGCAAACGAGGAAAACGTCATCGGTTTTGTAGGCGCAAAGGATACAGCAGCCGTTATCAACGACTCTGCAGTAGGCTTCATTGAGGGTGCTCAGTTCGTAGATCCGGACGTGAAGGTACTTGTTTCCTATGTTGGTTCCTATGTTGACTCCGCAACAGCAAAAGAGCTTGCAATCACTCAGTACTCCAACGGCGCTGACGTTGTATTCGTAGCAGCAGGTCCGGCATCCGTAGGTGTTATCGAGGCAGCTGCAGAAAGTAAGAAGTACTGCATTGGTGTTGACTCCGACCAGGCACTTGCTTACGAGGGCAAGGATGAAGCAAACTTCATCATCTCTTCCGCGATCAAGGGCGTTGGCGACAGCATCTACAATGCAGTTGAGAAGGCAGTTGATGGAACACTTCCGTATGGTGAGTACCAGATCCTCGGTATCGAGGACGGCGTTGTAGGCCTTGCTGACAACGATATTTATCAGTCTGCAGTATCTGAGGATGCAAAGAAAGCCGTTGAGGATGCAAAAGAGAAGCTGCTCGCAGGCGAGGTTACCGTTGATTCCGCTTATGGTATGGATGAGGCAACTCTGAAGGGAATCATCAACGGAGCTCAGTAAATGCCCATAGCTTCTTGTTTTCATGTCAATGAAAACAAGAAGAGGCATGTCGGGGCAGCGAGTCTTTATCTCCTGTATTCATGCGGAGAGATATAGGGGACGTTGGAATCGTCTGGTCCTCCGGAAACTCTGGGGAACGGGCCGTCCATCGCCCCATATCTACCCGCGAATCGCAGGAGATTTTTACATTTACGTGGGCGCAGTCCAATGCCCACATTTGCAATATATTTTCGATTCAGGCAGTTACGAACAGGAACCACTTTCACAGGCAGACAAAGATGCCTTACTTGGAGGAAACAATGGAGCAGGAGATCATTTTAGAGGCCCGGAACATCACAAAAGTCTATCCGGGCGGCGTTGTGGCAAACCATAATGTCAATCTGCAGATCAAAAAGGGTGAGATCCATGCCCTCGTCGGTGAAAACGGCGCGGGAAAATCCACCTTAATGAAGATGCTGTTTGGCATGCTGGCACCGACAGAAGGCCAGATCTTCGTGGATGGAAAAGAGGTACACTTCTCATCATCCAGCGATGCGATTGCGGCCGGACTCGGCATGGTACACCAGCATTTCATGCAGGTTCCGTCCATGACCGTTGCGGAGAACCTGATTCTCGGCGCGGAGACAGGAACTGCATTTAAAGTAGACCGGAAAGAGGCGGTGCGGATCACCACGGAGCTTTCCGACAAATATAATCTGAAAGTAGAGGCAAAGGAAAAGGTCGAGGACATTTCTCTTGCCATGCGTCAGAAGCTTGAGATCTTAAAGGCACTCTACCGGGGTGCCCATATTCTGATCCTGGACGAGCCGACAGCCGTGCTGACACCACAGGAAACAGAAGAATTATTTGAACAGTTAAAGCTTTTAAGAGAAAATGGCCACACGATCATCTTTATCTCCCACAAATTAAACGAAGTTAAGGCACTCTGCAACCGCATGACGATCCTCCGGGATGGAAAGACCATGGGAACCTACGAGATCTCGGATCTCGACGAGCATGAGATCTCCCGCCTGATGGTAGGCCGTGATGTCAGCCTGGATATTGAAAAGGAAGAGATGGAGCCGGGAAAGACCGTATTCTCTGTGAAAGATATGGTCTATGTAGACCAGTTCGGAAAGACGAGACTGGATCATGTCTCCTTCTCTATCAGAGAAGGTCAGATATTAGGAATCGCCGGAATCGACGGAAACGGCCAGTCGGAGCTTGTCGAGGCCATCGTCGGGACCTTAAAACAGCAGCAGGGAACCATCACAATGAACGGAAAGGACATTTCCAATGCCCCGGTGCTCGCGCGTCAGGAAGCAGGAATCTCCCACGTTTCCGAGGACCGTATGAAATTCGGTACGGCACCGAAGCTTTCCCTGGAGGACAACGCGATCTCCAAGGTCTACTATACCGATAAATTAAAGACCCACGGACTCCTGGACAGTAAAAAGATCAGCGAGTTTACGAACCGGATCTTAAAAGAGTTCCTTGTAAAATTCGATAACTCCAAGCAGTCCATCGCGGAGCTCTCCGGCGGTAACGTCCAGAAGGTCGTTGTGGGACGTGAGTTCGATTATGAGCCGGATCTTCTGATCATGAACCAGCCGACCAGAGGTATCGATGTCGGAGCCATCGAGTTTATCCGTAAGAAGATCGTGGACATGAGAAGCAGAAAGAAAGCAATCTTACTTGTATCCGCGGACTTAAGCGAGATCCTTTCCTTAAGTGATACGATCCTTGTCATGCATGAGGGCCGCATCGTCGGACATATCTCCGATGTGAAGAATACGTCAGAGAATGAGCTCGGTCTTTATATGCTGGGGGTAAAAGAAGATTCCAAGGAGCAGATCGGAGGTGCTTACTGTGAATAAAAAATTTACGATCGTAAGACTTCTCTGCGCGTTTGCCATTGCCATCGCCTTGTCGGTGGCGGTGATCTTCGCAGTCAGTGAGGAGCCGGTGACTGCGATCTATAACCTGTTTTTAGGACCGCTGCAGTCCAAACGTCACTTTTTTGAAGTGTTTGCCAGCAGCGTGCCGTTGATCTTTACGGGACTTGCTCTGGGACTTGTATTCAAGTCCGGAAACTTCTCCATGATCGCGGACGCATGTCTATACACGGGCGCTGTCGTGACAGCGGCTCTCGCCATCAAGACATCCCTGCCGTTCGCAGTACACCCGATCGTGATCATGATCGCGGCTGCGGCTGTGGGTGGGCTGATCGGAAGTATCCCGGCGCTCTTAAAGGTGTATTTCCACACGAATGAGCTGGTAACTTCCTTAATGTTCAACTACGTGTTCTTTTACCTTGGGATCTACAACGTGACGAAGTTCCTTGCTGACCGTGAGGCGGGAACCTTCGCGTCTAAGAAATACCAGGCGACAGCTTCCCTCGGAAAGCTGATCTCCGGAACGAACTTCCATGTGGGATATCTGATTGCCATTGTGGCAGTGATCCTGTTATATATTCTTGTATACAAGACGAAGTTTGGTTATGAGGTCCGCATCTCAGGAAGCAATCCGGAGTTCGCAAAGTATTCCGGAATCCGTACCAGCCGTGTCATCATCATGACCCAGGTCATTGCGGGTGCCGTTGCGGGTCTTGGCGGCGCAGTCGAGCAGATGGGAATGTACCAGCGTTTCAACTGGCAGGATTCCCCGTCCTACGCTTGGGACGGTGTTATCATCGCGATCCTGTCCGGCAATAACCCGAAGATGGTACCGTTCGCGGCATTTTTCCTGGCATACATCCGTGTCGGCGCGGACCTGATGTCCAGACGTTCCGATGTCCAGAACGAGCTGGTATCCATCATTCAGGCGGTTCTGATCTTGTTTGTGACGGCCGAGCGGTTCATGGCAGGCTGGAAACAGCGCGAGGAAGCGAAAAAAGCACTGAAAGGGGAGGCGTAACAGATGGGAATCTTACAGGAAATTTTAAAAACATTGAGTCTCCCGGAGTTCTATTTCGCAATGTTTCGAAGCGCGACACCGGTGCTTTTAACGACACTGGGGGCTATGATCTCCTCGAGGTCCGGAACCAGCAACATCGCCCTTGAGGGAACCATGCTGATCTCCGCCTTTGTGGGCGTTGTCGTCAGTGCGTTCTCCCAGAGCGCTTGGATCGGTTTTTTGGGTGCGGTGTTTGCAGGCTTTATCGTCAGCAACATCCTCGCCTACTTTATCCTGAAATTAAACTCCAACGCGGTCATCTCAGGTATTGCGTTAAACACCTTCGCCTCCGGCGGAACGATCTTTGTCCTGTACCTGATCACAGGCGAAAAGGGCGCGTCCACATCCCTGCCGTCCTTGAAGCTTCCGAGTGTGACGATCCCGGTCGTCAAGGATATCCCGGTGATCGGCGCGGTGCTCTCCGGACACCATGTCCTGACCTACGCGGCGCTGATCCTGGTGGCAGTTGTCTGGTACATGTTTAAGTATACAAGACTCGGCATGCATATCCGTGCCGTCGGCGAGTCCCCGGATGCGGCGGAATCCGTCGGAATTCCGGTAAAAAAGATCAAGTACATCGCCCTCTGCTTAAGCGGAATGATGACAGGCATGGCAGGCGCGTTCCTGTCCATGGGATATGTGGGACTCTTCTCCTCCGGTATGACAGCGGGGCGTGGTTACATCGCTCTGGCAACTCAGGCCATCGCGGCGGGAAATGCCGTGATCGGCATGCTGGCATCTCTGTTATTCGGATTCTGCCAGAGTCTTGCGAACTATCTCCAGAACTCTTCGATCCCGCTGCAGTTTATCCAGATGATGCCGTATCTGATCATTATTATTGCGTATACGGTTTACTGCGCGATGGTGGAGCACAATAAGAAGAAAAAACAGATGAAGGCGGCGGCCGGGAAATAAATTTGCTATTACTCACCACCTAAAGAGGTGGGAGTCTTCTCGACTGAGATAAAAAACGGCAGCAGAGTGCGGCCGGAAAGAATTGATGCAAGCAGCTCCTGACATAGGGGCTGCTGTGTAGTAATTTAGAGGATTTGTGCAGTGATTGTGCTGACTGTACGAAGACACAACATAGAAGACACAATATAGAGACACTGAATAGTTAGAAGGGAGAATATTGTCAGATATGAGCCATATCGTAGAACTTCACTTACATCTGGACGGATCGCTCCGCCCGGAGACCGTCTGGGAGCTTGCAAAAGAGCAGGGCGTGGAGCTTCCGGCAAAGAGTGCGGAGGAAGTAAAATATATGATGGAAGTACCGGAGGACTGTAAGACTCTGGAAGAATACTTAGAGCGCTTCGATCTTCCGTTACTCGTCTTACAGAAGGCGGATGCCATCGAGCGTGTGACCTTTGAACTGGTGGAGGATCTTGCGAAGGAGGGCGTGGAGTATGCGGAGCTTCGATTTGCGCCGCAGTTTTCCATCAAAGACGGACTGACTCAGGATGAGGTTGTCGAGGCAGCCATCCGCGGAGCAGAACGCGGCATGAAGATGTATCCACAGATTCGTGTGGGTCTGATTCTCTGCTGTATGCGTGGAGCGGACAATGAGGAGCTGAACATGCAGACAGTAGAAACTGCGAAGAAATATCTTGGGGATGTGGTCTGCGCGGTGGATATCGCGGGCGCGGAAGGTCTGTTCCCGACAGAGAATTTCGCTCCGGTATTTGCGAAAGTCCGCGAGTATGGACTCCCGATGACGATCCATGCCGGTGAGGCGGCAGGACCGGACAGCATGAAGACGGCGCTTTCCTTCGGAACAAAGAGGATCGGACACGGTGTTGCTGCCATCGATGATCCGGAGCTGATAAAGAGACTCATCGACGAGAATGTGACCCTCGAAGTCTGCGTTACCAGCAATTACCACACAAAAGTAGTTCCGGCGATCAACATGCACCCGATCCACAAGCTTCTTGAGGCAGGTGTCCATGTGACCGTAAACTCCGACAACCGCACCTGTTCCAGAACGACACTTCAGAAAGAGAAGGATGTGCTGAAGGAGGAACTTGGTTTCACCGATGAGGAGATCGAGAAGATGCAGGAATATGCGTGGGAAGCACGTTTTTTAAAATAACAGGATATCGGAGCGAAAAGCATATAGCAATCCGGCATCAAAGAATCATAAGATGGAAATGTGTGAATGCAAGGGGGCAGAGTATTGCCTCCTTTTTCCATGCCACGGAATGACAAAAACCTGATTTTCCGCTGACCGGAACATGTTTCCGTGAAATTATACGAAAAAAAATAGGGGAATTGTAGCATATGCCAAAACTCCGGCTCGATGTAGCAAAAGCTTTGCATTGAAGATTGGATAATGCTAAAATGAAATTGTAATATTTCGATAAACGGAACAGTATTCCGCTACGCGGAATAGCATAGAAACGATAACTCATTGACATAAGCCAGCCACGGATCCTGTGGCTGCGCACATTACAGAAATTGGAGGAGACTATGCAATTGATCGACCGGGCATTGAATGCCCTGGAAATACTGAGCCAAAATATGAATGGAATGTCGGTGACGGATCTGGCGGAGCAGCTTGGGATCCCGGCAAGCTCCACTCACAGGATCCTTTCAAGCTTAAAGGGAAATCATTTTGTCGTTCAGGACGAACATACGAAAAAATATCGTCTTGGGTATAAGATCTGCGCAATCGCCACCGGTGTCGTAAAGGGAAGTGCGCTGACGCAGGCGGCACAGATGCCTATGCGCAGACTGGCGGAAAAGATTGACCGGAATGTGGTTCTCTGCATCATGGAGCATGGAGCTGTGATGAATGTGGCATGCAGCGAACGCGGCGATTCCAATATGTATATGGTTAAGATCGGACATGAGATCCCGTTCTATTCCACATCGGCCGGCCGTGTTTTTATGGCTTATATGAACCGGAGCGAAGCATTGGATATTCTTGATCGTGAGAAACGCACGAAAACGACACCGAATACGAAGACGGATCTGAAGGAGCTGAATGAAGAGCTGGATCGCATTCACAATCAGGGATATGCGGTCATTGACGAGGAATTACAAATGGGGATCCTCGGCGCGGCGTGCCCGGTATTTGACAGAAACGGAGAGCTGGCGGCTGCGATCGCGTTTACGTCCATGAAGGATGGAGATACGGAAAAAATGTTCCGGAGGATCTGTCAGCTTAAGGAATGTGCGAAAGAAATTTCCGAGGCGATCCGATAGAAAAAAAGGAGATTTGTTATGAGCGAGTATAGTGTAGAGTTAAAGGGCTTAAATAAGGTGTACAGCAACCTCTTAAAAGAGGATACGATCGCACTGAAGGATATCAACCTCCAGATCCGTCCGGGGGAGTTTATTTCTATCATCGGCCCGTCCGGCTGTGGGAAATCAACACTTTTGCGGATCATTGGAAACCTTGATAAACCGACCTCCGGTACGATCGAGTACCGGGACGGGGCAGATCAGCAGATGGGATTCGTTTTTCAGGATTCTGTTCTGCTCCCGTGGAAAAATGTTAGACAGAATGCAGAATTTCCGTTAGTGATCCAGAAAAAGCAGACGAAAGAGAATGAAGAGAAGCTTGACGAGCTCCTGGAACTTGCAGGGCTTTCGGAGTTTAAGACTGCGCTTCCGAGAGAGCTTTCCGGCGGTATGAAACAGCGTGTGTCCATCGTCCGGGCGCTTTCCTATGACGCTCCGTTACTTCTGATGGATGAGCCCTTCGGAGCTTTGGATGCCCTGACCCGTGACCACTTAAATGAGGAGCTTTTAAAGATCTGGCAGAAGACGAAAAAGACGGTTATTTTCGTTACCCACAGCATCGAGGAAGCCACCTTCCTGTCGGACCGCGTTCTCGTCATGTCTGCGAGACCGGGAAGAGTCAAGGAGATGGTGGAGATCGATCTGCCGCGTCCAAGGGGAGAGGCAACGAGAAATGATCCGAAGTTCACGGAATACAATAAGTATCTGAGGGGGATCATCGGATGAAAAAGAACGGAAAACTTCAGGGACTCCTGAGAACCATCGGGGAATACGCGCTTTCCGTCGGCGTGTTTATCGCGCTCTGGTGGATCTACGTTGCGGTAAAGCATGTCCCGGCGTACATCCTGCCGTCTCCGCCGAAGGTCTGGAGCAGCCTTGTCAAAATGTTTGTAAAAGGAACTGTATACGCACATCTCTGGACGACGACTTATGAGGTCATTCTCGGATTTGTGATCGGCGCCTTTTTAGGAATTGTTCTCGGATATGTGTTTATCAAGATCGATGCCTTAAAAACGATGCTGATGCCGTACCTGATCTTCCTTCAGACGGCACCGAAGATCGCACTTGTCCCGTTATTCGTCGTATGGTTCGGAATCGGACTCGTATCAAAGGTTGTTTTGATCATATCCATGGTCCTGTTCCCGGTATTGTCGGGAATGATGCTGGGTCTGGAATCGATCCCGCCGGATGTCAGAAACCTGATGAAGATCTTAAAAGCGTCAAAATGGCAGGTGTTTTCACAGGTTGAAATGCAGTATTCATTACCGGCGCTGTTTGCAAGTCTGAAGGTCGGTATCGTTCAGGCAGTCATCGGTGCGATCGTTGCCGAATGGATGTCCGGAAAACAGGGTCTCGGATATATCCTGACTTACGCGTCATCGACCTATGACACCCCGATGCTGCTCGCGGGCATCATCGTCACGATCATTCTGGGAATCGCGACGTATCAGGTGATCAGTGTGCTGGAGGATAAGTTCCTGTACTGGCACGAATCGAAAAATTAGTGCTCAGCCCGCCGCTTCTGACAAAAACGCGGTGTGCTGAATGAGAGAAAGATTTTGGGAGGAAATGAGTGTGAATTTTACATCGGCTTCATCACCGACGATGAATGGAAAAATGCCGCATATCCAGTGTACGGCTGAGGAGATCGGAGAGATCGTACTGCTTCCGGGTGATCCGGGACGCGTTGCCATGTTTGAGGATCTTTTAGAGGATTATAAGATCGTCAGCAACTACCGGGAATATGTGGTTGGAACCGGATATTACAACGGAATCAAAGTTACAGTGTGCTCGACTGGAATCGGTGGTCCGTCAACGGAGATCGCTGTGCTCCAGCTGATCGCTCTCGGCGCGAAAGCTCTGATCCGCATCGGCGGGACCGGCGTGCTGAAAGAAGATGTACCGTGCGGGGCGATGGTCTTGAACACGGGTGCTGTCCGGAAAGGCGGTGCTTCCTGCTTCTACGCTCCGTCTGAGTATCCGGCATTAGCCTCATTTGAAGTGCTGGATTGCTTAAAGCGCGCATGTGAGGAGAGAAAGAACGAATATTCCATGGGAATCTGTATGTCGGTCGGTTCCTTCTATCACGGACAGGGACGTCAGATGCCGTTTGAGACAGGATATGATGAAAATGCTGTTCTGGAACAGTATGAAAAATGGAACATTCTGAACATGGAGATGGAGGCGGAGACGATCTTTACGCTGGCATCGTTAAACAATGTTCTTTCCGGAAGCATCTGTGCAGTACACTGCAACCGGATCACGGACCAGTGGCTGGTGGATTTTGAACCGGCCCAGAAGGAGATGTGCAGAACGGCTCTTGCCGCGGGAGAAAAGCTTTATAAGGAATATCTGCACAGAAAGTAACGGATTGTAAGGCCTGCGGGCCCGCCCGCTGACCGCGATCAAATAAAATATAGATAATGACCCGGCCAAAAATGGCGAGGGAAGTTATAGATGCCGGAAATGCAGTTCCGGTAAGACAAAGAATCAATGTATTTATGAAAAGGAGAAGGAGAGTACCATGAAGAAAAAAATTCTTGCAACCGTACTGACAGCGGCAATGGCAGTGTCCATGCTCGCAGGATGCAGCTCTGAGAGCGCAGGCAAAGCAAGCGAAGCAGCAGCAACGACCGCAGAGGCAACGACAGCCGCAGAGGAGACAAAGGCTGAGGAGACAACGGCGGCAGAAGCAAAGGACACAGGCGATTTAAAGACGGTTTCCATTCAGATCGATGGTTCCGCAGTTCCGTATTACGCACCGTTATACCTTGCGCAGGAGAACGGATATTTTGCGGAAGAGGGACTGAATGTTGAATTCTATTATGCAGCAGCAGCCGATATCGTAAAGAATGTTGCAGCAGGAAATGTTGAGTTCGGTTTCCCGAACGCAGATGCAGTTGTAGCGGCAAAGGCACAGGGTATCCCGGTTAAAGTTGTTCATACAACCTATCAGGAAGGCCTCGGCGCAATCATCTTCGGAAGCGATTCCGGAATCAGCACACCGGCTGACTTAAAGGGTAAAAAAGTAGCAGTTACAAGCCTTGGAAGTGCAAACTACTTCCAGCTTCAGGCAGCTATGGAGTCTGCAGGCCTTACGATCGACGATGTACAGGTTGAGATCGTTGGTACAGGCGCAATTCTGACAGCACTCACAGAGGGTCAGGTTGACGCGATCGTGTTCTCAAAACTCAGAACCATCGAGTTAAACAACTCCGGTTACGCGGCAAGCGAAATCACATGCGACCAGTTCCTTCCGTCCTTCGGCAACGTATTAGTTGCAGGCGACAAGTTAGTAGCAGAGGATCCGGAGACTGTTGACGGATTCTGCCGCGCGTTAAACAAAGCGATCGAGTACATCATCGACGGTCACGTTGAGGAGGCTGTTGATATGTCCATCGAGAAATATGCACCGACCTTCGCTGAGAAGAGAGATGTTGTTGTCCAGATCTTAAACGATGTATTCGTAAAGACCTTATGGCAGAGCGATTACACGAAGGAAAACGGAATCGGCGCGTCCAACCCGGAGAAGTGGCAGGCACTGATCGATGAGTCCAAGGAGATTGGCAATATCGACGAGACCTTCGATGCATCTGAACTCCTTTACACACCGGCAAAATAAAGAATTTTCCCCGCTTCGGACGGGAAGAGCTATGAGGTGAGAGATGTTTTACAGAAAATATAGAAAAACCATTCTTCCGGCACTGTTTCTGCCGCTGTTTCTGATCGTGTGGGAACTGTATATCCGGATCTTTCATGTACCGAACTACCTGCTTCCCGGTCCGGCAGAGCTGGCGAACTCGATGGTAAAGCTGTTTGTGAGCGGTGATGTGATGAAACATATCCGCGTCACAATGGAAGAGATCCTGGTGGGAACGGTGATCGGTATCGTGATCGGACTGGTCCTCGGCTATATTATGGCGAAGATCCGCTTTATTGAGCGTCTGATCATGCCGTTCGTCATCATTATCCAGACAGCCCCGAAGATCTCTCTGGCACCGCTTTTCATCCTCTGGATGGGACTCGGAATCGAATCCAAGGCGGCGTTAGTTATTCTGGTCGTATCGTTCCCGATCATGATCAATGAGGTATCGGCGATCCGCTCCATAGAGGATAATGTATACAATCTGATGAAGGTGTTAAAGGCCAGCAAATGGCAGACCTTCTGTAAGATCGAGGTTCCGTATTCGATCGAGATGATGTTATCCGGAATTAAGCTTGCCTTAACGCAGGCGATGACAGGCGCGGTCATCGGTGAGATGATCGGAGCGAAAGCAGGTCTTGGATATCTGCTTACGCTTGGCAGTGAGACATACGATATCAAGATGATCCTGAATGCGGTCATTCTTTTAAGTGTGATCGGTCTGGCGCTTTACCTGATCTCGGAGCTGATCGAGAAGAAGGCGCTTTACTGGAAAGTGATCGATAAGAGTGTGGTAGGCTGAAAATAGACAGGTCCTCATATGGCGGTATGCTGTGTGGGGACCTGTTTTTTTATGTAACAGGAATGTGGGATTATTTTTTCGATGGTAAAACATTAGGAATAATGTTATACTGAACCTATATGCGGGCCACACATTTTCTGAATGTTCCGACATTTATCGAAGAAAATCCGGAGCAGTCCGGTGGCCGAAAAAGTGCGATAGAAACGGAGAAGTTGTCTATGAAAAAAATGATTTCCTGGAATGTAAACGGGCTTCGTGCCTGCCTGGGGAAGGGATTTTTAGAATATTTGAAGGAGACGGAAGCGGATATTTTCTGCATCCAGGAGAGCAAGTTGCAGGAAGGACAGGTGGATCTGGAGCTTCCGGGGTATCACCAGTACTGGAATTACGCGGAGAAAAAGGGATATTCCGGAACGGCGATGTTTACGAAGGAAGAACCTGTCTCAGTGACCTACGGTCTTGGGATCGAGGAACATGATCATGAGGGCCGGGTGATCACGGCAGAATTTCCGGAATACTATGTGGTCACCTGCTATACCCCAAATTCCCAGGACGGCTTAAAGCGCCTCGATTACCGGATGAAGTGGGAGGACGCATTCCGGGCGTACTTAAAGGAACTGGAGACGAAGAAACCGGTAATTTTCTGCGGTGATCTGAACGTGGCACATCAGGAGATCGACTTAAAGAATCCGAAGACGAACCGGAAGAATGCAGGTTTCTCTGATGAGGAAAGAGCGAAATTTACGGAGCTTTTAGAGGCAGGATTTGTTGATACGTTCCGATATTTTTACCCGGATCAGGAAGGGATCTACTCCTGGTGGTCTTACCGGTTCTCGGCAAGAGCGAAGAACGCGGGGTGGCGGATCGACTACTTCTGTGTCTCAGAAAGTCTGAAGGACAGGCTTGTGGACGCGAAGATCCATACGGAAGTGATGGGAAGCGATCATTGTCCGGTGGAGCTGGATATTCGATAGAATAGATTTGGTACAGTACCTGACTCAAGGTATAGCGGTATGTAGCGATAAAAGCTGTGTACAAGTATCTGCGAAAGAATACGCAATTTACAGATTAAAGAATTTTGTGCAGATATTGAAATGCGGCTGTAAATGACGGTAAAAAGTTTTGATTTAGAAAGTGATAGTGGGTTGACATAACATGAATTTAGTGACGGCAGAACATCTGACAAAATCATATACGGAGCGGCTGCTCTTTGATGACACCGACTTTTCCATCAACGAAGGTGACAAAATCGGTCTCATCGGAATCAACGGAACAGGGAAATCGACCCTATTGAAGCTGGTGGCGGGACTTGAGGAGCCGGACTCCGGCCGGATCGTCCGTGGACGGAATCTGGATATCCGATATCTCCCTCAGAACCCGGTATTCCATCCGGGCGAGACGGTGCTGGAGAGCGTTTTAAGGGAAAATGAGGGACATGAACACGTCTGGGATATCGAAAGTCAGGCGAAATCCATGTTAAACCGTCTCGGAATCCCGGATTTCAACGAGAAGGTGGAGCATTTATCCGGCGGACAGAAGAAGCGCGCGGCGCTGGCGTCTGTACTTCTATCGACGGCGGAGCTTCTGATCTTAGACGAGCCGACAAACCATCTGGACAGTGAGATGGCGGACTGGCTGGAAGATTATTTAAAGAAATTCAAGGGCGCACTCCTTATGATCACCCATGACCGGTATTTCCTTGACAGCGTGACGAACCGGATTGTGGAGCTGGATAACGGAAAGCTTTACAGCTATCAGGCAAACTATGAGGGCTTTCTGGAATTAAAGGCAGAGCGCATGGACATGGAAAAGGCCTCTGAGCGCAAGCGCCAGTCGATCTTGCGGACGGAACTCGCATGGATGCAGAGAGGTGCCCGTGCCCGCTCTACAAAGCAGAAAGGCAGAATTCAGCGGTTTGAGGCACTGCGGGATAAAAAGGGACCGGTGGAGGACGGAAAAGTCGAGATGGAGTCCATCTCCAGCCGTCTCGGCCGTACTACCATCGAGATCTCGGATCTCTGCAAATCCTACGGGGACAAGGCCCTTGTAAAGGATTACACCTACTTTTTCTTAAAGGATGACCGCATCGGCTATATTGGTCCCAACGGAAGCGGAAAATCGACGTTGATGAAGATGATCGCCGGCTGGATCAAACCGGATTCCGGAACAATTGAGATCGGACAGACTGTAAAGCTCGGCTATTTCTCCCAGGAGAATGAGGACATGGACACGAGCCTCAAGGTCATCGACTATATTAAGAATGTTGCGGAGTATGTAAAGACAAAGGACGGCAGCATCAGCGCGTCCCAGATGCTGGAGCGGTTTTTATTCCCACCGTCTGTCCAGTACACCGTGATCGAGAAACTGTCCGGCGGCGAGAGAAGACGTCTTTATCTTTTAAAGATCCTCATGAGTGCACCGAATGTCCTGATTCTGGATGAGCCGACGAATGACCTTGATATCCAGACGCTGATGATCCTGGAAGACTATTTTGACAGCTTTCAGGGGATCGTCATCACGGTATCCCATGACCGGTATTTCCTTGACCGCGTGGTCGGCAGGATTTTTGCCTTCGAGGGAGATGGAAAGCTTCAGCAGTACGAGGGCGGATTTACGGACTATCAGGCGGCGAAGGCGGAGCGGGAAGCGAAGCTTGCGGAGAGCGCGGCGGAGAATCCGGCGGCAGCGAAGAAGTCTGCGGATAAGGGAAATGATGCGGCTGAGACAGACAGCGCATCCCGCGGGAACGCGAAGCCAAGGGAGAAAAAACTGAAATTCAGCTACAAAGAGCAGAGAGAGTGGGATACCATCGAAGATGACATCGCCGCTCTGGAAGAGGCAGTAGAGAACCTTGAGAAGGAGATCGAGGCCTCTGCGACGAACTTTACAAAGCTCAATGAGCTTATGAAAGAAAAAGAAGAGAAGGAAGCGCAACTCGAAGAAAAGATGGATCGTTGGGTCTACTTAAACGATCTGGCGGAGCAGATCGAGGCGCAGAAGAACAGGTAATATGATAACTGTCAGCGGACTTGTGTATTTGTTGTGCCAGTTATGCGAGACCTAGCAGCAGGAAAAGGCCAGAGCGGCAGTTGTTCAAAAATATATTTTTACTGATGTTGATTATCGGAAACTCAGGACCGCAGGTAACCGTTGCTGAAATCAGTAAATAGAACATGTCGGGGAAAACGGGGGATTTTAGAATGGCAGAATATCGAAACAGAAACAGAATCCTGTATCCACTTGGTGTCACGCAGGAAGAGAACGGCGTCCACATCCTTGTACAGGGACGTGCCGGGGAGGTTCGGCTGCTCTTGTACAGGCCAGGAGAGAAAAAGCCATGCGAGGAGATCTCGTTTGATCCGAAATACCGGATGGGAGATGTGTGGGAGCTGGCGCTGGATCGGACAGATTTTGCATCATTTGAATATAATTTCATGATAGATGGAAAAATTGTGACAGATCCTAATGCGCGCGTCATCACAGGCCGGGAGAAATGGGCAGACCGGAAACGTGCCGGAAAACCGGTGCGTGGCAGGATACTGTCGGAGGAGTTTGACTGGGAGGATGATGTAAACCCGGAAACCCCTTATGCAGAAACGATCCTCTACAAACTCCATGTCAGGGGATTTACGGCGCATGCGTCCTCCGGGGTATCTGCCCGAGGAACGTATGCCGGTGTCATGGAGAAAATCCCATATTTAAAAGAACTCGGGATCACGGCGGTGGAGCTGATGCCGGTGACAGAGTTCGATGAGATCATGATGTCATCCTCCGGAAGCAGCTTCCATAGCGCGAAACAGGAGCCGACAGGATACTTAAATTACTGGGGATATGGTCCGTCCTATCTCTACGCGGTGAAGACGGCGTATGCCTCCCGTGAGACAATGTCGGCGGAAGGTGAGTTTAAAACATTAGTCAAAGAATTGCATAAGGCCGGGATCGAGTGTATCCCGGAGATGTACTTTACGGGAAAAGAGCTTCCGGGGGAGATCCTTTCCGTGCTCCGGTACTGGGTGGAAGAGTATCATGTGGATGGTTTCCATCTGACCGGATTCCCGGATCTTTCTCTGGCAGCGGAGGATCCGTTTTTAAAGCGGACGAAGCTTTTTGCGGAAAACTGGAATGAGGTCATGAACCGCCGGCCGAAACAGGGCTATGTGACTCCGGGAGATGGCGCGGTATCGGTGGAGGAAAAGAATCTCGCGGAATACAATATGCAGTTCATGGAGGACATGCGCCGGTTCCTGAAGGGCGATGAGGGAATGTTGTCGGCCTTTGAGTTCCGGAACCGCAGAAACCCGGCGGAGTATGCTGTGATCGACTACATGGCGAACACCAACGGCTTTACGCTGATGGATACCGTCTCCTATGACCGGAAGCACAACGAAAAAAACGGCGAGGAGAACCGGGACGGAAGCGACTACAACTATTCCTGGAACTGCGGCGCGGAAGGTCCGACGAGAAAGAAAAAAATCGTGGAGCTGAGGAAACAGCTCTTAAAGAATGCGTATCTGCTCCTGTTTTTAAGTCAGGGTGTTCCGCTTCTCATGGCGGGCGACGAGTTCGGGAACAGTCAGGACGGAAACAACAACGCCTACTGTCAGGACAATGCGGTCTCCTGGTTAAACTGGAAGCTTCTGGAGACCCACAAGGATCAGGTAGACTTTGTGAAACGCCTCATTGCCTTCCGGAAAGCCCACAAGATGTTCCATATGGACCGGGAACCGCGGATCATGGATTATAAGTCCTGTGGACGACCGGATGTGTCCTATCACGGGGAAAACGCCTGGAAGCCGGAGTTTGAAAATTTCCGCCGCCAGTTCGGGATCCTCTACTGGGGTGCCTACGCGAAACGCCCGGACGGGAGTGATGACGCGAACTTCTATGTAGCCTATAACATGCACTGGGAGCCGCATATGTTTGGACTTCCGCATCTCCCGAAGGGAGCAAAGTGGCGTGTGATCTGCAATACGGGCGACCCGGATGCGGCCGACCTTCCAACGGATGGAACCGGTAAAGTTCCGAAAAACCAGATGATGCTGGCGGTACCGCCGCGCGGGATCGTGATTCTTGAGAGCTTTGCGGAAAAATAGCTGAAAAAATCCCCATCACAGGTCAGAAGATAGAGACATCGGCCTGAAGGATGGGGATTTTGCATGATATAAGAAAATTACACATATTTGTTTTGTTCCTGTCGGGATCAGTGTCTGCCAGAATCTGCGCTTGTCGGAATCTGCGCCCGGTGTTGATTATTCCGGATAAACAAGCTGTTCCTCGCGGATATCCTCAAGTACCTCATCATAGAACTTTCCGGCAAGATATTTTGCCATCGGGAGGTTCATGTCAAGGTAGTTTCCGCAGTCGCGGGCAGCGGCACCCGGAACTTCACCTTCGTAATCGCGGATAAAGAGGAACATCTCCTGAAGCAGCGGGATGATGTCCGCAGACTCATAATCGCCGGAGAGAAGCAGGTAGAATCCGGTGCGACATCCCATCGGACCGAAGTAGAGAACTTTATCTTTGTAAAGACGATGATTTCTTAAGAAGGTTGCGCCGAGATGTTCGATCGTATGGACCTCGGCAGTGTTCATAACCGGCTCAAAGTTCGGACGGGTCATACGGATATCGAAGGTCGTAACATGGCTGTCTCCGGCAATGTCCCTTCGGGAAACATAAACACCGGGAATCAGTTTCAGATGATTGACAGTGAAGCTTGTGATCTTTTCCATAATCAGATACACCCTTTCGTGAGTTTTGCTGTTTGTTGTTGGACACAGGTTGGAATTTTCCGAACTGAAAATTCTGTACAATACAGAGGCAGATGCCGTCTGACTGTATCAACTTTTATTATAAAGGGGATACCGTGTGGTTACAAGATGAAATTTGTAAATTGTCAGTACCTGTTCAGCAGTTCTGCCCCTTCAATTGTCAATTTATTCTTGTCTCACTTTTTGATTTGTACTATAATAACGTGTAACGGGATTTTTGAACTGAAATATATCCCATAAGGAGCGGTTATGAAATTATTGGCATATGAAGTAGACAAAAGATCTTTTTTAGGTGTATTAAATGAGGATGAAACCTGGGTTTATCCGGTTTCTGCTGCGGGAATGGAATATCGGTCCATGAAGGACCTGATCCGTGAAGCGGGACCGTCTGAGATGGAAATGCTGGATTATATTTCAAAGAAAGCCCCGGGTGATGTTATGGGAGCGGCCCCAGTGGACGAGATCCGGGTCGTATCTCCGATCGCGGAGCCGGATCAGGATATTATCTGCCTGGGAATCAACTATATGGATCACGCGGAGGAATCTGCGAGATTTGAAAAACGTGCATTTGAGAAACCGGAGAAAGCGATCTATTTCTCAAAACGCGTGAACCGCACGAATGATCCCGATGGAATCATTCCGGCACATAAGAATCTGACAAATCAGCTGGATTATGAGGCAGAGCTTGCCGTTATTATCAAAAAAGACGCAAAAGACGTAAAACCTGGCGAAGTAAAGGACTATATTTTCGGCTATACGATCATGAATGATGTCAGCGCAAGAGAGGTGCAGACGGAACATAAGCAGTGGTATTTCGGAAAGAGTCTGGACGGATTTACACCGCTCGGTCCGTGTATCATGACTGCGGATTCCACTGCGTTTCCGCCAGTGTTAAAGATCCAGTCAAAAGTAAACGGAGAACTACGCCAGAATTCCAATACAGGGCTCTTTATCCATGGAATCGAGGAAGTGATCTGTGAACTTACACAGGGCATGACACTAAAAGCAGGAACGATCATCGCAACAGGAACACCGGCAGGAGTCGGCATGGGATTCGTTCCGCCGAAATTCCTTGAGACCGGGGACGTTGTGGAGTGTATTATTGAAGGAATCGGTACACTTAGAAATACGGTCGGAGAATAAATGATCGGACGGTATGCGATACAGGATATAGACATGGAGGAGCCGTGCCGCAAAAATAAGATAAGATTAGAATCGTTGCCATGAAGGGAGCAGAAAGCCGGTCAGAACGACGGGCTGCTCTTTTCATGGCTTTTTTGTTGCCGTGTACCGCGCACCTGGAAGTCAGGGAAGCTTTCAGCGGCTGTATCTGCACGAAAATTCAGATGGCGGCAGACGGCTGCGCCGGTGCGGACATGAGCAGCGGCACTTTTTGGAAAAAGGAGAATTTTATTATACATGGAAGATATACGCGAAATGTTGAAAAAGGTGGCGGCGGGCGAGTTGTCTGTGGATAACGCCGTTCTGGAACTGAAGAAAGAGCCGTTTACGGCAGCAGGATACGATGATCTGGGATTCGCGAAACTGGATACTCACCGGAAGCTGCGTCAGGGTGCGGCGGAAGTGATCTACGGCGCGGGAAAAACTCCGGAACAGATCGCCGGAATCGTGGAGGCGATGAAAAAACGGGGGCAGGAGACGATTCTGATCACACGTGTTGGCGAGGAAAAGAGCCGGGAGACGGAGCGGTTGTTGGCAGAACTGTATCCGACCGGCAGCGGATATCAATATTTTAAGGAAGCGAAGGTCGCGATCTGTGGAAGCTTTCCGGAAAAAGACGGCGTTGGAACCATCGTGGTGGCGACCGGCGGAACCAGTGATATTCCGGTTGCGGAGGAGGCGGCACTCACGGCGGAGGCTCTGGGGAATCAGGTGGAACGTCTTTATGATGTAGGTGTTGCGGGACTTCACCGCCTGATCTCCCACATGGACTACATCATGAACGCCCGAGTGATCATCGCCATCGCGGGTATGGAAGGCGCTCTTGCCAGCGTCATCGGTGGTCTCGCCGACTGCCCGGTGATCGCGGTGCCGACTAGCATCGGATACGGCGCGTCCTTCGGCGGTGTGTCAGCGCTTCTCTCCATGCTGAATTCCTGCGCCAGCGGTGTCAGTGTGGTGAATATCGATAACGGCTTTGGGGCCGGATATCTGGCGAGCATGATGAACCATATGCGTGGATAAAAGCTTGAAAAACAGTCCGCGCTGCTGTGCAGCTGGAGGAAGATGCCAGCAGCGGGCGAAATGCAAGAAAATAATTTGCGTAATTTTTAAATGAGGTGGAACTGATATGAAAACATTATATTTTGACTGCGGAATGGGCGCTGCCGGAGATATGCTGATGGCATCTCTCTACGAAATCTGCCCGGATAAAGAGAAGTTTTTAAAGATGATGAATGGGATGGGGATTCCGGGGCTTTCCGTCGAAGCAGAACCGTCAGTAAAGTGTGGGATCACCGGGACGCATATGAAAGTGACGATCCATGGGGAAGAAGAGGAGAGTGTAGACGTCGACCTGCAGGGGCATGAGCATCACCACGATCATGATGAAGATCACCATCATACTCATGACCATGAAGACAGTCATCATACCCATGATCATCACCACGACCATGAAGGTGACCATCATGACCATAGCCATGAAGCACATCACCATTCCCATGAACTGGCAGAATTAGCAGCAGAGCAGACCATTCACGAGCACACCCACACCCATGACCACGATCATGATTGCGGACATGACCATACCCACGATCATGGTCACACCCACCACCATCACGCCAGCATGGCGGGCATCTCTCACATTATCGAGCACTTAAACCTTCCGGAAGAGGTTAAAGCGGATGTTGTAGCCGTTTATCAGTTGATCGCCGAGGCGGAATCCCACGTCCATGGAAAGACTGTCGAGGAGATCCACTTTCACGAGGTCGGCACCGCCGACGCGATCGCGGACATCGCCGGAGTCTGCCTCTTAATGCACATGATCGCTCCGAAAAAGGTTATCGCATCCCCGATCCATGTCGGAAGCGGAAATGTCCATTGTGCCCACGGAATCCTTCCGGTTCCGGCACCTGCGACAGCCTTTATTTTACAGGGACTTCCGATTTACAGCGGAGTCATCAAAGGAGAACTCTGCACCCCGACCGGAGCGGCACTGTTAAAGCACTTTGTGACAGAATTTAAGGAAATGCCGGTCATGCGGACCTCAGCGATCGGTTACGGTATGGGAAAGAAAGACTTTGAACGTGCCAACTGTGTCCGTGTTCTCCTTGGTGAAACGGAGGAGACAGGAAGTGAAGTGGCAGAGCTCTCCTGTAATCTCGATGATATGACTCCGGAAGCCCTCGGCTTCGTTCAGGAGATCCTCTTTGCCGCAGGTGCCCTTGAGGTCTACACGATCCCGATCGGCATGAAGAAGAGCCGCCCGGGAATCCTTTTAACCTGCATGTGCCGCTGCAATGACAAAGAAAAGATGGTATCTCTGCTCTTTAAGCACACAACAACGCTTGGCATTCGTGAGAGTATCAGCAAACGCTATACCCTGACAAGAACCATGAAAGAACACGAGACCCCGTATGGCGTGGTCCATGAGAAGGTTTCTGAAGGCTACGGCGTATGCCGCGGAAAACTGGAGTACGAAGACCTTGCAAAGATCGCGAGAGAGCAGGGGATGTCGTTAGAGGATGCGAAAAAACTGATTGGTAAATAGAATATAATAAGACGAAGAAGAGCAACCCTGGCGGATCGCTCTTCTTCGTCTATAGGGGTATCAGGTAAAGTCCGGATAATTCTGAACTTCTGGCGTACACCCGTGCCCCGGAGGAAGGAGGGGTATGAGATGGTATGTCAATGCAGGTATCTCAGCGCAAGTCCTGCGAAAACGGATGCACCGGAGGTAATTGCCTGTTCATCAAATACGATTCCGGCATTGTGCAGTGGGCGGGAAGATGCAGGATCATCATTTCTTGTTCCAATCCGGAACATAGCGCCCGGAACTTTTTCAAGGTATCTGGAGAAATCCTCAGATCCCATGGATGGAGTGGCGAGAGTGACTACATGGTCAGCGCCGAGTTCTTCAGTAGCCGCCTGCTCAATGAGATCCACAACATGGTTGTCGCAGACAACGGCAGGGACGCCTTTCTGGTAAACAATGTCGCATTCTCCCCCCATGGCTGCAGCGCCGTGGGAAACGATCTGCCGGATCTTTTCTTCCATCAGGGCACGGGTCTCGTTGCTGACAGTGCGCACAGTTCCTTCCATAACGACTTCGTCAGGAATAATGTTGGCTGCAGTACCGCCGGTGATCTTTCCGATGGTGAGGACTGCTGAATCGAGAGGTGCGATTGTTCTCGAAATAATGGTCTGTAACTCCGTTAGAATGTATGCGGATGTCATGACCGGATCGATGCTCTTGTGGGGGTGTGCGCCGTGTCCGCCTTTTCCGCGGATCGTGAGCTTTACTGTGTCAGAGGAAGCCATAAAGGAGCCGCGGCGGATGCCGATGGTTCCCGCCGGAATGTCCGGCCAGCAATGAAGACCGACAGCGAAATCCGGGTGATAATTTTCAAAAACGCCGGAATCAATAACCATCTGAGATCCGCTTAAGCGTTCTTCGGCAGGCTGGAACAGGAACAGAACCGTTCCTTTAAGTTCATCGCGAAGGGAAGTTAAAACCCGTGCAGCCAACAGTAGGGCGGTCGTATGGATGTCATGTCCGCAACTGTGGCAGACTCCGGTATTTTCTGAAGTAAAGGGAAGTCCTGATTTTTCGACCATCGGAAGTGCATCAATGTCGGCACGGAGAAGAATGGTATGTCCATTCTCCCCGCCTTTTAAAATACCGAGAACACCAGATTTAAACGGGATATCGGAAATTTCAATGCCATATTTGAGAAGCTGCTGACTTATGAATTCCGTTGTGTTTTTTTCCTCCATAGACAGCTCCGGATGGCGGTGGATATGACGCCGGATCTCGAGGGCATCACTTGTATATTGTTGGATCAGTTCGTTTACTTTACTCATAACTTATGCCTTCTTTACAGTGCGTCCAAATAATACGGTGCCGACGATCAGAAATGCGACGAGGAATCCAGCGGTTCCGAGAGTCGTGAGCAGCGGGCTGGAGAGGATCAGCATAGGGCCGATCGTGTTATACGGCTGCTGCCAGAAGGAACCGAGAGTACTGGAACCGGAAACACTCTCTGCGGCAAGTGTATCACCGTTCGGGTCAAGAACCTTGATTAAGAGAAGACCGGTAGCCAGACTTCCTGTACACTGTCCGTAAGCGCCCATTGCCATTTCAAACCAGTCCTTTCCATACCACTTCTTGGCAAGAATGATACAGATGACCGCTGTGAGAATGGTGATTGCGATAGAAGTAACGAGGATTGGAACCAGGAAGGAAGCCAGAACACTTAATTTGATGGTCGCAACATTCATAGCGATTACGTATTCAAGAGCGACACCGGAAATACGTTTCATGCTTCCACGGTCAATATACTGGCTATATTTTGTCTTGCTTAAAGCAATACCAATAATCGCACCCATGATCAGGCACATGGTGTAGAGCGGGATTTTGCTCCAGAACGGGAATACTTTAATGATCGCCTCGCGGAGAATATGGGAAATTGCAATAATTGTTCCGACAATCATCATCTGGAATGCCAGAGGATCGATAACGGAGGAACTGGAAATTGCAGTTGCCATGGATTTGCGCTCTTCCTTCGGTACGATACCGGTGATATCTTTCTGGTCGAGGTTGACGGAACTCATTTGCTTTCTTGTATAACCTTTTTTAGCGCCCCAGTTGATAATCCACATACCGCCGATCACCGCCATGAACATACCGATGGTTGCGTATGTCAGAGCGATACCGGTAGCGTCCTCCCAGCCTTCAGTAGCGAAGCAGCCGCCCATGATACCGGCAGAACCGTGTCCGCCATAGAAACCGGATACCGGAAGGAATCCCATTGCGTAAGGAACATTGCTCATGAACTTGGAGAGGAGAAAAGCGATTCCAAGTCCTGCGAGAACCTGTGCCATAAATACAGCGCCAGTTACACAGGTGGTAGAAAGTACATCACGTCCGAATTTTCCGGTGGAAGTTCCAAGGAACGATGTCGTAAAGATAAATGCGAACAGGAAATTTGTCCACTGTGAAATCCACTGGCTGAAGTGTAGGTGGATCGGGGAGAACTGTCCGAGGACCTGAGGACCGAGGAGCAGTCCTAAAATACCTGCGATTAAAGAAGTTGGAATATAGTATTTGTAAAAGAATGGTATTTTCTGACGGATCAGAAAGCCCACAAAAAGCAGCGTACTGATAGTCGAAATATCGATTAAAACAGTTGTTAGAGTCATGGTTTCTGCCATAGTAGTATCCCCCTTGTAAGGTAAGGCGTGTGATTTTGGGTAAGCTTAGAATTTTTTTTCCATATAGGAAACGATTCGGTCTACACAGCGGGTGACAATCTTTTCACCTTTTTCTTTTGTAGCGACGGTAGCATCGCCGATGGTTCCGTTCGGTGTTTTCTCAGTGAATCTCTGGAAACCAATGAAATCCGGGAATTCGCTCGCCGGAAGCGGTTCTACTCTGGAGAGTTCGTCCATGTCTACTAATTCCGGGAAAAGGTACATAAATACGGATGTGCCGCACTCACTTGCGTGTCCGTGAGCCATCTGGCCGCTGTACTGGAAGATATCACTTCCGTTTGCATTTGTAAATCTCCACCAGTCGATCTGGACGAGCTTGATATCATGCTCATTCATATATTTCTTACCGATGTAGTTTACAGTATCAACATTTCCTGCATGACCTGTGATGAAAACGAAATTCTTGGCCCCGTCTTTGATCAGTTTTCCGACAAGCCAGTCAAGCCAGTCTTCCAGGATCTTTCTTGGCATTGCGAATGTGCATGGGAAAGAAGCGAGTGCGGAGGATTCGCCGGCTTCAATCGTCGGAGCAATCAGCGCACCGGTCTTTTCAGCCACAAGTTCAGCAATTCTTTTAGCTGCGATCAGGTCACTTCCCATTGGGAGCTGCGGCCCATAGATCTCACACGCGCCAGTTGGGATGATGACGGTTGGGTTCTCGGCAAGGCGCTTCATATATTGCTTTCCACTCATTTTTCTGATATAATTTGTCATAAATTCAGTCTCCTTTACAAATACATATGTTTTCACTTGCAAACCGGCCGGGTTTCGATGAAATTATTGTAGCATCAGAGTGTACAAAATGGAAATGAAAGAAAAGTGTCGTGTTATGCAAAAAAAGTTTGTCTAACGGAGGTGATGGTTTGAATTTAGACAATGTAAAATGCTTTCTCAGTCTGGCGGAATGTTTGAATTTTACGAAAGCTGCTGAAAAAGAGCACATGACGCAGACATCCATGAGCCGGAAGATTAGTGGACTTGAGGAAGAACTCGGGGTACGGCTCTTTTATCGCGACAATCATCAGGTAATTCTTACAGATGCGGGAAGTGAGTTCTATGTTCAGGCACAGAAACTTCTGGATGTTTATGAATCGACGGTGCGTTTGGTGCAGAATGTGGAGCAGGGATATGCGAGATCATTGAAAATTGGTGTTGGAATCTATGAAGATGAGCTTTTAGATACATTTCTTGGCCAGTATGTTATGGCACATCCGGATGTGCGGATTACCTGTCTGCAGTATAGTTATCGGGAATTGCTGAAACGGTTTGAGCAGGGACTGCTCGATATTATTGTGACAAGTGATCAGTTCCTGTCGGGATATCCGGTGGAAAATGTTGACATGGAGTTGATTTATGATAAGCCATGGAAGATTATTTTGAATCGTGAACATCCGTTGGCAGAACGAACTGCTGTAACATCGGAAGATCTGAAGAATGAGATTATGATCACCATGTACGAGGGAAGTGTTTCACAGATTGCGGATCATTTCCGAACAGCGTTTAAATTCAGGGATATCATTCATGTGAATTCTTATAATACAAAGCTTATGATGGTCAACGCAAATCTCGGATTTGGACTTGTACCGGCATTTGTGCGTCTGGTGCGATATGAGAAAATTAAGATGAAAGAATTTGCTCCGCCGTATATCTCCAGATGTTTTTATGCCTTATGCCATAAAGAGAACCAAAATGGACATGTGAGGGAATTCTTTGAAGATTATGTGAAATATGCGCAAGAAGAACGCGATTAGAAAGTGACCAAATAGTTCAATCGACATCCGTCGACTTATATGGTAAAATTATCCTGTAATGGAGCGGAAAGCGGGGATGCGTTTCTGATGTCTGGTGCCCTCTGATCGTAAAGGGGGTGATGGCGTATGAATACAATGGAAGTCCTAACATTATTACTAGTTATATTTTCAGCATTGTCATACATCGATAACCATAGAGACAAAAAGAACTAGCATCCTACCTACCACAGTAACTTGCTAGTTCTTTTTATACTATAACATACTGAGGGCATCGAACGTATATCCGAGTACCTTTCTGTCTTCATTATAACTGGAGCGGCCTGAAAAAACAAGCCGCTCCAGTTTAATTTTAACTATTTTCTTCAAAAATTAGCCGAAATATCTCTTTAAGAGACCAGCAAATGCCTTACCATGTCTAGCCTCGTCTCTTGCCATCTCGTGAACGGTGTCATGGATCGCATCAAGACCAGCAGCTTTTGCTCTCTTAGCGAGGTCTGTCTTACCGGCAGTAGCGCCGTTCTCAGCCTCAACTCTCATCTCGAGGTTCTTCTTTGTGCTGTCTGTAACAACTTCGCCGAGGAGCTCTGCGAATTTAGCAGCGTGCTCAGCTTCTTCGTAAGCTGCCTTCTCCCAGTAAAGACCGATCTCCGGATAACCTTCTCTGTGAGCAACTCTTGCCATAGCGAGGTACATACCAACCTCAGAACATTCACCCTGGAAATTAGCTCTTAAATCAGCAAGGATATCTTCGCTAACGCCCTGTGCAACACCAACTACATGCTCAGCAGCCCAGTTCATCTCGCCGCTCTGCTCAACGAATTTGGAAGCCGGTGCGCCGCACTGCGGACATTTCTCCGGAGCAGCCTCGCCCTCGTATACATAACCACATACAGAACATACAAATTTCTTCATAGTATTTTTCTCCTTTTTAAAATTTTATCAGGGGTCAGGGATCTTGAAATATAGAGATCCCTGATCAATTGACGGTTGTAATATGGATCACAGTTCTTTTGAAAGATAGTCACTGACGGATCGTAATCCGGTCAGTTGATCTAAATAAATAATAGTAACTGTTATCGTTATTATATTCTAATTGACAACGAATGTCAATAGAATTTTAAACTTTTTCGTTTTTCTTTTTCAGACAGTCCTCGCATTCACCGTAAAAGAAAACCGTGTGGGAATCAACCCGTCCCGGGAACGGAGCGGTGAGAAGGTCCGAAGTGTCACAGACCAGATCCAGAGGCATATCGATGATCGCCCCGCAGGCCTTGCACACAAAGTGGTAATGGGGATCGGTATTATAATCGAAATGTTCCGATCCGTCTCCGCTGGAAAAACGCTGGATCTCGCCCATATCTGCCAGAAGATTTAAGTTGCGGTATACAGTTCCCAGACTGATCTTCGGGTAATCTTTGCTGATCGTCACATAGACGGCATCCGCGGTAGGATGATCCTTGCGGTTTTTCAGACATTCCCGGATAGATTCACGCTGGCGGCTGAATTTTAATGCTTTCATGGTGCACCTCCTTTCCGGAGTATAGAGATCAAATAAACAATAATAATGATAATTGTTACTGAAATAATACCATCAGATACATCAACTGTCAAGTGCAAAGTGACAGATTCTTTTACCAGCCGCGGTTCGAGTATGATGTGAAAAGAAACGATCCAAGCACGATCTGAAAAGAAAATTTCTTGAAAACACCTCAGGAAATGTTTATACTGGTCTTATAATTGTGGACAGCCGGAAAACTCTCCCCAGCCCGTCCGATGTTCCCGGATTAATCCGGAAACCGATACAGCGGCAGGACAGAAATTTCCGCGCAGCCCGCCCTTAACATCCTCGAAATGGAGGTATATCCATGTATAACAGACACATCCGCCACCTTGTGACAGAGCTTGGAAACCGTCTGTCAGACAAAGAATTTTTAAAAAAGATCGGTCTCAGCCGCCGCAGCATGCAGCAGCTCTTTGATAAAGACCGCTGGGAAGTGATCTTCGAGAAGGCATTCCCGGTAACAAGACGTTTTTCCTGCGCGGAGATTCTGGAATTCTGCCGCGTAGATATGGAAAAACTCAGCAATGAACCGGAGGAGGGATGGCTTTCCTTCGCTTATAAATATTCGACCCACATTCTGTACCCGGATGCGGATTTCGCTGTGTCCGCAGCTCCTTATGCGCCGTCTGCGCTCTATTTCCTGAATGTTCTCCAGTACTTCTTTGATGAAGAACGGAAGGTTCTGCCGTTCGATCCATATGATGATTTCCGCTTTCTGACAGAAGAAGAATATGCCGGTTTTGAGCGTGCCGGTGAGTATGCCCACTTTATCCGTGAGTTCCGTGATCAGTACATATACGAGATGATGCGGTTAAACCGTGAGGCGACCCCGTTCGAGACGCTGGGACATATCGCGGGTGTCCACTATGTTGCGATGGTGGCAGCCCGGGGGCTTTATGAGGCGGGGGTGCCAATTGACCTGGCGTTGGCGTCGGGCGCAGCAGCGGGACATGACCTCGGAAAATTTGGCTGTAAGCCGGATGAGCGGGTTCCGTACCTTCACTATTTTTATACGAACCAGTGGTTTACCGCCTACAATATGGAAGGAATCGGCCACATCGCCGCGAACCATTCCACCTGGGATCTGGAGCTCGACAATATCTCTGTGGAGTCCCTGGTTCTGATTTACGCCGATTTCCGCGTAAAACAGATGCGCGGCGAGGATGGCCGCGAGATCACGAAGATCTACACGTTAAAAGATTCCTTTGATGTGATCCTGTCAAAGCTTGACAATGTGGATGAGGCAAAACGGAACCGCTACCGCGTCGTCTACTCCCGCCTCTACGAATTCGAGCGTTACATGCGTTCCAAAGGCGTGGATGTGGATCTGACAGGAAACCCGGATCCGGCGGAGCAGCCGGTAGATATTGTCGTACAGACCGGAAAACAGGTGGTCCGCTCCTTCGTATTCTGGGGAATCGAGCATAACATCGACGTGATGCATCGTCTCGGAACCGAGCGCCAGTTCGGAAATATCCTGGAGGCGGCGAGAAGCGAAAAAGACTGGAAGAATGTCCGCGCGTACTTAAATATGTTCAACGAATATTCGATCCACCTGAACCACCGCCAGAAAGAGCAGACCATCAGCTTCCTGTATGAGCTCCTCTTAAACCGCGAGGGCGATATCCGGAGACAGGCGGCGGCGCTCATCGGAAAAATGTTCGCAGATTTCAACGCCGGATACCGGAAAGAGCTGCCGAAAAATATGCCGGATCCGGACGCTAAGACGGCACTGACGCTCTGGGAGGAGTGTCTTGGACAGCTCGTATGCCCGGATTACCGCCTGACCCTGCAGCAGAAGAACCGAATTCAGAATTCTCTGAAATTTGTCATGGTATCCGCCATGGACCGGAGCTCGGAGAAGGTCCGGGAAGAGCTGTTCGAGGTCTTCATGAAGTGGTTTGACGGACATCACCGCCTTGTGGGCGATCCGGTATTCTACTTATTAGACTGTATCTTCTCCCTGCCCCTGGATCTTTGCAGCAAGGGCAGCCGTCTGGAGCAGCTGATCCGCTTTGCCATCAGCCATATGGATGACCCGGATGAGAAGGTACAGATCGCAGCCGTCCGTGTCTTAAAGATCCTGACTCAGGCAGTACCGCCGGAAAGCGCCTGCTACGAGATCGCCTGCGACGCGGCACACCGGATCAATCCGAGGACGATCACGCTGCTGTTTTTACAGTACCGGATCTATACGAACCTGCGCCTGGACACCACTGCCCAACGGGAAGTTCTCTATGGACACGATGTGGTCAGCGATATCTTCCTTGAAAACTTAAAATCCGCGACCCCGTGGATCTTGAAGTCCGTAAATATCAAGCTTCTTGCGGATCAGGTCGATCACGGAAAGAGGGATCACCTGCTCCACATCTGCGCGCACTTTTCGAACCTTATTAAGGTCAGCGAGCAGGTCGGTGTCCGCCATGACGCGGGCCGCGCGCTCCTGCGTCTTGCCCATTTGCTGGCAACAGACCAGAGAAACGAGATCGCGGTGGAACTCTTAAAGGGACTGGAAGTGGGAGAGTACGAGTTCTCCAAATACATTCCGGAATACCTCGGCGAGTTCGCCTTATGGCTGCCGCCGGAACAGCTTGATGACATGATCGAGCGACTGCACATCCTGCTGGCGAACGGAAACGAACGGATCGTGTCCGTTGCCCTCGATACGTTAGGAGTCCTTTTGGAGTGCTATTCGCGGTATACCGTCCGTTTCCATGAGTCCGAGGAAGTATCGGAAGAACGCCGCATGAAGCTTCTCGGCCTGATTTTAAGCTGTCTTGCAAACTACCGGGAGCAGGTCCGTCAGGAAGCACTGCTTGTCATCGGACAGCATATTTTCGGCTCCCAGATCCTTGCGGAGCGGGACAAGAGCAGAATGTTCTCCCTTTGCGCAAAGAAACTCCTGTTCCTGTTAAATGAGAATAAGGGCGGCGAGCTGAGTCTCTACTACCGTGCCGCGACCCTGTCCCATATCGACCGTTTTATCGCCCACTACCAGTTGTTCGGCGGTCTGGTGGAGACCAGGACGCGGGAGAAGATCGCATTTTTCCCGGGAACCTTCGACCCGTTTACCTTATCCCACAAGGAGATCGCAAAGAAGATCCAGGAGCTCGGATTTACCGTATTTCTTGCCATTGATGAGTTTTCCTGGTCGAAGAAGACCCAGCCGCATCTGGTGCGCCGCCAGATCGTAAACATGTCCATCGCGGATGAGTTTTATGTTCATCTGTTCCCGGACAACACGCCGGTCAACATCGCGAACCCGGCGGATCTGCGCCGCCTGAGGGAGATGTTCCCGACGGAAGAACTCTATATCGTTGTGGGATCCGACGTGATCCACAACGCGAGCTCCTACAAGAAGGATCCGGAGGAGAATTCCATCCATTCCTTCAACCACATCGTCTTCCGGCGCCCTGGTGAGGCACATCCGACGGAGGTTTACGAGCAGATCACCGGAAAAGTCGTGCAGCTGGAGCTCCCGCAGGAGCTGGAGGATATCAGCTCCACGAAGATCCGTGAAAATATTGATAACCACCGCGATATTTCCAGCCTCATCGACCCGGTAGTCCAAGAATACATTTACCACAAGGGCATGTACCTGCGCGAGCCGGAATTCAAGCCGATCTTACGGGCGAAAGCTATCGCCTTCGAGAACGCGGCGGGCAGGGACCGTGAGGTACTGGACGAGCTTGGAAACACCGTTCTCTACGGACATCCGGACGCCCAGGCGATCCTGACAAAGATCCAGGTGGAGAATGACCGCCTGCTGATCTTAAGAAATACCGTGGAAGGTGAGCGCCCGGCGGGCTTTGTGAGCTACCGGGAGATCGGAAACGAGGATCTGTTCGGCGTCTTAAAGGACATGGAGCTGGCAAACCTGGTCCGCGGAAAGAGCAGCCGGGAGATCCTTCTGATCACAGGCATCTATGCGAGAGAGGACGGCACCGGGGACAGCGGGGTGATCCGCGATGCCCCGCAGCAGCTTCTCGTTGAAGTGCTGGCGAAAGAGTTGGAGAAAAACTACAGTTTCGCATTGTTTGTCGCGGAGCGCGGCACAGCGACGAAAGAGGTCGTGTACGTGCTGGAGAGACAGGGCTTTATCCGTCCGCATATGGCGGACGAGAACGACAAGCGGACGATCTACATGGTCGACATGCATGAGCCGTTAATGTTCCTGCATAACCTGGATACTACGATCAAGGAGCCGTTTGCCAGCAATCCGGCGGTTCTGGATGCTGTGGAGAAAAACCACAAAAAGCTTCAGATCGCTATGACGAAGCTGTATCCGGGAAATCTTGTACTGTCCTTGTCATCCGGCATCATGTATCATCGTCTTGTGGACCGGATCACGGCGCTCAACGATGTTCCGAGAGAGCCGCTGGTGCCGAGAAGACTCGGAAAGAACATGTGCGTTCCGTTCGGTAAGATCCTGCGTGGAAAGGTTGTGCCGAATACGGTGACGAAGACGCTGCATACCGATAAGGTCTATGAGCCGGATCTGAACAGCTTTACGATCGAGCCGTTCCCGTACTACTCACCGTTAAAAAGCCAGATCGAGACCATCAAGTCCTTCGATCGGCCGGTGATCCTGGTGGATGACCTCGTCCACACGGCGAACCGGCTCCAGGTGCTCGTTCCGCAGCTCAGGGAAGACGGGATCCCGATCAAGAAGGTCGTCGTGGGCGTCCTGTCCGGCTACGGCCGCGACCTGATGCAGTGCCTGAAGGTGCCGGTGGAGAGCATCTACTCGATGCCGAACCTGCGCCAGTGGTTCGTGGAGTCTACACTGTATCCGTTTATCGGTGGCGATACCGTGCGCCGTGAGGAGATGAAGGTTGCGGGACTTCAGCCGTCCATCAACATGATTCTGCCCTACGCGACGCCGAGACTTTCCGGCTGCAGCCGGGAGGCGCTTGTGGAGTTCTCGGCCTGCTGTATCGAGAATTCCAGGGATCTTTTCCAGGTCCTTGAAGCGGAATACCGGAAAATGTACGCGAAAAACCTTACCCTTTCACGCCTCTCCGAGGCCGTCATCCTGCCGCTCTGCCCGGATAAGGGAAGCTGTATGGAGTATGATGAGAACCTGGCGGCGTCAGTATATCTGGAGAATGATCTGGAGACGCTGTGGAGGATGAAAGAGTTTCTGATCAAGGGATAAAATGCTGAACGCCGTCTGGAATTTCGAGAGGCTGAGGGCTTAAAAGGAAGATCTGCGATAATCGTGGGCTGTGTATCAAAGCCGTAAGGTCGGCAGACCTGAATGGCTTTGGTTCATGGCAGTAAAATATGGAAATCAGGGGGAATGAAATTATGGTAACCTATTATAAAATCGGAGACATGTTTTGCGCGTCCGCGCACGGTGATCTGCCATATGAGAAAACAGAGAAACCGGCAGCAGGAACAACGCTCACCTGGCTCTTTACCGGCGGACCGGGCAGCCGCCGCGCTTCATTTCTTGTAAACCATCCGGCAGAGCTCTTCGCAGAGTGTGAGGATGTCAGCTGGTTAAACACAAACAGATTAAATGCGTCCGCATACGACGGACAGACCAGGGAACTCCCGGCGGATCTCCTCGCGCAGCTCGATGCCGGAACACTCCGCGCGGTAAACGCGTCCCACCCGAAATTTGAGGAGATCCTGGCATATAAGCCGAAAGAGGGCAAAAAGCGTGTCCATGTTCTGGCGATCGGCGATGTGGGCAGCATGCTCTTAACAGGTCTCCATCTTCTCGGCGGAGATGTGATCTCCTCCATCGGAATCTGTGATATCTCCGACAAGGTGACTGCCCGCTGGGAGTTTGAGGAGAACCAGATCGCCTATCCGTGGGACTATGACGCGATGCCGGAGGTGGACGTTGTGGACCAGGATCACCTCTTTGACTGTGATGTGTTCGTATTCGTGGCCTCAAAGGGAATCCCGCCGGTCGGTTCCGGTGTCAAGGATGTCCGCATGTACCAGTTCGAGAACAACTCAAAGATCATCGGACATTACGCGAAGATGGCGAGAGAAAAGAACTTTAAGGGCTTATTCTGCGCCGTCTCCGATCCGGTGGACCCGCTTGCGAAGACCGCGTTCCTTGAGAGCAACAAGAATGAGGCAGGAGAGTACGACTGGATGGGACTTCTCCCGGGGCAGATACAGGGATTCGGCCTCGGTGTTATGAATGCGAGAGCTGCATATTATGCAAAACGTGATCCGAGGTTTAAGCAGTTTTTGACGGAAGGCCGTTCCTTCGGACCGCACGGACAGGATCTCGTTATCGCGGATTCCATCGAAAACTACAACGATGAGCTCTCAAAAGAACTGACAAACCTCACCGTCACCGCAAACCTCCACATGCGCGCCATCGGCTACAAACCGTTCGTTGCCCCGGCGTTCTCATCCGGCGCGATCTCGATCCTGATGACGCTCAGAAAGCAGTGGCACTGCGGTTCCGTGTTTCTCGGCGGCGTTTACATGGGCGTGAAGAACCGCTATACAGAACATGGCCTCGAGACGGAGGCACTGGCGCTGCCGGACGCTTTGTATGAGAGGATCGTGTTCGCGGCTGAAAATCTTGCGAAGATCGTGTAGAGGTTGTTTCTGCGGCGAAGGCTAGAATATAGAAAAATGCTGATCTGATTTGTCCCGGCAGGTTTCCCGTATGTCGGGGAGAACTGCCGGGATTTTTATATGTGCCGTGTTGAGGATGGAAAGCCGTTGTTATAAAAATATCAGTGATCATGTATATTGAGTGAAGCAGATTTATCAGGGAGAGTGATACATCATGGAGAGTGACAGATTGTTAGTTCTATATCCGCAAAAACGAGGCCCGGAGAAAGAACGGTCGCGTATGGACGAGGTTTTGAGGGCGGCGCTTGACGGGATCGATACCGAGATCGTGGAAGATATGGAAATTTTGGAGCAGGATCCCTTCAAATATCGTGGACGCAGACTCCTGTTTGCAGTTCCACTTGGGAGAAATGGCATCAACCGCGGTTACTACGAAGTTCTCGCCTGGCTGCGGGGCGGTGACCAGGTCCTCGCGGGGGCGACTGCTGGGATGATCATCGACGCGGAGAGCGAATTCTACACGAAAGCGACGGCAAGAGAGCTTGCGGTGGCGGCAAACCGCGCCGGATGTGCCTTTGTCGGCCGCCCGCTGGTGGAAGGAACCGTCTCCCTCGATAACTACCTGATCCAGGCTGCCAATATGAACACCGATCGGTTCGGCGCTTATAAAAAGAGCGCTGCGATCCTGGCACATCAAATTCTGGAAGAAACATGGCAGCCGAAAGAAGAATCGCACCTTCTGGTCCTTCACGCCTCAAACCACAGGACCTCCAATACCCTGGCGATTTGGCAGAAAGTAAAGGAGTGCCTGGATGAACGGATCAGGATTCAGGAGATCAACCTGCGAAACGGCACTCTCGTGGACTGTTCGGGATGTCCATACCAGATGTGCCTGCACTTTGGTGAGCAGGGAAAATGCTTCTACGGCGGAGCCATGGTGGAAAATATCTACCCGGCGGTCAAGTGGGCTGACGCGATCCTGCTCCTCTGTCCAAACTACAACGATGCCCTGTCCGCGAATATGACGGCGTTTATCAACCGCCTGACAGCCCTGTTCCGGACCACACGGTTCTACGACAAAGCCCTGTTCGGAATTATCGTATCCGGCTATTCCGGCAGTGACCTTCTCGCTGGGCAGCTCGTAACAGCCCTCAATATGAACAAGACCTTCTACCTCCCTGGCAATTTCTGCATGATGGAGACAGCCAACAACGCCGGTGCTGCCATGAAGCTTCCGGGTATCGAAGACAGGATCAAGGAATTTAGCGAAAAAATGACGCATATACTGATAAAAGAGACACAAAATAGCTGATACAATTTTTGAATTTCAAGCAATTGTGCGTCAAAACTTTACATCACGGAAGTGAACAACTGCAATTATGAGAAAAGCAACGAATAGCTGAAAGATTTCAGACGTTTACAAAAATTACTAATATTTGTTGCAAAAGTAACAATAGAGATGTATAATATGTTCGTAAGCTTCCTTTGCTGAAACATTGTGCAAAGGAACAGAAAAAGGAGGTAGAAAGATATGAGAAAGAGATTTTCCGCAGCAATGGCACTCGCATTATCCTGTGCAATGGTACTGACCGCTTGTTCCGGCGGCAGCAAACCGGCAGAGACCACAGCAGCAGCAGCCGACACTACCGCGGCAGCAGCTGAAACAACAGCAGCCGCAGCAGCAGCCCCGAGTGGTGATGCCCAGAAGTTAACAATGGGTACTGGCGGAACCACCGGTACATATTACGCATTCGGTGGTGTAATCGCGAATGTATTAAACAGCAAAGACATCGGAGTGAACATTAACGTTCAGTCTACTGGTGCTTCCAAAGCAAATATCTACCTTGTAAACGACGGTGAAGCAGACCTCGCGATCGTACAGAACGACGTTATGGATTATGCTTACAACGGAACTGACCTCTTCGCAGAAGAAGGCGCAGCAAAAGATTTCACAACAGTTGCAGCCCTCTACGCTGAGGTTTGCCAGATCGTATCCTCCGGCGATATCAAATCTGTCGCTGACTTAAAGGGCAAGAGAGTATCCGTTGGTGACGCAGGCTCTGGTGTTGAGTTCAACGCACGTCAGATCCTCGAGGCTTATGACATCTCCTTCGATGATATCCAGGTCAACAACCTCGGATTCGGTGATTCCGCAGATGCGTTAAAAGACGGCAAGATCGATGCTTTCTTCTGTACAGCAGGCGCACCGACAACAGCGATCGTAGAGCTCGCTACAACAAACGCGATCAACCTTCTTGAGATCGATGACGAGCATGCGAAGAAGCTTGCGGATGCACATCCGTTCTACACAACATACGCAATCCCGGGCGGCTCCTATAAGGGCGTTGACGATGATGTTCAGACAGTTGCTATCAAAGCTACTCTGATCGCATCCCCGAAGCTTTCCGAAGAAACAGTTTATAACCTCACAAAGGCTATTTTCGATAACAAAGATGAGATCGCTTCCACACATGCAAAGGGCGAAGAGCTTGATCTCGAATATGCGGTTTCCGGTATTTCTGTTCCGTTCCATCCGGGTGCTGAGAAGTACTTCAAGGAAGTAGGAGCAATCAAGTAATTACCTTGAAAAACAGGAAAGTAAGATTCTTTACAGTGGCAGCAATAATCACGGCAATTATTGCTGCCACTCTTGCCTATACCTTACGAAGCGGAGACTATCTGGTCCTGAGGAACGGAGACACAAACGCAGAATATGCCCGCTTCCGGGTAAAAGAGGGGGATGAGTTTTCTGTAACGTTCATCCACTCGGTAAATAAGTATCCGTTGACGGACGTTTACGAGATCCGCGACCACAAGATCTACGTGATCCGCACGATCTACAATAATTTCGGCGCGGGCGTGCAGACAGAGATCGAGGATGGGCAGACGCTTACGTATGATGAAAACGGGGAGATGGTTGTTTCCGGGTTTGACAAGGAAATGCCGTATCTCTCATATATTGTGGGTACGGTCTCGGACCACACACTCACACTTCACAGAAAAGAAATCAGTTTGAGGGATCTCTGCGGACGAAACAGCAAAGTAGAGTTCTCCTGTGAACATAAAGGATTCTAAGCGTTAAAAGAGTTTCGGACATATCCGGCGCCTGTTTGTATAGGGGGTATACAGGGGCAGCGCCGGAAACGAAATATAAAGGAGGGATTGGTATGGCAGAGAAAGACAACATGAAAGTCAACACATCTCCGGTGGCTGATGTGGAGACCGGTACCGCCGAAGACGTCGAAGCCATCATGAAAAAGTACGACCGTGAATCGAATACCCGAATCTGGGAAGGCACCCCGAAGCAGGTCATTCGTTTCCTTCTGGCAGCGTTTTCAGTTTTAATGCTCTATATGAACCTGTTTGCAAACTGGGATGAGCGTGTAAGACGTTCCCTGTTTGTCGGTTTTGTAATTATCCTTTCATTCCTGGTATACCCGATGAAAAAGGGAAGCTCAAAAAAGAATTCCGTTCCGATCTACGATATTATCCTTATGGTACTCGGAGCCGGTGCTTACTTCTATTTCGTATTTAACTTTAAAACAATTATCGGCCACGCGACACGAATCAGCCAGACAGAGGTTATCGTTGGCGTGATCGGTATCCTGATTTTAGCAGAAACATGCCGCCGCGTTGTAGGTATTCCGATCCTCTGTGTGGCGACATTCTTTGTAGGTTACGCGTTTTATAACGGACTTGGACAGGGCAGAGCCTTCGCGGTAGTCTTAAAGTCCATCGTTTACAACCTGTTCTATACGACGAGTGGTGTTATCGGTACTCCGATCGGTGTCTGCTCCACGTATATCGCACTGTTTATCCTGTTCGGCGCTTTCCTTGAGGCGACCGGTATTTCTGAATTCTTTATCCAGCTGGCAAACTCTCTGGCAGGCGCTTCCACAGGCGGACCGGCAAAGGTAGCGGTTATCTCCTCTGCTCTCTGCGGTATGGTATCCGGAAGCTCCGTTGGTAATACAGTAACGACCGGTTCCGTAACGATCCCGTTAATGAAGAAGACCGGTTATCAGGGCGAATTCGCAGGTGCCGTTGAGGCAGCTTCCTCCACCGGTGGACAGATCATGCCGCCGATCATGGGCGCCGCCGCATTCTTAATGGCTGAGATGGTAGGCGTTCAGTACGGCGAGATCGCGATGAGAGCGATCTTCCCGGCACTCCTCTACTTCACAGGTATCTTCATTACCGTACATCTTGAGGCAAAGAGACTTGGCTTAAAGGGTATCCCGAAGGATGAGCTTCCGAAATTCGGACCGTTATTTGTCCGTCAGGGTTATCTTCTTATTCCGTTAGTTGCCCTTGTTGCAATGGTTATGATGGGCTACACGATGTCCCGTGCAGCGATCATCGCTACCGCCCTTGCAATCCTTGTCAGCATGCCGAATAAAGAAACAAGAATGAACCCGACAAGATTCATCAACGCGTTGGAGGCAGGCGGTAAGAATACACTTTCCGTAGCTGTTGCCTGCGGCGTTGCCGGAATCATCGCCGGTGTCGTAACAATGACCGGTCTTGGACAGCTCCTGATCTCCGCAATCGTCGGCGTTGCCGGTGACCGCGTGATCGTAGCATTATTCCTTACTATGTTAACCTGTATCGTTCTTGGTATGGGTGTTCCGACAACTGCAAACTACATCATTATGGCTACCACATGTGCACCGATCCTCGTAAACGGTATGGGAATCAACAAGATCGCTGCCAACATGTTCGTATTCTACTTCGGTATCGTAGCAGATATCACACCGCCGGTTGCTCTTGCAGCTTACGCAGGATCCGCGATCGCGAAATCCAACCCGATGAAGACCGCGTTAAACGCATCCCGTCTTGCGATCGCAGCGTTCATCGTACCGTATATCTTCGCGTTTAACCCGGCAATGTTATTTATCGATACAGGCGTTCTCGGTGTTGTAACGATCATCGTAACATCCCTGATCGGTCTGTTCGGTGTTGCAGCCGGTCTTGAAGGCTACATGTTTGCAAACCTGAACGTGATCGAGCGGCTTCTCTCGATCATCGGAGGTCTCTGCCTGATCATTCCGGGAACCGTGACAGACATTGTCGGTATCGTTCTTGTCGGAATTTCAGCGGCGCTGCAGATCATGAAAAAGAAGAAAGCGGCTGTGGCATAGAGGAAATGGATGAAAGTTATATCGGAGTATATTGCAAAGGAAATTTGCATATGATATAATGGCTAAGAAAGAAATAGAACATAGTTCAAATTTACACAAAATGAAACCCCTCAGAGCGGCATCTCTGAGGGGTTTCTTCTCGTTTTATGTAGTTGAGCATCTACAGGTTAGTTACCGATCCAGTTTACTGTCTAACCATTTGATGATGTAGTGACACACCACACCAGCCATGACAGCAACTATAAAAGAAAAAACATAATCCAAATTTACACCTCCTTTCTGTCACCAGATTGGAGCGGGTAACGAGACGAGTATATCGTAGGCAAGAGAAAATTGATAGTTACTCCAGTATAAAACAGAGATAAAAAATAGACTTTTGTGAGGAATATTTGTGTATGAGGAGATCCCTGTTTTCATTGATTTTATCTTGCAAGCGACATTAAAGTATGCTACACTTTCCGTAAAGTTTACCACTGTATCTGCGTAAAGAGAGGAAGGAAAAACGATGGAATTATTATATGGAAGTACCCGCGGCGGGGAGACTGGCGTGACAGCATCCCAGGCAGTGTTAAAAGGACTTGCAGATGACGGCGGTCTCTACGTTCCGGAGCGCATCCCGACGTTGGACGTGACGATGGACGAGCTTGCCGGAATGACATATCAGGAGACGGCATACGCAGTTATGAAACAGTTCCTGACCGATTACACGGAAGAAGAACTGAAATACTGTATTTCCCATGCATACGATGAGAAATTCGACACAGAGGAGATTGCACCGCTCGCAAAGGCGGACGGCATGTATTTCCTGGAGCTGTTCCACGGAAAGACGATCGCTTTCAAGGATATGGCACTCTCCATTCTGCCGTACCTTATGACAACGGCTGCAAAGAAGAACCATGCGAAGAACGAAATCGTGATCCTGACCGCTACATCCGGAGATACCGGAAAGGCAGCTATGGCCGGATTCGCTGACGTTCCGGGAACAAGAATCATCGTCTTCTATCCGAAGAACGGAGTAAGCCGCGTCCAGGAGCTTCAGATGCTGACCCAGAAGGGCGCAAACACATCTGTAGTCGGAATCGAAGGAAACTTTGATGATGCCCAGACAGGTGTAAAGAAGATCTTTGGCGATAAAGAATTCGCGAAAGAACTGGATGCTATGGGATTCCAGCTTTCCTCTGCAAATTCCATAAACATCGGCCGCCTTGTTCCACAGGTCGTTTACTATGTATACGCCTACGCGAAGCTTCTTGCAAACGGTGAGATCGAAAAAGACGAGAAGGTCAATGTTGTAGTTCCGACCGGAAACTTCGGAAATATCCTGGCAGCATACTTCGCAAAACAGATGGGCGTACCGTTCGGCAAGCTGATCTGCGCATCCAACGACAATAAGGTCCTGTACGACTTCTTCCGGACAGGCACATACGATAAGAACCGTGAGTTTATCCTGACCACATCCCCGTCCATGGACATCCTCGTCTCCAGCAACTTAGAGCGCTTGCTCTACTTAAGTTGCGGAAGAGATGCCGCAAAGACAAAGGCGATGATGGAGCAGCTTTCCACGAATGGAAAATACGAGATCACAGCGGACATGAAGGAATTCATGAAGGACTTCTGTGCAGGCTATGCGGATATGGAAGAGAATGCGAAGGAGATCCGGAAAGTGTTCGATGATACCGGATATCTGATCGACACACACACAGGCGTCGCAGCAGCCGTCTACGAGCAGTATAAGGCGAAGACCGGCGATACCACAAAGACTGTGATCGCGTCCACAGCAAGCCCGTACAAGTTCTCCAGAAGCGTTATGGAGGCAGTTCTCGGAAAGAAAGAGGATGCCGATGAGTTCGCCCTGATCGACGAGATGGAACGTATTTCCGGTGTGAAGATCCCGCAGGCCATCGAGGAGATCCGCGACGCGAAGATCCTCCACAACCGTCAGTGCAAGCCGGAGGAAATGGAAGAAACTGTGAAACAAACCTTTTCAAAGTAGGGTAAATCGGTTATAATAAAATTATCATGACAACAGTACCTGTTGGGAATAGATGGCGTCTGCGCCGCATATAAATGGAAACAGACGGCAGATCCGGCGGGACAGGCTGTTCTGTCAAAATAACGATTCAAATGGAGGCCTATATGTTAGTAACAGCGAAAGAAATGCTTGAGAAAGCAAGAGACGGCAAGTACGCAGTAGGACATTTCAACATCAACAACCTTGAGTGGACAAAAGCGATCCTGCAGACAGCAGAGGAACTGAGATCCCCGGTTATCCTGGGTGTTTCAGAGGGCGCAGGAAAATACATGACAGGCTTTAAGACCGTAGTAGGTATGGTAAACGGTATGCTGGAAGAGATGAAGATCACTGTTCCGGTAGCTCTTCACTTAGACCATGGTACTTACGAGGGATGCTTAAAGTGCATCGATGCCGGATTCTCCTCCATCATGTTCGACGGTTCTCACTACCCGATCGAAGAGAACGTTGAGAAGACAAAAGAACTGATCCGTATCTGCCGGGAAAAGGGAATGTCCCTCGAGGCAGAGGTTGGAGCGATCGGCGGCGAGGAAGACGGCGTGATCGGTATGGGCGAGTGTGCAGACCCGAACGAGTGCAAGATGATCGCTGACCTCGGCGTTGATATGTTAGCAGCAGGTATCGGCAACATCCACGGAAAATATCCGGCAAACTGGAAGGGCTTAAGCTTTGAGACACTTGCAGCCGTAAAAGAAAAGGTTGGCGATATGCCGCTCGTTCTTCATGGCGGTACCGGTATTCCGGAAGATATGATCAAGAAAGCGATCTCCCTCGGCGTAGCAAAGATCAACGTTAATACCGAGTGCCAGCTCGCATTCGCAGACGCTACAAGAAAGTACATCGAAGCAGGCAAGGATCTCGAAGGAAAGGGATTCGACCCGAGAAAACTTCTTGCACCGGGTGCAGAAGCAATCAAAGCGACCGTAAAGACAAAAATGGAGTTATTCGGTTCTGTCGGAAAAGCTGACTAAGCCGTTTAGCTTGCATTATCATGCAGTTAAAAATGTTCTCCCTCGTATCAGGGAGAACATTTTTTCAAGCTAAAATTGGAATTCAGCCGAAATACCCTGGCAGACCATGATTGGAACAGGCTGAATATTTACAGGTAATTCCTATACTTTTTAAAGTACGATTTCACCCCATGCCATAACGGGCAGATTATACAGAATTGAGGAGGAAAGCTATGAGCGAAACTATCAATGTGGAGGCAATCTTCGGAGAGAACGTCTTTAACGACTCCGTGATGAAGGAACGCCTTCCGAAAAGCGTCTACAAGAAATTAAAGCAGACCATCGAGGATGGCAGTGAGCTGGATCCGACGATCGCGGACGTGGTTGCCCATGCGATGAAGGACTGGGCAGTCGACAATGGCGCGACCCACTATACCCACTGGTTCCAGCCCCTTACCGGCGTGACCGCTGAGAAACACGATTCCTTTATCGGAAACTTCGATTCCCAGGGCAAAGTCTTAATGGATCTCTCAGGAAAAGAGCTGATCAAGGGCGAGACCGACGGTTCTTCCTTCCCGTCCGGCGGCCTGCGCGCGACCTTCGAGGCCCGCGGCTATACCGCCTGGGACTGCACTTCCCCGGCATTCTTAAAGAAAGACGCAACCGGTGTTACACTCTGTATCCCGACCGCGTTCTGCTCCTACAGAGGTGAAGCCCTCGATAAAAAGACCCCGCTTCTCCGTTCCATGCAGGCCATCGATAAAGAGGCGACAAGAATCTTCCACCTCTTCGGACACACAGAAGTAAAGCGTGTCACCCCGTCCGTAGGACCGGAGCAGGAGTACTTCCTGATCGACCGCGACAAATATTTAAAGAGAAAAGACCTGATCTACACCGGACGTACCTTATTCGGCGCAATGCCGCCTAAGGGCCAGGAGATGGATGACCACTACTACGGCGTTATCCGCGAGCGGATCGGTTCCTATATGAAAGAGTTAAATGAAGAGCTCTGGAAGCTGGGAGTTACCGCAAAGACCCAGCACAACGAGGTCGCTCCGGCACAGCACGAGCTGGCAACGATCTACACAAAGGCAAACCTTGCTGTTGACCACAACCAGATTGTTATGGAGACAATGAAAAAGGTCGCAAACCGTCACGGTATGGCATGCCTGCTCCACGAGAAACCGTTCCAGGGCGTCAACGGTTCCGGTAAACATAACAACTGGTCCCTGGCTTCCGACACCGGCATCAATATGCTGGATCCGGGTGTAACACCGCATGAGAATATCCAGTTCCTTCTGGTTCTTGCCTGCATTATGAAAGCAGTTGACCGCCATGCGGATCTGCTCCGTCAGTCTGCGGCTGTTCCGGGAAATGATTTCCGCCTTGGCGCTCAGGAGGCGCCGCCTGCGATCATCTCCATCTTCGTCGGCGAGCAGCTTGAGGACGTGATCGACCAGCTGATCTCCACAGGTTCCGCGACCCACTCCAAGACCGGCGGTACCTTAAAGACCGGTGTTACCACGCTTCCGGACTTTGATAAGGACGCAACCGACAGAAACCGTACATCACCGTTTGCGTTCACTGGAAATAAGTTCGAGTTCCGTATGGTCGGCTCCTCCGACTCTGTTTCCTCCGCAAACGTTGTATTAAATACCATCGTCGCTGAGGCATTCAAGGAGGCGGCTGACGAGCTTGAAAAGGCAGAAGATTTTGATCTCGCTGTCCATGATATGATCAAGAAGCTTCTCGCTGATCACCGCCGCATCATCTTCAACGGCAACGGTTACAGCGAGGCGTGGGTAGAAGAGGCAGAGCGCCGCGGACTCCCGAACTTAAAGTGCATGGTAGACGCGATCCCGTCCCTCGTTACCGACAAAGCGTTCAAGCTGTTTGGCGACTTTGGCGTATACACGAAGGAAGAGCTGGTGGCAAGAGCGGAGATCGAGTATGAGTCCTACGCGAAATCCGTAAATATCGAGGCGAAGGCGATGATCAATATCGCAGGAAAACAGCTGATCCCGGCTGTTGTCCGCTACACAACCGTCCTCGCTCAGTCCTTAAGCGCTGTGAAGGTTGCATGCCCGGAAGCTGACAACAGTGTCCAGACAGAGCTTCTCATCGAAGTTTCAGATCTTCTCTCCGACATGAAGGTTGCCCGCGCGAAGCTCGAAGACCTGGTAGAAGAGTATCAGCACATCGACAGCATGGAAAGGCGCGCCCACTTCTGCTACGACGAGATCATCCCGGCGATGCAGGCTCTGCGTGACCCGGCAGACCAGCTTGAAATGATCGTAGACAAAGAATACTGGCCGATTCCGAGCTATGGGGATATGATCTTTGAGGTGTAAGAGACCTCTAAATAAGAATACATAGTATGACAATAAAAGCACCGCCCTGCGGGAGAAGATCCTGCGGGGCGGCGTGTTTTTTACTGACACAGAGTCTGATATTACAGTCTTACTTCGGTCCACTAGTCTGATATTCGGACAAATTCGACGACGAAGAAGAACTTGGACTTCCCGGCACAGTCATACTGGAAGAACCGGAACCATAGTTATAGTATGCATTAGCGCTTCCCGGTCCGGTCACACTGCCGGTGTTTGTATAATAATGGTTATTGCTGCCTGCTGCATTGCCGCCCGGCACTGTAGTTGAAGCAGAGCCAGAGCTGGAGCTTCCGGAACCTGAGCTGCTGCTGTTGGAGTATCCCGGACCGCCGGTCTGGTAACTGCCGGAGGTGCTTGTTCCGCTGTTGGAAGTGGAAGTAGATGTACTGTTTGAAGTTCCCGGTCCACCGGTCTGGTAATTCCCAGCCGACATACCCGTATTCGTCTGGGAAGATCCGGCAGTCGTGGCTCCGGTCGCAGTGGTCGTCGAACCACCCGGCGCAGATCCAGCCGCAGCATTTCCGCTTCCGCTATTACCCGTAGTAATCCCATTCTGCGCATTCCCCGCCGCCGGAGTACCCATATAATTTCCGTTCGCCACAGTTCCGCCCGTTCCCGGCGTATAAACTCTTCCCGCCGAGCCGCCGTCGATCGCGGACGTCTCACTCAGGCACACACCGCTCTGGTTAAACGTATAATTCACATTATTCACAACAAATGACCCGTTCACGATCATCTTGCCATCCGCCGGATTCAGATAATAATACCTTCCGCCGTCATTCAGCCAGCCCGTGATCATATGTCCGGCCTGATTGAAATAATACCAGCTCTTATCGATCTGCTTCCAGCCCACCGCCATCACACCGGACACGGTGTCCATATAATACTTGTTCGTTCCGTCACTCTGCCAGCCGATGACCATCCGCCCGTCGGTGTGGAGATAGTAGAACTTTCCGTCAAGCTGCATCCATCCGGTCATCAGCTTTCCTTCATTATTGAAGTAATACCAGTAACCGTCAAGCTTCGTCCAGCCAGCCGCCATCGCGCCGTTTGCGTCAAAGTAGTACAGCAGGCCGTCGATCGTCTGCCAACCCGTCAGCATCGTTCCATCCTGCTGGAGGAAATACCGCTTTCCATCAATATCCGCCCATCCGCGGACAAGCTTACCGCCGCTGTTAAAGTAGTAATACTTCCCGTCCATCTTCCGCCATCCGGTCACCATAGAGCCGTTGCCGCGCATATAGTAATAATCGTTTCCGATCCGCAGCCATCCGGTCACCATCGCACCGTTTAACAGGTAATAATACGTTCCATCAACCTGAATCCAGTCCTTCGCCATCGTACCGTCGGAGTTTAAGTAATACCACGCGTCCTCCGCCTTCAGCCATCCGGTCTTCATCTGTCCGGTAGCAGGGAGAAGGTAGTAATACTGGTTGTCGAGAAGCAGCCAGCCCTTAAACTGGGTTCCGTCCGCGTTCAGATAATACCAGCTCTGCCCGTCATTGATCCAGCCCGTCTGCTTTACATAATTCTTATAATAATACCATTTATCCCCGATCAGCCGCCACCGGTTCGCCGGAAGCTTGCTGCTCAGATCCTTAAAGGTAAAGTTGATATCCACATTTCCGGTGATGCCGTTTACAGTACCCTGATTTGATGCCTGCCAGAGGGCGGCACCCTGATAAGTCGGCTTCGAGTCATAACGGGCAATCCAGACATCATAGTGGACCTTCGTCATATCGATCTTATTGCTGATCCAGTAGTCGTTGGTATACACCATCGGATAATATCCAGCCGTCTCAACCTTCTTACAGAACGCGTTTATGATATCCGCGATCTGGGACGGCGTCAGCCCGTTCATTTCCTGCGCTTCCACATCGAGGACCACCGGATAGGAGATCGGATAATCCTTGATGAGATTCAGAACAAAATCCGCGTCGGACTCCGCCATCGCCGTAGTCGTTGCGTAAGAATAAAGGTAAACACCGACGCGGAGGCCCGCCGCCGCTGCCCCGCGCACATTCGCATCAAAATACGGATCCACCGCATTGTTATACCGGGTACCGATCATCGCAAACTGGATATCATCAGCGGCGACCGCGGACCAGTTGATATTCTGCTGCCATTGGGAAACATCGACGCCCCGGGACAGGATACCGGTAAGCACGGACCCATCACTTCCAATATAGGCGCCGGACGCGTTCTTCTGCCAGGCAGCCGCCCATGCCGGAACCGCCGGACTCACCGCGGAAAAAGCCATGACGGCACTTAAAAGAACCGCCGCCGCCCGTTTCTTTTGTCTCATGGAAATCCCCCTTTAAAAGTTGTACATTAAAATTCTTATCCTGCAAGCTGACAGACCTGATGCCGGATGTAACTGCCGGTACCAGGCAGCGCTGTACTTCCGAAACCGTCGATCAGCTATAAAAAAGATCCCGGGATAACTGTATTCTTGTCACAGCTTCATCCCGGGACTCTATGGACGTTATCTGCGTATTTTCAGTATAGCATAAAAATACACATACGTCTTGCAAAAATTCAATTGAAAATGTGGCGATTATTCGGCTTTTCCGGACCAGTTCCCTGACCTGCGTTCTTCTGACTACTGTACCAGGAAAGCCGCAGACCGCCAGTACGGTTATCTCAGTGTCCCGCCGTCTCCGATTCCAAGAAATTCCGGCGAGGTAATAATCTTCTTATAAAACCGTTTCGCATACCGGTACATCACGATCGTATAATCGCCAAACTCCTCGCCGACACTGCTCTTATACACCGCCCACAAACACCACAAGAATCCGCCGAGGGCAATATAAGCGTAGTACACAAACCGCTCCTCGGAGGTCGGTTCCCGGTGAAGGTAGAGCTTGATCAGCTTCTCGACCTCAAAATCATTATAATAAGAATAGATCGCGCACATGCTCACATCGATCAGCGGATCGCACATGCCGGAGTACTCCCAGTCGATCAGGCGGAGATCCCCGTCCGGCAGGAACAGGAAGTTGTCGCACACGCTGTCGATATGGGACAGGACCTTTGGCCGGTTCAGACGGTCGAGGCGGTCAAGCAGCGTGGTCATATGGGACTTCACTTCCGGATAATCCTCAAAAAGCTTCTTCTCATATCCGCGGCACAGCGCCTCATAGAAGCCGATCCGCTCCCGGATATCAAAAGAATGGTCCACATGGAGCTTCGAATCATGGAGCTTCTCCACAAGTGCCATGCACCGTGCCACATCATCCCAGTCGCGCGGATCGCTGTTGCGCGCCCCCTCATAATACTCGGAAATCTTGTAGCCGGTCTCCCCGTTCATGTATACAACATGTTCGGTGATGCCGTAATCCTGTACTGCGTCATAGACCGCCTTTTCCTGCTTCCGGTTGATTAGAAGCTCGGTTCCCGGACCAGGAATCCGGCAGATATAGGACTTGCCGTGAACCTTAAACAGGAAAGACTTGTTCGTCATGCCGGTCTTCAGGCATTTAATGCCCGTGATCTCAGACTCCGGAACCTGCAGCACCTCGGAGATCAGCTCCATGGCGATATTGTCGGAATGGTTCTGGTAGCGCTCGTCGAAGAGGCGGAGCTCCTCAAGATTCTCGAACTCGTATACCTGGTTGTCCGGCTGCCTGTTGATATACATCTCCGGAACCGGGAAATGGTGCTTTCCGGGAAGATGACTGTCGACCTCGCCGTTTAAGAGGTCCGCCAGAACCTGCTCCCAGTACATCTGCTCCGTTCCGGGAGTATGATAATACTCCTCGAGGACCGGGAAGAACTTTTCCGAAAACTCCTTCGAGAAGAATACCGGTCCGTACATGACCCAGGAGTCCTCGCCGCCGACCTTCACGCCGGTGAGCAGTCCCTTTTTGCTTGTCTCAAGACACCATTCGGAAGTCTCTCCCTTCATATATACAGAAGAGTACCATGCGCCGCACTCGTAGGTGTGGTACATATTGTTGCGCATCCAGTTGTCGGAAGAGAGAAGATATGTGTTCCTTCCGATAAAACACTCCCGGGCATGGTAGAGCGTTGTCAGCGTATTCTTATTGTGATATTCCGGGTTGTAGAGAAGCTTCACACCGAACTTGTCGATCAGATACTCGAACTTCTCCTTCAGATATCCCACAACGATGGTGATATCCGTGACGCCCGCTTCATGCAGCTGCTTGATCTGCCGCTCGATCATACGCTCGCCGTAGACCTCAAGAAGTCCCTTCGGCGTCTCGAAGGTCAGCGGTACAAATCTGGACCCAAATCCCGCCGCGAGGATCACGGCGCTGTCCATCCGGTAATTTCTTAAAAGATCCACACCGCCTTTTAATAAGGAATAAGATCCGTCCACCGGATCAAAAGAAAAAAGCTCCTGGTCCAGACCTTCCTTCACGAGATGGTTACAGGTTCCAAGGGAAATATCCATCGCCGCCGCCAGCTCCCGCTGTGTCATCTTGTTGTTCTCATAAATATTCCTGCAGAGTAATCCCAAACGATCCATAGTCGTCCTCCGAATCAAAGCTGTTTGCATCGCTTATTATTACCGTTTAATAATAAGGAAGAAACTGATAAAAATGAACATGTTCAAAACGAAAAAATAAATAGATATATATGAACATTATAACACGTACTTCTGATAATACAAGAAGATATTTTGAACATGGAATTATCTAGTTCAAAATATCTTAAAAATCACATAAAAATGAACACGCTGTAATGACACATCCTTGCCACAAAGCTGCCACAAAGTGTAAAAATGGGCATATTGTACTTATATCTATACAATATTGGCCAAAAATAGCATTCGCGTAATGATTTCGTAAGAAAATAAAAACAAAAAAGATATGGAAATTCTTAAGAAAATATACTATAATACCAGTGTATTCGAGGTACAGAGTATTTCTGGAAGCGAAGTAAGATAGTTCCCTTTATTAAAAAATCTTCATTTTTTGTAAAAAAACTATTGATAATTTTACTTATCGGAAGTATAATGGCTTCGTAATGCAATTAGGAATTTCAAAAAGCGTTTCAAAAAAACAAAAGGAGAGTGCATTAATTATGAGAAAGCAGACTAAAATTGCTGCAGTAGTATCCGCAGCAGCTCTGTTAGCATTAGGCGCTTCCATGACATCTTTCGCAGCTTCCAAGGGAACCTGGATGATGGTTGATGGCGAGTGGTATTGCTACGACAAAAACGGTGACGCATATACAAACGTATTCTGCTCCAGCAATGGTAAAGAGTACTTCGTAGGAGATGACGGACAGCTCGTTCGTTCCGAGTGGGTTGACTACGATGGTTCCTACTACTTCGTAAACAGCAGCGGTGCTAAGATCACAAACGACTGGAGATTAACAACTCCGTACGATGACGACACAGCTGATGAGGAGTGGTACTACTTCAAGTCCAACGGTAAGAGAGCCGAGAACGAGAAGATCACTTACAAGGGAAAAACATACTACTTCGATACAGACGGAAAGATGCTCACAGGTTGGGTAACAACTGGTGACGGCACTTCTTCCGTAAACGAAGCTACAGGCTACGAAACTGACCACACATTCTACTGTGACGAGACAGGTGCTCGTGTAGAGGGTGCTTGGGTTAAGGATACAGAGCCGGGTACAGACGATGATGATGCTGATGCAGACGAGTACTGGTACTACTTAAAGAAAGCTACTGGTAAGCCGGCAACAGGCAAGCAGTCCAACATCAACGGCCAGATCTACCTCTTCAATAATGAAGGTCAGATGCAGGTTGGCTGGGTAGCTCGTTCTGATTCCAAGACAAAGAACTTTGTTCAGTTAGACAAGGAAGATGAAGAGCAGGATATGATCCTCTTAAGCGACTATAAAGACAGCGAAGTTTACTACTGTGGTGATGAGGATGACGGACACGCAAAGAAGAATAAATGGTTAAAGACATGGCTTCCGAGCGATACAGAAGAAGAGGAAGATGATAAAGAGTGGTTCTGGTTTGACAAGAACGGTAAACTCTACAGAGCATCTGGTTCTGACGCTGTTAAGGCTCAGAAGTATAAACTCGAAGAGGGTGACCTCGTTTATGATGGCGGTAGCATTACTGGTGTAGAGAAGAAGAAAGTTAACTCCAAGGATTACTGGTTCAGACCGGATGGTGTTATGCTTGCTAAGTTCTACATGATTGATGACAATATGTACTACTTCGGTGGATCTGATGACGGTTCCATGAAGACTGGTTCTCAGACAGTAAAAGACAACACTGGTGATTCCTATAAGTTCTACTTCTATACAAAAGATACTTATGGATACAAGAAGGGTGCCGGTGTAGTAGGTAACCAGAGCAACAAGCTTTACTACTATGGTATGCTTATTCAGGCTGATGATTACAAATATCAGTTAGCTACAATCGCAAAAGATGGTGTAGATTACAGCTTCATCGTTAACTCCAATGGTACAATTCAGCACTCCAAGAGCACTGAGTATAAAGAGGATGGCGATGTATTAATCGCAACAGGTATTAAGGATGCATCTGGAAAAGCTACAGAGACTAAGTTTGTAGAAAACGGTCAGTTCAAGTATGCAATCAGCAATGCAGCTAACAACTGGGATACTGTATCTAAGAATGTTGCTGACATTGATATGAGTGGTTTCGTTCAGGGTAAGTAATCCAAGCAATTGATTAAAATTAGAAATTCTAATTGCAAACATGATGGGCAGGAAGTGATTCCTGCCCATTTTTTGCGTAATTTTTGTATAAACGTAAACAGATGGAGAAAAATCTTCGCCTGAATTGTGTAATTAGCACTCATATAGCAAAATCAGGCAGGGAAATAATCCCTGCCTGAAATCGTTTTGCAATTAGAATTTCTAATTCAAGATATTATTGAATATATTACTGGAAGAACTTTCCAAGATCTACATCGATAACATCTTTCTTGATAGTCTTTGTATCTTCGATAGCATATTTAACCTGATCATCTTTTACGAATGTTGTCGGAATAACAACGTCCTTACCATCTTTGTCTTTCTGAGTATAAGCGCCAGTCTTAACTAATACATCGCCGTCTTCCTTATACTCTGTATTTGCAGAGTGCTGGATTGTACCATTGGAGTTAACGATGAAGCTGTAATCAGTACCATTAATCTTAATTGTAGCTACCTGATACTTGTAATCATCAGCCTGAATCTGGAGACCATACCAGTAAAGCTTGTTGCCCTAGTTACCAACTACACCAGCGCCCTTGCTAAGACCGTGATTACCATCCGGAGTCTTGTAAGATGCAGCCTGATCTTTTGTATAGAAGTAGAACTTATAAGTATCACCAGTATTGTCCTTAATGGACTGAGAACCAGTCTTCATGGAACCATCATCGGATCCACCGAAGTAGTACATAGCATCGTTGATTAAGTAGAACTTAGAAAGCAGTACGCCATCTTTTGTGGACCAGTAATCCTTGGAGCTAACTTTCTTCTTGGAGATAACACCTGTGGATTCATTAGCGTCTTTCTTAAGAGTACCCTCATCAAGTTTGTACTTCCAAGCGTCAGATGCTGTTGCAGAACCTTTGTTTTCTCCGCTTCTGAAGAGTACACCGTCCTTATCGAACCAGCACCACTCTTTGTCATTATCCTCTTCAGATGTGTTGTCTGGAAGCCATGTCTTTGTCCACTTATTCTTTTTAGCGTGTCCGTCGTCCTCATCGCCGCAGTAGTAAACAGCTGCATTTCCTGCTGCGCTCATAGACTTCTCATCATCTTCTTTATCGAGCTGAACAAACTTAGCGCCGTTCGTATCTGTAGCAGCTACCCAACCATGCTGCATCTGACCTTCATTATTGAAGAGGTAGATCTGACCGTTGATGTTGGACTGTTTGCCTGTTGCCGGCTTACCGGTTATTTTCTTTAAGTAGTACCAGTACTCATCCTCATCAGCGCTGTCATCATCGTACGGAGTTGTTAATCTCCAGTCGTTTGTAATCTTTGCACCGCTGCTGTTTACGAAGTAGTAGCTGCTGTCGTACTCAACCCAGCTGGAACGAACAAGCTGTCCATCCTCACCTACGTAGTACTCTTTACCATTGCTGGAGCAGAATGTGTTCTCGTATGCGTCACCGTTTTTGCCGTAGCACTGCCACTCGCCATCAACCATCATCCAGGTTCCCTTGGAAGCTGCGAAAGATGTCATGGAAGCGCCTAATGCTAACAGAGCTGCTGCGGATACTACTGCAGCAATTTTAGTCTGCTTTCTCATAATTAATGCACTCTCCTTTTGTTTTTTTGAAACGCTTTTTGAAATTCCTAATTGCATTACGAAGCCATTATACGTCCGATAAGTAAAATTATCGTGGGTTCGGAAACGGGGTATTTCGAACGTTATTTCTTGCATCTTTTGGGGGCAGACTATATAATATTCTTAAATATGTGCGATTGCTGAGAGGAGGATGTAAATGTCCAATATGAATATTCCCGTCGGGATTTCAGATTTTAGAAGGATCAGAGAAGAGAATTATTACTACATTGACAAAAGCGGACTTATATCTACTCTTTTAGAAAATACACCTGCGCAGGTTACCTTGATCACACGGCCACGGCGCTTTGGAAAGACTTTGGGAATGAGTATGCTGGCAAACTTTTTTGATATTTCACAGGACAGCAGACAGCTATTTAAAGGATTAGAAATTTCCGGGAACCAGGCACTGTGTGCAGACTGGATGAACCAGTATCCAACTATTTTTTTATCTTTTAAGGATATAGGGGGTACGTCATTCGAGAATGCGTTTAATCTTTTAAGATTTGTCATCGCGCAGCTTTATGACAATTATAAGTTCCTGTTGGATGATCCAGACATTCCATCTGCTCAAAAGGAAATCTTCCAGCGTTTACAGCGGCAGACGGCCTCGCTCACGGATATTCAAGGTGCTTTGCTTATTTTGACGAAAATGCTGTATAGCTATTATAAAAAACCTGTAATCATCCTGTTAGACGAATATGATGTTCCGGTCGCAAAGGCAAGTTCAAATGGTTATTATGATGCTATGCTTGAAATCATGAGGCCTATGCTCAGCACCGTGCTGAAGGACAATCCATCTTTGCGTCTGGCGGTAATTACCGGCTGCCTGAAAATAGCAAAAGAAAGTATTTTCACCGGTACCAACAACCTGGTTTCGGATACAATTCAATCCACGCATTTGAATGAATACTTCGGATTTACTCAGGCGGATGTGGACCAAATCCTGTCAGATTTTCATTTTGAGCGCAACAAGACACTAATAAAATCCTGGTATGACGGATATCATTTCGGTGACTTCGACGTATATTGCCCATGGGATGTTATGAATTATATCCGGGATCTTAAAATTGATCCAAGCGCAAGACCGTCCAGCTATTGGAAAAACACCAGTGATAACGCGATTATCCGCTCATTTATTGATTTCGCGGGCGGCAATATTACAAGAAAGCTGGAGAGCCTTCTTTCTGGTGGTTACATTATTCAGCACGTGGATGATATGCTCACGTATGATTATCTGCATTCTTCGGAGGACAATCTCTGGAGTGTCCTTTATTTGACAGGATATTTAACGAGTGTACGCGATGAGGCTATTGCAGGAGATATTCCTGAGGGAACGTCCGCACTTATGATTCCGAATGAAGAGATCCGTGAAATATTTGAAACAACGATCATGAAATGGTTTGACGATACAGCCAAAGGCTGGAACCGCAGCCGGTTGTTCAATGCTGTGTGGACGGGCGATGCTGATGCTGTCACAGAAGAGATGACGAAACTTCTTAGGAAAACGATCAGTTATCACGGCTACAGAGAAGATTTCTATCATGCATTTCTGGCCGGAATCTTTGCAGGGGCCGGGTATACAGTTGATTCAAACAAAGAGCATGGCGAAGGGCGAAGCGATGTTGTTATTTATGATGAGGCCAACAGCCGCGTTGCAATCTTTGAAGCGAGGTATTCCAGGAACCAGGAACTTCTGCTGTCTGAATGTGATCGTGCACTCAATCAGATCAATGACCGGATGTATGCAGAGGAATATGCAGATGATTATGATGAGATTCTTTGTTATGGAATCGCTTTCTTAAAAAAACGCTGCGTTGTAAAGAAGAAATGATTTTTATGAAAAGCAGAGCCTCATTTTGTTCTCGACAGCGCATTTGATAGCACATACAATTTCACGGGTTATATTGTAAAAATCTCACCGATTGGAATTAACGGATCTCACGGTTTGGAAACAAAAAGCTTAGAACTAAAACAGACGTATAAAGTCAAAATAAAATCGAGCCCTCTACTATACCGTGGGCTCGATTTAAATTTGGCTATTTTACCAGTTGTTCGATTATGCAATCATGAGATTTACTCTTCTTATCGTAGTTAATTCTAACAAGAAGAACATTTCCATGATAAGAATCTAATATAGAGTCATACTTCTTTTCTTTAATCTGTCTCAAGGCTGTCTCGGCTGCTTGGTTCCACTTCAGCTCGAGAATCATTGCTGGTACATCCGGAAATTCTTTCTTTGGAATAAACACCAAATCCGCAAATCCCCGGCCAGTCGGCATTTCGCGAATTGGCTTAAAGTAATACTGTAATGCACCTAAATATGCGATGCTCAGCACACTGCTCAAAGAATTCTCATTATTGTAGGTTATCGCGGATGTATATTCGGAATGAAAATACTCGATCATTTGAGCAACCGTTTCACAATCAGCATCCCAGGTTGCTCGGAGAAGCTCCTCAGACTTTAATTGCAGCTCTGTAAACTCATTCCATTGGCGGTCTTCAACAGCGTCGATCAGTTCCTGCCGGATTTCCTCATTCGGCACAAATGCCGTTCTGTTCACCGAATCATAAGCCACATACCCCAAGTGAATCAGCAACGTCAATACATCATCTTTATTTTTAAACGTCACCATATCGTTCTGGTACGTTGCGGTCTTCACCTTTACTGGGCTGCCTGCAACCATGTCGATCATAGCTGTTTTCAAACCATCAAAGTTCATATTGATAAGCGGTACAATCGATTCATAAGTGCCGGTTTTTGACCAATAACTCTGAAAATCTCCCCATGTCATCACGCTGACAACAGCCTTAGGATTGTAGATTTGCGTCCCAGACAGAAGATAGCCATCATACCAGCGTTTTACTTCAGAAAAATCTTTGTTATATTCTACACAAAGTTTCCTCACTTCATTTTCAGTGAACCCGATATATGGAGCAAATACTTTTGCATCCAGCATTGTAAATTCATCGAAATATTTAATGCCGACTGCGTCTTTACTTTCTTGATCGGAAGAATTCCGGTCAAAAATGCTAAATGCAAGAATTTAGTTGGCTCATTTCCTTTGAACATCCCACGAAGGAAATTGATATATTCTTCCTGGACCACGAGATCAGAAGATTCATCTCGAATCAGGACATCCCATTCATCAATGATAACAATAAATTTCTTCCCTGAACAGCTGTTAATATAAGATAACGCACCATAAACAGTTGTTACAGAATCAGGAATATAATCGGGATACATTTCTTTTAATTCCCTGATAACATTGGTATTTATATAAGTCACGGTCTGCTTTGTAGAACCTGCGTCCATACTACACCACTGAATATCAAGATGAATCACATCGTACTTATTCAGATGCTTTTTATAACTCTCAGTCTTGCTGATGGCTAAATCGGCAAACATAGCATCTGAATCGCAGCCTCTACTGTAATACGCAGTGAGCATATTGGCAGTAATCGATTTTCCGAAGCGTCGCGGTCTGCTGTTGCAGATCATTGCGCGGTCCGTATTCAGCGCCTTGTTGGTATACGCAAGTAGTTCAGTTTTATCTACATATATATCTGAATTCAGGATAACCTGAAACGCACTGTTGTCTGGATTTACAAATCTTCCCATACAACCCACCTCTTTCTGCCTATTACTCATATCGCATTTTAGAAACAATTCTTAAGAATATTATATAGTCCACCCACAAAAGATGCAAGAAATACCAGCCCCGGATACATCGCTTTCGGGTCTGCGATAAACAAAAATGTTAAAGGTAAATATCACGCTGCTGACACAGGACTCATGGTGGAAAACGCATCGCAATATTCACGTAGATTCAGAAGTCTGATCGTTAGAGCATCATGGTCATATAAACCGGAAGGTACAGGATCTGGTCTTCGAATTTTAAATCTTTTGTATAGATAATATAGCGATCCTGTACTTTGATCAACAACCAGGTATTTTATCACTGCTAATGTTCATATGATTTATATGGATCACGATAATCGAAAATGTTTTATTCTGATATAAAACTCTCAAGCATACTCATTCCCAAGTTTTTCCCAAAGCGCCGCGGCCGGGTAATGAGAGTTGCCAATGAAATCCGAAATACTAACTGGAACATTTATTTTTGACATATATGCCCCCTTATAAATGGTATCCCCAGGTTAATTCCACTCCTTCATTAACAGGAATTCTCTAATATTTTTGTGCTTAATCCCATTCCTGCTAAAATCGAACTCGTCCATTGAGACAACGTACTTAGGAAAGTTATCCCGGACGGATTCATATATACCAAACTCACGTTGAATCGTTTCTTCGGATGCAAGAAGATAGGTAACCTGTACATAGATTTTCTGTTCCTGCTTCTGACAGATAAAGTCAATTTCTTTTGCGCCGATTTTTCCCACAGTTATTGCATACCCACGGCGAAGTAATTCCATATACACAATATTTTCGAGTGCCAGATTGATATCCCGCATGTTGCCGCCGAAAACCGCTTCACGTAATCCGTGATCAGCCATGTAATATTTTTCATTGGTTGACAATATCTGCTTTCCTTGAATATCCTGCCGCTTTACCTGGTAGAATAAATATGCGCTGACACAATACTGGATATAATTTAATACCGTATCAGTGGCTACTGTGCGCCGCTCATTTTTCAAGAACTTAGTAATAGATGTTGCGGCAAAAGTTGTTCCTATATTTCCGATCACATAAGTGACAATTCTGGTGAGCAGATCAATATCGCGTATTTTATTTCGTTTCACCACATCATTTAAAACAACAGAGTTATAGACGTCCGTAAGATACTGCCTGCTTGGCTCTTCAACAAAATGAAGATTAGACAGATACGGCATTCCTCCCAACGTTAGATACTTTTGAAACACTACTGAATCCGTAACATCCGGAAAAATGTCTCTATAGAGTTCCATAAATTCTGCATATGAGAACGGATAAATCGTAAATTCCACATATCGGCCACCCAAGACGGTCGCAAGCTCACCAGAGAGCAGGCGGGCATTTGAACCTGTAATATAGATATCGCAATCCATTTCGACTCGTAAGGAGTTAATACATTTCTCCCAGTCCGTCACTTCCTGAATCTCATCAAAAAACAGGTAGACTTTTCCGGATATCTCCGACGCACGATTAACTACCTCGCAATGAAGAGCCTGTGCCGTACAGAGATTTGCGTTCCGCATATCCTCAAAATTAAATGCAATAAATTGTGTCTCTGGAACGCCGGACTCTTTTAACTCTTCCTTTATCAGGTCTAACATAACAGATTTTCCGCAGCGTCGAATACCAGTCATGACCTTAACAAGATCGGTTCCAATAAATGGACGGATCCTGCTCATATATAATTCACGTTTTATCAAAAAATCAGCCTCCATTTCTACAACAATTATTCTCAAATTCTAGGTTCAGTATATCAAATATATATACGATTTTCAAATGAAATATTCAAATTTATCGACTGCAATCGATAAATTTGAGAAGGATGCGAACCCACGATAATTTTACTTATCGGACGTATAATGGCCTCGTAATGCAATTAGGAATTTCAAAAAGCGTTTCAAAAAAAACAAAAGGAGAGTGCATTAATTATGAGAAAGCAGACTAAAATTGCTGCAGTAGTATCCGCAGCAGCTCTGTTAGCATTAGGCGCTTCCATGACATCTTTCGCAGCTTCCAAGGGAACCTGGATGATGGTTGATGGCGAGTGGTATTGCTACGACAAAAATGGTGACGCATATGAGAACGTATTCTGCTCCAGTAATGGTAAAGAATACTATGTAGGTGAGGATGGACAGCTTGTTCGTTCTGCATGGGTTGAATACGATAGTTCCTACTATTTCGTAAACAGCAGCGGTGCTAAGATCACAAACGACTGGAGATTAACAACTCCGTACGATGATGACAGCGCTGATGAGGAGTGGTACTACTTCAAATCCAATGGTAAGAGAGCTGAAGGCGAAAAGGTTACTTACAAAGGAAAAACATACTACTTCGATACAGACGGAAAGATGCCCACAGGTTGGGTAACAACAACAAGTGACAAGAAAGAAAACGTTAACGAAGCAACAGACTTCGAAGATGGTCATACATTCTACTGTGACGAGACAGGTGCTCGTGTGGAGGGTGCATGGATTAAGGATACAGCTCCGGGCGTATCTGATGACGATGCTGATGAGGATGAGTACTGGTACTATTTAAAGAAGGCAACTGGTAAGCCGGCAACAGGCAAACAGTCCAACATCAACGGTCAGATTTACCTCTTCAACAAATATGGCCAGATGCAGCATGGTTGGGTAGCAGAGGCAACTGATTCTGACGTTAAGTTCCTTCGTCTTGACGAGGATGACAACGAGATCGCTATGGAAGAAGCAACAGGCAAAGTTTACTACTGCGGCGACGAGGATGACGGACACGCTAAGAAGAATAAGTGGACAAAGACATGGCTTCCGGACAACACATCTGAAGAGGATGATGACAAAGAGTGGTTCTGGTTCGATAAGGACGGTGTACTCTTCAGAAGCGGAGAAAACAAAGGTTCTGCAACAGCATCTGACGCTTGGAAGTACAAACTTGATGAGGGTACTCTTAAGAAAGACGCTAATGAATCCACAGGTGTTATCTCCAAGAAGAAAGTTAGCTCCAAGGATTACTGGTCCACAAAAGATGGCGTACTGCTTTCTAAGTTCTACTTAATCAACGATGCTATGTACTACTTCGGTGGATCCGATGATGGTTCCATGAAGACTGGTTCTCAGTCCATTAAGGACAATACTGGTGATACTTATAAGTTCTACTTCTATACAAAAGATCAGGCTGCATCTTACAAGACTCCGGATGGTAATCACGGTCTTAGCAAGGGCGCTGGTGTAGTTGGTAACTAGGGCAACAAGCTTTACTGGTATGGTCTCCAGATTCAGGCTGATGATTACAAGTATCAGGTAGCTACAATTAAGATTAATGGTACTGATTACAGCTTCATCGTTAACTCCAATGGTACAATCCAGCACTCTGCAAATACAGAGTATAAGGAAGACGGCGATGTATTAGTTAAGACTGGCGCTTATACTCAGAAAGACAAAGATGGTAAGGACGTTGTTATTCCGACAACATTCGTAAAAGATGATCAGGTTAAATATGCTATCGAAGATACAAAGACTATCAAGAAAGATGTTATCGATGTAGATCTTGGAAAGTTCTTCCAGTAATACATTGTAACTATTCAGTACCTTCATAGCTACGTGCAAAAATCCATTCCAGATCAGCTTCGCTGATGGGATTTTTGCCTTCCAGCCTATGTTTTCTTACGGTCAGCGCAGCAAGTGCGCAGACCTACTGAACAGTTACAATACATTTAATAAAATCTTGAATTAGAAATTCTAATTGCAAACGGTTTCAGGCAGGGATTTATTCCCTGCTTGATTTTGCTATATATAAAGATTCTATACTGAATGTTGGGGTGCGCTGAAAAGCATACTTCCAACATTCTTTTTGGACTCTATGTCAATAGTTGGGGCGGGATTTGTCAGAATCCCGCTCTATTACTGACATCAGAGCCTTTTTTATAAGGTCCACGCAGAAAGACCGAGCAAGAAAACTCGCCCGGTCTTATGTACAATTAGAATACGTTATTATAAATGTTCGAATCAAAAACGGACGGGAATTTCTTCCCGTCCGCGCTTTGCAATTAGAATTTCTTAAATTTAGTAAAACTAATTACTGTAAACTAATACTTAGTTGAATTTGATGAACTCATCGAAGTCAACATCGTTAACCTGAGATGTTACACCGCTTGTGAAGCCGTACTTGAACTGACCTTTCTCAGCATACTGAGCAGTACCCTTTGTACCATCTTTCTTAACTGCATCTACAGTAACGAGCTCATCTCCATCCTCTTTGTATGTTGTATCATAAGAGTGCTGAATAGAACCATTGGAGTTAACGATGAACTTGTACTCAACTCCATCGCTGCCTTTGATCTTAGCTACCTGATACTTGTAATCATCAGCCTGAATCTGGAGACCATACCAGTAAAGCTTATTGCTCTGGTTACCAACTACACCAGCACCTTTGTAAAGAGCTCCTCCTTTCGGAGTCTTGTAGTCGCTAGCCTGATCTTTTGTATAGAAGTAGAGCTTATATGTGTCACCAGCGTTGTCCTTGATGGACTGGGAACCAGTCTTCATGGAACCATCATCAGATCCACCGAAGTAGTACATAGCATCGTTGATTAAGTAGAACTTGGAAAGCATTACACCGTTCTCTTTGAACCAGTAATCTTTGGAGTTTACTTTCTTCTTGTTTACATAGAATTTATCTGCATCATCTACAACAAGAGTACCCTCTTCAAGTTTGTACTTAACAGCGTTAGAAGAAGACTTAGCAGTCTTGTCTGTTCTGTAAAGCTTACCATCTTTATCGAACCAGAACCACTCTTTGTCATCATCTTCCTCATCTGTATCTTTTGGAAGCCATGTCTTTAACCATTTGTTCTTCTTAGCGTGTCCGTCATCCTCGTCGCCGCAGTAGTAAACTTCGCTATCTTTCTCTTCGCTTAAGAGAACCATATCCTGCTCTTCGTCCTCTTTGTCAAGCTGAACGAAGTTCTTTGTCTTGGAATTGGAACGAGCTACCCAGCCATACTGCATCTGACCTTCTTCGTTGAAGAGGTAGATCTGACCGTTGATGTTGGACTGCTTGCCTGTTGCCGGCTTACCAGTAGCTTTCTTTAAGTAGTACCAGTACTCGTCTGCATCAGCATCATCATCGTCTGTACCCGGCTCTGTATCCTTAACCCAAGCACCCTCTACACGAGCACCTGTCTCGTCACAGTAGAATGTGTGGTCAGTTTCGTAGCCTGTAGCTTCGTTTACGGAAGAAGTGCCGTCACCAGTTGTTACCCAACCTGTGAGCATCTTTCCGTCTGTATCGAAGTAGTATGTTTTTCCCTTGTAAGTGATCTTCTCGTTCTCAGCCCTCTTACCGTTGGACTTGAAGTAATACCACTCCTCATCAGCGCTGTCATCATCATACGGAGTTGTTAATCTCCAGTCGTTTGTAATCTTAGCACCGCTGCTGTTTACGAAGTAGTAGTCTCCGTCGTACTCAACCCACTCGGAACGAACGAGCTGTCCGTCGTCTCCTACGTAGTACTCTTTACCATTGCTGGAGCAGAATACGTTTGTATATGCGTCACCGTTTTTGTCGTAGCAATACCACTCGCCATCAACCATCATCCAGGTTCCCTTGGAAGCTGCGAAAGATGTCATGGAAGCGCCTAATGCTAACAGAGCTGCTGCGGATACTACTGCAGCAATTTTAGTCTGCTTTCTCATAATTAATGCACTCTCCTTTTGTTTTTTTGAAACGCTTTTTGAAATTCCTAATTGCATTACGAAGCCATTATACTTCCGATAAGTAAAATTATCACAAGTTCGTTGTGGCTATCATGATGGGGCCTAAACAGGTGATGATGGCAAGAAAACATTAGCATCAGAAAGAAACTTTCAACATAAATAAGACATAAAAATGTGAAAATCCTGCAATAATATATTGAATTACTTAAAAAAATAGCATATTATACTGATTAAAGGAGGAAAAATATATGCTGTTAAAATTTAAGGTGAAAAATTACAGGTCGTTAAGAGATGAGGCTGTGCTTGATATGGAAGCGGCTGGCATTGGAGATCACAAGGAGTGCCTGTTGAAATACAAAAATAACGTATATCTTCCAGTTATTTCTATCAACGGAAAAAATGGCGGTGGAAAGAGTAATGTCATCCGCGCAATGTGGCTGGCAGCACAGTTTATAAAAAATGCGCAGCGTACACAATATGAGGCAGCAGAGATTCCGGTAAGACCATTTGAATTAAATGACTATTCAAAGAAAGAACCTACCTCTTTTGAGTTTGAATATGAGGAAAAAGGTATATGGTATTGCTATGGCTTTTCTGCAACCAGAAAATGTATTTGTGAAGAGCATTTATATTGGGCACCGAAGGGACAGAGATCTGTTGTATTTGACAGGAAATATCAGGAGTTTTCATTTCCGGTTAATGGTGATAAGAAAATGAAAGAACTGATCGGCAAAGCAGTTGCTCCTAATCAACTATTTTTTGCAGTTTCCTGTACAATGAATTACGAACCATGTATTAAGGCAATGAAATGGTTCAGAACAAAGCTGTTTTTCTCCAGGGATTATTCAGATTTGGGTAAAAATTTATTGGAATATAGTGAGAACCCTGAAATGTTAAAGTCTATTGCATCAATTGCCAGAGTGGCGGATCTTGGCATTTCGGATATGAAATTTGAAATCAATAATAAGGCAATTACAAGTCTGGATGAATTGCCGGATGATATTCCATCGGAGACAAGGCAACAAATAGAGAAAGCATTAGCCCAATTTAAAGAAAGTCTGGCTGGAGATGCAGATAATGTGAGCGGTGCGATTCAATATAATGAATTGAAAGCAATATCATTTCACACAGGTATCGATTCGCAGGGAAGCAAGAATGAATATCCCTTAAACCTTTCTGATGAGTCAGATGGTACGATTCGTTTGATGGCAAGAGCTGCGGCAATGGAATCCGCACTTAACAATGGGGGGGTGTTAGTAATTGACGAAATAGAAGACAGGCTGCATCCGATGATCGTAGAATATATTATTAAAAGATTTCAATACAATAATGAGTTAAAAGCTCAATTGATTTTTACAACACATAGTGTAGATATTATGAATCGTGAACTGTTAAGAAGAGACCAATATTATCTTGTTGATAAAAACTGTGAAACGGGTGTTTCTGAACTGTATGCAGTATCAGATTTCTCAGTCAGAAATGATGAAAAGGTAGGGAAAGCATACTTGCTCGGAAAATATGGCGCAGTACCTTATATCAGGGAGAGATAATTATGGCACGAAAAAGTAAAAACAGATCCCGAAATCCTTATATTATCATATTTTGGGAAGGCGAAAGCGAAGAACAGTATTTTAAGTTTCTAAAGGATCGATTTCATGAAAAAGCAAATTTAAATATTCACAATAAAAAGGGCTTGTTTGCAGTGGCGGATAAGGCATTCAGTGCTAAAGGTATTTATGCGGATGATGTTCTGGACGTGGATGAAATCTGGCTTGTATTTGATACTGAGATCGAAATGAGGGTAAAGTGGATGGAAAGCTGGAATATCGTAAAAAAACTAAGGAAAAAGTGTAAAAACGCGATAGTTAAAATGTATATGACAAAAGGCTGCATTGAGTACTATTTCCTTTTGCATTATGAAAAAACACAGCCTCTCATTGCGACGGTTCAAGATAAAGAGAATCTTTTAAAGCGACTTTCAACGAAGGACCATTGTTCGACATACAAAAAAGGCGATAAGGATTCCATATGGCAGATTGCAGAAAGATATGAAACAGCCATTGAAAATGGGGAGTGGTGTCTAAACAGAATAGCGGATGAAATGCAAGGTACGATGACCGAAGACGCAATAGCGGAAAAACTCTATTTTAGTGACAGTACGTTTACCAATGTACATCAGGCGGTGCAGCATCTAATTTCATTAGCCTGAAATTTAGAATAATTTCATAAAAAGGAAGTAAAATCCCTTTCGCCGCAAGTTGCTATAAAAGTCGAAGGATGATATAATAAAATAGATTTTGTGACCTTTCAGCAGAGATGCGTGGTTTGACGCTGGCGGACAGGGGCGGGTGTACCGCTTTCTCTATAGATCCAGGGGCCGCTGAAGGGACACAGTTTTTAAGACGTGACGAAAGGAAGTAAATTCATGGCAAACAGAATAAAGAAGAAAGAGGAGACGAAAAGCAGCTATCAGGATAATGTTGCTTTAATTATGGGAGTGTTCACGCTGATCGTTCTTTGCGTGCTTCCGTTAGTGTTCCATGATTTCTATTTTGATATCCTGGAAATCAAATATCAGTTTTATAGTGTGGTTGCGATCGCGGCGCTTGTGATCATGGGCGGATATGGCCTGGCGAGCGGGAAGATGATCGAGTGGTTCTCAAAGTTTAATTTCCAGACATGGAGAAAGAGCATGAACGTGTGCGACTGGGCAATGCTGGCATTCTGGCTCTGCAATGTGCTCTCCTGGGTATTCTGTAAAGACTGGAAATGGGAGGCGTTCTGGGGAACATCCGGACGTTATAACGGTGTGTTCCTTATGACCGTTTACATGGCTTCCTACTTCCTTGTAACTAGATTCTTTAAATTAAAGCAGTGGTATCTGGATGCGTTCCTTGCAGTCGGTATTCTTGTCTGCGTGTTCGGAATTACAGACTACTTCCAGATGGATGTTCTCGGATTTAAGGTAAACATGGTGGATGAGCAGAAAGCGATCTACACAGCCACATTCGGTAACATCAATACCTATACGATCTATGCGGCAGCGCTTTTAGCTGTCTCCATGATCCTGTTCACGCAGGAGAAGAACCAGAAGAGAATGCTCTGGTACTTCGGAAATATGGTATTATCAAGCTTTGCGCTGATCATGGGTACCAGTGATAACGCGTACCTGTCTTTAGCGGCGATCTTTGGCCTGGCTCCGTTATGGTTATTCAGGACGAAGACAGGACTCCGCAGATATGTGATCTCCGCAGCCACATTTGTTACGGTGATCCTTTGCATCAACGGGATCAACCAGGCATATATGTCTTCCGTACTTGGAATCGACAGTGCATTTGGTCTTATCGCGAAGCAGAAATTCCTTCCGGTTATTGCGGTACTTCTCTGGATCGTGAGCGCGGCGCTTGTTGCCATGAGCAGAAAGCCGCATGCGCTGATGAACAGAACGAGCTCTGATGAGATGAATAAGATCGCGGTTTATATCTGGCTTGGCATCATTGTTGTTGTGTGCCTTGTGGTAGTTTTCGTACTCTACGACGCAAACGCAGCGGGACATGCGGACAAATACGGAGCGATCAGTTCCTATGTTGTTTTTGATGATAACTGGGGAACGCAGCGTGGATACGTATGGAAACGTGCGATCGAGCTCTTTACGAAGAAGCTGACTCCGCTTCAGAAGGTATTCGGATACGGCGCAGATACATTTGCGCTTCTCATGCAGTACTATTTCCCGGCGGACATGCAGAATGGAAAGATGGTTATCTTTGACAGTGCTCATAACGAGTATTTGCATTATTTAGTTACCATTGGATTTGCCGGTATGGCATCTTATATTGTATTTATGGTGTCTTCTGTTGTGGCTATGGCAAAGCGAATGAAAGAGCAGCCGGTCGTTGCGGCGGTTATGCTGGCTGTTTTAGCATACATGATCCAGGCGACTGTTAACATCAATCTGCCGATCGCTATGCCGATTATTCTGCAGCTGCTTGCTATGGGTGTTGGATGCAGGAAGACGGCGGTCAGTGAAGAAAAGAAAGACTGAGTAAGTAAATAAAACATATGAGACAATAATGGGGCAGGCAGATTCCTGCCCCATGGGAGGAAATATTATGATGCAGGCAGTCATCATGGCCGGTGGAAAGGGAACGAGACTGGCAGCACTTACAAAGGACGAGATTCCGAAGCCGATGGTCCCGGTAGCCGGAAAGCCGCTGCTTTTATGGCAGGTGGAGCGGCTGAAGGAGAACGGAATTACAGATATTATCATGGTGATCGGACACCTTGGAGATAAGATCAAGGAATATTTCGGTGACGGCGAGAAATTTGGCGTTGCGATCCGGTATTATGAGGAGACGGAGCCGCTTGGAACGGCTGGATCTTTCTATTATTTAAAGGATATGATCCATGGAGAACGGTTTGTCATGATGTCCGGCGATCTGTTCTTTGATATCGATTTTCAGCGGATGATCCGCTTCCATGAAGAAAAAGGTGCGGTGGCGACGCTGTTTGTACATCCGAATGGGCATCCGTTTGATTCGGATCTTCTTGTGCTCGATAAGGATGACAAGATCACAGCATTTGATTCCAAGCATAATGTGCGGGACTATTGGTATAAGAACTGCGTAAACGCAGGTATCTTTGTATTTGAAAAGAAGATCTGCGATTATGTCCCGGAGCCGGTGAAGAGGAACCTTGAGAATGATGTGATCAAGGGAATGTTAGAGGCGGGGGAGCCGATCTATGGATATTGCTCTCCGGAGTATGTGAAGGATGTCGGTACTGTGGACCGCGTAAACCAGACGCTGGCGGATATTGAGCGCGGTGTAATTGCGGGAAAATGCCTTAGAAATAAGCAGCGTTGTATCTTTATGGACCGGGACGGCACGATCAACCAGTATAAAGGTCTGGTGTACAAAGAAGAAGACTTTACACTGGAAGACTGCGCAGTCGACGCGATCCGGAAGATCAACCAGTCCGGAAGACTTGGAATCGTTATCACAAACCAGCCGGTGGTTGCGCGGGGACTCTGTGAGATCGAAGATGTAGAGTATATCCATAAAAAAATGGAAACACTTCTTGGAAAAGAGGGAGTGTTCCTGGATGATGTATTCTACTGCCCGCATCACCCGGATAAGGGATATCCGGAGGAGAATCCGGCTTATAAGATCCCGTGCGAGTGCAGAAAGCCGAAGACTGGTATGCTCCAGAAGGCGGCGGAGCGGTATAATATTGATCTCGCGGGATCCTGGATGATCGGCGATACGACGATGGATATCCAGACCGGGATCAACGCAGGAATGCGTACGGCGCTGGTACTGACCGGTGAGGCCGGAAACGATAAGAAATATGATGTGAAGCCGGAGCTTGTCTGCAGGAACCTTCTGGATGCTGTAGAGAAAATTTTGCAGATGGATTGAGGATGGTAAAACTCATTTGAGAACTGAGAATACCAGACTGGTTTACTGAAACGATAAAGACAAGACTGGTTTATAAACCAGTAAGTATCATGATATTGAACTGTTGCCAAGAATTAGAGCATCAATACAGGATCATCTAAACGTAAATGAGTAAACATTTATGTGCCAGGAAACGACAGATGGTTCCATAGATGTATAACTTATCAAGTAATTAGGAGTTAACTATGATCATCACACAGACCCCTTTTAGAATGTCCTTCTTCGGAGGAGGAACTGACTTCCCGGACTTTTATAAGGAACACGGCGGAGCCGTAATCTCAACAACCTTTGATAAATACTGCTATGTAAATGTGCGTCATTTACCGCGCTTTTTCGATTATTCCACAGAGCTTTCCTACTCAAAGATCGAGCGTGTGACGGATGTCAACGATATCAATCATCCGGCTATCCGCGAGGCGATGAAGTACCTGGATATGCAGGAGATCCGCCTTACCTACGAGGCAGACCTTCCGGCAAGATCCGGACTTGGAACGAGCAGTTCCTTCGCGGTTGGAATGTTAAACGCGTTCTATGCGTTGAAGGGAAAATATGCGGATAAGAGAAAGCTTGCGGATGATGCGATTTATCTGGAGCGAGTTCTCTGCAACGAGAGCGGCGGCGTTCAGGACCAGATCGCGGCGGCGTTTGGCGGATTAAACAGGATCAACTTTAATGCCGACGGATATGAGGTAAATCCGGTTATTATCTCCCCAGAGAGAAAGGCACAGTTAAACCAGAACCTGATGCTGTTTTTCACAGGATTTTCCAGATTTTCTTCCGATATCCAGCAGACAACGGAAAAAGCGCTGGTAGACAAGCAGAAACAGCTTCTTGAGATGCTGTCTCTAGTGGATGACGCGGAAAAAGTCCTTACATCCAAGACAGACCTCAACGAGTTTGGCCGTCTTCTCGACTATACATGGAAGCTGAAACGTGGAATCTCCAATAGAATTTCAACAGATTCTATCGACGGACTCTACGCAAAGGGAATGGCAGCAGGTGCCCTCGGCGGAAAGCTTCTCGGCGCAGGCGGCGGCGGATTCCTGCTCTTCTATGTAGAGCCGGATAAGCAGGAAGCGGTCCATAAGGCGATGGAGGAACTTTTATATGTTCCGTTTGAGTTTGAGAACAGCGGTACGAGAGTGATCCATTATACGCCGGAAACGTATGAAAAGCGGTAGGGGGCATATAATTAATTGGTATGAGGCATGATTTCGGCTGCTGCAAATATGTGGTGATTTTCTGAAATGAAAATTCTGTATGATATTGTGGAAGCGGTAGACTTTGCCGATTTGAAATGCAAAGTATTGGCCAAAATGGTTACGGTTCATACAGTGTAAGGGCTGTAGCGGGGTTCAAAATCAGGAGGAGTATATGAAACTGGTATTGAAAAATATTGGAAAAGTGCAGAATGCCACGGTGGAAATTAACGGTATCACGGTCATTGCAGGTGAGAATGATACGGGAAAAAGTACGGTTGGGAAAGCACTGTTTTCTGTATTTAACGGCTTTTACAATATAGATAAAGAAATCATATCGGAGAGAGAAAAGAGTATAGAAAGCCAGCTTGCATTGATGCTTGGAAGTTTAAAAACATTTGAGTTCTTTAATACTAATCCGAGTGCATTAGCAAAAGAAATCATTGCGATCGCAGAAAAAACGAAATTAGAAAGCGAACTTCAAAAAGCAATTTATAGTGCCATTGCCGCACATAATGATAAGATTTCGGCGTCTGTTCCAGAAGATGTAATACTTACATCTGTTAATCATATCATAAAAGTGTTGTCAGTACCGAATGAAGAGATTCTAAGAAGCGTTTTACAAAAAAAATTGGATGCCGAATTCCGCGGACAGATAGGGAATGTCTTTCTTGAAAAGGATAGTTCCATACAACTTGTAATCCACAATGAAAATACAGAAGTAGGGATATCTGATAATAAAGTTACGGGCATAAAAAATCCAATCAGATTGAATACAGAAGTGATTTATATTGATGATCCGTTTATATTAGATGAACTTTCAGAACCACTTCCGCGAATATGGTTTGGAACATTGCAATTCCTTGATCATAGATCCTGTCTGCAAAGTTACTTGAACACCGCTTCCAACGCGAGTGTGAATACGTTTAATATTGTTGATGAGATTGTCGTAAATGAAAAGTTTGAACAGATATATCAGAAAATTTCAACTGTCTGCGCGGGAAATATTGTGAAGGAAAAGCAATCGTCGGTTGGCTATCGGATTGACAATCATCAATTGGATGTAAGAAATATGTCAACGGGCTTAAAAACCTTTGCGATACTAAAAAGCCTTTTAACCAGTGGATATATTAAAGCGAACGGTACCATCATTTTAGACGAACCCGAAATCCATCTCCACCCAGAATGGCAGCTGCTATTTGCTGAACTGATCGTTCTTTTACACAAAGAATTTGACCTTCATATTCTTCTGAATACGCACAGCCCATATTTCCTCAATGCAATTGAGGTATATGCAGCAAAGTACCGGGTTTCGGATAAGTGCAAATATTATCTTACTGAAAATGTGGACAAAGTATCTCAGATCGAAGACGTGACAGACAATATTGAGAAGATCTACAGTAAACTTGCAAGACCGTTGCAGGTGCTGGAAAATGAGAGGTATCGCTATGATGGAGTATAATCTCTATGAAACATTTCGAGAGCATATATCTACATTAAAAGAGTGCTCAAAAGATCATAGCGATCCGGGCTGCATCAAATTTATGACAGAATCTCAGTTAGAGGCGATAAATTTTGATACAGTTAAAACGAAATATGCGAATGATCTGGTGCTTTCGGAAGAATGTGCTGCTTCAGTAGACGCATTGCTGGAAACGGATGAGAATATAGCTTTTGTTGAGTTTAAAAATGGAAAGGTCAATAATCGAAATATAAAAGATAAGATCCGCGATAGTTTGCTGCTGTTTTGTGATCTTACAAAGCAGACGATATCTGACACTAGAAAAAATCTGGACTTTATTGTAGTATACAATGAAGAAAAGAATCCTCTGCCTAATCAATTTAAGAAACAAGCAGTATCAGATGCACCATCGCGAATTGCAATCGGCAAATATTTCCTAGGTAAAGGGAATGAAGAGCTTATCCGATTTGACTTGGAACGTTACAAGCATTTATATTTTCGTGAAGTGCATACCTACACAAAAGCTGAATTTGATAAGTACATAGAAGAAAAATTTGCGGGTGGAACAGTATCGTGAAAAAAGAGTATTCAGTTTTGATGTCTGTATATCAGAAAGAAAATCCGGAATACTTCCGGGCAGCGTTAAGCAGTATTTTTCATCAGACAGTTCTGCCGACAGAAATTGTATTGGTATGCGATGGCCCCTTGACGGCGGCGTTAGACGTGGTGATATTGGAATATGTAAACTGTTGTTCAAAAGATATTCCGCGGAGCACACGAACAGATATGGATGATCGTGTGACGCAGGATGGAAAGCTGGACATGCCGAGAACAGTATTTCGGGTCGTCCGTCTCACGGAGAATCAGGGACTTGGAAAGGCTCTGAATGAAGGTCTCGGCCACTGTTCCTGTGAGTGGATCGCCCGGATGGATACGGACGATCTTGCGGCACCGGACCGTTGTGAAAAGCAGCTTAGATATCTGGAAAGTCATCCGGACGTGGATGCCCTAAGCGGAACGATTGCGGAGTTTCAGGGGGACGCTCTGGATGTGCAGGTGGCGGAAAAGGCAGTTACCTCCTATAAAACTGTTCCGCAGACGCCGGAGGAGATCTCCGGGTATATCAAACAGAGAAATCCGATCAACCACCCATGCGTGATGTTCAAGAAATCAAGCGTGGAGCTCTCCGGCGGATATCAGCCGTGTCCATATTTTGAGGATTATGATCTGTGGGTGCGGATGTACCGGGATCAGGCGGTGCTTGCGAACTTACCAGACACACTGTTGTATATGCGCGTGAATGGAATGCATCAGCGGCGGGGGGGAGTAAAGTATGCTAAATATATTGTGGCGTTTCGCCGGAAGATGTATCGCAGCCGGATAATTACATTTTGGGAATTTTTTCCAATGACGGCAGCACGAGTATTGGTGAGTCTGATGCCAAACGGCATACGAAAATATCTGTATGATAAAAGGTTGAGAAAACATTAAAAACATCGAAAAATTATCAACAAAAGACATTGACAGGAAATGTAATCGCTAAATAAGAATTACAAACAGGGGCATGTGGAAAGAAAACGGCGTACAATGCCCCTGCAGCGTATTGGAAAAATCCGTTTCCGGTATTAAAAATAACTGATGCACAACCTGAAGTCCTATCCACGTAATATTGCGGAAATACCTGTTAGGTGATATACTGTATTAAGGGTTATTTTGCATAATTGAATGAAATAAAGCAAAATTTTCCGAGATTATGGCAAAATCTCTGTTGAACCAATCAGAAAAACGGTCTAAGACAAAAGAATTATAAGATGCCGTGAAGAACAGATAGGGTTATAACTAAGGAATTACAAAGGGAATGAATGTTAAAAATACAAATAATAATTTTGAACAATATAAGCGCATCGTAAAATTCAGCGGATCTGCGGTCATTGTTCTTCTGGAACTGGCAGCGTACTATTATGTATGGATGAATTATTACAATAAAAATATGACAGTAGCCTTCTGGAGACGTGGCAACTGGTTGATTGAAGGAGAGTATCTTGCTCTGTCATTGGTTCTGCACAGACTTTATGGCGGATTAAAAGTTGGAATTTATAAGTATTGGGCACTGGTATATTCGCATATGATCTCAATCATTGGCGTTAATGCTTTTTCTTATGTGCAGGTTGTCCTGTTTGATAAAAAAATGCATAATCCGACCGCATTGTTTGTTCTGACAATCGTAGATTTTGTGATGGTTTTGGTTTGGGCACTGGTATTCAAAAAATTGTATGCATCGATGTTTCCTAAACGTAAATTATTGCTTATTTATGGGAAAAAGCCAATGTTTCATCTGGTAAATCGAATCGATACCCGGGATGATAAGTATGAGATTGCAGAAAATATGTCGATCGATATGGGATTGGAACGTATTATCAAGCTGGCAGAGTCTTACGATGGAGTTATTATAGGAGATATCCCGGCAAGAGCGAGAAACCAGCTTATGAAGCTCTGCTATTCAAAAAATATCCGCAGCTACACAGTACCGAAGATCAGTGATATTTTACTCCGGACATCTGTTGAGCTTAACATTTTCGATTCACCGCTGTATCTTTCCAGAAATGACGGGGGATTGGCATGGGATCAGGCAGTTGTAAAGCGATTGGAGGATCTGATCATTGCCGGGGCGATGCTTCTTATAACGAGTCCATTCTTCCTGATCATTGCGTTTCTTATCTGGAATACGGATAAGGGACCTGTATTTTATACACAGAATCGTTTGACAAAAGACGGGAAAGTGTTCCGTATCTATAAATTCCGTACGATGATCGTAGATGCGGAAAAGAAAAGCGGACCTGTAAAAGCCGGAGAAAAGGATCCACGGATTCTACCGGTGGGGCGGTTCTTACGGGCAACCCGTATGGACGAATTGCCACAGCTTTTGAACATTATGAAAGGCGATATGAGCCTTGTCGGACCGAGACCGGAACGACCGGAGCTTGCGCGTGTTATTACAAAAAACATTCCGGAGTTTGAATACCGCCTGAAGGTGAAGGCAGGACTTACGGGATACGCGCAGGTACACGGACGTTATTGCACTACGAGTTATGATAAACTGAAGCTTGATCTGACCTATATACGGAACTATTCAATATGGCTTGATTTGAAATTGATTTTAATGACACCAAAGGTTCTTCTTATGAAGGAATCGACAGACGGTTTTGAAGAGGGACTGTGGGAAGATCCGGCTTTGAAGGAATAGAATGGATGAAAAGATGGAAAAAATATTAACGGTAGTCGTACCAACTTACAATGCGGAAAAATATCTCCGTGACAATCTTGAGTCTTTCGAGATTCCGGAGATCCTTCAGGATATAGAGATCCTGACCATTAATGATGGATCTACAGATCGGTCATTGAATATCGCTGAGGAATATACGAAACGTTATCCGGAAAGTTATCGCGTGATCACCAAAGAAAACGGGGGTCACGGGTCCGGCATCAATTGCGGAATTGAACATGCCAGAGGAATGTATTTTAAAGTCGTTGATGCGGATGACTGGGTAGGGAGAGATGCGTTTATCAGTCTGATCGCAGCATTAAAAAAGAAAGATGCGGATGTTGTATATTCCGGATTTTTGTGGACGTATGATTGCGGAGAAGCAGATAAATCAAAATTTCGGACAAAGGCAGAAATCACAACACCGTTTAAAGGTGTTGAATACGGAAAAGTATATCAGTTTGACGATATCGCAGATAAGTTGTATATGAAGATGCATAATATGACAATTCGAACGGAGCTTCTTCGAAAAAATTGGATCCGGATTGATGAGCATTGCTATTATGTAGATGCTGAGTATATTACGTATCCTATACCATGCGTTACAACGATCTGCTTTGTGGATCAGTTCGTTTATTATTATCGTCTTGGGCGGGAAGGACAGAGCGTCGGTCTCGATAAGATGCAGAAGAATGAATTGAATTATGATAAAGTAATCTGTTCCCTGTTGAATTTCTATCAAAAACTGGGAGGCGAGATTTCCTGCTCAGAAGATAAAAAGAATTACATAGCAGGAATCATAGCAAGAGTCATAGCGGGTAAAATAAAAATTATGCTTAGTTTTCCTGCTTCCTGCCGGAAGAAAAAAGAACTGGTTCAATTTGAACAGAAGATTCGATGTGAATATCCGGAAATTTACTCGTATAATAAAAATAAAGCATTATCCTTATTGAGGATGAGCAGATATCTTTTATATTATCCGGCCAGTAAGATGGTCAGACAGATGTACAGATAAAGGCTATAAGATACATCTGCTTTTTGAGATTACATAGAAAGCTGCTATGCGGCAAGATGGAGGAGCGATGGTTCAGTTACAAAGCATTTTGTTCCCAGACAGCCATGTGTGTCAGGTGGAGGAATTATACTTTCATCGGTACAATCAGATTCAGGAAACGGAACGAATTGATTTTGATGGGTATTTTAATCTTTTTTATATTGAGAAAAGGAAAAAATACACACAAATTGAAGAATTAAGTCTGCAATTAACACTCTATGGATACAAGGAACTCATACTTGTTCATGATGGAACGGATATAAAAACACTGACCTTATCCTCAACGGAAAGACGGAGTTATTCCGTTGAATTTCCATATGAGAACGTAAATACAGGTGCTTTCTGGTTTGCTCTGATCAGAGATCCATCGATTGATGAGCCTTTTATATCAGGTTCTTATATAACAGAAAAAATGTGGAATCCTGTCCATATTGGTGTTGATATTTGCACCTTCCGGCGGGAAGCTTATGTGCAGAGGAACCTTCAGCAGTTAAAAGAGAGAATTCTGGATAACCGTGAACTGGAGGTATCGGAACATGTGACGGTGTATGTGATCGATAATGGAAAGACATTGAGCCATATCGATACAATCAAAGCGCTTCAGAATACATCCGAAGGGAAAATCCATATTCTTGAGAACAAAAATGCCGGAGGAGCGGGCGGCTTCACCAGAGGAATGATGGAGGTTCTGCAGGCAAAAAAACGGCAGGAAGCTCCATTTACGCATGTCCTTCTGATGGATGATGATGCTGTTGTAGAACCGGATGCGTTGGTACGGATTTATGGTTTCCTGGCAACTGTCCGCGAGGAGTGGAAGAATATCACACTTGGCGGAACGATGTTACGCGAAGATTTTCCATATATGCTGTTTTGTGCCGGAGAATGGTGGAAAAATGGGACGATCGTTCGACCGGAGATGAATCTGGATATCCGGGACAGAGAGATGGCCACAACCCAATATCTGACAGAAACAGGAAATGAGACGGAACGTTATTCCGGCTGGTGGTGCTGTTGCTATTCGTTAGAAACAGTCAGAGAAGATAATTTGCCAATTCCACTGTTTATCCACTATGATGATATCGAGTTTGGAGTAAGAAATAAAAATCAGGGAATCGTATTCCTTAATGGCGTGGGAGTATGGCATAAGGGATTTGAACTCCTTTTTTCAGGTGCCAATATGTATTATGATACACGAAATAATCTAATGCAGATTGCGCTTCATCAGGAAAAAGGGAAAAAACAGTGTGCAGCACGCTTTTATTTGAAAATGCTGACGGTAGCGATGATCAGAATGCGCTATAAGGATGCAGAGTTAATTTATCGTGGGCTACGAGATTTCTTAAAAGGGCCTGAATGGCTTCACGAACAGGAGCCGGAGCAGTTGAATAATGAAATACGTGGACTGACGTATCAAATGAAAATATTGGAAGACTGGAAAGATGAATTGACAGAGGATGAAGTATTAGCCCTGCAACGCCAGATAACCGCCCGCATGGAGCGGTTTTCATTGGAAGAGATCATAAAAAAGAAAACCGTGAAAAAAAAAGCAACGCTTTTGCATTATCTTACATTAAACGGATGGCTGCTTCCGACAGACAGCGAGAAAATCACACTGACCTTATCGACAGATTCTCCGTTTTCAACATTTCGGAAGAGAAAAATCGCGTGTTATGAACCGGTAAGCGGACGAATGTTTCTTACACAGAAAAGTTATAAAAAATTCTTACGCTTGGTTACGATATATTGGAAATCCTTCTGGCTGTTTCTGTTCAAGCTGGGACCAGCGATCCGGGATTATAAGGAGCACATGTCGAGTGTGACAAATCAGAGGAGGTGGGAGGAGTATCTGGAGGAAAAATAAAAATGCTATTTTTTCCGAAGCTTATATTAAGTTTATACGCTCGTATTTGAGAGGAGTTCAAAAAACATAATGGATAAATTTAAGAGAAGGCTGGCTGTGTTTCATCATTACAGACCATTGTTATCGCAGCTTGTCATGAAGGATATAAAATTAAAGTATCGAAGGAGCTTCCTTGGATACCTGTGGAGTATCTTGAATCCTTTAATGATTATGGGGATTATGGTACTTGTATTTTCAAGCATGTTTCGATTTGATATACAGAATTATCCGGCATATCTGATTATCGGACAAACGATTTTTAACTTTGTGTCAGAAGCTACGAATCAGGCAATGTGGTCGATCACAGGAAATGCAGCACTGATGAAGAAAACATATGTACCGAAGTATATTTTTACTTTATCAAGAGTGACCAGTTCATTTGTAAATATGATTTTTGCATTAGGAGCGATGCTTCTTGTATTTATTATCTGCAGAATCCATTTCAGCCTGAATATGCTTTTTATTCCGGTTATTTTAATTCAGGTATATATTTTTTCAATGGGACTTGGATTATTTCTGGCGGCCGGAACCGTGTTTTTTAGAGACATTCAGTATATCTATAGTGCGTTCCTGACCGCATGGATGTATGTGACGCCGATCTTTTATCCGATCAGTCAGCTGCCGGAAAATCTGCAGAGATGTATTAAGCATTTTAATCCGCTGTACGCATATATCACACAGTTCCGTACAATTGTGCTTGAGAGCATGTGTCCGGATATGAGATTAGTTGTATATGGATTTGTTGTTGCTTTTCTTATGATGGGATTTGGTACACTGGTATTCATGAAGAGCCAGGATCGCTTTATTCTGTATATTTAATCGAATGAGGGTAGAAAAATGGGAAATGAATATGCAGTGCGTGTAGAGCATGCCGTAGTACGATTTAATGTGGCATCGGAACGGATTGACAATTTAAAAGAATATTTTGTAAAGCTGTTGCGCAGAGAATTAATGTTTAAAGAGTTCTTTGCACTGAAAGATGTGAGCTTTGAGGTCAAAAAAGGCGAAGCCTGGGGAATTATCGGAACGAATGGTTCCGGAAAATCAACATTGCTGAAATTAATATGCGGTATTTTAAAGCCGTATAAGGGAACCGTGACGATCAATGGAACGATAGCTCCGCTAATTGAACTCGGTGCTGGATTCGATGGTGATTTGACGGCAAGAGAAAATATTTTCTTAAATGGAGCTGTTCTTGGATATGATAAAAAATTCATGGAACAACACTTTGACGAGATTGTGGATTTCGCGGAATTATGGGATTTTCTTGACATGCCGATAAAGAATTACTCTTCCGGTATGGCAGCCAGATTGGGATTCGCTATCGCAACGATCGTAAGACCGGATATATTGATTTGTGATGAGGTTTTGTCAGTAGGGGATTATGCGTTTCAAAAGAAATGTGAACGAAGAATGGCTGAAATGCGGGAAAGCGGAACAACACTTTTATATGTGTCGCATTCTATAGAATCGGTTAAAGAGATCTGTGACCATGCATTATGGATAGACAAAGGCATTGTAAAGAAGTATGGAGATGTTGATACAGTAGCTGAGGCGTACATCGAAAAATTAAAACAAAAAGAAAAGAAATAATAGAAGTATAAAGAGGGAAAAATGATCATTCAAAATGTATTATGGCCAAAGGCAGATGTTTGCACACAGGAAGAAATGTATTTTCGAAAAAATAAGTTTGCTACACGCATAAATCAGACTTTTACACTGGATAAACATGGAAAAATAAGTTCGGATACATATTTCAATAGTGTATCGGTTGATAAATGGAAAAAATACACAGATGTATCAACTGTTAGCTTGATATTAAAAATCAAAGGACAGTGTTGTATCCGGTTACATTATAAGAAGAAAATACATGATAAGATTTACGAAAAATGTGTATTTGAACAAGTGTATCAGATGGACGATGTTTCAGAAATTGCTTTAGAGTTTCCTGCTGGTGAAGGAATGGCATATTTCTCAGTAGAGGCTTTAGAAAATGCATGTGCATTTTATGGGGGATATTATTCAACTGATTTAAAAGAAGAATATGCTTCTCCTGTAAAAATAGGAATTGGTATTTGTACTTTCAAGAGAGAAAGCTTTATTGAGCATAATTTACATATATTAAATAAATATATATTAAATAATCCATCATCTGAATTATATGGTCATTTAGAAATATTTATCTCTGATAATGGAAAAACATTAGATATGAATAAATTATCCAGTGCTCACATTCATATTGTGCAGAACAAAAATACAGGAGGAGCAGGTGGCTTTACCCGTGATCTGATTGAAATTCTCGATGCAAATAACGCAGGAATGGAAATTACACATGTTTTGTTAATGGATGATGATATTGTTATTGATCCGGAATCATTATTGAAAACATATAGAATTTTATCTGTATTAAAAGAAAAGTTTAAAGATTCATTTATCGGTGGAGCAATGTTGCGAAATGATGCTCAAAATATACAGGTGGAATCAGGAGCATCGTGGAATGCCGGAAAACTTATTTCCCTGAAATCTGGACTTGATATGAACTCATGTGATGCTTGTTTATACAATGAGGTCGAAGAATATAGAGAGTATAACGCATGGTGGTACTGTTGCTTCCCGGTTAAGGTAGTTTCAGAGACTAATCTGCCGATGCCAATATTTATAAGAGGAGATGATCTGGAGTATGGATTGAGAAATATGAAGAATCTTATTTTGATGAATGGAATTTGTGTATGGCACGAACCATTTGAAAATAAATATTCTTCATTTTTATCATATTATATCCTACGAAATCAGTTTATTGATAATGCACTTCATTTTCCTGAATACAATAAACGCGATGCAAAAAAACAATTAATGTTAAGTGTTGTTCGTGAGGTTTTCCATTACCGATACAAAAATGTTGATTTATTATTGCGTGGTGTGAAAGATTATCTTGCGGGAATTGATTGGCTTATCAACTCTGATGGCGAAAGTTTACATAAAGAAATCATGGCTGCCGGATATAAGGCTTTACCAATAGATGAAGTGGATATGCCCTTTTCATATCCGAATTATGAATATAGTTGTCTGGAAAACGATTCAAAGCTACATAGAATTTTGAGACTGGTCACATTTAATGGATATTTGCTTCCGACAAGGCGCGATAATATTGCACCTATGGCGAGTATTCGACCGTTTAATGCATATCGTGTAAAGCGCATTCTTAACTATGATGTAGCTTCTCAGAAAGGTTTTATCACTGAACGTAATACGAAGTTAGCAGTTAAAAATCTACTTGCAACATTTGCGGTAATACGGGAGATAGACAGAAAATATGAGAAGGTAACCAGGGAATATAGAAAGCGCTGTGGCGAAGTACAGAATCTGGAATTTTGGAAGAAATACTTGAATATTTAGAAACATGTTCAAAAGGTGGAATATTCGAAGATGAAAAATATCTTTTTAATAATTGAAAACGCCTACAGCTGGATTATTGCAGGCATCTTTATGGGCATTATCACTCTTTTATGTCTTTTTGATGGCACATCAACTAGTGTACTGGCACATTGATTTTTAGCATTACAACAACTTCCTATTCGGAAGCTGTTGTAAACCTAGGATACAATGAACTCAACTTCACTCTTGCATCGGCAGTTCGGAACTGCCAATTAACTTCTGGAGACAAATGATAAATGGTTTGGAGTTACATACAAAGAGGATAAACCTGCAGTAGCTGCGGCAATTCGTTCTTTAATCGAACAGGGCACTTATGGAAAGAATTTATATATGTAATAGCTCGTCTAAATTCCAAAGTATCACAATATCTAAATCAAAAAATGAATGAAGGAGAATGTTTAAATATGTATGACTATCTTATTGTCGGCGCAGGACTCTACGGTGCTGTATTCGCACACGAGGCAAAGAAACACGGAAAATCGGTACTTGTAATTGATAAGAGACCAAACATCGCCGGAAACGTGTATACAGAGGATATGGAAGGTATCCATGTACATAAGTACGGAGCCCACATTTTCCATACAAACAATCGCAAAGTCTGGGAGTATGTCAACCAGTTTGCGGAATTCAACCGTTTCACAAACTCCCCGGTAGCAAATTATCACGGGGAACTCTACTCGCTTCCGTTTAATATGTACACCTTTAATAAGATGTGGGGAGTTGTAACTCCGGAAGAGGCTGCAGCGAAGATCGAGGAGCAGAAAAAGGCTGCTGGAATCACGGAGCCGAAGAACCTGGAAGAGCAGGCGATCAGCCTGGTTGGTACGGATATCTATGAAAAGCTTGTAAAGGGCTATACCGAAAAACAGTGGGGAAGACCTTGTTCCGAGCTTCCGTCCTTTATTATTAAGCGGCTCCCGGTCCGCCTTACCTTCGACAACAACTATTTTAATGCGCTGTACCAGGGAATTCCAATGGGCGGCTATACAAAAATGGTTGCGAATATGTTAGACGGCATTGAGGTCAGACTTGGCGTGGATTATCTGGCGGATAAGGCTGCGTTTGATGCGATGGCATCGAAGGTTATTTATACTGGTGCCATTGATGCATACTTTGATTTTAAACTTGGTGCGCTGGAATATCGTTCTGTCCGTTTTGAGACAGAGGTGCTTGATAAACCAAACTTCCAGGGAAATGCGGCAGTAAACTATACAGACTCTGAGACTCCATGGACTAGAATCATTGAGCATAAATGGTTTGAATTTGGAAAAGATGATAATGGGAACGACCTTTCGAAAACCGTGATCAGCCGTGAGTACAGCTCTGAGTGGAAACCTGGGGATGAGCCGTACTATCCGGTAAATGACGAGAAGAACGGGAAGCTGTATGCAACGTATAAAGAACTTGCGGAACAGGAAAAGAGCGTCATCTTTGGCGGTCGTCTGGGTGAGTATAAATATTACGACATGGATGCAGTGATTGCTTCTGCACTGGATATGTGCGAAAAAGAATTAAAGTGAATGGAATCATATAGCAGTCACTGTCCATAGTGCTTTTTACTGTATATGGTTCATTGCAGCATTAATACTGGATATGTGGCAAAACCTGCAGCAATATAGGGAAATTTGTGGCAGATATAGAAAAAATCATAGGTCTCCTGTATAATAAGCATATTCCTACTGTGGAAGTTTATAAAGGAAGAAGTACGAAAGATAAGGCAGGACTATGAATAGATGGAAGCGATAATCTGGATTACGGCAGCGGTTGTCATATATTTGATGGGAAGAAAACATTGCAATGAAGAAAAGAATCATGCCGAGTGGAAATGGAAAGCGTATATTGCCGGTTCCCTTCTGGCGGCAGTGCTCTGCGAGATAGGGATAAAGGCAGTATTCCATATTCACTATCTGTCGATCTGGCTTGTTCTTACGTATGCATTGATCGCGTTGCAGTGCAGCCGGATGTTGTGGCTTGTGATTTTTAAACCGGAAGAGTGGAGAATGCTCTGCTCCATGGGAATAAAGATGGCGGTTGGAATGGCAATCCTCGCGGTTTATTATGTGAATCTTGGGAATCATGTGATCGGTGTATCGAGGATTGCAAATCAGTTTCCGCCGGTCAGCACGGGAATGGTGGATCTTATGATCCTGTTATCCTGTACGCTGTGGATCTACGGTGCAGATCTCATGAGGCGGTTTCCGGACTTTTGCCGGGCGGTTTATTGGATCCTTCTGACATTGACTCCATTTCTGGTATTCCTGATCGTGGAGCTTTGCTGGAATTCTTCGGTCACAACGATCAGCCTGCTGAACGGTGAGCTGAATGTCCTGATCTATCTGATCCTTGAGGTGTTCTTTGTAAGTCTGATGCAAAAGGGCATGCTGGGACTGCAGCTTTTGTATATTTTTGCATGGCTTATCGGGGCATTGAATTATTACCTTCTGAAATTCCGTGGACAGCCGTTTCTGGCAACCGATATTTATGCGATCCGTACAGCGATAGCAGTAGCAGGGCAGTACACATTTGAGATTGCGGAGGAGCTTGCGTTTACATTCCTCATTCGTAAACGCACCATAGCAAGTACCTTGTCAGCGAAAAGCCGCTTTCGCGGCTTCTCTTAATTCTTCGGTTTTCGGATATTCTCTGGCAGTTTTTCCGACCACGGAACCAGATCATTTAAGAAAGATCGGTCTGTATCATCCATGTGTTTCGGAATCTCTGTCAGAAGATATTCAAAGTACTCGTATGGTTTTAAGTTATTCGCTTTTGCTGTTTCTGCGATGCTGTAAATGATAGCGGATGATTTCGCACCATTGATGGTATCGATCATCTGCCAGTTTTTCTTACCGACACAGAATCCGCGGATTGCACGCTCTGATGCATTGTTGTCCATTGGAACATCTCCATCGGTCAGGAAAACCCGAAGGTATTTTTCCTGATTTAATGCATAAGTGAAAGCCGCCCTCAGTTTTTCCGTACCGACTTCACTTTCGTGTTGTTTCAGGTACACAAACAAAGCATCTACCAGTGGTTTTACCACCACCTGACGCTGAACAAGTCTTTCCTTTGAGGAAAGTTCTGAAGTGCTATACTAACGTTGTAACAGTAGTGGCTAATAAGATATAATAAATCCA
>ERZ791821.65-NODE-65-length-109094-cov-6.030053_pt1 | contig 109094 bp, 99 predicted proteins | sample MGYA00510300_ERZ791821 | MGnify/ENA primary metagenome ERZ791821 (study PRJEB30046, sample SAMN00792034) | human gut metagenome | study: EMG produced TPA metagenomics assembly of the A metagenome-wide association study of gut microbiota in type 2... | reverse complement strand
GGCTACCTTAACCCACCGTCTAAAGCCAGTGGGATTGCGGTAGCCCTATTTCAAGTCGAAATATTTGCACAACTATAACAGAAATTTTAAAAGTCCCTGACACCCGGCTGTCACATCCCGCCAGGTATCATCAAAATTCCCGGTATACCACGGATCCGCCACATCCGGCACCTTGTCCGGGTTCCGCTTTCCGGCTTTAAGCTCCTTCCAGCCATCCCCGGCAAATTCCAGCATCTTATAGATCTTCTTCTCGGGATCACCGCCCGCGATCTGCGTTATATTCCGGATATTCGCCTGATCCATCCCGATCAGATAATCGAATTTCCGGTAATCCTCCCTTTCCATACATCTCGCAGTCTTCCCCGCGCAGGAGATGCCTGCCGCCGCCAGCTTCTTTCGCGTTCCGGGATGTACCGGGTTTCCGGTCTCCTCATAGGAGGTCGCCGCGGATTCGATATAAAATTCAGCGGAAAGGTTGTGTTTTGCCACGAGATCTTTAAAGTAGAACTCGGCGAGCGGGCTTCGACAGATGTTGCCGAGGCATATGAAAAGTATTTTTATCATGCCTTAAAAACTCCTTGAAAATACTGATTTTCCTTGATTTTACACCACTTTCTACGATTTGCTGTGATAGATTGTTTTCTTCGTTTTCGTCGCATATCGTGGCATAAACTCGTATATCTTGTCATTCAGATTTAGTAAAAATCTTAGTAAAACAGCTCGATTTTCTCATTTTACTAAAGACTTTTTCCACTTAGGTTATCATTTAGTTGTATCAATTTTCTTAATATTTTAAGCTTCATCCTGTGAAGCTCTGCTACAAGCAATACCCAGTACTTAGTGGCGAAACGCCACTAACTGGGCAATGGTTGCACCCTTGACCGGCTAAGGCGCTTCGCCCTTAACCCGAGCAGAGTCTTTCTCCTGCACCTTGCATAAGGCTCTGTCTTTACAATCCGACAAACTTGAAATTATATGTTATTCAATCCAAAGCTTCATATAATCGCCCTCTTGATAGTCATATACTCGTTTGCCTGCTTCTTCTTTTTTCAATTACTTCAGTATCTGATAGCTCATCATAAAAAGAATAACCATCAGACCTAAAAATATCTTGACCAGTTTCTGATACATCGTTGTTGCCGGACTTATGAGTGGGTTCCAGGTTTCCTCTGTGCCAGGCATATTGTTTTTATTGCTCCAATTTTCTCCAGTTATCTTCTGGGCATAGAGACGGTTGGATGCATAAGAGAGCATTTCCTTGGCGGCTTCTGCCTCGTGTTCTGACAATTCAAGGGTTCTGCCATCTGCGAAAGAGAGCATTTTCCATTTGCCTGCTTTCTTTCTCGGGGAGGCCCATCCGCTGATGTCTGTGAGAAGCGGAAGATAGTAAACACCAGCGGCGTCCTGTTCGTCAATGATAAAATGATGAGTGACCGTGAACGATCTGTTGCTGGAAACTGGCTGCATGAGAAAATATTCCGTACAGAAAAGCTCTCTGATCTGCTTGCGCTGTCCCCATGCATCGAAGCAGGAAAGTGTCCGCATGACCGGACCAATGGTGATAAGAACGACAAACACTGCGCCTGTCAGCAGCAAAATGGCTGCGTATATCATAGTCGACGAGTAATCGCTGAAAGGCGATGCCGCTTCCCGAAGCATCACTCCACAAAGCGGAATCACCAACGCAGCTTCCAGCAGGGAAATCCCACGAAAAATGGCATTCTGGCAAAACAGATAATAAAAGCTGACAAAGGTAACAGCATTCTGCCCACTATGGTAGCGAAGCGGAATCCGCATAAGCAAAAGTTCAGATAAAAGGCCGACAAGCAGCACCGCTTCCTTACATGCAAGGATATAAATTCCATACATCCATATATAGAGCCAAGTTCCGTGGGAACCAGAAAAGGCCAGCAAATCTCCCTCCTTCGCATTTTCCAGAACACTATTCAGGATATTTTCCCCGAAAAACAGGTGATAACCGATGCCCAATATCAGTATGATCCATGCAATATAATCAGGAATGCAGGACAGCACCCAGCGTTTGCGGCTGCCGTGTTCATGCCTCTTTTGTCGTAAGAGCCCGATTCCCCATAGAATCGGATAAAGAAATGCAATAAGAAGCAGCGCAAGATTCGTTTGTGGCTGTATTGCCGTTATAAGCAGGCTCAGGCGTTTGGCCTGTGAAGCTATGCTCTGCAGATTCGGTACATGCTCAAAAATTGATAGTATCAACACGAAAATTACTGCAAAGACTCCTGGTATCGCCATCAGACTGAATGTTTCCGCTTTTGACTTGCGCTTCACCAGATTATATAGGTCGTTAAGATACAGACCTGCATTCAGATAAAGAAGTATCATTGTAAGCCAAAAGTCTGGTAAATAATCGGCATCCATCGTATATAATTGAAAGAAATCCAAGAACGCCTCTATCATTTTTCACACTTCTCCCTATTGAGATTTATCCTGTTTATTCTTACGGAAACACCCTTGTTCATAGTCATTAAAAATGTCTCCTTTAATTCTTTAGGTTACAATCGATGATGGGGTAAACGAAAAAGCAGTTTTGACATTGCAGAGAACTGCCCCTTCGTTTACACCATTTTCGATTTGACCTAATTGAACAAAGTGAGCGTCCGGGTAGCCGCAACCTATGGACTTTCAATTCTTTGCTCCTGTCCATGATTATATATGATTCTCGGTATGAAAGCTACAACATTTTATAAAAAACAGGCAAATGGGCATGACGATAAAACCTCAGAAACTGAGGCTTTTGAAGGTATTAGATGTTGCTCTTTAGCAGCGCAGTGGCATTCTCATCTGTGGCTTTCCGAGATGCCCACCACATGCTTTACACGCACAAACTTTGATGCCATAAAGATGTTCCATTATTTCAGGCATTTCCATGTCACGAAGCTTTGAAAGATACTTCTTACATCCAAGTAAATTTCTGCAAAGGGTGAGCTTCTGGTTTTTAGTACGGAAACATAGCAGTCCGTAGTGCCTGATGCGGACAAAACGCCTTGGTGGTACATGCATGAGAAACCGCCGGACAAACTCTACACCCGAAATGGTCAGTTCCTTCCACTGTCCCTCATTACGGTAATCCTTTACTAAGAATGTAACGGTATCATCATCCATACGGACGATGCGGTGATTGCTGACGGCAATGCGATGAGTATACTTACCAAGGTATTTCATTACTGTTTGAGCACCATTGAATGTCTTTTTACAATGAGGAATCCAGTCCATACCATAACAGGAATCTAAAAGCTCCTTGAACGTATAATGGTTACGAAATTTTTCTGCAGTACCATGAAATACCAGCTTATCCTCTTTCCACAGCCTCTTTAGTTCCTCCAGATATTTTCCGCGGAACACTTTGGAGATGACCCGGATGGGAAGAAAGAAATTTTCACCATTGTCCTTCCACTGGTTGTTGGAAGCCAGTCCTCCACCCAGCAGGATGGTATGAATGTGGGGATGAAAGTTCATTTCAGAACCCCATGTATGTAAAATGCAGATGTATCCCACCTTTGCGCCGAGATGTTTTGGGTCGGCAGTCAGTTCGCTGATTGTGGAAGAAGCTGCATGGTATAAGGCATCATAAAGAAGTCTCTGGTTGCTGTAAATGACAGGGTTTAAAATATCAGGAACCGTAAAAACCAGATGGAAATAAGGAGCATCAAGGACATCCTCTCTGCGTGCATCCATCCACATTTCTTTCGGAACAGCCTGACACATGGGGCAGCAACGGTTACGGCAGGAATTGTAATGAATCTGTACGAAGCCACAATCCTCACATACACATACATTTGCACCATAGGCACCGGTCTTGCAGTTCATGATGTTATGTGCAACCTTTGCCTGTACAGGGGAAGGTGAATATTGATCAAGGTATGCCGGATAAAAACGATGAAAAATATCCTGTACTGTGGGCTTATCCATTGGCTGTACCATCCTTTCTGTCAAAAGGACCACTATACTCGCCTTCCAGCAGTCCAAGATAAAAACGGGGATAATAATAGCTAGTGTCCGGCACTAACGGAAGTCCAAGCTGGGACGCCATTTTTTATAATCTTCCCAATTCGTTATCAACTTTCATTTGGAGCAATGCAGTTTTTTCCCCCATATATTGCTTAGCCACCTTTAGAATTGCCTTATCATTTCCTAAAATTTCTAACACAGTAACAGAAAAAATATTAATCAAATGTGAATCATTCTTATTTAATATTTCTTCAAAATAATTAAACATATTGCTTAATAATTCAGCATCTTCATTCTTAGCTAATAATGTTAAAAGCTCCGGCATAAAAATATCTTCTATTACAACTGTTTCTAATACTTCTCCATATTCTTTTACACTTTCAATGTATGCATTCTTCGTTGATGGAAAAAATTCTTGCATTTTTTCAAAAAACTCTCTTACATTTTTACTCACATTTATATTTTCCAATCAATTAAATAAACTTACGGCATTTTCTAAATCATCTATCAACGCTTCCACTACATCTAAATCATTAAGTCCTAATTGTTCTATTAGTTTAATCTCCATAGCAACCTATAAACATATCAAAAAATTATTATTCTCTTACGAACTTAAACCTGAAAAGCAACTATTATCAAATTTTTTGAATTTATGTTAACATCAATAGATCATACTAAATACTTCTTAACTATATTTATTATTTTTTCATTTTTCGTTCTTTCAGCAATATCTAAAACACTACAATTTCTTACATATTCGTTTGAATAAGCTACTATCAAATCCCTGTAATCTTTCATAAGTTCCTCTACAAGAAAGGCATTTGAAAAACGAATCGCACTAACTAAAGGATTATCGTTCATCTCTCTACTATTAATAACAATACCTTCATCTATTAATTTTTTTGCAATTATATTATTGTTCTTTTTTATTGCCGTCATAAGTTCCAAACCGTCAAAAGCATTAATATCTATACCATTTTCAATAAGCCAAAGTGCTTCCTTTTCTTTCCCTTCTGTGATTGCATAATTAAGTAACGAACCTTCAGGGACAACTATATTTATTAAATCGTTATTCAAAATATAATCTTTAAAGCCCTCCAAATCTCCTGCCAATTCCAATACCTTAGCTATTTTCTCAAAATTTTCTTCGTTTTCTCCCCAAAAGTTTTTTTCCGAATAATTCAAATAAAATTCCTGATATTCTTCAGAATCAAAAGTCGGTCCTGTTAAAACTGCATCGATAAATTCTATTGGCGGTATATATTTTCCACTTAATATATCATCTATAATAACATTAGGAGCTGCATATCTTATTTTCTTTTTTAAATCAATGATACGTATTTCTCCAAACCCTTTTACATACTTTTTTCCATCAATCTCTGTTTCACGACATACACCATTCAAGTCGCTATTTAATGGATTCTCACAATAAGAAGTCAACTTTTCTATGAATATTGAATCAAATGTCTCTTTACTTTCCACTGTACTATCAAAATTTGTATTCCACCCAATATTGTAAGCATTTTCAAAATGTTGATAACAATACTTTGTCATATCAGAATTCATTGTTCTCTATCCTCGTATACAAATCATATATTTATATAATTTGACATAAAATACAGCTAATGATGCTTGTTTATATCCTTCTAGTTTTAATCTTTTGCCAGAATGGCTAAATAAGCTAATTACCAGTTAATGTACTCTTAAAGTCTTCATACATTTTAAATGTAATTTTCAAAATTTCTTCTAAATCCTCATATGTTCCTATGATAGGTTTTTTTATCCTGTAATTATTATCAATAAGTCTCCTTGAATATGTTCCCCAAGGAGCCCCAAGAAGCAATTCTCCATTTTCTCTGACTATCCAAACTAAATCTACCATTCCATATCTCAGAATAATATGAACTTCCAAAGTAATCTTTCCAATTTGTTCTTCCTTGATTTTATAAAATTTTTCTTTTACATCAAACACCGGAGAATAGCCTAAATTTTGAATTATCTCCATGACCTCTTCACTATCAATATAAGCCAAACGATTACTTGAAGGTGTTCTTTTAGCATTAAATTTATTAGATAATTCTTCATATCGCTCAATAAAGCCAATTTTAATTAGAGCATTCTTAATCTTAGAATTTAATTCTATCATTGCACTTCCTTCGCAAATTTCAATTTGATTGAAATGTTTATCCCCTTAAACTTTCCAATTCACTTAATGAAAGTCCCTTAACTAAAACGCTATCTTTCTTTGAATCGAGAGCATATTTTTCAACATCATTTAACGCTGTAAAATAATCTGCATCTCCGATAATCGTATCTTTTGTTTATATAAACTATTACTGAAATCACAATATACCATTCTGTCTCCTTAAACCTCAAGGCTTATGTACTGTTCGTCATATAACTAACAAAAGAATCTATTCCCAAAGTGCATTTATTTTATCTGGCAATATATCCCTCAGGGACTTCTTCCGTTCTCGGCAGACTGTACACCTCGTAATAAGTACAGTCTTTTTCTTTGACCTCACTGTAATAGTTGAGGCTGTACAGTTCTCCGTATCGGAAGCAGTTTTTGTGCTGTTCGGCTTTGGCTGTCTTAAGAATTGCCGCCAGTGTGTCGCAGAAGTCCACAGTACGGATTTTCTTTCGCTTAGTCGCTCCGATCTCCGTCTTAACTCTGTTTATTTATCTGTTTGCATGCAGGAAATTCCATATTTTTGAATCATCTTGAAAAGCATGGATAAAAATTCATCTTTTCCATGTGTCAGGAATTTGAAACTGATCTTGTAAGTACCTTCCCGTGTGTACAGCCGCAGCTTCATCCATTCCGCTTTTTCCGTTTTTTCCACTGCAGCCATTTCGATTCTTTGGATGTTTCTCCAGTAAAGTTCACGTTTTCTGTGCAGTGGGTATTTGATGGTCATTTTTTCCTGTGAATACCGGATATTTGTATTGAGCATCACGACCAGGAACACGATACTGATGACTCCGCAGACAGGTGCAAACCAAAGCGCAAACTTCTGGGAGAAATCACCCTGCAGAAACTGCTGTATGATGCTGTTCTCCGCTGCTGCGGGCACCAGACTTGCCATATAAATCAGGAGAATGCCGATGCCCATAGCTGCCAGAAGATAATACTCGGAGCCATAGCGCAGAATACATTTTTGCGATTCTTCGTACATATGGGAACGATAGTAGCTGGCAATCTTTTCTGGGCATGTTTTCTTGATCATATCGCAAAATACATCATAATTTACCATTCCGAGCCTTGCGGTAAGAACCTTGGTTCCATCCAGAAGATATAAGTTGACTGCATTGTCAAAGTTACCGTCTACTTTTCGGATTTCCTCCCACTGAAAGGTTCTGGACTTGCGAAAGGGCTTTTCAATCCGGACTTCCCTGCTGTTAAAATAAACGCAGTCCCGACCTGCCACATTCCCGCTGAAAATCAGAAGCATGCAGCTCAAGATTGAAGTTATGACGAGCAGGCTCCACATCAGCCGCGCTTCTGCAGGTGCGCCGTCTTTTATGTAAAGTACGAGGAAAAAGGCAACAAAAAGAAGTTGGAATACGCCTACTGCATAAGCGACATACCGTCGTCCTGGCGGCTGGCATAAGATTGCCATCCCTTTGGGGATACGCGCTATCTGCCGTCGGTTTCTTCCTGTGATCAGATAAATGATTTTTGTAGTCAATAGCAAAACCAGCGAAAAGATCAATTTCTCCATGCTTTTTATTCCATCCTTATCAATCTATATTTGGTATAGAACATGTACTTACTCCTGTCTTTAAAATGTATGTCATCTAATTATCTCAAAGTGCGAATTTGCCCTTTTACTTTACTCTTTGAACCACTTTTAATAAGCAATCCTAAAATAATCCAAATACTCCTTATACTTGTCCTGCGCAGTCAGGCAGGTATCTGTCAGATAACCTTTTTCATTGTTCCATTCTTTCAGTCCACGATAATAGAACATTTTCAGATTATCTTCGATAATAAACGGCACAATATTGTATTTCAAACATTCTTTGAACATAATCAAACGTCCCACACGGCCATTGCCGTTCTGGAACGGATGGATCCGCTCAAACTTCACATGGAAATCCAGAATATCCTCAAAGGTCTTTTCTTCTTTTCTGTTATACTCTGTCAGCAGCATTTTCATTTTATCGGCAGCTTCTTCCGGAAGTGCGGTTGCCACGCCGCCAACTTCATTCGGCATTGTTTTATAATCGCCTACAGCGAACCAATCTTTTCTGGAATCACTGGTACCACTTTTCAGAATCAAGTGAAGTTCCTTGATAAACTTCTCTGTCAGTGCTGCCTTTGCATGACCAATAATCATATCAATACAACGGAAGTGATTTGCTGTTTCAATCACATCGTCCACATTCAGCACTTCTTTTTCTACACCAATGGTATTGGTTTCAAAGATGTATCTGGTCTGATCATAGGTCAGACGGCTGCCCTCGATATGATTGGAGGTATATGTTAAATCAATCTGTGTCTTATGGTAAATGCCTCCGGAATACTTACCTTCTGCTCCTGCAAAATATCCAGCAAGGTAATCGGCTGTTCTTTCTTTTTATTGGAACGCTCCGGCTTCTCTGCATTTTCGGGAATATTCCATGTCTTGCCGATAAGAAACGCACCGTTCACACGCCCCTGGGCGCAGTAATTTCGAACGCTTCGTTCCGACACATTCCATTTTTTCGCTATTTCATTAACTGAACGATATTGCATCCATATCCCTCCACTTTTCTAACGCTAAATCAAGTTAATCCCTTGTGTCCGTCAAATTTTCCATCTTAAACACATAATAACCTTCATAGTAATAACTGTGATCAATACCCTTCATATAAATTTCTCGATCATTTACATGATCCGTAAGTGCATTTTTCAGAAGAAACTTTATTTCGATATCTTTGATAGGACTTCGCTCCATGGCAAGCAGATAATCTTCTTTATCCACCTTGCTCCAGTCAACCACATAGCCGATTTCTTTTTTCAACATCAAGTCAAGCCATATTCTTGTACTTCTCCCATTTCCCTCTCGGAACGGATGAGCCACGTTCATTTCAACATATTTTTCGACAATTTCATCAAAAGTTGACTGTGGCATTTTGTCTATATTCTGTAACGCTGTTTCCAAATACATCAGCGGAGCAAATCTAAAATTTCCTTTTGAAATATTAACCTTTCGTAATTTACCGGCAAAATCATAAATCTCATCAAAAAGACATTGATGGATCATCGCAAGACTTTTATAAGTCCCTGGTTCTAATGTCTCAAAAAAGCCACTTTCAAACATTTCAAGCGCTTTTTGCTTACTGATTCTTTCTTCCATTCTTGCTAATTCTGTAGAATCTGTAATACCTAATTTATTTTCAAGCATAGTTTCCCTCACATTCTTCATGCGATCACTTTTCCAGTCACAAATCTATTTTTATAAGTATACCATAATATCGGCAATAAATCCATTTTATCATGAAATATTCAACTTTTATTTTGCCGTGTTTAATAGTTCCTTCTTCCTATTAACATAAAAAATGGCAAAGTGCTTATCGACAACATTTCACCGTTGGATGTTGGTAAATAAAATATCCTATAAATACGATTGATGTGAAAATTCTCCTCATCCTGTTTTTATTTTTCAAAAACTATGATACAATCATTAGAAACAGTCGACAAAATCCAAGGAGGAAAGCAACGTGGAGAAAAAACGGATTCGGGACTTCGGAATCATACCCGGAAGAGTGAAAACAGGTAAAAGAAATGCGATTACGGATGTACCTGGTGTACTGGTAGGACACTGTACTGTGAACACAGAAGAAAATCATACCGGTGTGACCGTGATCATCCCTGGACCGGACAATGCATTTGCAAATCACTATACGGCGGCAGCCTATGTCCACAATGGATTTGGAAAAAGTGCCGGTCTGGTACAGGTAGAAGAGCTTGGGACTCTTGAAACACCGATCGCCCTTACAAATACGTTAAATGTCGGAAAGGTTTGGGATGCACTTGCCGGTATCGTGATCGAGCAGTGCCAGAATGATGGGCTGGAACCAATGAGCATTAATCCGGTCGTTGGCGAGTGCAATGACTGCCGGATCAACCAGATCCAGAAGCGTGCAGTTGGTGAAAAAGAAGTGCGGCAGGCTTTTGCGGTCGCTGCCGAAGAGTTCGAAGAAGGAGATGTCGGTGCCGGTGCCGGTACCATCTGCTACGGCATGAAGGGTGGAATCGGCTCTTCATCCCGCGTGATCTGTATTGGTGAAAAGGAATACACCATCGGCGTTCTGGTTCAGTCAAACTTTGGTGCAACCGAAGATTTTGTACTCAACGGAGAGGCTGTTGGTCCAAAAATTCTGGAATGGAAGCAGGAAAAGAATGATATGGCTGCATCCGAAGAAGACAAAGGTTCGATCATGAGCATTCTGGCTACCGATCTCCCATTGACAAGCCGTCAGCTCAAACGGATTCTGAAAAGAACAGGGGTTGGCATCGCACGAATCGGCGGTTATACGGGACATGGAAGCGGAGAAGTCATGATCGGCTTTACGACCGCAAACCGGATCCCGTCCGGTCGTGAGGAGGAACTGCTCCAGATATCAACAATCCCGGAGCATGTGATCAACCGGGCTTTTCTCGCTGCTGCGGAAGCTGAACAGGAAGCGATTCTAAATTCCATGACGGCTGCAAAACAGACACGCGGAAGAGAGGGAGAGTTGTATTACAGTCTTGCAGAATACCTTAACGACAGGGAGGTCGAAACCTCAAAATAGACTTGAAGCACCATTTCCGGCATATCACCGGTTCTGGTGCTTCTTTCATTCTAAATGCCCAGCGATAACCTCTGTTCAGAATCAGTCCATTGGGCGATATCTACACTCTTTCACAAGCAATCATACTTCGCCGACTTCCCCTTCGCCTTCTCCACCGGATACTTCCTCTCGTTCATCCCCATCTTCATATTCACGATCTCATCCGCGTCAAGTCCCAGCTTGTCCAAAAGGTTCTGGGAGTATACGATCACATCCGCCAGCTCCTCTTTTACATGCTGCAGGTCATACTCCTCATCGTTCCACTGGAAGCACTCCAGGAGTTCTGCCGCCTCGATGACGATGGATTTCGCAAGGTTCGCGGCAGAATGGAACTGCTCCCAGTCGCGGTCATCGGTGAATTTGCGTATTCTGTCTATGGTTTCCTGTTTCATAAAAATTTCCTCTTTCCCAATAAATGATCTTATTTCAGTTGTGTTCTGAGCATGAGCAGATAAGCCGTTCCTATCCTGCTCCTATCTGCCGCTTATTACTTCCATTCCTTCCACACCTCCGGCTGATACCCCAGTGTGGACTGTTTCCCGTTTCTTACAACCGGCGTCCTGATCACGGACGGATTTTCCAGAATCTTCTCTAACTTATCCTCATCCGCGATATACTTGATCAGCGCAAGCGTATCCTTATCTTTTCCAGACCAGTTGACCATATTTTCGATTCCGCCGTTGACCTCTGCAACCGAACGAAACTCGCCTTTGCTCATTCCCTTCTCTTTCATGTCAATAAACTGATATTTGATACCGCGCTCTTTAAAGAACCGCTCTGCCTTCTTCGTATCATTGCACTTTTTCGTGCCAAAAATCTGTATGTTCAAAACATTCTTACTCCTTTTCTGTCCTGGAAATATGCCCTGGCTGGTAACTGTTCAGTACCCTCACAGTTACGTGCAAAAATCCATTCCAAATCGGCTGTGCCGATAGGATTTTTGCCTTCTATTCTAAGTTTTCTTACGGTCAGCGCAGTAAATGCACAGACCTACTGAACAGTTACTCTGGCTGTTACTCTTCCATCATCTCAAACAAACTCATCTGCTCCATCTTAAACTCCGACAATACCATCCGTTTCGTCTCCTCACCTTTCATATGGGTCACATCCACTCTCTGTACCCCATTCCTGATACTGGATTCGACAAGCTTTAATACATAGATATTATCAAACCGGTTGTAAATGGAATCGCCGCCTAATCCGGAAAGACAGATCAACTGCGTGTTTGTCTTTTTTGCCATCTCGATCAGGGGTTTTAAGAGATGCTCCGCATTTGTCTGGGCAAACGGGTTGTCCATGATCAGGGTCTTTCCTTCCTCTCCGGAGGTAAAGAGATCCGTCTCATCGCGCCGCATATAGCTTAAAAGGCAGGTCAGGATCACGAAGGCGGACAGGAAACCTTCGCCGCCGGAGTTGGCGGATACCTCGGACCAGGAGATCGGCACTTCACGCTCCGCCTCGATCTTGTACAGCCGGATCTTCACATTCTGGATTCCTACAACATCATCGTACAGCTTTCTGGTGGTGATCACTCTTCCCAGAAACTCTGTCAGGTTTCCATTTTTTTCGATCGTCTCGATTCCAAGCTTCACGATATTTTCAAAATAGTCATGCAGCTTCAGCCGGAAGTGCTCTTTCTCCGTCTCCCAGTCAGGCACCTGAATCCGAAGCATTTTCAGACTTCTTCCCCTCACAGAGATCGTAGAGTTCTTATCGATCATGCCGATATTCGCATTGATCTGCTCGACGTATTCCAGAAACATCATTTCCAGATTTTTCTGTTCGTCATCGATATGGGCGAGATCGATCTTCAGTTTTTCCAGCTGATTTTCGTACGCCTGCCGATTCATTTCAAACTGCCTGAACAGATTCCGCGGGCTTGCTGTCTGGGAGAGCAGGCTTTCGAAAGTCTTCTTAAAGTAATCATCCGCATACGTTTTTCCGGACGCGATCACGCGGATCAGCTCAGACACATCACCCCTGCACCGATCCAGTGCCTTGGAACTCTCCGTGATCTTCCTGCGGATCTCCTTCTGGTACCCTTTTATGACATCCATTTCCTCATTCCGCACATCCGGGATCCGCTCCTGAATGGCCAAAAGAATTTTATTCTCTCCGGTTTCCGAATACGCGTCAGCCCCACTCTCTGGAATCAGACCACCTGACGCGATCGAACGCTCCACAGACATCCGTTCATCTACAGAACTCAGACCATCTCCGGAAATCAACTCTGCAGGAATCGGCTCATCCACATATTCCTCCACGCCTGCCGCCTGCGAAGCTATCTGTATATTTCTCTCCCGAAGCTGACTCAATTTCTTCTGATGTGCCGTAAGCTCATATTCCTTGAGATTCAGACGTTTTTCGAATTCCGTATCTGTGATCGTCTTTCTCTCTGCCGGCTGCTCATATCCGGTTTCCTTTTTCAGATTCCTCATATAGAGCGTGATCGTTGTTGTCAGCGCACCTTCTTTTCTTCCAAGAGCCGTATTTTCTTCATTCGCTTTGTTGAGTTCCCTCTCCGTCTGCTTTTTCTGCCGCTTCCATGCGTCATACTGTTCTTCCGTGCACACGAGACTCTGGTATTCTTTCTCCGGAATCTGACTATCCTCATTTTTCTTTTTGAGCTCCGTCCTCTTCCCGCTGATCCTTTCAATCCAGCCTGTCTGTGCCCTGCGAAGTTCCGCCTCGCTGTCCGATATCACCTTTGTCAGCGCATAGTATCTCGCTTCCAGCTCTTCCGAAGTCATCTGCGCCAAAGAAGACGGATCCCTGTTCTCCGCTGTTCTCGCGATCTCTTCAAATTCCGCCTGTTTCTTCTCCTCGCGGTCGATCTTCTCCGCAAATTCTTTCACCAGTGCCCTAAGTCCCATCTCCTGTTCCCGGAGTTCAACCAGACGCACAGAAAGCGCTGTCTGTTTTTCCGTAAGCTCATGATTCTCCTTTTTCAGGCGTTCCAGACTTGTCCGGTCCGTCTCATACTGATCATATTTTTTGAGGAGAATCTCAAACTGTACGTCCATTCTCTTTAAGCCGTCGATCTGTTCCTTTACCGTATCCGCAAGCGTTTCGATCTCTTTTTTCTCCTCTTCCAGCCTGCTCTGCTCCCGATAGATCTCTTCCAGACGTCCTTTTAAGGCTGTCCTCTCATCCTTCAGACTATTGATCTCTTTTTCTGTCTGCTGGCAAAGAGCCATACTGAACGTCTGATTTTCAACCACACTCCGGTAGTTTCTGTAGGTCTCAAGATCAGCGTCCTTGTCCTCCACCGCCTTTTTCAGATCTTCGATCTCCCGGCGGATCTTCTCCAAAATCTTTTCCAGCTCTTCCCGGTCAAGAAGATGTGTGTTGAACATGATATAAAAATGTACATTTCCATAGGCCGCAAACCTGGAATCTACATGTTCCTGCTCCTGTTCCAGCTCTTCCTTCACGATGATCGGGATCGGGAAGCTTGTATATAATTCCTCCCCGTTCTTTTGAAACCGCTCAAGGACCGACCGTTCCATCAAGATCGAATAGGGAATAAACGGATTGTTCTTCACAAGTTCGGCATTTTCCGTGGCCGTCCTGCCATTTTTCGAGAGCCATTCCATTCCGTATACAAGGTCGATCCCGTTCTGCTCCATATAAGTCCTGATGTTTTCCGGAAGCTCCGTGGTCTTTCCCTCTTTTAACTGTCTGAAATGCTTTTCCTGATCTCCTTTTTTCTGGATCAATCTGCTTCTTGCGACATCCAGTTCCCTGATCTTTCCGTCAAGCTGATCCAGGATCAGATCTCTTCTGTCAAGATGTTCTTCGTCCACATTGACATATTTCATGATCCTCAAACGTTCGTTTTTTTGTCTCTCCAGATCTGCAAGTTTCTCAGAAACATAATCTAACTTATGGGCAATGTCATTTAACGTCACAGTTCCGTCCGAAGCTTCCTGCGAAAGCTTTTTCCGGGTCTGTTCCTGTTCCATAAGTTTCCGGGCGTATTTCACCGACTTATTTTTCTTCTCCTGCAGTCCCGCATCGATCTCCTTCCGGAAAATCTCCAGCGCTCCATCTTCATAAAGCCCAAGGAGATTTCTCCTGAGGTCGGCGCCAAACTCCCTGTTAAAGGAGTCTTCCACCTCATCATAGCTCCTGACTCTGCTCTCTTTCGCTCCAATATCTCCGCTTAATTTCCGGATCTCCCGCTCCTTCTCGTCCCGCTCCCGTTGTGCATTTTCCCGGGCTCTTTCCGTTTCCGCAAGTGTTTCCTCCTCCGACTGTCTCTGATCCTTCAGCTTTTTGGCATTTTCCGAATACAGCGCATATAAGCGACATCCGATCTTCTCGATCTCATCCTTCGATTCTTCCGTTTTCTGTAAAAGTACCTGAAGTTTCGCGTCCACCTCCGCCTTCTGGCGTTCAAAGTCCTTTAATTCCAGATAGATCTTATGAAGATCATACGTATCGATCTTCCGTAAGAGATGATTTTTCAGAGACGTGAGTCTTGTGATCTCGATCTCCTGCTGCGCTCTCTGTGAAAGGATCTCCGTTTTCTGGTCCTCACTGAGATAGATCTGGTAGGAGAGCTGTTCATAAACGATCTGTCTCTGCTCTCTCTCGATCTGTTCGAACTTCTCCTGACCGGCAGCAATCTCTGTCTGCAGCCGATCCAGTTCTTTCCGGAGCGACTTCGCATAGAGAATCATCTCCGTTCTGAGATTCACAGCGTCCCGGTCTTTCTGCGCATAATCATCAATCATATCTTTCAGCGGTTTCGTGTCCTCAAAATACTGCTCAATGATCCCCTTGCGGAGGATCTTCGACTGATTGCTCCGGTACTGTTCAATAAACTGGAATGCCAGCTTCCGGAACTCGTCGATCTTATTCTTTTCCTGATTTAATTTATCCTCGATGGGACGCAGAAACCAGTTTTCCACCAGATCCTTTTCATCCTTTGCGTTCTGGAACAGCTCCGAAAGTCCGGACTCCTTCTGGTTTACCTTCCGGATAATGCTCTCCCATTCCTTATTGTTGATCTGATACTGGCGGAGTGTGGAAAAATACTGGCGTCTCCCGTACTGGCTCGCCATATCATACAGGCGGAAATCTCCCGGTTCATTCCTGCTGATCTCTTCCAGAAGATTTTTGCATTCTCCGAAGCCCTTCAGGATCTTTTTATTTCCGTCCTGTCGAATGATCGGAAGATTGTCAAGGTCATATTTACAGCCATTCGAATAGCTCCCGGTAAATGTGTACATTTCCAGCTCTTCCGTGTCGTTATCTTCCTTCTGGTTTTTCCGCACCATCATCCCCGCCAGAAAACGGTCAATTCCATTATCAAGAATCCATTCCGTCATGAGGAACGTCGGACGATTCGTTGTAAAGTAACTCTTAAACGGACGATCTCCGAAATCCCGGTATGTCCGGTTCACAAAAAGACTCACGATCATCTGCACCAGCACGCTTTTTCCGCCGCCGTTCCGCAGGGAGATCAGCGTATTCTGCCCGCCGAGATCAAAGGTTTCGTCGTCGATCTTTATGGTATTATTGTTGTAGTTCAGGTTTAAAATCCGGATCCGCGATATCTTACTCATGTGTCTCCCCCAATGTCTCCATGATCCTTGCGTAATTTTCCTTGTTCAGGATCTTGTATTCCATAATATTATCGAGTTTTGCTGTGGTCTTGATCATCTCATCTTCCGGAATAAAGATGATCAGCCCCTGCCGGTCCAAAAAATTACAGATAATGCTCACATATCCTTCCTTCGTATACTTTGACCGACTGCCTGCCTCCACACTCTTTAACGATTCATAAGCTTCACTCATGCTCTTATAATCCAGAACAGTTTCGTACATCTCGGTGTAAAGATTTGTTCCATCCTGCTCTCTCTCCTGTTCAAGCGCGAGTCCCGCCTTCAACCGCTCCGACACGATATTCTGCAGCTCTCCGAGTTTCAGGAATTCTCTGGATCTGCTGGTACTTCCCTGCCCGTCATAGAATTCTGCAAGCAGCGTCAGGATCACAAACTGAGCCAGATAGTAGTCCCGGTCCGTGGCATTGGGTTTACATAATTCTTTTTTCAGATCTGCCTTCGTAAATCCAAGATATTTATTGTCGATATCCGGCATCAGATAGATCGTGGTTCCGTATCTCTCGATCTTACAATCCGCAATCTCCGCCTGATTTTTCACTAAATTCATGACCTCCTCGTGCTCCACATAGGCGCGGTACAGATCATTGACTCCCGCGTCCAGATCGCTTAACGCACCATGGCACAAAAGGTAGTAAAATATTTTCTGGCTGTATGTGATCATCTCTGCTTCGTATGCCATCTCTTATCTCTCCTCATAGCAAAATCCCACGTTGGAACATTTGAAATTTCTCCGGTTCCCGGCTTCGTCCATCACGTTTTTAAAATGTACATGTTTCCCGTCTTCCATTGGGAATATATGGATCTTCCCGATTTTCCGGTATCTCCGGTCTTCCAGAATAGCCAGAAGCATCTCATTCAGTACAAAGCCCTCTGAGGCATCCATGAGATAGTCTGTCTGTTCTTTCTGAATCGTCCCGATATCGATCGTTCCGGCTGTCAGGAACTCGATGATGACTTCCCTGAATATTTCCGCAGTTGGAAGTAGCCGTTCCCGTTCTTCCTCTTTACAGCTGATATTTAATGTTTCCAGTGTCATTTCCTTATGGATTGCCAGCTGTTCCAGGATCACATTGACGCAGCCCTCATATTTTTTCATCCGTTCCTGCCTGCTCTGCTCCTTTTCCCGGTTGTATTTTTCCTCATCAAAATCCAATTCCATAGACTCATCTTCCACATCTGATTTCTTTAGCTTTTTCTGATATTCCATCATTTTTTCCGGGTTGAAAATCTTATTGATCCGGCTGCTAAACAGGGGCGCAAATATTTTATCCGCGTTTTTCAGAAGTGACGCATCCTTCAAAATCTTGTCATAGACATCACTCCGGAACGGAAACCGCTGCACCAATGTCATATTGGAATAATTTTCCAACTCCTCATCGTACAGTTTCTTCAGGTCAAAGTGCTGTCCCAGGATCCGCTGATGCTCGTCCAGCGTCTGTGTCAGATACCGTCCGATCGTCCTGAGATTTCCCAGATTCGCTTTTTCTTTTTCCGTGAACTCTTCCGCATTCATCTGCTTTTCTTCGAATTCTTCAATTTTTTCTTCAATAAAATCGCGGTGGAGCCGGAACTTTTCCCTGGTCTCCACCACGGTGCTGATATTGTCCTCCACTAATTTTCCATACTCTTCCACGGAATAGGATAAAGCGTTTCTCCGGACGGCTAAAATTGCCTCCTCGATCTTCTGGCTCTGTTTGCGCAGCTGACCGAAAATATTTTTGATGTCATCAACAGCGCGATTGTAATCCGCCTTTTCCATATGAAGTTTAAAAAGCATCTCATGGACGGAAAGTTTTAAGTTGTTTTCCATCTCCATCGTGGCGAGGATCATGTTATAGCCCTCGTCTGTCAGATAGTAGGAGGTTCTCCTGACGCCATTCTCCAGATACACGACCTTATTGTCAATATAGCGGATATTGATGTCCTGATAGGTCCGTTTTTCATAATCAAAGGCCTTAAAATACATGGAAGAACCGCTGTTCCCAAGGATATCTTCCACCATAAATCTTGCAAATTCCTGACTTTTCTCAAAGTTTAATTTCCGCCCGTAATATCCGTAGCTGATGTCCTCCACAAATGACGCGATCTCGTCCATCGTGCAGTTTTCTTCCCGCAGAGAATACTCCATAATGAAAAGGAGCAATGTAAACAGCATGTTCATCTGCTCATCCCGTGTCTCGATCCCATATTCTTTCCAGAGCTTTTTATCAAAGCTGTTGCTGCAAAGCACCGAATATCGGCCGACGCACTTCATTCTCTGATCAAAATTTTTCAAAAAATCTTTATCGATCATCATTTATCACCAATCATGTTCATTTAAAATTTCCTGTGGAATGTATTTTCCCATATCAAGCAGCTCCCGGATCTGATGCCTCCGCTCCGCATCAAATGCCGACAAAAAGCTGGTTCCGATGTTGGCGTTCTGCTTTTCCTTCGTATCCGGTAGTCTGGAAAACCCAAGCTGCCATGCCTTATCTAACATCTTTTCATACGCCTCTTTAAAAATATGGATTCCGCTCTCCCGGTACCGCTTCTGCCCGATCAAATGTTCAAAGATCAGAATGCCCTCAAAATCAAGATCACCGAAATAAAACAATGCATTCTTTCCCAGGAAGTATCGTTCCGCACCATTGACATAATCCTCAAAGGTCTTCCAGATTCCTTTTCCGGCTCCGTAGATCACTGTACCGAACTCCCTTCCCATGATCCTGTCATTTCCGGAATTCATATATCTCCGAATATCAAAAAAGGTGTCCTTATTTTCTATGATCAGAATATTCTGCGGTGTCTGCTTGGAACAGGAATAATAAGAAAGCGGCTCTGATGTTTCATAAAAAGCCAGCGTTTCCGGAGTGATCGCAACCCTCTTACAAAGCTCAAGACCGCCCTCTCTCTGGAAATACTTCTCCCTGTGGAAAATCTCAAAACTGCGCTCATTCATTGTTTCCTGAACCAACAAAAGCTCCGAATGATCCTTTAGATAGTCACTTAAAAGCTGCAGCTTCTCCCTGTCTCTCTCGTAACACTCCGGATGCTCCCGGTAATAGGACGTATTGATCCGGGGATGATACCGATATTTCAGTTCCTCATAAAGCTCCGTATGATCCGCTTCTTTTTCGTATTCCCAAAAGCATAGCGGCAGCGCCGGCTTCCTCCCGTTATTCTTTGCACTTTTCATCGGAACAAGCTCTCCGTTCTCGATCCGCCGCATGACAACTTCATAAAACTTTGAATAATCTGCCTCCGAAAACTCCGCTGACAGCTCCTGTAAGTAGACCTTGTGCTTCTTCATCTCCCTGATTCCGCTCCTTTTTCCGCGCTCGCTTTATATGTATCTTAGCATCAGGAGGCGGATCTGCCAAGGTGATTTCGCGATTCTCTCTGATTCAGAAAGAATATTTCCTGTTAAACAAAAAAGAACCAGAAAGAGTCATTCTCCCTCTGGTTCTTATCTTCATTCATGTTATGTTCCGGAATCAGAAATTTAATCTTCAAGTCTCGGTCCAACCTCTTTCGGGATCGGGCAATCGTACTCGCCGTTTGTCTCCACCATCCACTCGTCATGAGCTTTTTTCAGGATCTCCGGGCTTTCCATGGTTTTTAATGCTGCTAACGCCATCGCCTCGCCGGCATTTAACATCGCCTTATGTGCGATCTCCGTATTTCCATGGGCGGTCATCTGCCAGGTGTGAGCGGCGGTGCCGAGAGTTGCAGTAGCAGTTGTACACATAGCGGTTGGGATCACATAACTGGCATCACCGACATCGGTGGAGCCGGCCTGAACTTTTCCGTTCCAGACGAGCGGAGCGATGGAGGTGTGGAGCGGGTGGGCTTCGATCTCCTCCATGTGGTCCGCGCCGAAGAGCTTCCTTAAGGACGCGCGCTTTGCTTCCATCTCATCCGGCGTCGCGGTCTCGTGGAAGAATTTTGACGCCAGGGCAAAGTCCGCCTCGTCGTATTTCGGGGCACCGATCTCCTCCATGGACTCGTGGAGAACTTCTGAGAGGACATGGTTCGGGATATAGTCGGAAAGTCCGGCGTAAAGCTCGTATGTCATCTCGGTTCCCGTCATCTTTGCGGCGCCTTCCGCCACATCAACGACGCGCTTGTAGATCTCCTTCACCTGCCATGACTTTGGTGCACGGATAAAATAGTGGACTCTGCTGTGTCCCTGGACAACGTTCGGGGCGATTCCCCCCACATCGCGGTACGCGTAGTGGACTCTTGCGTCGGAGATAATGTGCTCCCGCAGGTAGTTGACGCCGACGCTCATGAGCTCCGCAGCGTCCAGTGCGGAACGTCCAAGTTCCGGAGCTGCCGCCGCGTGGGAGGTCACACCCTTGAAATTGAAGAACACGCTGACATTCGCCAGTGTAGACTCGGACCAGATCGCATTCTTATCGCCCGGATGCCATGTAAAAGCAGCATCCACACCGTCAAATACACCTTCTCGTGCCATGATTGCCTTTCCGTCTCCCTTTTCCTCACTCGGGCATCCAAAAAGGATCACAGTTCCCGCTTCCGGGTGTTCCTCGATATAAGCTTTTACAGCAAGCGCCGCCGCCATGGCACCCGCACCGAGGAGGTTATGTCCGCATCCATGTCCATCCGGGTTGTCCCCTGCGGCTTTCTTTCGCATCGTGCAGCCGCCTTCCTGGGACAGCTCCGGCAGAGCGTCATACTCGGCGAGGAAACCGATCACCGGCTTTCCGCTTCCGTATACAGCCTTGAACGCCGTCGGCATGCCGCCGACTCCCATCTCCACCTGGAACCCCTCTTTTTTCAGGACTTCCTCGTAGAGCTTCGCAGTCCTGAATTCATGAAATCCGACCTCTGCGTAACCGAAAATTTTGTCGCTGACATCGACGATCAGGGCTCTTTTATCTGCAACTGCCTTTAAGACAAATTCTTTTTTATCCATATTGTTTGTCCGAAATTCCGGATCTTCCTTTCCTAAATTTATCAGGAAATTGCGCCTGTTCCGCACATTTTCATATTTTCCGCCGACCAGGACGCTTATTTTCCCTTTACTCGCTGATTTTTCCCTTTTTATAAAGTGCCAGAGAGTAGATCACCGACAAAATGATCACACCGACCATAATATAGCTCTGGTTTGAAGAGAACACCTTGCGGCCGATCACTAAGATTGCGATGATCGGAAGCGCGATCGGAATGATGGCCTGCTTCGGGGCCTTTAAGATGAACGGGAACAACAGGGCACCCATAAGTGCCGGAACCATGTTCTGGAATGCCGGCTGTAAGAACGCATTGTTGTAGATCGGCTCAAAGAGCGGGGCTAAGAACAGCATTCCCAGGAATACAATGGCTGTTGTCACGAATGTGGATGCCGCAACAGCGATGATCGCAACGACATCGGCGCGGTCGCTTCCGGCTGTGTAGCCTGCAACTTCCATAGCGTTGACCGCCGCCGGAACCTTCATATTGCTGACATTACCGGTAACGCAGGACATATAGAGCGCGCCGCTTCCGATGATCGGCATGAAGGACAGGTTCTCACAGATACCGCTGATGCTGAATGTCAGGAGAAGTGGGATCGCATTTTTCAGAATTTCCGGAATATTCATGGAAATTCCATTTACTGCAGCAAGTCCGAAAGGAACCGCCATGAAACTGATCAGGGCACAGACGACGGTGATTCTTCCAAGTCTGTGGATCTTATTATAAAAGCTGTTATCTTTCATATCGTTTTTCCTCCTAAATAAGCAGATTCGCTACACATGCACCGAGCATTCCAACGATCATGCTGAGCGGGAACGCGAACTCTTTCAACTTCTTGTGGTTCGCCGCAAACTTGTTTACGAAGATCGATGTGATACCGGCAACCAGGATCGCTGCAACCGCCGGGATGTTCGCGATATTTGTGAAATGCGGAGCTGCCATGGTTCCATAGAGACCGAGGAACATTGCTGTCGTGATGATCGGAACGAGCTTCGCGTTGCTGTTCTTGATGGACTCGACTTTCTTATCGTACGCCTTTAAGAAGAAAACGTTGAAAATATTTCCGCCAAGAATTCCAATTGTTACAACAAACAAAATAAACACAAAAGTATCAGCCGGGATGTCCGGGACGGTGATGGATTCCAGGCCCAGCGCTTCTGCCGCCATGTTCGCGACCATTGTCTCATATGCCGCGGAACCTACAACGCTTAAGCGGAGCCACGGGAAATAGCGGCCCAGGGACGGAACTAAGAGCAGGTAACTCACAATGATCGGGAGTGACGGGATAATAGAGAAGATCGCGCTGCTTCGTGCGGCTTCCTTCATCTCCTGGTCTGTCATGTTCAGTTCTTTTCCGCGTTTGAATGCCACGATCATAAAGATCACCGGCTGGAGAAGAACGATCAGAATGGTGATTCCACAAAGAATTGCCATCGTCGTACTGTTTGCTAACTGCAGATGCGTACTCATAGTGATTCCTCCTTATGTATAGCCCGGAATGTAATAGTTACAGATCACTCGCCAGTTTCTATATCTGTTTGGTTTGACATATCCGGTTTATTGGTATACACTTGATTATACTATTTCTATGGAGTTTTACAAATTCCCCGTTTTCATCACGTTATAACCGAAATATTATAAATCAGTGTTTATCTGGATTGTCGTATGGCTGACACGTTATATGTTTCTGCTCACGGTCCATGACTGCAGCAGAAAAACACCCGGCTTTAATTTCAGAAAGGAGACCATCCCTATGAATTTTCAGAACCTGGAATACCTCATCGAGATCTCAAACTGCGGTTCCATCTCCGCCGCCGCGAAACGCCTCTTCGTGACCCAGCCTTATCTCAGCAAGGTCCTCAGGGAGACGGAAAAAGAATACGGGCTCACAATCTTTACCCGCGGAAAAAACGGAATTATCCCGACGGAATCCGGGCGTCTCTTTCTCGACATGAGCCGGGACCTCATCGAGCACGCGAAACATTTTAAGACCACCTTTAAGGAACATTCGGAAGCTTACCGCCTGCGGGTCTCCTCCAGCAGCTGTTCCCACTCCAGCGATGCCTTTATCCGCATGGTGAACTCTCTTGCGGACACGCCGTTCCGTTTTTTCTACCGGGAAATGACCGGAAATGAAGTCATCGAGGATGTCTACACGAACCGCGCCGACATCGGCTTTATTATGTATCCGGCCCATAAAGCAGACAAGATCCAGGAGCTTCTCACCTTCCGCCATCTGGAAGCGCGCCCGCTGTTCCAGTCCCCGACACAGTTTTTCTGCCGGGTCGGACATCCGATTCTAAAGGAACTGGATAACCTGACACCGGAAAAGCTGTATCAGTACAACTTCGTCCTCTACCCAAGTGAGAGCACAAAGACCCGGGCCGCCGAGAGCGTTTACAATGACGAAACACTGCAGCTCATCCACTGGAACAGGATCTCCCAGGTCATCTATGTCAACAGCCGCGCCCTGCTCCACAACGTGATCCAGCGCTCCGACTATCTCGGAATCGGAATGATCCCGATGCGGGAGCAGGTGGAAAACTATAATATCGTCTCATTCCCGCTCCCGGACTGGATGCGGCCGGAAGCCGACCGGTATGGCGATTTTATCAGCGCCTATATCTTCCAGAAAGGTATCCAGCTGCCGAAGGCAGCCAGGGCGTATATCACGTTTCTGGAACAGTTTTACGGTCCGGATTCGGGGTATGAGGAAGAATGTTCGAAGAACAAAAGCTTGTAGAATTGTTTCGTTGAAATCTGTGGAATTACCCTTTAGGCGGGTTTTTAAAAAATACCCGGACGCTAAAAAGCTCTCAGAGAAACTGCTTTTGATCCGCAGTCTCTCCGGGAGCTTTTCTATGTCCGCCCGGACGGCTGTTTTCACACAGCCAGTCCAGACAAGGATTCATTTCATATCTTTCACAGCGTTCTGATATCCGCTGCCTTTATCCCCACATCCGGGAATCTTACATCATCTTATCCACCATGCCCATCAGCTCATCACCGACAGCTTTGGACTTCGCCTCAGCATCATCCATGGATGTTCCCTTAACGCCATAGTAGAATTTGATCTTCGGCTCGGTTCCGGACGGACGGATGCAGAGCCATGCGCCGTCATTCATATCGTAATAGAGAACGTTGGACTCCGGAAGGCCTGTCTCCTTTACTTCTCCGGTCGCGATATCTGTGATCATGTTCTTCTTATAGTCACGGGCAGAAGTCACCTCGTAGCCGCCAAGTGTCTTCGGCGGGTTCTTGCGGAAGTTCTCCATAATTTCCTGGATCTTCGCAAGTCCCTCAATTCCTTTTAATCCGATGGATTTTACGGTATCTTTATAGTAGCCATACTTCTCGTACATTGCGACCATCGCATCCCATAAGGTCATGCCCTTTTCCTTGTAGTAAGCGGCAGCCTCACAGAGAGCGGCAGTTGCGGAGATCGCATCCTTATCACGGGCATATGTGCCGATCAGGCAGCCATAGCTCTCCTCCATACCGAACATGTAGGTTCCCTTGCCGGTTGTCTCTTCTTTTAAGATCTGCTGACCGATATACTTGAAGCCGGTCAGAACCTCGACAAGCTTGCAGCCATAGTGTTTCGCAACGGCATCAACCAGATTTGTGGTAACGATGGATTTTACGACTTCTCCGTCAGCCGGAATCTTTCCTGCTGCCTGTTTCTGGCTTAACACATAGTCACATAACAGGGAGCCGGACATATTTCCGGTAAGCGGGATATATTCACCGGACTTTGTATCTTTTACATAAACACCGAGACGGTCTGCATCCGGGTCCGTTGCAAGAACAAGGTCCGCGTTCTTCTCTTTTGCAAGCTTCAATCCGAGTTCAAACGCCTCGGCAGCTTCCGGGTTCGGATAGCTGACGGTCGGGAAATCTCCGTTCGGAAGTTCCTGCTCCGGCACAACATAGACATTCTCGAAGCCGATCTCTTTCATCACGCGGCGGGCCGGGATATTTCCGGTTCCGTGAAGCGGTGTGTAGACGATCGTGATGTCTTTCTGCATACGGTTGATCGCTTCCTGGTTGACTACCTGGGCTTTTACCTGGGCGATATATTTGTCATCGATCTCTTTTCCGATGACCTGGAATTTTCCGCTCTTTAATGCCTCTTCCTCGGTCGTCGTTTTCACGGTGGAGAGATCCTCGATCGCAAGAACTTCAGCCGTTACCCCTTTATCATGCGGCGGTGTGAACTGTGCGCCGTCCTCCCAGTATACCTTATATCCATTGTATTCCGGCGGGTTATGGCTCGCGGTGATGTTGATGCCGGCGATGCAGCCTAACTCACGGACTGCGAAGGACAGTTCCGGTGTCGGGCGCAGGGATTCGAATTTATACGCCTTGATGCCGTTTGCGGCGAGTGTCATTGCAGCCTCCATGGCAAATTCCGGGGACATATGACGGGAGTCAAACGCGATCGCAACGCCCTTGTCTGCTCCGCCCTGTTTGATAATATAGTTGGCAAGTCCCTGAGTCGCGCGGCGGACTGTATAGATATTCATACGGTTGATTCCGGCACCGATGATCCCGCGGAGTCCCGCAGTACCAAATTCCAGATCCATATAGAAACGTTCCTTGATTTCGTTTTCATCGTTCGCAATTGCCCGAAGCTCTTCTTTTGTCTTCTCGTCAAAGTACGGATTGGCAAGCCATTCCTGGTAGATCTTCATGTAATCCTTCATGTTTTGACTCCCCTCATGCATTATTTTCTTTTGGCAGAAACGGTAATTTCTGCCGCCTGCAATATAAATTTATTATATTACATTTTGGACGAAAAATAAAGTTGTTTCCGATCCGAAATGTGAAGGATCGGATCATGCATTCAGAATAAAATATATTTTTTTCTGATATGATCCATATCAATTCAATATCACAACTCTCAATAATCTACTTGTTTCATACCGAAAAAACTCCTATAATGAACATATATGGTATCGTTCATGTTTTACCGAAAATATTATATATAGTGAGGGATTACATATGGAAAATTTTAAAAGCAAATTTGTGACTGCAGAAGCTGCCGTTGCAGCTGCTGTAAAAGACGGTGACTGGGTCGACTATGGATTCGGCGGCGGATATCCGGAGCTTCTTGACAAGGCGCTCGCCGCAAGAAAAGGTCATTTAAAAGATGTGAAAGTTCGCGGCGGTCTCGTGATCCGTCCGCGCATCGAGGTCGTTGAGGCGGACCCGGAACAGGAAAGCTTCTCCTACTACAGCTGGCATATCGGTGACTACGAACGAAAACTCCAGACCCGCGGTCTCGTAAAATTCATGCCTGTGGTACTCCGCCTTCTCCCGACGCTCTACCGCCAGCGCTATATCCGGACAGATGTTGCCTTCGTCCCGGTATCCGCACCGGATGAGAACGGCTACTGCGGTCTCGGCATCTCAAACTTCGCATGGAGAACCATGTTTGAGAGTGCAAGAACTGTGATCTTTGAGATCAATGAACATTATCCGAAGCTTCAGGGTGTTGACGGTTCCCACCGTGTCCATCTCTCCGAGGCGGATTATATCGTAGAGGGCGCTCATGAGCCGCTTCCGGTAAGAACTTACAAAGCTCCGTCTGAGACAGATATCCAGATCGCAAAGCTCGTCGTAAATGAGATTCCGGACGGCGCGGTTCTCTCTCTCGGTGTCGGCGGCGTTCCGTTCATCGTTGCGAATATGCTGGCGGAATCCGATCTCAGGGATCTCGGCTGCCATACCGGAACCATCAGCGACGCCTACTTAAACCTCTGGAAAGCAGGAAAGCTCACAAATGCAAAAAAAGAATTTGACACCGGTCTCTCCACCTGGAATCTCGCGATGGGATCTCAGGAATTCTATGACTGGATCTCTGAAAATCCGAAGCTATTCCACCCGGCTGACCTCGATTATGTCCATGATCCGCAGCGCATCGGAACCATGAAAAACGTTATCAGCATCAACGGCGGCGTGCAGCTTGACCTTATGGGACAGGAAAACGCAGAGTCCGCAGGAACCCGCCAGCTCTCCGGCATCGGCGGCCAGATGGACTTCCTTGAGGGTGCCTACCGCTCCGTCGGAGGAAAAGGTTACATCTGCATCAACTCCGCAAGAAAGGCAAAGGACGGCACATTAAAATCCAACATCGTTCCGTTCATCCCGGGCGGCTCCACCGTATCCGCTCCTCGTACCATGATCCAGAGCGTTGCGACCGAGTACGGTATTGCGAACCTCTCCGGAAAGACCTTAAGAGAGCGCGCCGAGGCCATGATCGCGATTGCGCACCCGGATTTCAGGGATGAGCTGGAGCAGTATGCGAAAGAGGCGTTCCACTGAGAAATAGTTTCTAATGATCCGACTTTAATCCCTGTTTTACCGCCTCCGCAAACGGTGCGCAGTGCTCACTCTGGATTGCAATGACCTTCAGCATCTTTTCGATCATGCCGCTGGCGAGGAGATGTTCCAGTCCAAACACAACTCCTAAGAACAGGGTTCCGTTGCCCAGCGGCACAAAGATATGCTCCCGGACCTCCATTTTTACATATATGCCGGTAGCTCTTGGCTTCACAAGAAAATAATTTGCTGTTATCTGGGACAACAAGTTAATCATATGGGTAACTCTGAACCTCCCGCTCAGACCATGGGCTGGTATTTATTTATAAAACAATTAAGGAGACGGCAATCAGTCGTCTCCTTTCGTTATTTAGAATCATATTTTCTGCTTATCACATATACTTGACACTTAAAATTCAATTCCGCGAATACTTTTCAAAATCGTCCTCTTATTTCTCTCATGCAGATATGCCGCGTTAAGCTTTGCTTTCCTATACTGCAGATAACTGTCCTGCGTCCGATCTACAAGGACTTTTGTAAAGTACCTTTCCCAGCTAAAATACTCTTTGCTGTCTATATATTTCTCTGGTTCTTCCAGCATGTTTTCAATGTCTTTCCCCTCAATCAATCCTGAACTCAATACCAGCCACTCAAAGGATTCCGGCAAATACAGATGAATCCTCTTCTTTTTCCTCACAATTTCATATAACCGGTTCATCTCCGGTCCTATCGCGGCACCGTCAGCAATGACACAGACTTCTTTTTGCTCCAATCCGTTCAGCTTAAAGTAAATATTAGATTTTCCTTCTGCGCTCATACATTCCATATGTTTTTCTTTTGCGACAGCATAAAAAAAATCATAACCGGAATTTGAATCTTCCGTAATCAATATTTCCGGTTTCACCGGAACATTTTCCATATTGGAATAAATCTGATACATTTGCTGATACACTTTTCTTGTATTCTGGTATTTTCCCGATGAATGCAAGCCATATATCTCTTCGACACTGTAAGGGAGATTATAAAGATTTTCTCTTGTAATCAGAACAACATAATTATCGGACTTGCATACAGCTGATGCAAACTCCTCTGTGTTCATAAACGCATTTTCTTCATCAATAAAGAAGATCGTTTTCTGTGAATTCTCAAGAATCAGTTTCCAGGATGTTCCCTCCAGAATTCTGCATGGCACATCGCACTGAACATCGATTCCACTGGAATTCCCCAGATTTTCTGCCTGCCTTAACATATTGACCAGCGTAGTTTTCCCTGTCGCGCTATTGCCCTGAATAATCGTGATATTTCGTCTGATCTCCAGTTCATAGTGAAGCCGGTTATTCTGTACAATTACTTTATATTTTCCTTTCATACCTCTCTCCTACACATATTTCCCGGCGATTTCCGAAAACTTTTCCATGTCATAAACAATTTCACCCGTGTTCAGTATTTCGATCTCGAATTTTCCGTCTCCAAAATTCATGACATGACGAAGATTGACCGTGAGATCTTTCTTTTTCCCAATTTCCAGAATCCACTTCGCACAGTTGTTTCCACATACGGATATATTAAATATCTTCTGATTTTTATCAAATGCAAGCAGGATCAGGGTTTTCACACCACCTGACAATTCCTTTACTGAAACCGGTCCAAGAACAGGGCTGTCGATTAGTCTGGAGCTGATAACCTCCGACTGATCCACATCCTTAACCATCTCTTTTGTCAATGGATCTGTGATCCACTCATCTTCATACTGATTGTCAAAATATGTAGGCGGATGATAAATAACTCCACCCATGTTTCCGAGAAAGATTTTCAGCATTCCTTTTTCACTCCAAATATTTCTATATGATTTCTATTTTCTTGCCTACTGTTATCTTGTTCATATATAATGGCTAACTGCAGAATATCATACTATAAAGTATATCATACCTGCTTCATATCATACACATATTTTTAAGAACAAATTTCTTTCTATTCTTCACATTCCAAACAGGCAGGATCCTCTGACGCCACTATTTCACTGATTGCTGATCACTTACCCCAACTCCATAACAAAAAGCACCCACAGCGTCTCCAATATCCCCCCTGCCTTCCAGACAGAGACATACCGGATGCACCACAGATGCTTTTTATCCATACAATTTCTATTTATTTCGTATCAAATCTCGTAACCGCCATATGCACCAGATATGGGATCAGGATCACAGGGATCGCGAGGTATGCGAGGACGCTGTACGCACGCTGGATCAGGGTCAGGAGACCGAACTGGGCGATGGCGAAATCTACAATGCAGCAAATCAGGGCTGCAAAGATCTCGTGGCGGGAGATCTTTCTCTTAGGCGTTTCGCCTGTGTTTTTCACGGATTCTCCGGCCAAAACAGTTTTCTTTCTGTCAGCACATCCGGCTTCGATTCCGCTGCAGATCCTCCTCACCATCGCAGCCACCATATTGACCGCCGTGGAGACTGCCCCGAGAATAATAAGGACCGAGATCAGCGGTGTCATAAATGCCTTTCCGACACCATTCTGAACCATAAATAAAGTCGGAACGCTCTGGTTTTTCATCTCCGGGTTTTGGCAAACCGTCATGATTCCCAGAACTACCATAGTCATCATCAGCGTATTCACCACGAATCCGATCCCCATGCTTTTCACCGCGTCATCCGGTTTCTCAAAGGACTTCGCGTGCTGCACGAAAACAGCCACATTCGCTAACTGGAATGTTCCGTAGAGGAATGCAGAATACAGCGCTTTCCCGAAAGGAACCGGCTCCGCCTGCATTGCGGCTGCGGTCTCTTTGATCGCGCCGAAGCCTGCCGCGATGTTCGGAATATACACGATCAGTAGTCCCGCGATGATGCAGACGGAAAGCACCGATGCCACTTTCCGGACAAGATCCGTTCCGAAGATCGCCACGATAAAAATAAACACACCGATCACAAACGTGCAGAGTAAATACGGAAGTCCCGTGAGCGCAGACAGCGTCGCGCCGCCCGTCGCAAAGGCAACCGCCGGGGCCACGCACATCACACAGAGATACAGGATCTCAAACGGGTTGGAAAAGACTGGTGCAAACTTTCCGTAAAACGCGTTATTGTAGGACCGGTAATCGTGCACCTCATGTTTTCTCGCAAACCGCAGGCAGTAGGCAAAAAACACTGTATTATAGAGCATCGCGGCCGCCGGCATGATCAGGCACCAGATCCCATAACGCACATAGTAACTGTAAATCTGCGCGCCGGAGGCAAAACCACCGCCGAAATGGGTCGTAAACCACACAAACGCAACCCCTAAGATCATGGAACCGGCTTTATTTTTCTGTGTCATAGGCGTCCTTTCCTGCCCGTTCCTTTAAGCGGTCCATGGCATCTCTCAGCATTTCTTTTGTCACCCTGTACGGATAATGGGCAACATCGGACATCTCCGGGATCCGGTTCATACTCTCCTCCCACTCGTCCTCTGTGATCTCGATCTCCTTTAGGGATACCGGAAGTCCGATTTCACGGTTCAGCTTATAGATCTTCTCAAACTCCTCTTCCTGTCTGTCCACAAGCAGTGCAAGGAGAACACCAAAGCCAACGACCTCCCCGTGAAGATGGCGTTTCTCGATCACCGGATAAGACGTCAGCGCGTAGAAGACCGCATGGGCAAGTCCGCTGTTGTAATCCGGGGTGCAGTCCTTTGTGAGGAAGATAGACGCGATTCCCGTGGTGACAACGATGGCGAGGACCACCTGCTCCACATCGTAAGTGCAGAGCCCTTTCTGATGATCCGCATACGCCTTTACACCATACTCAAGAAGCGGCTGCAGACACATCTCACTGACCGCGACGCCTACCGCTGTGAAGTGCTCCAGACGCTCGTCCCTGGATGAGATCTTCGCCTCATAATATTTTGCGTAAGTATCGCCAATTCCAGCCCACATGTATCTCGCCGGAGCTTTTGCGATGATCTCCGTATCAATGAAGGCGTGCATCGCCGGGCGGATAAAGAAGTGCGGTTTTAAGAATGTCCCGTCATCGTTGTACATGATGGAGACGGAGGTCGTCGCGGCGCAGTTGGAGGCGATGGTCGGGAATGTGAATACCGGCTTATCGTCCGTGATGCAGAGGCACTTTACGGTATCCAGCGCTTTTCCGCCGCCGACACCAAAGATCATGTCTGCCTCGTGATAGACCTGCAGCGCCCGGAGCGCCTCCACAGTCTTGTAGGTACAGTCCTCCCCGAACAGTTCTTTTCCGATGATCGTGAGGTTCGTCTTATCCACAACCGCCTTGATCTTATCATAAGCCGCCTCCAGAGCCAGCTTTCCGCCGATCACCAGGACTGTCTTTCCGTAGGATTCGCAGACCGGACCGATCTTATCGTAAATGGTATTTCCGATGGAATAGCTCGGAAGATGTACCTCATAATTCTCAAGCTTCATGTATCTTCTCCTTCTTAACAAAAAATTCCCTCGATGTGATCGACTTTTCACTTTTCGACACCATAAATATCTCCGGGCGATCATGATCCGCCCGCTACATCACTATATCACTGTAAAGTTTCAAGTTGATGGGGTTAGTATAGCATAGATCGTAAAAAAAGAATACCTTTTTTTCTGTGTATCCTAAAACTTCTCATCCTTGCACAAGATGTCAAAATCCTGCATGAGTTGTACTTTCCGGACAGTAAAACTTTGTTATAATGGACCATATAGAAACGAGAGGAGAATGTTGAGTATGAACAGCCCATTCTGGTCCCTTGTCATGCGGTATTTTCTGGAGTTTTTTTCCATGGTGCCCTGCGCGGTTCTCTGCTTTCTTCCGGTCCAGGACCGGCTTCGTAGAAAACCACTGAACCTTTTTCTCACCGGTATCCCGCTCTCGCTCCTCTGGGCTTTCGCCGGAGGCCTCGTCTGCGCAGACTTCGGGATTGCGAGAGACTTCTGGGTCCTGCCGTCCTTTATCCTGTTTGCGGTATTCTTCCATCGGGTCTGTGATCTCGCCCTCTGGAAGCCGTTCAGTATCCTGACCGCCGTCTGCGCGGTCTTCTCCTGTATCACAAACCTGACACTCGTCGCAGATGCCCTCATTGACCGGACGAACATCTCCGGTCTGTTCACGCTTCCGGGCGCGGGGATCCACCTGCTGCTCTCCGTTCTCATCGTGGCCATCGTATGGTATCCGGCAACCCATGCCGCGAAATGGCTGGTGGACGATATCGAAATGGCGAAGACCTGGTATATATTCTGGGTATTCCCGGCAGCCTTCTTCCTGCTGAACCGCCTGATCCGTCCGCGCTACTATGAGACGCTCTACACGAACCGGGTCATGAAGTTTTATCCGATTTTAATTCTGGCGCTTCTGACATTCCTCCTGCTCTTCTATTTTATGTTCTATCTGATGGCATCGGAGATGAACCAGAATACGAGACTTTTGAGGGAAAATGAGCTTCTGCAGCTCCAGAGTGCCCAGTACCGCAATCTCCAGCGCTCCATCGATGAGACGCGGATCGCCCGCCATGACCTCCGTCAGCATCTCACGGTGCTCTCGGGATACGCGGCGAACAAAGATCTTGACGTGATCTCAGACTATCTCGCGTCCTTCCGGAAACATATGATGCCGGAATGGCTGCCTGCTTACTGTGAAAATCAGGCCGTCAACGCGATCCTTGGCTACTACGCGCAGATTGCAGAAAACGCCGGAACTACTCTGGAGATCCAGGCACAGATGGAAAAGAAAATACCGGTCCCGGAGCCGGAATTCTGCGTGCTCTTGGGAAATTTACTGGAAAACGCGGTGGACGCATGTCGGGAAAACAAAGAAAGCGGCGCGATCAAGGTCCATATCCGCCAGACCGGCACCTCCCTCATAGCCATCACGGTGGACAATCCCTGCCGGAAGCCGCCAGTTCTTGAAGGAAAGCGTTTTCTCTCCACAAAGCACAGTGGCCCCGGCATAGGCACACAGTCCATTCGGCTCATCGCTGAACGACACCGTGGAGATGCGCGTTTTGAATGGAAGAACGGAATGTTCTACGCATCAGTGATCTTAATTCCGTCTGCGGAGTCATGATAGAAATAATAAAATGTTTCCGGGCAATTTCGATCGTTCACTGTAATTTCTCAAACTTTTTCTTGACTATCTTACATTGCGGTTCCGCTGAAATTGAACGGTAGGCGGAAACGGGTTCTCCCGTTACAGGGAAAGGGTATCCGGCCGGTACCCTGTAAAGCAGCGTCTTCTATGGACGAATCAGAGTGGTAACGCGGTGAAAATCATCGTCTCTTCATGCAGCAATGCATGGGGAGATTTTTTTTCGCTTAAATATCGCATAAATGCCGGAAGTGAAGCGTATTATGGCTTCATTTCACACGAATTTCGATTGCAGAAAAAGAAAGATCCGCAGGTTCCCATTTTTAGGATCCTGCGGATCTTTTTTACTTCATGTCGTAACGGTTCAGTGCCCTCACAGTTACGCGCAAAAATCCATTCCAAATCGGCTGTGCCGATAGGATTTTTGCCTTCTATTCTAAGTTTTCTTACGGTCAGCGCAGTAAATGCGCAGACCTACTGAACAGTTACTTCATGCCTTAATTTTCTTTTGCTTCAAGTCCATCCCATGCACCGTCTTTGTCGACATAATATCCATCCGGTGTCCTGGTTTCTCTGTACATGGAGCCAAGCGGCACAGCTCCGGATGTCTTTGAAAAGTAGTACCATTTTCCATTGATGAGCTGCCAGCCTGTGAGCATAGCTCCACTCACCGGATCAAGGTAATACCAGAAGCGTCCTGACTCATCGTAGTGCCAGCCAATCTGCATTCCGTTCTTCTCATTAAGCAGATACCATTTTCCGCTTGCGCCATCGAACACCCATCCGGTCTTCAGATAACCTTCGGAGTCAAATGCCCACCATCTTCCTCCTGTCCAAATCCAGAATGGTTTTTCACTGCTGTTGTTTTCACTCTTCTTTCCCGCCGGATAGGTTCCATTCGTAAATTCGAACCACCATCCTTTTTCATCACGTTTCCAAGTTCCCTGCGCTTCGTTTTCAGAAGAGCGGCTGTTTGAGACATTCTTTCCGAAGTTCGTTGCTGCCGGGTTCTTCGTACTGCCGGAACCGTCGGAATTGTCGGAATCATCGGATCCGCTGCTTGCTCTGCGGACTGCATGAAGTGTTCCGTTCTCAAAGAGGATCTCATAATTCTCAGATGTCAGGCCGGACGGCTGTATCGCGTAATCGCCCGCCGCGCTGTCTGGCGCGTATTCACAGGTAAACTGCAGGCTGCCGTTTAGCACATCCGCGGTATCTGTTCCCGCAAATCCTTCGTAGAGGACTGCGTACTCCGGAATCGCATCTCCAACTGTGACATTCTGATCCACCGCTTTTACACTGAGCGGTGCTTTTTTGATCTCAAAGGAGAATATCTGGCTTCCAGCCTCGTAGTTCTTTCCGGCTTCCGTATGAACTTCCACCGTGTAGGTTCCGGCATTCATCGGCGCTTCCGTTAAGATCTCGCTGCCCTTTTTGATCGTTACGGTCATGTTTCCATCACTGTCCGTCCATGCCTCCGGTGTGGTGTTTTTCGCATCATAGACACGTTTTAACTGATCCAGATTCCGAAGTTCGAACTCCGGCTTCGCCTGGGATACGGTCAGTTTTCCTGGCTGATATGTGATCACATAGTTTCCATTTTCCGCTGTGAGGCCGGACGGGATGATCTTGTACTCGTCCACATCGCTGCCAGCCGCATAAGCGCACTCGTAGGAGAGTGTTCCGCCGAGGACTTCTGTGTTTTCTCCGTTTACGAAACCTTCGAACGTGCTGCTGTATACCGGCGGTTCGTCCTTATAGGTCACGTTTCTTGATTCTGCCGTCACAGTGAGCTGTGCCGGGGTGATCGCAACGGTTGCGGAGCCGCTTATGGTGTCAAAGTTTTTCTTTGTCACCGTGTAGTAGACGGTATAGCTGCCTGTGTTCTTGTATACAGGGCTTTCTTTGAGTGTGCAGTTATCTTCGGACTCACCATAAAGGATCTCACCGTTTTCAGCTTTTCCGGTAAGGGTGATTTTGATTCCGTGAGAGTACCCGTCGTAGATTCCTGTATATCCGGCTGCGTCGACGCCTGTGATCGAGGCATTTTTGATCTCGATTTCAAAGCTGCCGGATACGGAATCATGGTTTGCTGCAGATGCAGTGTAATATACCGTATAGATGCCGGCGTCGGTGAAGGCAGGAACAGTTTTTAATGCCTGCGTTTCGTCTGCGGCCTGTTCTGCTGTGAGGCCATAGCGGAAGGTGATAGCCGTTCCACCGATCGTACTTCCTGTTGCCGTGACTTTCGGCAACTGTTCCTTTCCATTGTAGGTCAATTCCATCATCTGCCGTACAGAAACATTCTTAATTTGGGCATTTTCGATCTTTGCACCGCTGCAGGAAACATTGGAAAGTTCACTCGTTGTAAGTTCATAGCGATCCTCAAATTTCGGATCCAATGTGATCTCTGTCACATTCACAGTATCTGTCCCGGAATCGCTGGAGGTCCATTGGAAAGTTCCATTGGCCTTTAATTTTCCCGCATCCTCCGGTAGGATCGGTTTTCCGTCAGCAGAACTGAGCGTGAGCGTTCCCTCAGCGTTTGTATCTCCATCATAGGTCTTTGACTGAAGAGTGTTTACAGAAGGAACGAGCTGCGCTCTGGAGACTGTAAATGCGACCGGGGTGCTTTCCGCTTTCTTGTAATTCCGGCTCTGGCTTACGGTTGCCTTTACATACCAGAGTCCAGGTTTATTCTCTGCATTCCATTCCTTATATTCACCGTCTTCGGTACTACTGTAGGTGTATTTAATTTCTCCTGTGGTGTCCGTTGCCGTGAGCTCCGGCTTTGGTGCTTCTCCGTAGCGGATATCCGGGCATGTTACTATGGAGATTGTGTTTGAAGCGCGATAGATCTTTAAATCTGTCCCTATGCGTACAGGATTTTCGTGCGCTTCCACATTGTTTCCACCGCTGCTGGTAATTCCCATATAATAAGTTACATATTCTTGATCCGGATCTGCATTGACCTCATAATGTCCTTCTGCATTTCTCGAAACCTTCTGGGTCAACTCTGCGTCACGATACAGTTCAAACCGGATTTCTCCATAACCTGTCACCGTATGTCCGCCAACGGAATAAGCATCCTTTATTCCCGGTTTAAGATAGTCCTCTTCATCGTTGCCATAGTTGATGCTTGTTACAGTCTGAAACCAGTCAGGATTGAACGTGGCTTTCTTGATCGTTATCTCTCCAATTCGTAAATTTGTAACACGTTCAACTCCATTTTCACTATTGGTGCTTACATAGATTCCATAGGTTCCTGCTGCCGCCGGAGCACCGATGAAATTATCCGCATCCTCTGCACCAACTTTTTCTTTATATCGAACTGCGTCAATGCCAAACGTTCCGCCTTTTTCCTCTACCGGCTGTACCTTCACGTTATGCACGTCACCATTATTTGTATAGGTAAATTCGGTGTCTCCAACTATCTTGAAATCATCCTTTGTCAATGTACGCTTAAGAGTCATAAATTTGACTGTCTGCATTTCCGACACATCATTATTATCATTCTCTGCTACAAGATAATATGTATATGACGTATCAACAGAGAGATTATTCAATTCAATAGAAAATTTACCATTTTCTACATCTACTGTTGCAAAGCTCGCCTTACTATCCTCTTTCTTTGCTTCTGCTCTGAGCGCTTCTCCAGTGTATCCTTGATAATTAGAATTTGTATAGTATACTTTTGTTCCATCTGAAGTTCCCTTTATAGTCGCAAAATTCTCTTTGATATCATCAGATGATATTGCTGCGTCAAACTTAACCTGATATCCTGCGTAAAGTTCAATTTCCGGTATTTGACCTTGTGGATTTAACCTATCTTCGACAAGTTGATTCACTGTTGCTGTTGTATCTGTCGCAGTGCCATTTCTGTTTGAATCTTCTTTGTACCTCCATACTGAAAAAGCCGCACCATCTGGCAACCCGAGATTGCTCAAATAGCTTCGATGGCTATCGTCAAGATTCAGAAGATATTCATCATAAAATGGATCCTTTTCATCTTTTCCAGTATAATACTTCACATGAACTGTATAAAGATTCGGTGCGCTGAATGCATAAATCTCAGTTGTTTCCGGATTATCAGAAATCTTATGCTCATTATATACTGCAAAGATCGGAGTCTTTCCGCCAGACAGTGTAATATGTTCAAGGAGATCCCGATAATTTGAGGTCGAGGCTTTGAAAAGCTTCATGTTCGCCCCTGTGTCATTTCCGTCCAACGGGAGATTGATTTTAAGGTTTTCTTCGCCTGTTGCCTTTGCCTTTGTAAAATCGATCTCATTTACTTTTGAAGCACTTTCGATCTGCATAGATGCGAACGGGAAATTTCCTTCAACCGTAAATTTTGCAGTCCCGCTGACACTATTTTTCTCTAAAGCCATATAAACATCCGGCCGATTCTCACCACCGGAAATTTTTCCGCCTGACAAGGTAACTTCATTGAGATGTGTGTGCTTTAAACCATACTCTCCGCCTTTGATCGTTCCCCCTGTCATCTCGAACTTAGCATGGTCTTCCTGCAATCCGCTGCTTCCAGATCTATACAGATAAACCGCCGTATTCTTTTTTGACTCTATCGTTCCACCGTTAACTGTTACTTTTACGCCACCAGTTGCGCTGATTGCATATCGGTTTTGCGAAGAATAAGCGGACTGATCTACAATATGCGCATTACCATCTACAATCAGATCTGCAGAGTTCAATGTGATAACAGACTCATTCGCATTATCTGCATTCACAGTTCCAATAATCTCCCCACCTGTAATATGGATCGTACTTTTTGTCTCTCCATTGAAACCGCTGCAGTTAATTTCAGATTCCAAAGTTCCCGTTCCAACAACATTTACTTTTCCAGTGATCTTTCCCTTAAGCAAAACTGGTTTATCGTCAGCGTTGCCTGAATCTACTGTAATATCTCCAGCAATTGGATTTTTTGTTGTTCCCACACTGATTTCTACTCCATCCGTTCCAGTGTTTCTCAGCAGAATTTCATCTATAATTCCGGATACTGTAACTTGGGCTTTAGTGTACTTGACCGTCTCTACTTTCTCAGTCCCATCCTCAGTTTTGTCATACGTAATCGTAACCTGATACTTTTCCGGATCGGAAGGTAACTGGATTTCCGCACTTTTAATATTTCCTGCCGGAATCAAACTGGATTCATCCTTTGGATCCATAATACGGATATAGTTGTCCACCGCTCTCGCTTCGTAACTCTTATACTGGTCCGCATATCCTTTATCAGAATTATGATTGACAATGCTTAAATGAATCCCTTCGACTAACGTCTTCATGTTCCCGGATGAACCTTTGATCCAGTTTTTCAATGAAGAACTGGCCTTCATTGCAAGGTCACTTACCACAAATTTGAATGTGTCATTTATCGTTTTTAAATTCACAGCATCAATAGTAGCACAGGATTGAGCACTGTAACCATAATATATCGATCCATACGTATTTCCACCTGCAGCAGATATATCAATATTATCTGATAATGATAATTTTGTCTTATCTGACATTAAAATCGCAAAAGCTCTTCCCGATGAATTAGTGTTCTTGGCATAAATTTCTCCACCTCTGATAGAAACTTCTTCGCTTTCGCTAATTGCAGTAATCGTACTCGTATCATCTTTTATATTATTGAGTTGTCCCCCACATATATCTATATCTTTTATATGTGCCAGTTGTCCATTCCATGTACCGTCTTTTATTTTAATACTGCCTGTTCCACCGTTTCCTCTGGCATTTCCATTAATTGTTCCTCCGTTTAAAGAAATCACATCATTTTCATACATATAAAAGCCATCTACAGACTCAACAGTACCGCCATTTTGTTCAAAAATAACTGTAGAATTCGGAGCATTCGACGACCTACGAATAACGTACGAACTTGTTGTTATATCAGCCTCATTGTGTATAATAAATGTGTCATTTGAGCCAATAATAAATGCTTCAGCTGCACTCGTATATGTGCCTTTCAAAGTCAATTCGCAGCCTTTCGTAAGTTTCGGCGCTCCGGGCGCTCCGCTACTAATATTGACATTATCAAAATTAATATTTATATTCGTATCTGTACCGAAACTCAAAATCTTGTTGAACGCATCTGTCAGACTATTTAAGTTTTCTCCATCTTCTGTCAAGCTTCCGCCAACAACCTTAAACTTCCCATCTGTCTGGCTGATCGTATATATTCCTTCCGTAACCGGCTCCGCATTCATCGCACTCTTAGCCATTTTTCTCTTTATCTCCGGGGCCTCTTTCCCATTCGATGCTGTCGCGGTCTCCTTCTCAAGGTCAGACTCGGTCGTCTCGTTTGAATCCACAGTTGTATCCCGTTTCTCGTCCGCATTGGACGCGCTGGCTGTCTCGGCCTCGATTTTCTTATTCTCTTCTTCCAGATTTTCTTCCAGCGCAGTTATTGTCTCCGCCTTCGCCATAATTCCCATATCGCCATGATTGACCAGAAGGACTGCAATCAGGACTGCTGCTGACATACGTTCATACCATTTTCTCTTTCTCATATTCATTTCCCCCTTTATGACAGGTTCTTTTGGATTATACTTGTAAATTTTCAGACCGTTCCACGGTTCATAGTTGATTTTATTATACGTTTTTTCTGTTCCACCCGCAATTCTTTCTGCACAAGATGTCAAAATTCCGCATAAGATGTCAAAATCAGGAATAATTCTCAGGAAATAGCTCCCGTTTTTTTCATGTATAAACTGTCCTGTTTTCGTAAATCATTTTTCTATGAAAATAATTTGCGGAGGTTCTTGTCATGGCAGGATATAAGGTTGAGATCTGCGGGGTGAATACTTCTAAGCTCCCGCTTCTGACGAATGAGGAAAAAACCGACCTTTTCAGACGGATCCAGAATGGAGATACGGACGCAAGAGAAACATATATTAAGGGGAATCTGAGACTTGTTCTGAGTGTGATCCAGAGGTTTTCAGGGAGCAGTGAGAATCTGGATGACTTGTTTCAGATCGGGTGCATCGGGCTTATCAAGGCCATCGATAATTTTGATCTGTCGCAGAATGTGAAGTTTTCAACTTATGCGGTGCCGATGATCCTGGGGGAGGTGCGGCGGTATCTGAGAGATAATAATTCAATCCGGGTGAGCAGGTCGCTCAGGGATACGGCTTATAAGGCGCTTTCAGCGCGGGAGCTTCTCACGAAGAAGAATCTGCGGGAACCTACGATCATGGAGATTGCGGATGAGGTGGGGATCTCGAAAGAGGAGATCACCTATGCGATGGATGCGATCCAGAGTCCGGTGAGTCTTTATGAGCCGGTTTATACGGATGGTGGGGATCCGCTTTGTGTGATGGACCAGATCAGTGATAAAAAGAACCGGGAGGAGAATTGGGTGGAGCAGCTTTCTCTGAGTGAGGCGATGAAGAGGCTGCCGGCCAGGGAGAGACGGATTATTGATATGAGGTTTTTTGAGGGGAAGACGCAGACGGAGGTTGCGGGGGAAGTTGGAATTAGTCAGGCGCAGGTGTCCCGTCTGGAAAAAAATGCCTTAAAGGCAATGAAAAGTTATTTAGATTAATAGTAACCGTTCAGTAGGTCTGCGCACTTGCTGCGCTGACCGTAAGAAAACATAGGCTGGAGGGCAAAAATCCCATCAGCGAAGCTGATCTGGAATGGATTTTTGCGTGTAACTATGAAGGTACTGAATAGTTACGATTAATAATAATCAGAAAGAGCCAGAGACTTATATCCCTGGCTCTGAGTTTGTTTTGGTCAGCTTAAAAGATTTTCATATAATTATTTCGCTGTCTCCCCATATCTGGTCAGCAGTTCCATATAGAAGTCGATGCTGTCCGCCAGCTCTTCTACTCCTGTGAACTCGTTCGCTGCATGGACATGATGGTCTTCTCGCGCGTAGATCGTTGAGAAGCGGTATACGCGGTCGCTGAGGTCGTAGACGTATCTCGCGTCTGTTCCGCCGAGCATCATCTCCGGACACGGGATCACATCGCCATAGATCTTACCGCTGATCTCAACGAGAAGGTCTTTGATGGCTCCGTCGTACAGGGACGTCGGGGACGCGTTGCTGCCTTTGAGAACGCGCACTTCCACCTCATCCGGCACGATGTCTTCCAGGTGTTTCTTTACGCTCTCAACGGTATCTCCCGTGAGGATACGGCTGTTTACAACTGCGGCGACCTTCGCCGGAAGAATGTTCGCCTGGGCAGATCCGGAAAGCATCGTCGGAACGACGGTGGTGTGGAACATCGCGTCGAGGGCCGGATCTTTCTTAAAGTACGGAACAAGCTTTTCCAGATTCTCATCCGGTTTCTCAAGCAGCTTTGCCAGCTCCGGATTTTCCTTCGCCATATACGGCGCAAGGACCTCGAAGCGGCGTCGGATCGTATCCGTCACGCGATATGGCATCGGATTCTCCTGGATCGCGATCAGTGCCTTTGCAATCATGGTCGTCGCGAAATTCTCGCCCGGGCGGCTGGAGTGTCCGCCTTTTGCGGTGTAGGAGAGTTCAAAGTCCACATATCCTTTTTCGCAGAGACCAATGGTGCAGAGTCCCTTATCGTCGATTCCGTAATCACTTCCCGGGCGGACTCCGCCACCTTCGTCAAGGACGGTGCCGAAGCGGATGCCGGTTCCGCGGAGTGTCTCCGCCGGGATCTTTCCACCTGCGACCTCCTCCATGTATCCGTAGGAAAGGTAAAGGTCATAGTCCGGCTCGTAGCCTTTTTCCAGAAGTGCCTCAACGGCTTCCAGCTGTCCGATCAGGTTGCTCTTGCAGTCACTGGATCCGCGGCCCCAGATCTTTCCATCGGCGATGGTTCCGGAGTATGGCGGATATGTCCACTTTTCAAGGTCGCCTTCCGGGACAACGTCCTGATGCGCCATTAAGAGAAGCGGCGCGGCACCGGATTTTCCGGTTCCTTTCCAGTGATAGAGAAGTCCTGCCTGTCCGGTATGTTCCAGGGTCAGGTGTTTATGTACTAACGGGTATGTTTCCTTTAAATACTCGTGGAACGCGTCAAATTTTGTGTAGTCAGTCAGTGAATTGTCCGCGTTTGATACGGTTGCGAAGCGGACCGCGCCCGCAAGGTGTTCCGCGCTGATCTGCGGATCGATGGTGTGTTTTCCCATGTGTCTCTTCTCCTTTGCTGTCGGATTATTCTGCTTTCTTCTCCGCCTTCTCACTCATCGCCTTGGAGTTTACGATAACGCGCAGGTGGGAACCTTCTCCGCACTTGCCTTTTTCATCGTTCACTTCAATGTCGAACCAGAGCTTTCTTCTCTCGATGCTGCGGAGCTTCGCAGTAGCTGTCACTTTCATTCCCACCGGTGTCGGTGCCAGGTGGCGGCAGTGGATCTCCGCGCCGACGGTCGTCTGTCCCTCTTCGAGGTAGGATTTCGCAAGCTCCAGGGCTGCGTCCTCCATAAGAGCCACCATGTTCGGGGTGGAGAGGATCTTGGAACCGGCGCTGCCGATGCGTTTTGCGGTCATGTCATCGGTAACAGTCCATGTGAGGCTGTATGTCGGTGCATAGAGGTCTGCTTTGTCAGCTAAGATTGCAGCAACAGCTGTGCATGCCGGACAGTCGCAGAATCTCGCGCCCTCTGCCTTGATCTTCTTCGCGTGAGCCTCGATTCCTGCTGCCTTTTCCTCTCCAAAGATCTTCTTCCCATCCTCAGATCCCGCAAAAGCGATCAGGCCGTCGATCGGGATAATATCTGCCGCGATCTCCTCGATCAGCGCCTTTGCTGCCTCGTCCTGTTTCTCTGTATTGACGGCTTCAAGCCATTTGTTTGCAGCTTCCTTTGCCTCCGCACAGCAGGACGGCGCGTTGATAAGTGCTTTAACTTTCTCGATCATTGCCTCTATTTTGCTCATGATTTATTCCTCCGTTCGTTTCTTTCATGTCACTTTTTCTGCCTCTGATAAGACTGTTCCGGAAGGAATCTTTTCCGGTTTTCCCCTTGCAGAAACAGTCCTGCTCCCATTCTATCGCATGTATTTCGAAAATTCAATCGGATTTTTCCACAGTTTTCAGACCTTTTGTCGATACTGAGATTTTTTCTCTCAAAATATCCGCGGCAATCCGCAGCAGTTTCCCTCTCACATCTCCACCCTGCTGCAGGCCTGCAGCTGATGTTCATGCTCGTACTTCTCCTTCGTCGCAAGCCCGCCGCGGATATGCCGCTCCGCCTTGTTGATATCCAGAACCACTCTCGCCTGTGCCGCCAGGGACGGATCGATATGGATCAGACGATCCGTCACATCCTTGTGTACCGTGCTCTTTGAGATTCCAAACCGTTTCGCCGTCTGTCTCACCGTCGCATTCTCGTCAATAATATAGTTCGCGATCTGGATCGCCCGTTCTTCAATATATTCCTTCATAGGGTTGCCCCTCGATGATATTTTTACCATCTTATTACAGAATTTGAGAATTTATGCGGGCAAGATTCCTATCCTATATCTCAACGCATTCCCGCGCCGCAGCAGTCTGTATTTTCGCGCAGATGCGTATTCCCGATACGTTATCGTCCTCTGATATAGCAATGCATTCCTCGAATTTTCCTATATACAAAAATGTACAGATATAGGTCCCCTCCATAAAAGGATCTCCATATCTGCACATCATTTCACTCTAAATCTTTAATTTTCTTACTTCACCACGATCTGACAGCTTCTCATGGTCTCTAAAGCCGCCTCATGTCTTTCCCTCGTCACACCTGCCGCACATGCGGAATCCACGAAGACCGGGGTCTCCGGGAGGAACGCTTTGATGAGGAGTGCGTTTGAAACCACACAGATATCCGTACAGAGTCCCACAAGCTCGATGGACTCGATCGGTGTCTTCTTATTTCTCTCAAGAAGGTCTTCCGCTAACTCCGGACATCCGAAGGTGATCTTCTCATACATCGCCGCGTCGCGCTCCACGAAAATCTTTTCAAGCTCCGGGATCAGGTTCCATCCGTCGGTTCCTTTCATACAGTGGGGAACCGGAAGGAAATGTCCCTCCTGGGTGTCCATATAATTCTCGAAATGTGTGTCCTTCGTAAAGATCAGGTCCCCATCAAACTCTTTTGCCTTCTTTACAACAGCCGGGACGATCGCCTCCGCGTCCTTGCTGCCGAGACTTCCGTTCACAAAATCCTTCTGCATATCCACAACGATCAAAATCTTCTCTGCCATAGCTCATCTTCCTTTCTCCGAATCCGGATCTGTCTTAGGTCGAGGATACCCCAGGCCACCTGCCCTGTCAAGCGTTTTTCCGGATCAGCAGCAAAATGCCCCTGAGTTTCCACCCAGAAGGCATTTTTCTTTTCCCTGCACGGCCCGCATCCCATTGATCGCGGACCTGCGCGATAGCAGCTTATATTTACGGCTCCGCAACCCGTCTCGCCGCCACCACAAACCGTCCATTTTTCGTATGGTAGCTGCATGTGGACAGCATCAGGATCTGATCCTCATACTCCGGGACGATCTCCGTGTCGTAGTCGGAATGTCCTCTGAGCCAGGTCACCAGCTCATCGTATTCCTCCTCCGGAATATCCCCGTCGTAGCGGTAATACCGGAATCCATCCTCATCTTCATAGAGCACCTGCGTCTCCACCGCCGCAAAGACCTCATAAGTCCGCGGTTCTCCGTCGACGTAAAAACGGACGATCGGATGTTCTTTCCAGTAATCAGCCTTTTTGTAGGAATCAAGGGTTCCGAATATGGACCCGTTTTTCATGTTGTGCCCATAGATGATCAGACACTTCGTGTCCACGCCGGATGCCTCGCCGAGAAACGGGGTTCCGCCAAATGACTTGGAACCATCAAAGGCCCTGTGGAGGTAATATTCCGGATCAGACTCCCGGTCCACCACCGGGTAATCGATCCTTGTATCCGGCAGCCTGATCCAGCCGACGTAATCGGGGTTCTCATTCTTAAGCGCCGCGTATCCGGCAGCCTCCTTTAAGAGTTCTGCCCACTCCGCCGCTTTCTCCTGATCCGTTGTCTCCCCGGCACTCTCCGTCAGATCTGCCGGAGCTTTTTCCTCCGCGTAATCCGCCGCCAGCTTACTTAGGCTGTCGAACGCGTCCGCTTCCTTTTTGGCCGCCAGATAATCCCGGCCCGCCATAAAGGCGGAGACGCAAAACACCGCGCCGAACACCAGGATTCCTAATTTGTACCACCATGGGCTTTTTTTCTGTTTCTTCTTTCCTTCTGCCATCAGCTCTTTCTCCTTCTGTCAGAGTGCTCCTTTCCGAGTATCCGTGCCAGAAGACCAGTGAGGGAAATTCCCGCAAGTAAAAACCACAGATAGCCATGTGTCACATCACCAGTCTCAGGAACCTAAGTTGTCTTTTCCTTAAGCTCTCTCCCGATCTTTTTTATCACAAAGAGATACGAGACACCCGTAAATACCGCCGCTGCGATCCATGCCGCCGGATCGGCGAAACAGGCGAGCGGATAGCTCAAAAGCTTCATCGCCGCCATGGAGACAATCAGTCTCGCGATGAGCTCCGATACACCTCCCATCATCGGCAGAAAGCCATATCCGCAGCCCTGCATGATATTGCGGAAAATAAAGATCGTGCAGAGCGGCAGGAAAAACATCGCGGTCATATAGCAGTAAGTCTCCGCCCACGGCATCATCGCTGAAATGTCTACGTCCCCGGTAAAGAAAAGTCCGAGACATGGCCTGAGCAGCGCACACATGAGCAATGCTACCGCGACAGAATACACAAACTCCGCGAGAAGCGCTGCCTTTACACCCGCCTTGATCCGCTTTACATCCCCACATCCGTAGTTCTGTCCGCCGTAGGTCGCCATCGTCTGTCCCATGGCGATCATGCCCTGGATCACAAGACTTTGGAGCTTCGCCGCAGCCGTGTAAGCCGCAACTGCCACGGAACCGAAGAGGTTGATAGCGGACTGCATGATCATGGTTCCCGACGCTGTGATCGCGAACTGGAACGCCATGGGAATCCCGGCCGCAAGCTGGTTTCTCGTGTCATTTCCGTGGATCTTCCAATGTTCCCTCTCCGGCTTTAAGGATGGAACCTTAACCCAGATATATCCCACGCAGAGCACCGCCGAGATCGCCTGGGACAGATTCGTCGCCCAGGCTGCTCCTGCCACACCCATGCCGCCGCGGATGATAAAAAGCAGATCCAGACCCACGTTCAGGCAGGCGGAAAATATCAGGAAAAAGAGTGGGATCTGACTGTTTCCCACCGCCCGCAGATAGGAGGAAAACAGGTTGTAGAAGATATTTGCCGTGAGTCCGACGCTGATTCCCATGATATACGTGTAGGCATCCTGAAAGATATCTGACGGCGTATTCATCAGGTGCAAAAGCGGGTTCATGATCGCCACACAGACCAGTGTCAGGATGACCGCTGCGATCACCGCCAGGATCATTCCGTTTGCCACGCTGCGTTTCACACCTTTTTCATCCCCTGCCCCATACCGTTGGGCGGTAAGGATCGAAAAACCGGCAGTGATTCCCTGAGCAAAGCCGGTCGCCAGAAACATGATCGTTCCGGTGGAGCCGACCGCCGCCAGCGCCCCGGCACCGACGTAGCGGCCGACGATGATCGTGTCCGCCATATTATAAAGCTGCTGAAAGATATTTCCGATCACCAATGGAATCGTAAATTGCAAAATCACCGGCAGCGGTTTTCCTTTTGTCATATCGAGCTGCATGCTGTTGATCCTTTCTTTTTACATAAAAATGCCTGACTGATATCAGCCAGGCATCAAAATCATAATTTGTCATGTCCGGCAAACAGGCCGGCAGCACATTTCATTTGGGGATCATTCCGATTTTTTCTTATCCTTATCGCGACCGATCATTCTCAGAATAAAATCGACAGTACCGTCAATTCCGTAGCTTGCGCTGTTGATGCATAGATCATAGTTATTCGCGTTTCCCCAGCTTCTTCCAGTATAAAAATTGTAATAATGCGCATGTTTTTTGTCAAGTTTTTTCAGGAAATGGCGCGCTTTTTTCCGGTCTAATCCGGAGTTTACCTCGATCGCGCGCTGGATCCTCTGCTCGATCGGTGCAGTGATATAGATACTGATATGCGGAATACCGTTGTTCGTTAAGATCGCATCGGCACAGCGGCCCATGATAATAAAGTCTTCCTTTTTCGCCATATCACAGATCAGATCGCTCTGGTTGAAGAAGACGGCATCCTGACGGTTCAGGCCGTGGTAACGGCTGAAATATTTGATATGATCCTTCAGGGACATATGGGTCACTGCCTCAAACTCGCTCGCCGGACTCTGCTGCAGTTCCTCAGAGACGTGGGCATATCCCGCCGCGTCACGGATCGTCTTATCTTTCTCCGCGTCGAGGCGTTTTAATACTGCCGCGAAAATATCGGCATCGTAGTAGTTAATATGAAGCTTATCCGCAAGCTTGAAGCCGACATCGATTCCGCCGCTTCCGTATGTCCAGCTGATGCAGATAATCAGATGGTCGTCGTTGGAGAAACGGTTCGCTACGTTGAAGCTGTTTAACTTCGCGAGGATCGGGTCGATCACATCGCCGCTGGCGAAGCTTGTCGGAAGGCTCATGACCTCATTGAGGATGCGGTTGTACTCGGTCATACACATCGCGCGTTCTTCTTTATCCTCGATGGTACGGGCCATGTTCGCGATCAATCCAAGCTCGCTGCGGACTAAATGTCCCTGCGGTCTTGTGGTCAGAAGCTCTGTGAGCTCATTCACACAGCGCTCTCTGTCACGGTTGAAAACACGTCCCAGGGAGGAACCCAGGTGGACATAGACCTCCGCGTCCAGATCGTAGATATGTTCTGCCAGTTCTTTGATTTCTTCTTTCGTTGCAGCCATATTTCCTCCCCCTTCCTATAAAAAGAATACCAGAGTATCCACAATGAATACCGGAACAAGAATTCCAAAGGACCAGATCAGATATCCGAAGAATGAAGGCATCCGGATACCGTTCTCATCCGCAATGGATTTGACCATGAAGTTCGGCGCGTTACCGATATATGTATTCGCGCCCATAAATACAGCACCACAGGAGATCGCTTCCAGCATCTTGACCGGAACGGTTCCGAGGGCCGTCACCATGCCCTGTGACAATCCTAAGGCGCCTGCTGTTGTCAGGAATACCAGATAGGTCGGCGTATTGTCGAGGAAGCTGGATAACAGACCGGTCGCCCAGAACATCTCAAACGGTTCTGTGATCCCAAGCTCCGCTCCGTTTGCCTTTAAGATCATAAGCGCCGGCTGCATCGTAATAAAGATACCGACGAAGAGAACTGCGACCTCGTGGATCGCGCCCCAGGTAAAGTGGTTCTCTCGGCGGATCGATCCATCCGTCGTCTTAAAGGACAGAAATGCGGATACAAGGATGATCACACACTCAATGATCGCCGGATAGGATAATGTAACTTCTCCGAATACATGAATCCCGAGGACATTTCCTGCGGCATCCTGAAACATCGGCATGGACGGCAGGGTACCGCTTAAGATAACGGCGATCACGATCATAATGATAAAGATCAGGTTGTGGCTGCCGCGGATCTTCACCTCAGTACCAGGTTTGCTGATATCCGGCTTTAAGCCTGCCGCGATATCTTTTCTATATGCCTTCATATCAAAATGATAGAAGATGAACAGCAGGATGATCATATTGAAGATCAGGATCGGTAAAAGCTTTAAGCTCCAGAAGAACGGGACGCCCCGCATGAATCCCATGAGCAGAGGCGGATCTCCGATCGGAGTCAGGCAGCCGCCCATGTTGGACACCATAAAGATAAAGAAGATCACGATGTGGCGTCTTCTCTTTCTCCACGCGTTCATCTTGATGATCGGACGGATCATTAACATACTGGCACCGGTGGTTCCGATCCAGCTGGATAACAGGGTTCCGAGTGCCAGAAGTCCCACATTGATCCTCGGGGAACCAGCGAGATCACCTGACAGGGTAATATTACCGGACACACAGAACAATCCAAAAAGAAGGACGATGAATGTCAGGTAGTCGTTTATGATACATTCCAGTGTCGTCTCCGCTGCCTTCGGCACACCGTACTTCACGGCGAACGGGATCAGGAACAGCAGGGACCAGAACACGACCGCATGCGGCTGGTGCGCCTCCCACCACTCTGCTTTCACAAGCGGAAGGACCGCGATGCAGAGCAGGAGTCCTGCAAATGGAATACAAAGCCATAACGGCGTCTGTGCTGCCGCCCCGGCAGCCTCTGGTTCTGCCGCAAGCGCTGTAACTGCAGTCTGGTTTAAGACCGCCAGAAGTCCTGCGCAGAATGCAAATAATTTCTTCATGGGTAAACCTCCATGTAATCAGCTTTTATGAGCCATTACTCTTTTTTTTCGCTCAACACGGCTACTGATTATAACAACTTTCCCGCACAAATACAAGTACGATTCTTCCAAATAATTGCCAAATTTCCGCGTAGAAAATCAGCATTTTTGCCAAAATGGAATATATTTCGTATTGTGAAATTTCAGACAATGGGATTTTATCTCATTTATTTTACAACGTTAAAGCATTGGTCTGGGATACCGCCGCATTCCGTTTTTCTGCGCCATGTACTGCTTTTTTTTCTTGGTTTTTCACGCCCTGCGAGAATGCCGTAATCGGTCTTCTATAAAGTAAAAAAGCAGCACGGTCATTTGATTGATGGATGATCAGATACCGAAACTGCTTTTGTTTTATTTAATATATGTGTTTTATGTATTTTTACTACACTAAGAAAAATTCCGTAATGAATACCATCGCGCAGCAGATCACCGCAACGGACAGGAGACTTCTTCCGCACCATGCCGCGATGATTCCGATGACCAGCGCCAGCGCCGCCGACACCGTACTGTTTGTGGCGGAGAGGATCGCCGGAAACGTCATAACAGCTAACGTCACATATGGGACGTAATATAAGAATGACTGGATAAACTGATTTTTGATCGGTTTCCGGATCAATGTGAGCGGCAGGACACGGATCATGTAAGAGACACCCGCCATCACCGCAATATAGAGATAAATATTCTTTTCCATGTTTTTTCTGTGTTCCTTCTTAATTTAACAAGACAATTTTCAAAAACTTCTTTTTCTTTTAAGCGCCCTGTTTTGCCGCGTCTGCAGAATGGACATGAGTTTCTTCCGTTGTTTCCTTGGAAGTATCAGCCGCGCTGTCCTCTGCCGGATGCGGGAAGAGAATCGCTGCTGCGGATGAGAGCACAACAGTCAGAATGATCGTTCTCGTGCCGCTGGAGATCGATGAGATCCCCGGCAGATGCTCCGCAAGGTAGCTTGCCGCGAAGCTGATGGCGATGAGCCCTGCAAGGATGCGGCTCTTTCTCGCCGGTGGAATTATGATCGCAAGGAACATTCCGTAGAGTGCCACGCTGAAGGCGCTCACAAGACGCCACGGCATCAGATTACCTGCCAGCGCACCGAGGGCTGTTCCGACAGCCCAGCCGGGAAGTGCTAATGCGATTGCCCCGTACATATACCAGGGATTTAAGCAGCCCGGTCTTGCAATCGTAATTCCGAACAGCTCATCGGTAATATCAAATGCCATGAGAAGCCTGTGGAAAAACGGCATATCCGGATCCATTCTCTGGCTCATGGCACAGCTCATCAGTAAATATCTCGCGTTCGCGATCAGTGTCACGATCGCCATCTCAATATACGCTGCCCCCGCGGCGATCATCGTAAAGCCCGCGTATTCCCCTGCGGACGCGTTGCAGAGTGCGCTTGTGATCATTCCCTGAATCGGTGTCATCCCGACATTCCGCGCCACGATTCCCAGTGAAAAAGATACCGCAAAATACCCGAGCGCGATCGGCACCCCATCCCGGGCTCCATCCCGGAATGCCCTCCGGTTTCCAACACTGGCGATTGAAAACTTGTTGTTCCCCATAATATTCCTCCCTCAAACAGAAACAGCAGACATCCTGTCCTGTTTATGCGCTGCCATTCCGCGTAAATTAGCGGCACCCAGGAATTTTCATCCAGAGCTGCCGCTTTCCATTATTCTGACATCATTGTCTATACGGGCATGAAAGAAGCCCAAACAGTAACTGATTTTGCCGATGCTTCGCATTCCAAATCGGCAAAATCCACTGCCACCACTGTATTGTACGGAATTTTCAGGTCAGAAAATTCCTACCTGTGTGCAATGACCAAACATGTACAGTATACTCTTCTTCTTTACATTCGTAAAGCCACTGTTTATAATAATTACAGAAGTTTTGCGGTTGGTTACTGTTCACGCCTTGCGCAAACAGTAACTGATTTTGCCGATGCTTCGCATTCCAAATCGGCAAAATCCACTACCACCACTGTATTGTACGGAATTTTCAGTTCAGAAAATTCCTACCCGTGTACAGTAACACGGTTGTTCCTATCCCGCGAGGATACGCAGTGACTCTGATAGGATTTGTCAGCTTCGCTGACCAGAATCACGCGCCAGGTCTCTCGGATGTTCGACTTGAATTGCAGGGCGGCACTTTGTATACAGTTTTTCTGTCTTCTGCCGCATGCACGATATTTATATAAGGAAGGAAATCGATCCATGTCATTCATAAAAAAAGAACCAGTCCTTTCCGCGGCAGCGGTTCTGGCGGTCCTCTCCATGTTTTTTGTCGCTCCGTCACCGGAGTATCTGTCTTACATTGACTTCCGCACTCTGGCACTCCTCTTCTCCCTGATGACGGTGGTCGCCGGGCTGAAGGAGATCGGTCTGTTCCGTTATCTCGGATCATCCCTGCTCGCCGGAATGCATTCCACACGCCGGCTTGCCTTCACCCTGACAGCACTCTGCTTTTTCTCCAGCATGCTGATCACGAACGACGTGTCCCTGATCACATTTGTCCCGTTTTCCATCCTGATCCTCAATATGGCTGGACTTCCGGAACTCATGATCCCTGTGATCGTCCTTCAGACCATCGCCGCGAACCTCGGCAGTATGGCAACACCCATCGGGAATCCACAGAACCTGTATCTCTACTCTTCCTTTGGTCTCTCTGCCGGTGAGCTTGTGGGATACATGCTGCCGTTAACGGTACTCTCAGCCCTGCTGCTTGTAGCTGCCGTTTTTCTGCTGAAAAATAAAGCCATCACCCTCAGCCGGACCTCCCTTTACCAGGACGGCTGTCCCACGAAGACTTCTCTGATCTTCTATCTGGCGCTTTTTCTCGTCTGTCTGGGCTGCGTCGTTCGGATCTATTCCTGGCCGGTCATGTTTTTCATCATCCTGGCCGCTGTTCTCATAAGGGACCGCTCGTTGTTTATCCGGGTCGACTACTTTCTGCTCCTGACATTCGTCTGCTTTTTTATCTTTATCGGCAATATGGAACGGATCCCTGCGATCTCCGGACTCCTCACGAAGCTGATCTCCTGTCATGAATTTCCGGCAGGTGTTCTCTTAAGCCAGTGCATCAGCAATGTCCCCGCGGCAATCCTGCTCTCCGGCTTTACCGGTGCGGTGCGTCCTCTGCTTTTTGGTGTGAATGTCGGCGGTCTTGGGACCCTGATCGCATCCATGGCAAGCGTGATCTCCTACCGGGCCTACGCTGGGATTCCGGAAGCAAAGTCCGGAACGTACATGATGGTATTCACCCTTTACAATCTCATATTTCTCATAATTATGTGCGCGGCGGGGTGGATGCTGCTCTCTCTGTAAATCAAGTGTGCGGATGGTTCAATCATTACGTCTGTAACAGAATTTCATATTGTGATATAGAATGCAATACTTTTTCGCTTTGTGATATTGTTCAGGATTTTTCGATTCTGGACAATATTTTTTTGCAAATTTTACGTTAAAACCAGTTTCAAGGGCTTGACATTCTGCATAAAATTCCATATAATGAAATCAGTTCCACAATATGGTATATCGAGAGAGTAAATAGGGAGGAGATATTCTATGGCAGACTTGATCTACGAAGTACACAACCACCTTGCACGCATCACACTGAATCGTCCGAAGCAGCTCAACTGTTTCAGCGAGGAGATGATCCGTCTCTGGACAGAAGCGTTGGAAGATGTCCGTGACAACGATGATGTATATGCGCTTCTGCTTTCCGGAAACGGAAAAGCGTTCTGCGCAGGCGGTGACGTCAAGGCAATGGCAGCCGGTGACGGATTCTTCGAAAGTCATGAAGATATCTCCTCCACAGCCCTCGCAAGAAAGAATTCACTCTGGAAGGGAATCCAAAGAATTCCGCTTCTTTTAGAAGAAATCGATAAACCGGTGGTTGCCAAGATCCATGGTGCCGCAGTCGGTGCCGGTCTTGACATGGCTCTCATGTGCGATGTGCGGATCGCCGGGGAGAGTGCTTCCATGTCGGAAAGCTATTTTAATGCCGGAATTGTACCTGGTGACGGCGGAGCATATTTCCTGCCCCGTCTCGTCGGCCGGGACAAAGCTTTAGACCTGTTCTGGACAGCCCGGACCTTAAAGGGAAAAGAAGCCGCGGATATGGGTCTCGTTACCCACTGCGTCCCGGATGCGGAGCTTGACGCGTTTGTGGAGCAGTATATGGAGAAGCTTCTGGCAGCGCCGCAGCAGGCTATGCGCCTCACAAAACGCGCAGTCGTACAGGGTGAGCAGAGTTCTCTGCGTGCCTCCTTAGATCTTATCTCCTCTTTCATGGGAATCGTCACCGAACTCGACGACTACCGTCAGAGGACCAGCGCCCTCGTTGCGAAAATGCAGCGGAAAGCGCAGTAAAACAGCCCATTAGCAAACCTGAAAATAGAAAACCCATCACACAAGAAAAAGCTGTCCCTCGCGGGCAGCTTTTTCTTGTGGTCTCAATTCCCCGCCAGGATATTTTTTCGTAGTTTTCCGATTCACCGCTTCGCCGACCTGCTTACGGCCTTTCGGAGATCCTTCTGCCTCAGCTCTCCTGTCCGCGCTTATTGGGATCCGCTTCGTGCTTGGAAATTCCGGAAAAAATGGCTATCGTCGGTGCCGTTATCGTCCTCACAGCCGTGTCCGTGCGATCTGTTTACAGAATCTGGTCGGAGGATCATGACTGGACAGCAGCCCAGATATCATAGTAATTATCGCGAAATTTTTCTAAGGGGAATTTAAGGTTAAATTCCTTGAGAAGATGACGGAATGCAGAAACGGAAAGTTTGGAACGTTGTTGATAAAAAGCAGATCCGGTAGGAACCGAGGAATCATACTCAAAAAATTTAAGAAGTTCATGATTTAGACTTCCGCTTTCCATGGAAATAATCAGACGCATCATTTTCTTAAAATCAAGTTTGCGTTTGCGGATAAAATCTTTACCTGGATTGTAAGCGATGAATAACCTGCCGTCTTTTCATCAGCCAAGATCTGTGTAACAATCATTCTAATGAGTTTGGACAGTGGACAAGTTTGGTTCAAATCTGGACACATCCTGTCTAACACACTCATAATACACAGGAATGGAGTTGGGCAAGAATGGTTCAAAGACACCCAAGACGTACGGATCAGGAATGGATGGCGCTGATTCAGGAATGCCGCACCAGTGGTCTTACAGATAAAGCATGGTGTGAGCAACATCACATACAACGCAGCAACTTTTACTATCATATCCGGAGATTTCGAAGCATGGCTTGTGAAATACCAGATAATCCGATGTCTTCCTGCCCGGAACAGCATGAAGTTGTGGCAATTGATTTTTCTGGTGCTGATACGGTTGCAGTAGGTGAGCAACTTCCTGATCGTACCACTGTTTCCGCCCCGGCCATTCGTTTGGTCTTTTCTGGTTTTTCTGTGGAAATCCAGAATTCGGCAGCCTACGAAACGATTCGAAACACAATCGCAGCGCTGCAGCAACTGTGTTAGGCGAACTGTCCGGCGTAGCAAAGATTTTTATCATTACCGGCCGGACAGATATGCGAAAAAGCTTTGATGGATTGATGGCCATTATTCGCGATACTTATAAGCTGGATCCTTATGCCAACGCGCTCTATCTGTTTTGCGGCAGGGACAGTCGGAAGTTAAAAGCACTCCATTATGACAAAGATGGATTTGTTCTCTACCAGAAACGTCTGGATGAGAATGGTCGTTTCCAATGGCCACGCAATGCTTCGGAATCAAGGCTTTTAACCAGGCAGGAATTCCGCTGGCTGATGGAAGGCCTTGCAATCGACCAGCCAAAAGTCATCCGTCCTTCTAAAGAAAAGAAGGATTTCTGATTTTTGTCTAAAAAGCCGAAATTAAAAAACTTTTTTACTAGAAAAAATGAGGCTTTTTGCAATTATCCACAAGCTTTCGTGGATGCAAAAACTTATTCGTGTAATTCTGGTTTGATGTTTACGTGGATGTGGATAAGTAATCGCAAATAGCTCTGATTTTTCTATTTTCGCTTCAACTTCAGCATTGTGACTTATCGTCAAAATGACGGTGCTATTTTCCGTCCGATTTGCCAAAATCAGTGGAGGATTCAACAGGTAGAAATGACATCTTTCTCTAAGTCTGCTAGAAGCTGTTCCGCATTGATTAGAAAATTATTTAAGCCCAGTTTGGACAAAAGAAATCGAGATTACGTTTATTACTATACTTTAAAGAAAAAAATAAACAGACTATCAAAAACAACCCAGTTCAATTATAAATCTTGTAGCTTATATGTTTTATATTTTCTTACAATTTCTTACATATAGATAAAATGCATTGTGTATTCACTCGCCCCATGATAATATCAAGACATAAAACGAATAATTTAAAAATAACGCCATTGTTTTTAGATAATTATATTTAACAAGAGGAGATGATGCCATTGAATACATAAATCATTGTAACATATTAAATAAAAATTCTAAATGAGGTGATTCTATGATAAAAAACAAGTGTTTTAAATCTTCTATTGCCGCACTAAGTATTATTTCTTTGTCTGTAATGTCAACATTTGTAGCTATGGCGACGTCACAAAACGATAGCGATTCATCAGTACTGATGAAAAATGTTGTTGAATCAGATACCAATATCCTTTCAAATGATTACAGGGTTAATTAGCATAATAGTACCACTCCTTTTTAATTCAGTTTTTATTGGACTTGTAAGTCTCTTCTTTTTCATTTGTTGTGTTTTATTAATGACAAGAAAAGGGACATCATTCTTTCGATATCTAATGTATACATATGTTATCATTTGCTTACTATTTTTTACTTTTTTGCTATGGTGTGTAATTGGTTTTGGTAATAACACCCCCAAAGCTGCTCCTGTTCCATATTATATATAGAAAATAAGTTTCATCCAAAAGAGGGCTGTCGCCTAGCAATATTTGCTAATACGGCAGCCCTGCTTTATGTCAAAATGATATCGAAAATTAAACGCTCCATAGCAAGTACTGAACCAGTCAAAAGCCGCTTTTGCGGCTTGGCTTAATTGATTTTCTTTGGTTTTCGAATACTCTCCGGCAAATTTTTTGACCACGGGATCAGATCATCTAAGAAAGATCGGTCTGTATCATCCATATGTTTCGGAATCTCTGTCAGAAGATATTCAAAGTACTCATATGGCTTTAAATTATTCGCTTTTGCTGTTTCTGCAATGCTGTAAATGATATCGGATGATTTTGCACCATTGATGGTATCGATCATCTGCCAGTTTTTCTTACCGACACAGAATCCGCGGATCGCACGCTCGGATGCATTATTGTCCATTGGAACATCCCCATCGGTCAGGAAAACCCGGAGGTATTTTTCCTGATTTAATACATAAATGAAAGCTTCCCTCAGTTTTTCCGTACCGACTTCATTTTCGTGTTGTTTCAGGTACACAAATAAAGCATCTACCAGTGGTTTTACAACCACCTGACGCTGAACAAGTCTTTCTTTTGATGAAAGTTCTTTGAGTTTTCCTTCCTCCCGGTAGATCGCCTGGATCTGCTTTATGATCAGGAACGAATCGGCACTGACTTTTTCCAATTGCTCCTGCTGGTTCAAAAACATCTGGATCAGCATAGACTTGTCAACGCTATTTAGTTGTTCTTCTGTGTACTTAATCGCCATGGCAGGAACTCCTTTTCTTCATGAGTTCATTGTACCAGATTTTTACAGTTTCTGCCACCTGGCGGCTGTTTCCCTTTCGTCATTATGACGGTGGATAACAATACAGAACATCTGGGATATTTCCATGAAATTCCAGATGCTCTGTACTGCTATCCACAAATCCAGTGTATATTTTTTCGAAAAATCGTGTGGTTCGATTTTTGAGGATCGGATGCTGTGGATAAATGCAGTAAAACGAAACGAACGCTTTTTCATCGGTGAAACAGTGGAAATTTTTTCTCTATAATGCACAAATACTACATCAATCTTTTTGGATTGTCATTTGGGCGTATTGGATGTTTCGGTATGTCATTCAGACACTCCTTTCTGAGCAATCAGCTTTTCTCCTGTATATCTCCTCATTCGTTATAATATGGTGTATACTTTTCTACCAGTGAAAACTGCCCCATCATGCGATGGATCTTCGTCGGCGGATTTGTCATTTTATCCCTCACTGCAAGTGTTGTTCCCTGTTCTGCCAGTGTTCCAAGAACATCAATCATTCCCTGAGCCGCTGCCAGCATGGCGGAGATTGGGAATAAACCAATACAGTAATTTAATGCCTTTACCTGCTCTGTAGGAAGTCCGCCGACAAATCCTTTCTCATTCAGATTTACCATAAGCGGAATCTTTGCTTCTCGGGAAATCTTTTCCAGATTCTCCACGGACTTGATTCCATCTACATATGCATAATCGGCGCCGCACTCCTTCGCAAGATTGATTCTTCTGATTGCTTCATCAACACCAAAATCATACAACTCTGCGCATGTACGGTAGATGATCACAAAGTCATCCGAAACTGCATTTCTCACAGCTTTGATCTTCGGTCCCATTAACTCCCAATCGATGATCTCATTTTTAGCCGGATGATTGGCCGGAAGAACTTTATCATCAATCTGAAGTCCTGCCGCTCCAAGCTGCTCATACATAGCTCCAGTGTTTGCAGCCTGAATTGCATTTCCAAATCCATTATCCGCATCTGCAATCAGCGGAGCATGAACAGAAGACACAATATGCTGGATTGCTGTTCCAAATTCTGCCAGACTCAAAAATCCAAAATCCGGGCGTCCTAATACGCTGTAGGCAAGTGCTCCACCGGAAAGAAATAATGCCTGAAATCCTGCTTCCTCTGCAATCTTAGCAGAAAGGCAATCATATACACCCGGAAGTGTCAAAAAAGATGTCTCACTTAAAATTTTTCTTAATTCTTTTGCATGTTCGTTCTGCATAATCAACTCTCCTATCTGTCATATTGTCTTTTTGTTAATAAGCACTTACGAAACGCGTTTTCGTGAAAATGACTATTTTTATGTCATTTATTGTCTTTTGATGTACATATTATACAATAACATGCTATTATTTTTCCAATACTTGTTCAAACATACTATTATGTTAAAATAAGCATCTCTCACGGGGAGCTCCCCCGGAATTTCCACTTCGAATTCCACACCGCCCTTATTGCCCAAATAGTTCTAAAATATTCTCCCCCCGTAATTATGCCCACCAATTCCTTTTCTTGTTTTTTATATAAAGGTATAGTAAAATAAAATCCGGCAATTCTTGAAAAGGAGAATTTTCATGCTAAATACGAGAAAAAAACGCATCGTCCTTGTATTCAAACGCAGGGTGAGCAGCACGCTTTTCAATAATCTTTCCCGCGACCTGAAACTCGTTTTTCAGGATGATATTGAAGTCTCCAAAATCGACCTTCAGGCTCTGAAGGAAGATGAAATCATCGACGCCGACGCGATTCTCCTCATGCGCCATTCCGCAGTCGAACTTTTAAAAAACCATGTCCGCGATCCACAAAAACTGATCATTGTTACCCGTACCATCACCGAAGAAATGATCTTCAGGATCTATGATATCCCCAAAGGCAGCCGTGTTCTCGTGGTAAACGATATGCCTGAGACTACTGCGGATACAATCGTCATGCTGCATCGCCTCGGTATCAACCATCTGGATCTGATTCCTTACGAACCTGGCATCACAGATCTCTCGGAAATCAATGCAGTTATCACTCCCGGAGAAGCTCAGCGAGTTCCCGAAGGGCTTTCCAATATCGTTGATATCGGAGACCGTCGTCTCGATATTATGACCATGCTGGATGTCATGACCGTCTTAAATCTCGGAACCGATCGGCATAAACAGGCACTGATCCGCTATTCTGATACCACACTCGAAATGCACACAGGCATCAAAGACCGTTACAAAGACAGTTATATTCTAAATGAGGTCATGAAACAGATCCTCGACCTGCAGAGTACCGGTCTCCTTGTGACTGACGCTGAATATCAGATCAACTACTACAATGTGGAAATGGAACGGATCATCCGGAAATCCATGAAAAGCAATTCTTCCATGACGAACTATTTTTCTCCGAAAATACTGTCTGCGATCATGTCCTCTTCCTTCAATGACGATCTTCTGGTAATCGAAGGAAAACAGTTCGTGGTGACAAAGACGATCCTCTCCGCCATGGACAAAACCTCTGGCTACTTCTTTTCCTTTGAAGCCGCCGCCCAGATTCGAAAAAGCAGCAGCAACCTGAGCCATAAGCTGAAAAAACAGGGCCTGACCGCCCGCTATACCTTCAATGATATTATCTACAGAAATCCAGCCATGGAACATCTCGTGAGTCTCGCAAAAAAAGCGGCTCCCAGCGACTATACAATCCTCATCACCGGCGAGACAGGAACCGGAAAGGAAATGTTCGCCCAGGCGATCCACAATGCATCCAATCGGAAAAACGGTCCTTTCGTTGCAGTTAACTGCGCGGCGCTTCCGGAAAGTCTGCTGGAAAGTGAGCTGTTCGGGTATGAGGAAGGCGCCTTCACCGGTGCGAAGCGGGGAGGAAAGATCGGTCTTTTCGAGCAGGCCGACGGCGGAACCATCTTTCTCGATGAGATCGGTGACATGTCCTACTCCCTGCAATCGAGACTCCTGCGCGTCCTCCAGGAGCATCAGGTCGTCCGGGTCGGCGGAAACAGTGTCATCAACATCGATGTCCGGGTCCTTACCGCAACAAACGCAAACTTAAAGCAGATGATTCAGGATCGACAGTTCCGCGAAGATCTTTTCTTCCGTCTGAATGTCTTTCCTCTTCAGCTTATCCCGCTGCGAAAACGCTCAGAAGATATCCTTCCGATGTTCTGTACGTTCGCTGGGGTTCATCCGGATTCTGTGAGTGACCGGATCCGCTCCAAACTCCTCACTCACAACTGGCCCGGAAATATCCGTGAACTGAGGAATGCCGCGGAGTACTACCTGCTCATGGGAACCCTGGAATGTCTTCCTGATGCAGACAATTCCGATATTTCTTCTATGACAGCAAGTTGCAAACCGGTCCCCTCTAACAAAACTCCTGTCTCCGATGAAACTCTGTATGAGCTCATTCCCTCCATCATCTCGCGCCGGAATCAGTGCGGACAGACCACAGGCCGTCAGAGCCTGATACGGGAACTGCGCGCTTCAGGAATTTTAGTCAGTGAAAACCGTCTGGAGCATGCATTAAAATACCTTGTAGACTCCAAAACAATTATTCGAAACCGAGGGCGGGGAGGATTGTCTGTTATCAGTGTTTAATCTGTGTATTCTCTATTTATACACTGTTTATTTTCTTTTTTTACATTTATTTTTACGGCATCGACAGTCAAATGTCGGTGCCGTTGCTCTGCTTACACTTAAAATCCCCATTATTTTCTTCTCAACTATAATTTTTACGAGAAATTGAATTCTTTTATAATTTTTTTATTCTCTTTTTGCGGTATTTGGCACGGTAATTGCTTTTAATTATGTTATCACAAACATGGAGGATGAAATATATGAAACGTAAACCTGTTATTGGTCTTTCCGGATCCCGGATACGGATGGAAGGCGGCTATTTAACCGGTATGGAAAAGTCACTGGTTAATTCTGATTATCTGGACGCGGTTTTGAGAGTCGGCGGACTTCCGGTCATCATCCCGCCGACAGCGACAGCTGCGGAGATCGATGATTATCTTGAAATGTGTGATGGAATCCTGATGACCGGCGGCATGGACGTCGCTCCGATTCTCTACAACGAAATGCCGCATCCACGATGCGGAAATTTTGATCTCGAAGTTGACCATTCGAATCTTCTTCTGGCACAGAAAGCTATGGATTCCGGGAAACCAGTCCTCGGCATCTGCCGTGGAATGCAGCTCATGAACATTGCAAAAGGAGGAACCCTTTACCAGGATATTCCTTCCCAGACGACCGGAATCACCGGACATTCCTACGGATATATCCGCACAGATGTGGTCCACAAAGTACATGTGAAAGACAGTTCTTATCTTCGCGAAGTCTTTGGAACAGATGAGCTGGAAGTAAACAGCATCCATCATCAGGCTGTCAAGGATGTTGGAAAAGACTTCACGGTAACGGTCACTGCTCCGGACGGAATCGTCGAAGGAATTGAAATTCCCGGAAAACCGATATTTGCCGTACAGTGGCATCCGGAAATGCTGCTCAAGGGAAGTGACAAAATGTTATGTATATTCGAAGCATTTATAAAACTCTGCGGTAACTGATATAATTCACAAAGGAGAAACACACCATGGAATCTAAAAAAGAATTCAAAACTCCATCGTTAGGATATTCTGCGTTTGTTCTGGCGGCACTCGCAATTAGCACTTTTGTTCAATTCAAGATTTTAGGCTCATCCTTAAACGTTACAATGTTTTTAAACTGGCTCTTAATGACACTCCTCGCGATCCCGCTTGGATTCACTTATGATGATCTGGAAAAGAAAGCCGCTGAAAACCTTGCCGGTGTTCTCACAACCCTCTTCATTATGTATGCCATCGGTTGTCTCGCAGGTTCCTGGATGGCATCCGGTACCGTTCCTGCCATTATCTATTACGGCATGGACCTTATGAACGCGAAGTTCTTCCTTCCGACATCCCTTGTCCTCTGCTCTATCGTATCCGTAGCAACCGGCACATCCTGGGGAACACTCGGTACCATGGGTATCGCCCTTCTTGGTATCGGTACAGGTCTTGGAATCCCGGCTGGTATGACTGCAGGCGCAGCAATCTGCGGTGCATGGTTCGGCGATAAGATCTCCCCGTTATCCGACACAACAAACTTTACAGCAGGTATCGTTGGTACAAAGCTCGCAACTCATGTAAAGCACATGATGTATACAACAGGTCCGGCTTACCTTGCGACATTAGTGATCTTCACAGTTCTCGGACTTAGAACCGCAGAAACTTCAAACCTTGATACATCCCTTATTTTAGAGACCCAGCAGGGAATCGCAGACACCTTCCACCTTGGTTTTCCGGTTCTGATCCCGGTCCTCGCTGTTCTCGTTATGCTGCTTCTCCGCATGAACGCAACCTTATCCCTGTTAGTGGGCGCATTCGCCGGCAGCCTCATAGCGATTCTCTATCAGGGTTCCACAACAGCACTTGCATTCAACTGCCTGTACAACGGCTTCAAGGGCACATTTGAGAGTGAATTCCTTACTTCCCTCTTAAACAGAGGCGGTATCACCAGCATGCTGAGCACCACCATGACCGTTATCTTCTGTGTCGGCATCGGCGGAATGATGAAAGCCATGGGTGTTATCCAGGTTCTTGTCAGCTACCTTACAAAACTGATCCGCACAACCTTCAGCCTTGTTCTGATTTCTGAAGTAATCGCTTACCTGGCTCAGATGCTGTCCGGTTCCCACTACTTCTCAGACGTGATCTTAAACTCCACAATGCTCGATATCTACAAAGAAAAAGGCTTAAAGCCGGAGAATCTCTCCCGCGTTATGGAGGACTGCAATACCATCGGCGGTACCATGATCCCATGGAGCTCCACTGGTCTCTACATCGTCGGTACTCTCGGCGTTGCGTTTACTGAGTACTTCCCATTCGTATTCCTCTGCTACCTGACCCCGATCATGGGGCTTATCTGTGCGGCTACCGGATGGGGTATCGCAAGATATAAAGAAGGTGAGCTCCATGAATCATAAAAAGGCGATCTTGCTGACTGTTTGTGTCGCCGTCCTCTGGAGTCTCGCAGGACTTAACATCAAGATGATCAGCTGGCCCCCCTACGCAATCGCGGGGGGACGCAGCGTCATTGCCTCCATTCTTCTATATCCTCTCCTGAAAAGGGGCGGGAACATTAAGATCGACAAATACGTGATCGGCGGTGCTCTCTGCTATGCATCCTTTAACTATTGTTTTAATATTTCCACAAAACTTGCATCCTCTGCCATCGCGATCATGATGCAGTATACGGCTCCGATCTATGTCGCGATCCTTGCGTGGATCTTCTTAAAAGAAAAGATCACAAAAGCTGACATAATCAGTCTCGTGGTGGTCTTTGCGGGAATGCTGCTTTTCTTTATGGACGGCGGTGCAAGCGGCAGTACGATCGGAAAGATCGTGGCTGTCTTCAACGGAATCACCTTTGCCGGAAATTCCATCTTTCTCCGCTTGCAGAAAAATGGGAATCCAGTCATGTCCGTATTTCTTGGAAACGTGATTTCAGGTGTTGTCGGAATTCCATTTATGGTTTCCGCAGGTGTTCCTGACACAAAAAGTTTTCTTTTCCTGCTTCTTGCCGGTTTCTTATGTGGATTTACTTACGCCGCATATGCAAAGGCCAGTACAGGACTCTCGGCTCTGGAGACCGTTCTCCTGCCGATCCTTGACCCGGTATTAAATCCGGTATGGGTATTCCTCTTTCTCGGAGAAGTTCCGGGCAAAATGGCTATCATCGGTGCCGTTATCGTCCTCACAGCCGTGTTCGTGCGATCTGTTTACGGAATCTGGTCGGAGGATCATGACCGGACAGCAGCCCAGATATCATAAGACTAATCACTCATTAAAAAAACTGTCAATCCTGACGAGCCAGCAAGTCCCCCCTCTTGTTGGCTCATTTTTTTATTAGCCAAATCTGCAAACTCTTCATTGTCACACTCCCAAAACCGTTATATAATAAATACAGCACCAAGGTACGTACAATTTTTTATTATCAATTTCTCAGGAGGATTTACCCATGAGCGACAAGACCGTTGTATTAAACGCAAAAAAAATGAACTTTGACGGAAATCTCGACTTTTCTGTTCTCTCTTCCGACGTGACCGTCTACGATGATACCACACCGGAACAGCTTTTGGAGCGCATTGAGGGAGCTGATATTATCGTCACAAAGGAGATGCCGGTAAACGGTGATCTGATCCGCAAATTCCCGGCTTCCGTGAAGCTGATCTGCGAGGCAGGTACCGGATACAACAATCTGGATCTTGATGCCGCAAGGGAGAAGGGAATCACCGTCTGCAATATCCCGGCATACAGCTCCGAGCGCGTAGCCCACACGGCGGTCATGATGATCTTAAATTTAAGCTCCACCATGCAGGTCCAGATGAAAATGCTGGCAAACGGAAACCATGATAACTTTACGAAAAATCTCCAGGTTCCGCACGTTGAGGTAAACGGAAAGACTTTAGGAATCATCGGTGCCGGACATATCGGAAAGACTGTAATGAAGATTGCAAAAGCTCTTGATATGGACATTCTCGTGTATACAAGAACACCGAGAGCCGACGAAGACGGCATCCGCTATGTGGATCTTGAGACCGTCTTAAAGAACAGTGACTATGTTTCCCTGCACTGCCCGTTAACTCCGCAGACAAAGCATATGATCAATAAAGAGACTCTTGCGCTCATGAAGCCGACCGCATTCCTGATCAATACCTCCCGCGGTGCTCTCATCGATGAACCGGCTCTGATCGAAGCGCTTGAAAAGCACCAGATCGCAGGCGCAGGCCTCGACGTCCAGGAAACTGAGCCGCCGAAAGCCGACAACCCGCTCTACACCCTCGACAACGTGATCCTCACCCCGCATATGGGCTGGAAGGGACTTGAGACAAGACAGCGCCTCGTTTCCATCCTTGCCGGAAATGTAAAGGGATTCCTTGAGGGAACACCGGTGAATGTAGTTTCATAACTCAAATATAAGGAACTTTTCATCTTTTAAGATGATATAGTTCCTTTTTTGTTACTGTTTGCGCAAAGCGTGAATCGTAACCTTTTTTTAACTACTGTACAGAAAGAATCCTTGAAATATTCTCTCAATTCATGTATGATGGAGTTATGATTTGAAAAGAGGAGGAATTCCAATGATTTGTATCAAGAACGGAACACTTCACACAGCGGTATCAAAGGAAACTTTTATCGCTGACATCCTGATCGACGGCGGAAAGATCGTAAAGATCGGAAAAGGTCTCTCTGCTGACGGCGCTGAGGTTATCGACGCTACCGGACTCCAGGTTTATCCGGGATTTGTTGAGGCCCACTGCCATATCGGTCTTGACGGCTACGGGATCGGCTACGAGGGACATGACTACAATGAACTGAATGACCCGGTAACTCCACAGGTACAGGCGATCGACGGAATCAACCCGTTTGACCCGTGTATGAAGATGGCCGCGAAAGCCGGTGTTACCTGCTTCGCAACCGGTCCAGGCAGCTCCAACTCCATTGGCGGAACCTTCGCTGCTATCAAACCGGTTGGAACCCGTGTTGACAACATGATCGTTAAATTCCCGATCGCTATGAAATGCGCTTTCGGTGAAAACCCGAAACGCTGCTACCAGAAACAGGGAATCTCCAGCCGTATGACAAATGCCGCAAAGATCCGCGAGGCTTTAAATAAAGCGAAGGTTTACAAGGCAAAGATCGAGGCGGCCGGTGATGACGCTTCCAAGCTTCCGGCTTACGACCAGAAGTCCGAAGCTCTGATCCCGGTATTAAACCATGAAATCCCGTTAAAAGCCCATGCCCATCAGGCAAACGATATCTTCACCGCGATCCGTATCGCGAAAGAATTCGGTGTCGGCCTGACTCTGGAGCACGTGACAGAGGGCCATATGATCGTGGATGAACTCGCGAAGGAAAATCTCCCGCTCGCGGTAGGTCCGACCTTCGGACATGCCTCCAAATTTGAGCTCCAGAATAAGACCTGGGAGACACCTGGCATTCTCGCGAAAGCCGGATGTCATGTCTCCATCATCACAGACGCGCCGGTAACCCCGCTCCACTACCTGCCGCTCTGCGCAGGTCTCGCCATCAAAGCCGGTATGGACGAGTATGACGCACTCCGCGCCGTAACCATCAATCCGGCCGAGCACATTGGCATCGCTGACCGTGTCGGTTCTTTGGAAGAAGGAAAAGACGCCGATGTTGTCATCGTCGACGGCTGTCCGTTTGATGTGACAGGCGTGATCAAGCATGTGCTGATCAACGGCGAGGAAGTTTAAATCATTAAAAAACTGAGGATTTCTGACTGCCTATATTTGCAGTCGGAATCCTCTTTTTATTTAACCATCATATGTAAAAGTTCTCTGCTGCAGATCCTGCTGCCGGAAGTTTCCTGGATACATGGCAGCTAACGGAAAAGACCAGGAACATCTCTGCCCCTGATCCTTCAAAAAATCCTTTATCTTTTATCCTGAATCCACATCAATCATTCTCAAATACCGGTTCTGTCGGCTCACCGTATTCTTCTTTCGTGCTCGCCGTCTCATCGTTGATCTGAGTCAAAATTCCGCTGGAATTTACCTTAAACTTGTTTCCGTCGCGGTCCTTCACCGTCGTATTCTTTGAGATACGTCCGGAGGAGTTTACAACGTAAGTCTGGTATCCGTTGCTTCCATTCGGGATACTGATCAATGCGTAACGGCTGGAGCTGTCCGCTTCCTGAAGCTTACCCATATAATAGAGATAGCCATTCTTCACACCGCTGACACCGCGTCCCGCGTAGGTTCCCTCATTAAAGTAGAAGGTCGTCTTATTTCCATCGCCTTCCTCCACTGTCATCTTTCCCTTTACGGAAATTCTGGAGGATGCATCAAAGTAATAGGAGGTGTACTCTCCTGTCGATCCGATCTGTATCTTCTTTAATCCCTTCACCGGATTTCCCTTCTGGTCAAAGAGATATGTCTTTCCGTTGATCTTGACAAAGTCACTTGTGGACGCTTTTCCGTCCTCCGGACCTGTCTTCGGTGTTCCATCTTTCTCGAAATAGTACCAGACAACCGGCTCATCCACATTGTCCTGAAGCTGTTCCGGCGGATTTAAGGAGAGCCATCCGGTGATCGACGCACCGAGAGTCGCGTTCTGGATCCCGCTCTCCGCAAAATATCTCCAGTTCTCGATCGTGTCCTTACTTGCATTCTCCGGGTCACCTTCTAAATACACCCATCCGGTCTGCATCCGTCCGTCCTCGTCGAAGCAATAATATTTGCCATCGATCTTCATCACCTTATAATCGCCGCCGTTACTGCTCGTCGACGGGCTGTTCTTCTTTCCGCTCGCAGAGAAGTAGAACCAGTATTTTCCGTCGTCGCTCTCCGGTCCGTAGAGATCCTTATCCTCATCCTTCGGCTCCAGATACTTCCAGCCGGTGACCATAGCGCCGCTGGAGCTTAAATAGTAATCCCCATCCTCGGACCATCCGGTCTGCATAATTCCGTCGGAATCAAAGAGATAACTCTTTCCGTCGATCTTCTTCCAGCTGTCCTTCGTGACTTTTCCGCTGGAACCGAAATAGAACCAGTATGTCGTCCCATTATCCCTGCTGTACGGGGAAGCCAGCTGCATCCATTTATTTGACACCATGATTCCGTTGGAATCCACATAGTAATCATTGTCTGCCCAGCTGTTGACCGCCATCTCGCCGCTGCTGTTCAAATATCTCCAGAGGTTGTCCGCGCCCTTTTTCCACTCATTCGTCACGCGGTTTCCGTTTTTATCAAGATACGTCCATATATTATTGGAAAGCGCCCAGCCTTCCGCTGCGTAGGCGTTCATCGTCAGACATCCGAAAGTCAGGACCGCCGCTGCTGCCAGTATTCTTAACCCTTTTTTCTTCACTCGCTCCGTCTCCTTCCTGTACCCCAAAAGGCGCATAACTATCGCCAACATCCATTCCGGATCAGCTTCGCCGATGGGATTTCTGCCTTCCGGCCGTATTTTTCATTTCGCAATACATCTGATTTTATTTTACCAGTAACTCCCTGATTATTCAACAGAAAATACCTGTCAATTCTCTTAAGTCCCCACCACAGTTCTGCCGCATTCCCGCCACAGAAAGACACATTTTCCGTTCATGTTCCCCATATTTCCGCCAACATCCCGCATTCCATCCCCACTCCTATTTGACAGTATCCCCCGAATCTATTATACTGGTATATCATAGGCATTTTATGCCCCTGATCCGTTTTTACGCAAAAAAGTCTAAAGAAAGAGATGGAATACAATTATGTGGATAGCAGATGGATGGAAGGACTATGAAGTCATCGACTGTTCCGGCGGTGAAAAGCTGGAACGTTGGGGAAAATATATTCTGGTCCGTCCGGATCCCCAGGTCATCTGGGATACCGATAAAAAGGCACCACAGTGGAGAAAGATGAACGGCCACTACCACAGAAGCTCCAAAGGCGGCGGCGAGTGGGAATTCTTCAGTCTCCCGGAGCAGTGGAGCATCAACTACAAAGGCCTGACCTTCCAGTTAAAGCCCTTCAGCTTTAAGCACACCGGTCTTTTCCCGGAACAGGCGGCAAACTGGGACTGGTTTGGCGAAAAGATCAAAAACGCGGGACGCCCGGTCAAAGTCTTAAACCTCTTCGCCTACACCGGCGGAGCGACACTGGCAGCCGCGAAAGCCGGAGCTTCCGTGACCCATGTTGACGCCTCCAAGGGCATGGTCGCCTGGGCAAAGGAGAACGCGAAGTCCAGCGGCCTTGAGGACGCGCCGATCCGCTGGATCGTGGATGACTGCGTAAAATTCGTAGAGCGTGAGATCCGCCGTGGAAACCACTACGACGCGATCATCATGGACCCGCCATCCTATGGAAGAGGCCCGAAGGGCGAGATCTGGAAGATCGAGGACGCGATCTACCCGTTAGTAAAGCTGTGTGCAAAGCTCCTCTCCGACAAGCCGTTATTCTACCTGATCAACTCTTACACAACCGGACTCGCTCCGGCCGTGCTGACTTACATGCTCGGAACAGCGGTTGTCCCGCAGTTCGGCGGAACCGTGAGATCGGAGGAGATCGGACTTCCCGTTACGGGTTCCGGGCTCGTACTTCCGTGCGGCGCTTCCGGACGCTGGGAAGCCTAATTGTTACTTTTCATGGGTAGGAATTTTCTGAACTGAAAATTCCGTATGATACCGTTATGGCCGCGGATTTTGCCGATTCGGAATGCGAAGCATCGGCAAAATCCTGTTACAGTGCGCGGGCATAGAGTGCCCGTGTACTGTAACGCCTAATTAACTGAAAGGACCGGTAAACAAAACATATGAAGATCATCATTGTCGGCTGCGGAAAGGTCGGCGTGAGCCTTGCAGAGCGCTTAAGCGCCGAGGGCCACGATCTCGTTATGGTCGATATGAATCCGCAGAAAGTGGAACATCTTTCCAACCAGTTTGACGCCCTGGGAATCGTTGGAAACGGCGCCAGCTTCAATATCCAGCAGGAAGCCGGAGTGGAAAATGCGGACCTCTTTATCGCTGTCACCGGCGAGGACGAATTAAACCTCCTCTGCTGCCTGATGGCGAAGAAGACCGGACACTGTGACACCATCGCCCGCGTAAGAAACCCGCTCTATAATAAGGAGATCCGCTTCATTCAGGAAAAGCTCGGACTCTCCATGATCATCAACCCGGAGCTGACGGCGGCCAGAGAGATCTTAAAGCTCTTAAAATTCCCGTCCGCCATCAAGATCGACACCTTCGCAAAGGGACGTGTCGAGCTTCTCCGCTTCCGCTTAAAGCCGGAGATCGGGTTCGGCGGAAAAACTGTCATGGATATCATGCGGCAGTTAAAATGCGATGTCCTGATCTGTGCCGTTGAGCGCGGATCCGAGGTCGTGATCCCGAACGGAAGCTTTGTCCTTCAGGATACGGATATCCTCTCTATCGTGGGATCTCTGGAAAATACGGCTCAGTTTTTTGAAAAGATCGGTCTCCGCTCAAAATCCGTAAAAAATTCCCTGATCATCGGCGGCGGCACCATCGCCCACTATCTGGCCCAGGACCTCTTAAAGATCGGGTTCCGCGTCCGGATCATCGAGCAGCGGAAAGAGCGCTGCGATTACTTAAGCGAGGTGATTCCCGGTGCTGATATCATAAACGGGGACGGAAGTGATCGGGATCTTCTTCTGGAAGAAGGCCTGACCTACGCTGATTCCCTTGTGGCCCTCACCGGACTTGACGAGGAGAATATCTTCCTCGCCCTCTACGGAAAGCTCCACTCCAATGCAAAGCTCATCGCAAAGGTCAACAAGATCGCCTTTGACGACGTGATCGACAGCTTCGGTATCGACAGCATCATCTACCCGAAGTACCTGACGGCAGATTATATCCTACAGTACGTCCGTGCCCGCCAGAACACCATCGGCTGCAACGTGGAAACGCTGTATAAGATCCTGGATGGCCGTGCCGAAGCACTGGAATTCTCCATCAAAGAGGATTCCGCTGTCACGAATGTGCCGCTTATGGACTTAAACTTAAAGGACAACCTTCTGATCTGCTGCATCAACCGCAACGGTCAGATCCTCACCCCCCGTGGTCAGAATATAATCAAGGTCGGGGATACCGTGATTCTCGTGACCACAAACCGCGGTCTCGGTGATATCCGGGATATCTTAAAATCATAAAGGAGCGATTCCATGAATTATTCGATGATCTTTTATATTATCGGCTGGATTCTGGACGTGGAGGCGGCGCTTCTTGTGCCATCCCTGGCAGTCTCCCTGATCTACCATGAAAGCTGCGCACTGGCATTCTTCATCACGATCGTCCTCTGCCTGATCCCAGGTGTGATCCTTGTCCGCAAGCAGCCGAAAAACAAGGTATTCTACGCAAGGGAAGGTTCCGTGACGGTTGCCTTAAGCTGGATCGTCATGAGTATCATGGGTTCCATCCCGTTCCTCTTAAGCGGATCCATCACAAATCCGGTGGATGCCCTGTTTGAGACTGTGTCTGGATTTACGACGACCGGTGCCAGTATTCTCCCCGCCGTGGAACCGCTTCAGCACGGCATCCTGTTCTGGAGGAGCTTTACACACTGGATCGGTGGTATGGGAGTTCTCGTGTTCCTTCTCTGCCTGCTTCCGCTTACCGGAAGCGGCTATCATATGAACCTCATGAAGGCAGAGAGCCCGGGCCCCTCTGTCACAAAGCTGGTCCCGAAGGTGCAGTCCACCGCAAAGATCCTCTATGGGCTCTATCTCTTCCTCACGGTTCTGGAGTTTATTCTCCTGCTTGTGGGACGGATGCCGGTGTTTGATTCCCTGTGTACCGTTTTCGGTACCGCGGGAACCGGAGGCTTCGGCATCAAGAACGACAGCTTCGGAAGCTATTCCACCTACCTTCAGGGCGTAGTTACCGTGTTTATGATCCTCTTTGGCATCAACTTTAACGTGTACTTCCTCTTCTATATGAAAAAGCCGAAGGAAGCACTGCGCTGCGAGGAGGCGCGATGGTACCTCGGGATCATTGCCACGTCGATCCTCGTCATCACGTTTTTTGTCCGGGATTTCTTCGACAGCCTGTTCCTCGCGTTCCACCATGTCGCGTTTCAGGTTGCTTCCATCATCACGACCACCGGCTTCGCCACCGTGGATTTTAACCTCTGGCCAACGATCCCGAAAACGATCCTGGTGCTCTTAATGTTTATCGGTGCCTGCGCGGGAAGTACCGGCGGCGGCATTAAGGTGTCCCGTGTCGTGCTGTTATTCCGGTCCCTGACAAAGGAGCTCTCCCAGAGTCTCCATCCGAATCAGATCCGCAAGATCCATTTTGAGGGACGCGCGGTGGATCATGTGGTCCTCCGCTCCGTAAATGTCTTCATGGCGGCATACATCCTGATCTTCGCTATTTCCGTGCTGCTCATCGGCATCGACAACTTCGATCTTGTGACAAACTTTACCGCCGTCGCGGCGACCTTAAACAACATCGGACCGGGATTGGAACTTGTAGGCCCGGCCCAGAACTTCGGGCTCTTCTCCAACTTCTCCAAGCTGGTTCTGACCTTTGATATGCTTGCCGGACGTCTGGAGCTCTTCCCGCTGCTGCTGCTTTTCTATCGGGGTACCTGGAAGAGATTCTAATTAAGCAAACATTCCCGATAATAGATGTAATTTTGACAATTTGACTGATCCGTGTTGAAAAATCTGATTGTCGGAAATAAAAAGTGGATATCCCAGAGTCACATCATGGACTCTGGATATCCACTTTTCTTTTTATTCTTCTGACCTTTTTCCACCTGACAGAGGACAAGGGGGCGTCGCCCTTCCATATAATATTATCTTAGCCGGGAAGACTCTCACCTCTTTCAGGTAGTGAGTAACAACAAACTCGTCTCAGTGGGAATCAGGTCCGACTGAGATAAACGCTCCGCGATAATGCACAGTCGTCCATATTGTATCACCCAAGTGCCACATCCAGCATCATCATCAATGCAAACCCGACCGCGAACCCGATGGTTCCTATATTCGAGTGCTCTCCCTCCGCAGTCTCCGGGATCAGTTCCTCCACGACCACGTACATCATGGCACCTGCAGCGAAGGCAAGAAGATACGGCAGGACCGGAGCGAGGATCCTGTACATCAAAACGGTGAGAATTGCTGCCACTGGCTCTACAACGCCTGAAAGTGTTCCATATAGAAATGCACGGTTGCTGCTCATCCCCTCACCCTTGAGCGGCAGGGAAATGATCGCCCCCTCCGGGAAGTTCTGGATCGCGATCCCGACGGACAGGGCAAACGCACCGGCTAACGTGATCCCGCTGTTTGCCGTAAGAAGGCCCGCGAACATGACACCAACCGCCATTCCTTCCGGAATATTATGAAGGGTCACCGCAAGGACAAGCATCGTATTTTTTTTTAACGTGCAGGACGGACCTTCCGGTTCATCGCACCCGATGTGAAGATGAGGCACATGCCCGTCAAGGAACAGCAGGAACAGGATGCCGCAGAAGAATCCGGTCACCGCAGGCAGAAACGCCAGACGTCCCAGATCCGCGGAAAGATTCATGGACGGGATCAGAAGTGACCACACGGATGCCGCCACCATGACACCGGACGCAAAGCCCAGAAGACCTTTTTCCACATTCTGACGGATTCCCTTCTTCATAAAATATACGCACGCAGCTCCAAGTGTCGTCCCCGCAAACGGGATCATGATCCCAAGAATAATATTTCCGATATTTTCCATCGTTTTTGTCTCCTTTGATCCGCGAAGGCCGTCCGGACCCCGGCGCGGCTCTCGCAATCTTCCTTCTATAAGCTATGCGGTTTCCAACTGAAAAGATCCAGGCCACGAAGCGACGTCCGCCTCTGACCTGGATCTTTTATAGAGTTTCTATGGAATAATGAAGTGATACTGCCAAAATTAAGCTGCTACAGAACGGCGGGATGCCTTCTTCTGGTTCTTATATGGATCCGGACGGAACAGCATGTAGAGGAATCCGAGAAGAACAACAACGGCTGCTGCTGTGCCGATTCCGAAGGAACCGCCTTCCATAAGAAGACCGAACTGATAGAACATCAGTGCTACGCAGTAAGCGAATACGTTCTGGAAAATGATCGCGAACCAGAACCACTTTCTGGACTGCATCTGCTGGGCCATTGTGGAAATAGCCGCCAGACACGGGGAGTTTAACAGGTTGAATACAAGGAAGGAGAAGGCTGCCGCCATTGTCGGGAACCAGTCTCTGATCGCAGCTGCAACAACATCTGTCTCCTCAGAGAGATCCTCGCTGACATTTGCAAGGACACCCATTGTGGAAACGATACCCTCTTTTGCGGAGAATCCGGAGATCGCCGCTGCAACGCACTGCCATTTGCCCCATCCGAGAGGAGCGAAGATCCATGCAAGAGCGCTTCCGAGGATCGCCATGAAGCAGTTTTCTGTATCTTCTACCATACCGAACGCGCCATTCTCGAAACCGAAGGTGGAGAGGATCCACATGATCACGCAGGCAAGGAACAGGATTGTTCCGGCTTTCTTAATGAAGCCCCACAGACGCTCCCAGGTGTGCATGAGAACGGTCTTGGCAGACGGGATGTGGTATGCCGGTAACTCCATAACGAACGGAGCTGCCTCGCCAGAGAACGGCTTTGTCTTCTTTAACATGATCGCTGCGACAAGGACGCAAACGATACCTAACGCGTACATTAAGAATGCTGTATTTCCTGCATCGGAATAATCTCCGGATGTCCAGCCGACCATGATGCCGCCTAACAGAGCGATAACAGGAAGCTTCGCGCCGCACGGAATAAATGTGGCTGTCATAATGGTAAGACGTCTGTCGTTATCATTTTCGATGGTCTTGGAAGCCATGATACCCGGGATACCGCAGCCGGATGCGATCAGGAGCGGAATGAAGCTCTTACCGGAAAGTCCGAAGTGACGGAATACACGGTCCATGACGAATGCGATACGTACCATGTATCCGCAGTCCTCAAGGATGGAAAGCATTAAGAATAAGAGTGCCATCTGCGGGAGGAATCCGAATACAGCGAAGAGTCCGCCGAGGATACCATCCACAACAAGGCTCTGGATGAAGTCGCTTGCGCCTGCTGCCGCGAGTGCCGCGCCTGCCCATTCCTGAATGCCGCCGCCGAATGTGTCATTCGCCCAGTCTGTACCCATGGTTCCGAGTGTGCTTACACAGATGTAGTAAACGAACCACATCACTGCCGCGAAGATCGGGATACCTAAAATACGGTTTGTAACGATCTTATCGATCTTATCGGATGTGGAGAGCTTCTTGCCGGATTTCTTAACGGCCTTGTCGATCACGCTTCCGATGTATGTATAACGCTCGTCTGTGATGATGCTCTCTGTATCGTCATCAGTCTCTTTCTCAAGACGGGTAACCTCCGTGTTGACCGCTGCCATAGCGGATGCCGGAAGATGTAACTGCTCGATGACCTTGCTGTCCTTCTCAAGAAGCTTGATCGCGAACCATCTCTTCTGGTCTGCATCCACAGCGTCACCGACAGCCTCCTCAACCTTCTCAATCGCGTTTTCTACGCTTCCGGAGAAGATTCCGGCCGGATTCTTCCACTCATTCTTCTTCGCTGCCTCGATTGCCTTCTCGACAACCTCCTTAAGACCTGTGCCCTTTAATGCGGAAGTCTCAACAACTTCACAGCCGAAAATCTCGGAAAGCTTCTTCACATCGATCTTATCCCCGCTCTTTGCAAGCAGATCAGCCATGTTTAACGCGATAACGACCGGAATGCCGATCTCGAGGATCTGAGTCGTCAGATATAAGTTTCTCTCAATGTTTGTTGCGTCTACCAGATTGATGATCGCCTGCGGTTTCTCGTGAACGAGGTAATCACGGCTTACGACTTCCTCCAGTGTGTACGGGGAAAGGGAGTAAACACCCGGAAGGTCTGTGATGATGATCTCTTCACCGCTCTTGGCAGATTTTAATTTACCTTCTTTTTTCTCTACAGTTACACCCGGCCAGTTTCCGACGTACTGATTCGCGCCTGTGAGGGCATTGAACATGGTCGTCTTACCACAGTTCGGGTTTCCGGCTAATGCGATTTTGATAGCCATTTTTCATCCTCCTATTTTCCTGCACTTGTGTTGCTGCTGTCCACATTCCGGGCGGACAGCAACCAGGTTTTGCCAATGCTTTGCATACACATCAGGCAAAACATTTATCCGTCATCAGACTGTAACGACTTCGACACTTTCCGCATCGTCTCTTCTCAACGACAGTTCATATCCACGGACCGTGATCTCGACCGGATCACCGAGCGGTGCCACTTTACGAACGTAGATCTCGCTGTTTTTGGTAATGCCCATATCCATGATTCTGCGGCGGAATGCGCCCTCTCCGTTGATCTTCACAACTTTAACCGTTGTATGTACCGGAACTTCACGTAATGTCATGTCTTCTCCTTTCTATCCCTGTGGATCGCTCCTGCGGTCCGGATCCATTCCCCTGTCTTTTGTAAAATTTTCCCAAAAGCTTTCGATTAACCGCTGCTAATTAGTGCATGCTAACCGTTGGGGAAAAAGCAAAGTGGGAAATCTCCCACTTGAACTTTCATCATCCATAACTGCCTCATTCTTCCCAGTCTGCACTTCCCTGCGGGATAAGGCAAACTGCTGAACAGTTACCGTCTTTTTTCACAGCTACTGCACCATAACGTGCTTTGCCATCTCCTTGTTGATCGCGACTCTGGAATCCTTGATGTTTACGATCAGGTTTCCGTTGAGTTCAGAGATCACTGTCACTGCCGCTCCGTCCACGAAGCCAAGATTCGCGAGGAATCTCTTTGTGTCCTCCGCTCCGCCGACACGCTGGATCATACCGGTCTCACCGGCACGTAAAAATGTCATTGGCATCATGTTTCCTCCTCTTTACACGCCCATCCACTCAGATCTTGTGAGCTTTCGGAGCTGTATCGTAATGGACACTGCCGCATCCGCTGCACCCGGAGCAGGAACCGCAGCAACCTCCGCAGGAACCGCTCTTCTTCTGTTTCCGGATGCTCTTTATCACACCGATCACGGCCATGGCAACCAGCAACAAAACAATTACATCTGTAAGCATTTCCATCACCTCTCACCAAACCATTTATGGGAATAATTGTATTGATAACGAATATCAATTTCAAATGAATTATATGACTTCATACCCAACTTGTCAACTGGTATTTAATAATTTTTTAAGATTTTACCGGATGGTTTTACTTGCTTTCCAAAGACTTTCCATTTAAAATGATAGTATATCTGCGTCAATATTTCTGTCTTGTCTGGATTTACTTTTATATTGTTAAAATTTGCCGACAATAGGAATATATAGGTCCAGATGATTTTATTTTTTGACCTTTTGTGACTCTTTCAGAAGCCAGTACCTTTCCGGTATTTCACCGTTCTCGTTCTGGCAGATTCGGAAAACGCCACAGCAATATTAATATCAGGAGGTTTCTAACATGAATAACATAAGAAAGCTTACAGATTCCCTTTTCTGGGTCGGCATCAATGACCGCCGCATCGCTCTCTTTGAAAATGTTTATCCGGTTCCTACAGGAATGTCCTATAACTCTTACGTTCTTCTTGACGAGAAGACAGCACTCTTCGATACCGTGGACGCGTCCTTCACCCATGATTTTCTCGAAAATGTGACCGCTGCCTTAAAGGGCCGCACTCTGGACTATCTGATCGTAAACCACATGGAGCCGGACCACTGTGCGTCCATCGCCGATGTGATCGCCGTTTACCCGGAGGCAAAGATCGTATGCACCGCAAAGGCTGTGGGAATGATGAAACAGTTCTTTGATTTTGATGTGGACAGCCGCGCGATTCTGGTAAAAGAGGGAGATACCATCTCTCTCGGCTCCCATGAGCTTACCTTCGTGATGGCCCCGATGGTGCACTGGCCGGAGGTCATGGTTACCTATGAAAAGACAGAAAAGATCCTGTTCTCCGCTGATGCCTTCGGTTCCTTCGGCGCTGTCGACGGAAATATCTTTGCTGACGAGATCGACGATAAGGTTGCCTGGCTCTCTGAGGCGAGACGTTATTATACAAATATCGTTGGAAAATTCGGCATGTCCGTACAGGGTCTCTTAAAGAAGGCTGCCGGGCTCGAGATCCGGATGATCTGCCCGCTCCACAGCGTGATCTGGAGAGAAGATCTCCCATGGCTCATCGATAAATACCTCAAATGGAGCTCCTATACGCCGGAAGAGAAATCTGTAACGATCGCCTACGGATCTGTTTACGGTCATACGGAAAAAGCTGCCGATATCCTTGCCGGAAAGCTTGCCGACCGCGGCATCCGCCATATTTCCGTCTTTGACGTTTCCAAGACCCATCCGTCCTACATCATTGCAGACGCGTTCCGTACCTCCGCGATTGTCTTTGCATCCATCACCTACAATGGCGGTATCTTCTGCAATATGGACACACTGCTCCACCAGCTTGCAGCCCACGGTCTTACAAACCGTACCGCTGCCCTGATCCAGAACGGAACCTGGGCGGCAACCACCTCAAAGCAGATGGGGGAAATCCTCGGTACAATGAAAAATATCCATGTGCTCGAGTCAGATGTGACCATTAAATCTGCCCTGAAAGACAATCAGGAGGCTGAGCTTGACGCACTTGCAGACGCAATTGCCGCATCATTACAGTAAGTGGAGGAAATGCCCATGAAATATGCAATCGTTTATTCCAGTAAGACCGGAAATACCGCAGCACTTGCAGATCGTCTCCATGATATCCTTCCGCATGAGCACTGTGTTTATTTCGGTGATACGTCCCATTACTCCCCGGATCTTGGAGCGGACCTTATCTTCGCCGGCTTCTGGACCGATAAAGGAAGCTGCGATGACAGGACGCGTGTTTTCTTAAAGAACCTTCAGAATACAAAGATCGCTCTTTTCGGCACAGCCGGATATGCAGCTCCTGATTACATCCACTCGATCTTAAAACAGGCAGAGGCAAATATTCCCGTAAACAACACCGTTCTTACAGGCTTCGTCTGCCAGGGGAAAATGCAGCCGGCAGTCGCAGATAAATTTGCCGCAATGCTCGAAAAGGACCCGGAGGACGCAAAGGGAAAGCTTCTTCGCGATACGTACCAGGAAGGTCTCTCCCATCCGAACGAAGAGGACTTCGCAAACTTTAAAAAGTGGGCTGAAGGCTTTATCCACTAATTGATCGTCATATAAAACGCACTGCATGGATTCCGTATGGCGGTTAAATTCAAGTCGAAACGTCCGTGAGACTTTACGCATGATTCTGGTCAGCGAAGCTGACATATTCTTACCAGAATCATGAAATGCCGGATGATCGGGAAAACCGATCATCCGGCATTTTTTCATGCTCAAACTTTGCTCCAATCAGTCTTTCACTCTCGGCAGCATTCTTCCACCGTATCCGATTGCAAAGATCTCACCATTCTCATTTTCGAAGAATCTCACGTAGCCATCCTTATCCGGGTTGCGCACAATCCCTAAAAATTCCTGCACCGGCACAAATCGAAGAAGCGTCTCTCCCTCTTTGACTGCCAGATTTCCATCTTTCTCAAAGATCGTGATATTGTTATCTTCATCAGACCGGAAGGTGCCGCACATTGCCTTTCTCTTTTCCGCATTCCACTCCGTCTCCTGATAAACAAATCGGTCCTCGATCGGATTTCTTCCATGATACATCCGCATTGCTGCATCCGCGATCGTGCTAACCGGCACGCCCGACGTGTTGCACAGTACTATAACACCCACTCCGGCATCATACGACCAGGATAAATTCGACGAAACTCCCGGCAGGCTTCCGCCATGCTCCATAACCGTCAGGTCATCCAGCTTCTTCTGCGCAAGGCCAAAGCAATAATGGCTATCCGGGCGATAATCGATTCTTGGGCGGCACATCGTCCGTACCCCCTCCTGGGAGAGGATCCTTGTTCCATCGATCCCCTTTCCGTAATTCAGATACATGCAGATGTATTTTTTCATGTCGGCAAGTGTAGATTTCAGGGAACCGGCTCCTCCGAGGGAAAATGCATTGTCATGGTAATCTCTGCCGGAGGTCATGACACCTTTTTGCATTTTGTAGAGAACTGCCGCATTCGTATCCGCTGCCGGTCTTACATACTCTCCGCTGCTCCGCTCCATATGAAGAGGCTCAAGAATATGTTTTTTCACATATTCCGCAAAGCTGTTCTCCCCGCCGACACGACGCACGATCTCTGACAAAAGTCCAAAGCCATCATTGCAATAGCTCATGTAGTTTCCCGGATCTCCGATCAGACCGCCGTTTTCCTTTGTCTGGGCATCCAGCAGCTCAGCGACTGCCTTTGTTCCTTCCAATGCGATCTTCTCACAGAACGCAAAATCCCCTGTCTCATTTTCATCCAGTCCTGCCTTCTGCGCGATCTCATTGATGATCGTGCGGTGCATCGGATAAAAGCCCGCTGTGTGACATAAAAAGTGCCATACCTTTATCGGTTTCTGATTACGGTTTGTAAATTCCGGAATATATTTGCTCACCGGATCATCCAGATCTACTTTTCCGGCTTCGACCAGCTGCATGATCGATAAAGCCACAAAGGATTTCGTGACGGACGCTAATCCGAAGATCGTATCCTCATCGATCGGCAGTTTTCTCTCCTGATCCCGGTATCCAAAAAACTTTTCATACTGAGTCTTTCCATTTCGGTCAACGATCGCAACCGCGATTCCCACTGCGTTGGAACGTTCCTGTATTCTGGATACAAGTTCCTCAAAAAGAAATCTTGACGCATTTGTGATTTTGTTCATGGGTACTCCTCTCCTTTACGCTGCGCGCGCCTGATGATCTGATTCTCACACAGGCGCGCTGTCTTCATATTCATTATATCGATTCTGATCGATTTATTCAAGTTCTTCCCTGTCCCGATCAATTTCGCTCAGAATTTTACGCTTTCTCTCTTCCATATCCGCTCACCTTCTATCTTCTTTAAAGTCTGATCGTTCCTACACCGTCTTTAATTTCCATCTCAGTTCCGTAAGGTTTTGAAAGCTCTGCCAGGTATGCCAGTACCTTCTCATCACCGGTCAACACCGGAACTCCTTTTTGGGGTCTTTTTTCCGTCATTCCAAGAGAAATCGGATACAGTTTGATTTCTGTTAAATGTCCATCTTCCATGGTCCAGCCCGCCATCACGGATAACCAGATCTCCGGAAGCACTCCGTATCCGGCCGTGCCATTTTTACTACGGGCATCCATATAAGCACCAACCTTGGTATCCAGCGGCATTTTTTTATTTATGTATGCATCGTAAGGCTGCTTTTCCACAGTTTCTGTCTCAAAGAGGAAATTTCCCAGACTGTAGAAGATAGGCGCTCCGTGATAGATCTCAATTCCACGAAGTTCATGCGGTCCGTGTCCGATTACCGCATCAGCTCCTGCATCCACACATCTTCTTGAAAATGTCTCAAGGAACATGGATGGAACCGTTGTGTCTTCCCCATCTGTCTCATGACCATGAAAGCTTACAAGAACGATATCTGCCTGTTTTTTTGCCTCAATGATCTCCTTCTCGACACGTTCCATATCAGCCGGAAACGGAACGCTCTCGATCCAGTTTTTTTCATCCAGAACAAATTTGTATGTTCCAAAGGGCAGTGTTCCGGAAGCCGACGGATTCTGATATCCGTTTTTTACAGACCGCTCCATCGTTGCGTTGATCTTTGTAAGCGCCGCCAGTTCTTCTGCTTTCTTATAATTCTCTTCCGTGACATGGTAAATCGTTTCATAACGAAGAGGATTTAATCCCGGTCTTCCGATCAATTCCGCGCTCTGTCCACCAGCCATTCCTGACTCATGGAAGCTTGAAGAGACCGCAATCATTGCGACACGTCCGTTTTTCGTCTCCAGATAGCATGGTTTTGATGCCTCGGAAAGATTTTTTCCTGTTCCGGCAAAGATCATGTCCCTCTCTTCAAGATTCCGGATGGTCGCAAGAACGCCTCCATGACTGTAGTCGCAGGAATGATTATTTGCCGTATTAAACAGATTAAAACCAAACGATCTCATATCATCAAGGGTTCTTGGATCTGCCATTGCCCAGGTTCCTCCGGAAAATGCTGCCGGATATCCTTCCTCATTGTGGAATGTCATCTCCAGATTCGAAAATTTCACATCATACTGACTGATCACGTCTCTGACCTGCTCAAATCCTTCATAACCGCCTTCCGGAAATCTTCTTGTGATAAACGCATCTCCTGTAGCGATCAGTGTCATTTTCTTCATAATCTATTTTCCCTCCACAACAGAATTAGTCTCCCCGTCAATTCCTGCTGCCATCATCAATACCATAAATGCCTGCTGAACTGCCTTATATGAGTCGGTGATCGGAAACTTTTCATGAACACTATGATTCATTATATTTTTTCTATTTTCATCCGGCGCAAACGCGCGTCCAAGACAGATCGATGGAATTCCTTTCGAAACCGCTACGTTCGCATTTGTGCAGCCGCCTTTATGGAATACCGGTTCAATATCCAGAGACTTCAAACCAAGCCACGCGGATTCTACCAGTGGTGTATGGGAATCCTGAGTTCCGCCCGGAACCTGACTGATCAGGTTTTTATCCCAGGTGATCTCGTCTTTTCCCCATTTTTCTGTTTCTTCCCGGCATGCTTCTTCGATCGCATCAAAGATTTTTGTGCGAAGCTTTGCAAGCTCCTCCGGTGAATTTGATCTGAAATTAAATTTGATGGTTGCCTGCGATGCGATCGCATGCACTCCAGCCGCAGTTCCACCGTGGAAATTTGAGACACAGAAGCTTGTCTTCGGATCTGATGGAACTGTAAAATCTGCGATCTTCGCAACTGCTCTGGCTGCTGCATGGATCGGCTGTGCCATCTCGCCAAACGATCCAAACGCATGACCGCCGATACCATAAAAGTTGACCTCGTAGGTTTCTCCGCTTGTCGCCTCGAAGATCAGTGCGCTCATGTCATTGTTATCAATTGTGAGTGAAATATCAATGTCGTCATTATCATTCAGGAAATCTTTCATTCCGCCAAGGCCACCCATACCTTCCTCGCGGGTAGTTGCCACAAATACAATGTCTCCGAATGTCTTGATCTCGTTCTGATTCAATGCTCTTAAAAGTCCCAACAGCATTGCCAGTGCTCTTGTATCATCACCGATTCCCGGTGCGTAGAGGAATCCGTCTCTCTCCTCTACACCATGTACCGTTCCAAATGGAAAGACTGTATCCAGATGACCCTCGATCAATACCTTCGGTCCTTTGCCGCTTCCTCTTCGAAGGCCAACAACATTTCCACCGCGGTCAATGTGAACATTTTCAAGACCAAGAGCTTTAAATTTTTCCATCATGACCGCTGCGCGTTTTTCTTCCTCCCCCGTCGGAGCCTCTATGAGAACCAGTTCTTTCTGCTCTTCAATCGTATTCCTCTCATCTTCCTGTATAAATTTCATAGCTTCCTTTACACACGGAATACTCATTGTATATTCAAACTGTTTTTTTACCCGCTCTGATACCTGATACATGCTTCATCCTCCATTTGTGATCAATAACTACTGGTAACAAAAATGATATAAACACGACAAAAGCGCTCCTTTTTAAGAAGGTCTCTCAGACCTTCACCATAGATGCATATGGCTGATTCTTAAAAAGGTGCGCTTTCTTTTATAGGTCAATTATATAATAATTATATATATTGTTCAAATATTATTCACGAATGACTTACATTCTCATTTCGAATGAATTTGTCACAGTTTTATTTATTCTTCTTTGATACTATCAAAATATTTTTCCGTGTATTTGCAGAATTTCTCCAATTCTTCTGTCATTTTCAGATCTTTCTGCAGGATCAGATACAGGGATCGTTTGAATTCGTTGTTATCGATCGGCCGATAACAGACATTTTCAAAATCTCTCTCGCTTCTCAGGTGATCTCTCCAGGAATACCTTGGCCAGATAGTAATCCCTAACCCCTCCTGTACCATACGTCGCAAAATATCAACGGTATCACATTCAAATGCAATATCCGGAATGATCCCTTCTTTTTCGAATATTGCATCTGAAATCGTCCGGATACTTCCTCCGCTTCTCAGCATAACAAATTTTTCATTCCTGATATCCGATAACTTGACTTTTTCCAGATTTTTCAGCCACGAATCTTTATGAAATGCAAGACACAATGGCTCTTCCATCAACTTTACCGCATTACTGAACACATACTGCGGCAGTGTACTTCGAATACAGACATCCCATTGGGTTGCCTCTCTGCGATCTAATACTCGAAAAAATACATCCGGATTTTCCTCCCGAAATTCGCGAATTAATTCCGGCACAAGCTGTCCTGCGGTCAGAACATTCAAACGGATCATTTTCTTCTTCTGTCTATTACGGAATTCTAACGGAAGCCGTTCTATTTCCTCAAGCAAAGGAACCACCCTTTCCTGCAATAAATACCCATCATGGGTAAGCACACAGGATCTTCCGTTTTTCCGGAGCAGTTCTGTTTTTAATTCGCGCTCCAGTGATTGGATCGCCTTACTGATGGAAGGCTGGGATACATTCAATTCCTGCGCCGCCATCGTGATATTTTCATATTTCGCCGCATATGCAAAATATCGAAGCTGATATATTTCCATCTTTGCCGCTCCCCCGTTTGTAATGCATAATGTAGCTGTTCAGTACCTCACAGTTACGGGCAAAAATCCCATACTTTACTAAAACAAGCACAGCAAGTGCAAAAGCCTGCTGCTCACAATACAGAATCCAGATCCTACCCCACCATCTGCACTAATATTCCTCCAATCGTCAGCATCAGCGCTCCGCAGGATCTTGTAACGATCTGCGCAAATGGCAGAAGCTCCATTCTATGCGCACTGCTCAAAACAGCCACATTGCCGGAACCACCCATATTTGTTGTACACATCCCCGCTGCGATGGCAGATTCCAGTGGGAAAAAGCCAACCAGCTTTCCAAGAACTGACGCCGTAAACGTAATGATCCCCACGATGAGTACCACCGTGATCAGATATAACGGTGTCAGAGTCTTTAAAATTGTATTCAGATCGATCAGCGTAAAACCGATCCCAGCAAGTGCCGCCGCCGTCCAGCTCTTAATGGCAAACTGCCCCCACTCTCTTGCCGCATCCTCCAGTTCTTCGGACATGATGCCGGTTCCCTTCACGAGCACGACCGCAATGATCATCCACGCATACGTCGGGATCACAGGAACAAATCTGTGTAAGATCGCGCCAAGCTGATAAAAGGCGAACGCAATGATCATCCCGGTGCATAAAGACGCAAATGTCGGCTTCAATGGCGGTGTTTTTTTCACCGTTTTTCCATCATTCACCAATACACCGTTTCCGGTCGTCTCCGGGTGTTTTTTCCCGAAGTTGTTCAAAAGACCGCCAAAAATGATCGCTACACAGTTTCCAAGCACTGTGGCCGGTGCCATCTTTGTCAGCACATCCGCCGCTTCCACGCCGAGCGCCTGGGAGTACATGGCAGAAAGAGGAACTGTACCCGCTGTCATTCCGCCGCTGGTCATAGGCACTCCGATATAGAGGATCCCGCCCCAGAAACCTTCCCCAAGGATGATCCCCATAATTCCCGAAAGCAGAATTCCCATAGAAAGAGAGATCACCGCCACCGGCAGAAGCTTCACGGTAGCCCTGAGCAGAAGATTCCGGTCGATATTAAAGAGACTGCCGCAGATCAGCGCCGCGATATAAAAGATCAGGAAGCCACTGTCATTGACAAAATAATCGAGCGTCTCAATCGTCTGCTCGGGAATCAGTCCGCCTGCCGTGAGGATCGCAGAACCGAGAATACAGATCACAGATCCTCCGAGATACGTCTTCACCACCGGTACGTTATTTCCAATCGCATTTAATCCCTCACCGAATACCATCAACACTAAAAACGCCGGGACCAGACTCTTCGGGACGCATCCCGTAAACATACATGCCGCCGTCAGTGCCAGAATGAGGACATACAATGGCAGCGGAAACCCCGCCACTTTAAAATCCTTCATGCTCAACCTCTCTCTGTCTTCTTTAAAAACTCCGGATCGCATCACTTCCGTCATCCACGGTCTTCTCCAGACGCTTGATGATCACGTCATATCCGGCCCTGTCATTCACCTGCACATGTACCCGGTCGCCGACCTTATGCCCCAGAAGTGCCCTTCCGAGCGGGGACTCGGAACTGATCAGTCCCTTTAAGGAATTTCCGCGGATCGTCGTAACGATCTTATAGGTCTCCGTCTCATCGTCATCCTCAAAATACACGTCCACCGTGTTGTAGAGGCCGACCTCATCGTCTTTTGACTCATCAGAGACCACCTTCGCCGTCCGGATCATTCTCTCCAGATATCGGATCCGGCTCTCATTCTTGTTCTTGTCCTTCTTCGCTGCATAATATTCAAAATTTTCACTTAAGTCGCCCTGGGCTCTCGCCTCTTTTACCGCCTCGATCGCCTCTTTCCGGACCACAAGTTTCCGGTATTCGATCTCCTCTTCCATCTTCTTTATATCATTTTTTGTTAACTCATCATACATAGTTCTTCCACTTCTTTCCTGAATTCTTTTAACACTATCTTATCTCATTCCCACTCGAAAAACAACCCCGAATGGTTTCATCCAAAGGTTCGGGAAACGTCTGCCGCACCTGCAGGACCTGCCGCTGGCAGCTTCTTACGGATGCATGGCAGCAAAAAGAGATCTCTTGGCAAATTGGTGCAATCTGCCATGGAGATCTCTTTTCAATGAATATTTTAGAAAGGAATTATACGATCCGACCGACACAAGAACCATCGCGGAGGAAATTCACAATGTTTTCTCCCGCAATTCTGGATACCGCAGTCGCCGCTTCTCTCGTAGTCGGCGCGTAATGGGGCGTTACAATAACATTCGGAAGCTTAAATAACGGGCTTTCCGGATCAAGCGGCTCTGCCTCTGTCACATCAAGTCCTGCTCCCGCAAGTTTCTCGTTGAGAAGTGCGTCGATCAGCGCCGGTTCATCCACAACCGGCCCACGGGCACAGTTGATCAGATATGCGGTCGGCTTCATGAGAGCAAATTCTTTCTTTCCAATGAAGTGGAAAGTTTCATCGGAAAGATAGCAGTGAAGGCTGATAAAATCAGACTCAGAGAGAACACGTTCTTTCTCTGATACAAGTTCGCATCCTTCCGGAACTTCTGTGATATATGGATCATAAACAAGGACACGCATATCAAAACCATTGTGGGCCATCTTTGCCATTCTTCTTCCGATCTTTCCACATCCAATAATTCCGAGCGTCTTTCCGGTAACTTCCACGCCCTCTTTATAGTTCTTCGCCGCAAATCCGATTCTCTTGTACTCTTCTGATACTGGAACTATATTCTTCGCAAGGCTCATCATCAGCGCGAATGTATGCTCTGCAACAGATCTTCCATTGGCATCCGGAGTTGTCGTCAAGGCAATTCCAAGTTCTTTGGCTGCCTCGATGTCAAAATTGTCCACACCGACACCATGTTTGCTGAGGATCTTTAAATTCTTTGCACCTCCCAGGATCTCTCTCGTGATCGGCAGAATTCTGACAAGTGCCGCGTCAACATCCTTGATCTTTTCCTTTAACTCAGACTCTTCGAGTGTCTCCATCTGGATCACCTCGTGGCCTGCGTTTTTAATAACTTCAATTCCGATCGGATTGATCTTTTCTGTGATTAAAACTTTTGCCATAATATCCTCCCCGATTACTTTTCTATTCTTAATTTCTCAACAGCCTTTGCCATACGATTTACACCTTCCACGATGTTTTCATAGCTGTTTGCAAAGGACATGCGGATATAGCCTTCACCAGATGTGCCGAATACATCTCCCGGAACGAGTGCAATATACGCCTCTTCAAGAAGATAATCCGCAAACTTCGCGCTTGAAATACCAAGGTCTTTGATATTAATGAAAATATAGAATGCACCCTTTGGGCAGCGGCAGGAGAGTCCCGGAATCTCGTTGATCGCCTTTACCGCATAATCTCTTCTCCTTTGATATTCCACTACCATCTTCTCTACTTCGTCCGTCTCATCGCGGAGCGCAGCGATGGAGGCCTTCTGTACAAAGGACGGAGCACAGGTAACGTTGTGCTGATGGATCTTATTCATCGCAAGGATATACTCTTCCGGCGCAGATACGTAACCGAGACGCCAGCCGGTCATGGAATATGCCTTTGACATTCCATTTAATGTGAAAGTACGTTCTTTCATTCCCGGAAGGGAGGCAATGCTCACATGCTTTGTTCCATCATAGAGCAGACGCTCGTAAACTTCGTCAGCAATGATCAGAATATCTTTCTCGACGGCAAGCTTTGCAAGTTCTGTGAGAACTTCCTCAGAAAGGACACTTCCTGTCGGGTTATTCGGAGTTACGATAACAAGCGCTTTTGTCTTATCTGTGATCTTGGATCTCACTTCGTCGAGATCCATCTGGTAGTCGTTCTCCTCACGAAGCCTGTAGCTTACCGGAACTGCACCAAGAAGACGCGGAACATTCACATAATTCATCCATACTGGATCCGGAACCAAAATCTCATCTCCCGCATCTAAGATTGTGCATAAGAGATCAAAAATCGCCTCAGAAAGACCTACCGTGACAAGTACTTCCGTTGCCTTTGTCGGAATCTGATTCTGGGTCGTCAATTTCCAGGCAATCGTCTCACGAAGCTGCATATCGCCATAGTTGGATGTGTAGAAAACTTCACCGCGCTTTAAACTGTCCTCAGCTGCTTTTTTTATGTAATCCGGTGTATCAAAATCCGGACGTCCAATCTCAAAATGAATGACGTTTTTTCCTTCTCTTTCCATTGCAAGCGCTTTTTCATTCACTTTTCTGATTCCAGACGGAAGAAGTTTATCCATTCTTGATGCAATTCTGTTTTTCATAGTTTTGTTATATCCTTTCCTGAATAAGTGCTCATTCGTAACCCATATGTTTCAGACCCTATACAAACTGGAATCCTGCTCCTCCAAGAACACGATCCAGACTTCCACATGCGGAAAGCGGTACGTATTTACCGGACACTCCACCTTCAGAGAAGCTGGATACCCGAATTGTGAAATCGATTCCCTTTCCAACGATGTGGATATCATGAGTATTTGTGTTCACTGACGGATCAGCAACGATTTTTGAATGAGTCTTGTCAAATCCGATTCCTGCCAGCGCAAGAGCCGCATGGACATTGACGTTTCTCGGATAAAGCTTCGTAGCCTCTCTTGTCGGTCCCTCGTAGAGAACCGTATACTCGGTATCTGTTCTTCCAAGAGCTTTCGGATTCTTTGTTGTGACAACTGAAACTTCTATAAGTTCAGAACGTCCGTCAAAGATTCCGTCCAGACCAAGAATTGCTCCGTGCGGGAGATATACTCTTGTGCCGTGTGTCAGACTTGTCTCCTTTGCTTTTTCTCTTAATTCGTCATCACGAAATGCTGTCATGGAGAACGGCATGAAATCGCAATGCTTTAATGCAGTCAGGATATTAGCTGCAACAACTTCCGCTGTCGCGCACTCAATGACCAGGTCGAGTCCCTCAAACATATCTTCTGTAATTTCAGAGACAATCTTCACTCCGCAGATGTCGGTATCTTTTACAAATGGATCGTACACAAAAGCGACCTCCGCTTTCTTTCCATCTGTCACATGAGTAATCATCGTTCTTCCGATTTTTCCGCCGCCTAAAAATGCAATTTTTTTCATAATAATGTCTCCTTTCCAGTCTTCGTGTGTCAAATATGAGATTGTGCCTGTGCTTTGCTTCTGAAAACATCATAACTATATTTCACTCAAAATCCAAGTGCGCATCTGTCATGACTCTATTCCAAAAAGGAAATACCCGGTGCGCTCATGCGAACACCGGGTATTTTTTCAGATACTCCATAAAATCTTTCTGCACTTTAGGGAATTTCTCTTCTTTATTATAGTAAACACGGACTTCTCTGCTCATTTTGGGATGATCGATCCGGTAAAAGTTCAGGTTTCCGGAATCTCCCACATAATAAGGAATTCCTGCCCGGATAAACGCAACGCCTTTTCCGGCATCCGCCAGATAATACGCAGTCTGAAGCTGATCTAACTCCATCAGGATCTTAGGTTCGAACCCCGCGTCATGACAGATTGCAAGTCCTCTCGTCCAAAGATCATTTCCCTGGCGCAGGAACAGAAAGTTCTCCTTTTCAAACTTTTTTAACGAAACCGCCGGTGTATCCGGATCCAGATACTTTCCGCTGCAGATATCGCTGTATGACAGCGCTGCTTTCTCAAGTCCATGGTTGGCCTTCAGCTCCTTTGGAACTGCTAACAGAATGTTCTCACGGCATAAGACGAAATAGTCAAGATCTGACGGCATCTCCGTATTGACAGATATTCCGATATCACAGATGCCGGAGTGTAAAAATTCCACTTTTTCCTTATCGTTGCTCTCAATCACCTTGATATTCACTTCCGGGTTTTCCAGGTTATAGTCTCCAATAATTCCAGGAAGAACGTATGTACAAAAATAAGAAGCCGCTCCAATGCTTAAGTCACTCTTCTTTCTTCTCCGGATCTCATCACTTAGCTGCTCCATCTCCAGATGTGTATCATACATTTTTCGGAATAATCCCAGGAAATGTTCTCCCTCCGCCGTCAGGCGCACCGGAACACAGCCTCTCGAAAAGAGTTCTACCCCGAGATTACGTTCTGTCTTTCTTATGATTTTGCTGAGCGCCGACTGCGAGATATAGCACCGCTCCGCTGCTCGTGAAAAGCTCTGTTCCTCTGCAACTGCGAGCACACAGATTGCATCTCTTACTTCTAAATATTCCATGTCATGTTCCCCTTTTATGCAACTTTTATACCGTTTCTTTTGTGCTTAGCTATTTTTTATAGAATTTGCACAGTCTATTTTGGAATAAGCTTATTCCCATACGATGTTGGTTTTTTCCCATTCTTTTATTTATAATATGATTGTGCTTATGCTTCTTATATGTGTATTGGAGATTTACATACGGAAAAGGAGATTTTTATGTCTAGTACTTATGTGGTTATTGTCTTATGTATTGTAGTCGCGTTATTGATCCTCATGGTCGGTAAATTAAAATTCCATGCAATACTCGCACTTTTAATTGCCACCATCACTCTTGGTATTCTCGTCGGAACACCTCTTGAAAAGATTCCGTCCACACTGAATTCCGGCTTTGGAAGTACCTGTACCAGCGTTGCTCTGGTTATCTTCCTCGGCTCATTGCTCGGTCTTATTTTAAGTGAAACCGGCGCAATTGTCAAACTCACAACGTCACTGGTAGATTTTTGTGGAAAAAAACGTGTGCTCTGGGCCATTGGCACCAGTGCCTGCATCCTTGGTATTCCTGTATTCCCGGATACCGTAAGCTTACTTACCATCCCGCTCTGTACAAACCTGGCGCAGCAGACCGGAATCTCCATGATGGCATTTGCAGCTGTTATTCAGGTCAGTATCGTAACGAGTTCCCTGGTTCCGCCGACTCCTGGCCCGGTTGCCGGTGCTGCTACTCTCGGTCTTTCTCTCGGTGAGGCGATCCCGTGGGGTATCCTTGTATCCATCCCTGGATTGATCGCAACCGTACTTTATGCATCAACTTTAAAGAATGAACATGTAGAGCTAAATGCCAACTTTTTAAATCAGGAAGATACTAAAGACAAGATCACTATGAGTCTTATAAGGGCGATCCTTCCGATCGTTGTTCCGGTTCTCTTAATCGTAGGTCAGACTGTTACAGGCGTTCTTCTTCCCGGTACCATATTTGCAAGTGTTATGAACTTTATCGGTGCACCGCTCTCTGCCCTGATCATCGGCTGCTTCCTCGCAATATTTCTTCAGGTGAAAGAGTGGTGGAAACGTGAAGATGTCCGCAATGACTGGATCAGCAAAGCAGTTATTGACTGTGCAGGCCCTGTATTTATCACTGCCCTCGGCGGTTCCCTGGCGGCATTTATCAAGAGTGCCGGTGTTGCAGAAACTCTCGCAAACCTCGTAGTAAGTGCCCACATTCCTGGAATTTTCGTTCCGATGCTCATCGGTATCCTGATCCGTATCGTTACCGGTTCCAATACATTGGCTGTTACTACTTCTGCCGCTTTATGCCAGCCGATGCTTGAGACTCTCGGAGTTTCCACCTTAGCAGCTTACCTTGCAATGTGCTCTGGCGGCATTGCATTCAGCCACGCAAACAGTTCCGGATTCTGGCTTACCTGCTCTCTCAGTAATCTGGACTTCAAACAGGGACTCCGCTCTGTCGGCGGTTCTACTCTCATCGGCGGTCTTGCCTGCTGTGCTATGACTCTCATTCTCTACTTTACAGGAATTATTTAATATTCCCCTGATTTTCCCCAAAAAGACTGATGATCTGTGTATCCATTGATCATCAGTCTTTTCTATTTTCAAATTAAAGAGACCAGTCTTTGATCGACCGGCCTCTTTTATATGGGTAAACAAAAGCAGGTAAACCTTATTGAATTTTATGCCTTTAACCCCACAGATGATTCTGCCAGGCAAATTTGATCACAGTGAGGATTACTACGACTAACATCACCGGTTTGATGATCTTCTCGCCCTTCCTGATCGCCAGATTAACGCCGACGAGGTTTCCTGCAATGGCACAGAGTGCTGCCGGACACGCGATCTCGTAAGCGACATTTCCCGTTTTCACATAGCTTACAAGGGCGATGGCGTTCGTAAGTACGATGAGGACCTTACCGTTGCCGGACGCGCATCTCGCATCATAGTGCATGATCATCGTAAATGCGATGATCGCTACGGTACCGATCCCCGGTCCGAAAAGACTGTTGTAAAATCCCATGATCACGCCGACGATCAGGGCCTGAACAACTGTTTTTTTTGAGATCTCACTTCTCATGATCACGTTTCTCGCGTCTGTCTTTCTGAGAACCATAATGAGGGCGATCACCGGAAGTGCTACCGTGATGGCCTTCTGGATGCTCTCCTCCGGAAGGAGAAAGATGATCTTTGTTCCGATCCATGCCCCCGTCATCGCCGTGATGGCTGAGACCAGTGCGATCCTCAGATCGACCATGTTGTTTTTAAAATACTTGATCGCCGAGACCAGGTTTCCGAGACCTGCCTGCAGCTTGTTGCAGCCGTAAGCCGAACGGACCGGCAATCCGATCATTAAGTATGTCGGCAGCGCGATCAATCCTCCGCCTCCGCCTATGGAATCAATGATACCCGAAATAAAGAAGATCGGGCAGATGATAAACAATGTTTTTAAGTAACTCATTTCCTTCTCCCTTTTTGCACAGCCCGCGTTCTTTCATCATCTCCGGGAAACTGTCTCCGCTGTGCTGCTGTTCGTATTTGCTGTTATTTTGATCCGTCAAAAGCTATCTTCCCGGCACATAAATCCTTTTACTGTTCACACCTTGCGCAAACAGTAACTGATTTTGCCGATGCTTCGCATTCCGAATCGGCAAAATCCACTACCACCACTGTATTGTACGGAATTTTCAGTTCAGAAAATTCCTACCCGTGTACAGTAATTTTTATTCCCTCCCTTGATCATCTTGAATATACCATGGATCTCATATATAATCAAATTTATAATATTGATATTTCTCATTAATTATATTTATATAAGGAGAACCAAATGTTCCAGTCAAAAGACTACATCTACGAAATTTACCGCTGCGGCAGCTTCTCCGCCGCGGCCAAAAACCTCTACATCACCCAGCCCGCTATCAGCATCGCAGTAAAAAAAGAAGAACAGGAGTTAGGCCAGCCCATCTTTGAGCGTTCTTCCTCCCGTCTTCTTTTAACTGACGCCGGCCGCGCCTACATCGATGCCGTGGAAAAGCTCCACCGCATTGAAGAGGATCTGAAGGTCTACTGCAACGACCTCTCGAACCTCAAAACAGGGGCTCTGAGGATCGGCGCCTCCAGCTTTTTCCTCTCCAGCATCGTTCTCCCGGTCGTTGCCGAGTACAGCCGCCGCTATCCCGGAATCTCTCTGGATGTTCAGGAAGCGCCATCTCTCGAATTACAAAAGCGCCTCGCAAATGAGGCGTTGGACATCCTTGTGGATCCGGTGGACCAGCAGTGTGACACCTTCAACTCTGTTATCCTCTTCGAGGACCACTTTCTCCTCGCTGTCCCAGATGCTCCAAATTTCTTTGCCTCTATGGGAATAAAAAAAGACCTTCTTCCTGCGGCATTCACCGCCGATGAGATCCGCCGCGGTGTTCATTTAGATCCGGCTGCGCCTTCCGTCTCCCTCTCTTCCTTCGCAAAGGCCCCTTTCCTGCTGCTCCGCCCGGAGACCATTGCCTACGAACGCGCCGTAAGGCTCTGTGCCCAGAATGGCTTTGCCCCAAATATCCGCCTGCAGTTAGATCAGCTCGCCACCGCCTACCGCTCCTGCGGTGCCGGTCTCGGCGTCACACTCCTGTCTGACACCGTTGTCCGCATGTCCGACCACGATGAACCCGTCGTCTTTTACAAACTGGACTCCGATGATGTGAGCCGCGACATCGCTGTTATGTGGAAGAAAAAGAGATATGTATCAAAGGCTATGGAGGAATTTACGAAGCTGGCGGTGGAGATGTTTTCCGGCTAAATACTGATAACATCCTCAACCGTCCGTATATATTCTTTAAATTCCTTTTCAAACTGCTCGATCAGTTCCTTTTTCTGTGAGTGCAGTTCCCTAAGCTTTAAGAGATAGCAGATTCTTGGAGGTGGTTCCGGAACAATTCTGGAAAGTCTCAGCTCTGTATCATGATAGTTTTTAAAAATGCATGCAGGAATAATACTGAAAGAATTAGGAATCCGTAAAAGTTCCGGTATCAGCTCCGTTGTATCTGTCACCATAAGCGGCAGGTCTAACGGGTTCATCTGCTTCTCATGCCACTCCACAAACCCTGTTCCCCAATCAAAATAGATTTCATTGGAACGCTTTAACTGCTGTGCCTGCACAACCTCAGGGTAATCAGAAACGCTTTTTGAACTAAGCAGAAATAACGGTTCCCTAAAGATCGGTACAGCCTCCACCGCCTTCGAATAAAAGACACGCGGGGTAATTCCGATGTCTGTCTCCCTGTTCTCCAACATCGAAATAATGCGGTCTGTCCAGTGTGTCGCTAATGTGATCGAGAGTTTTCCTTTCCCAAGAAGTTCCCTGTAAAACCCTTTCACATAGTCCGTGAGGCTGATAACAGACGCTACCCGTAACACCTCCGTCACATCTCCCCGGCTCCAATCCTGAATCTGCCGGTTCAGTTCCTGATGTCTTTTCGCAAATTCAACAAATTCTTCACCTTTCTGCGTCAGCACAACCCCTTTCTGCCCCGGACTCCGATCAATAAGTTTCACGTTCAATTCCTTTTCCAGACTAATCAGCCGGTTGCTCACTGCTGACTGTGAGATAAACATGTTCTCCGCTGTCTTTGTCAGGCTATGTGTCTTTATAATATTTAAATACGTTTCGAGTGCCTCATCATTCATAACTTTCACCTCCCGAAATATCTGTTTTGCATATATTATATATCTGTTTTATCCGTTTTACAACATGATCTTTTCATGTTATTGTATAGATACAAAGAGAAAAGCACTTCACACAGTCAATGCAGTCATTCCAATTCTCACACACCAGACTGATTGATAAAAAGGAGAGGTAAACTTATGGATTATTTAGCAGAAAAATTCGCCAGACTCGGCACAGACAACGCCCCCGGACAGGAAGGGCTTCAGAAAGCAGAAGATCTTCCGATGATCGGTGACAAACTTGAAGGACCGGCTGTTGATTTCTCTCACGGTGATGTAAACGCACACCAGCCGATCCCGGGCAGCCTTGAGACATTCGTGAAACACTATTGTGTAGATGGTACCTATCAGGCATACACAGAATACCGCGGCAAAGGCGCGATCCGTGAATATCTTGCTGAAAAACTCGCAGAGTACAGCGGCGCTCCGGTAGACCCGAAGACAGAAATCATCCTTACACCTGGTACACAGGGAGCGCTTTTCTTAGCGATGGGTTCCTTAGTCGGCAGAGGTGACAAGGTCGCTATCGTTGAACCGGATTACTTCGACAACCGTAAACTTGTTGAATTCTTCGAGGGCGAGATGGTTCCGATCCACATGAACTGGAAAGACGCTGCTCCCCACACATCCGGTATCGATTTAAAAGAGCTGGAAGAAGCTTTCAAAAACGGGGTAAAGCTGTTCCTCTACTCCAACCCGAACAACCCGACTGGCGCAGTCTTCTCCAAAGAAGAAGTTTCTGAGATTGCCCGCCTCGCAAAGAAATACGACGTTGCAATCCTTGCGGATGAGCTTTACAGCCGCCAGATCCTTGAAAAAGATTTCACTTACACACATATGCGTGCACTCCCGGAGAAACCGGACAAACTGATCACAATTATGGGACCGTCCAAAACAGAGTCCTTAAGTGGTTTCCGTCTCGGTGTCGGCTATGGTACACCTGAAATCATCACCCGCATGGAAAAACTTCAGGCAGTCGTTTCCTTACGCTGCGCAGGTTATAATCAGGCAGCCTTCTACAGATGGTTCTCTGAGCCGGATGGGTGGATGGAGAAACGTATTGCTGATCACAGACAGATCCGCGATGATATTCTTGCCGTTATCAACAGCTGCCCTGGATGCTGGGCTCGTCCAACAGAAGGCGGAAGCTATATCTTCATGCAGCTTCCAAAATTAAAAGTTGATATCTTCCAGTTTACAAAGCTCTGCCGCGCACAGGCAAGTGTTACTGTAACACCGGGTACAGAGTTCGGCAAACAGTACGGTGATTTTATCCGTATGAATTTCTCTCAGGATCACGACAAGGCCGTTGATGCTGTAAAGAGAATCTGCAAGATGGTCGATATCTACCGCGCATAATCTAATCCAAATGCACCCAAATTGGATTATTCCCTCTTACATGCCCGATACGATCCACACCACTATTGATTACCTCCTTATTTACTGATAATAGAAAAAACACTGTTTCGCATTTTTGATTACCCCCTTCATGCAAAACAGTGTTTTTCTATATTTGTTGTGGGATAAATTTTCTGTAAAAAGCTGCTACCCTTTCATATAATGCTGTTCTCTTCCAAGACTCCGTGCAACTCTCACAAGCTCCTGCCGGATCACATCCAGCCCCTTCTGCCGCATTCGATTTTCCTCTCCGACCACAGCCAGTGAGTATACTGCATATCCTTTATCATTTAAGATTGGAACCGCAACAGATGCAACGCCCTTATCCTGCTCTGAAATACTGATACAATATCCCTGCTCCCGGATTTTTTTTAGCTGTTCCTCAACCTGCTCTTTCTCCCGCAATCCCGCTTCCGTCTCCGGATATATCTTTCTCAGTATCTCCTGAATAAAATTCTCCGGCTGCCATGCAAACACGGTCTTTCCAGTGGAACCCTTTACATAGCTTCCGACACGTCCTACTTTTGACTGGATCTGGAGATAATTTGCAGATTTTACTTTCTCTACACAGATTGGAACCCCGTCAACCATAGCAGTCAGTACAACATCCTCATTGTACTCATCTCTCAGGCGCCTCATTTCCTTTTCTATGAGTTCTTCCGTCGTGATACTCCGCGTGATCATCGTGGATACCCTGAGAATTCTGGTCCCAAGCCGGTATTTTCCGTTCGGATTGTCCTGAATCAGCCATCCCTGATGCACCAGTGTTTTTACAATATTAAATACCGTTGTTTTCTGAATTCCCAATTCTTTGCTGATCTCGGCGATTCCAAGATACTGTACATTCAGCTTTTCATATAACTCTAATATCGCAGTTGCCCTTATAATTGAATTTATATATTGAGGTTCCTTTTCCTGCATTCATTTTACCCCCCAAAAAGGATTATTTCCATTTATTTCTTTTTCACCTCCTTTTAGTATAATGCATTCTGCATGGAAAAACAAACAAATTTTGCAATAACAGGAGACTTATCATTTTTCTCCTCTTTTATGACATTTGTAACTTCTCGATCGACTGCTCTTCATCACATAATATCAGCTGAGGATTTCTTCTAACTTCCTCGATAAGTGCATCTGAGACCCATATCTCTCCTAATTGGAGTGTATTTTTTATATACACAATCTTCGGAGCATTCAGATCTACACCCACACCACTCCGCAGACAGGCTAAAACTCCCTCTTTTACATCTGTCACCTGGATTGGAATCCGGCCACCTTCCGGATTACCACAGCTCACCGAGTTGGTGTATGTTGCCCCTAAATCGATTGTTTCCGCACACGGCTTTAAAACATAGTCCGCTAATCCAATGCCGCTTGCATTTCCATGTGTATCTTTTGTAAGACTCTTCACTAAAATTCTCTGTATTTCCGGACCATCAAAGTCTTTCAATCTTCCTCTGGCCGCACGTCCTATAATATTCGGATCCATACCTGCTCCGGAAATATCTTTTCCCATTTCCTGCACAATTAATGCATCAATTTCCTTCACCAGGATCTTTGGCATCTTTGAACGCGCGATTTTTAACAATTCCGGCTCTCTGTCGTGGATCTTGTCTGCAGGAACCATCTCAATATGGTACGTCTGATCATAGCTGTTTTCAATAATTGCAACTCCAAAACCTACCGGAGTTTTGTCAATTACAAGTTTTGCGGCAACTGGAAGAAGCGTAGGAAAATGTATTGCTCCCATATGGTGCAGTCTCGTGCAGCCCTCAAATTTTCCCAGCCCGATCGTAAGCATTTTACATAATCCGCTTTCAATAGGACCTCTGAAATCTGTATGCGGTTTTACTCTTCCAATAGGAATGATCAGATCAGCATGAGCTGCATAATGATCAACTACAACCTGAACCGTTCCACTCTCACATTCTACGGTTCCAATTTCATCAACCTCGAGACTGGATTTAACCGGGATTCCTATTGCCTCTTCCGTAATTCCATAGCCTTCCAAAACCGCTGTCTGTCCCTTAGCGGTTCCTCCTCCATGCGATCCCATAGCCGGAACGATAAACGGCATTGCTCCCATGTTCTGCAATTCGTCCGCAATAGTTTTGACGATCAACGCCAAATTCTGAATTCCGCGGCTTCCCACGGCCATAGCAATCCTCATTCCCGGTTTTACAAGACTGCTGATTTCCTTCTTATGCATTTCGGCACGCAAAGTCTCCTCTACATTTTCTAACTGTGTTGTATCAAATTTTTGCAGGACTCTATGCATTTTGGGTAATTCTAACTGATAAGCGCTTTCTGGAAATAATGGCATATACACTCCCCCTACATATATACTCGCATGTATTTTCTGATTTTCCATTCACTACATATGTAAATAGAAAAACTGCTGCACAAATTTTCTATTTGACAGCAGTCACTTTCTATTACATCCTGTTAATTTTTAATTTTCAACTCCAGCAATAATAGATATTTCAACCGGTGCGTCCCCCGGAAGAACTGCAACCCCAACCGCAGCCCGGCTTCCGACTCCAGATTCTCCGAGTTCTTCACAGAAATACTCCGATGCAAAATCTGCAATCTTTGGCTGTTTTGTGAAATCTGTCTCACTGTTTACATAAACGGTGATCTGCATGATCTGTACAATTTTTTCACCGTTCTCCAGCTTATTTTTCGCCGCTGTCAGTGCATTCTTTGCTGCCTGGACAACAGCCTCTTTATAATCTGCAATTTCGTCTGTTGCTTTAATTTTTCCTGTTTTTAACAGTACTCCGTTATTGCGCGGTGTCATACCTGCTGTAAAGATCATATTGCCGAATCTTGTTGCCGGAACATATTTTCCCTGCGGAATTGGATTTGCTTCTCTTGTCATAATAATTTCCCCTTTGACATTATACATTTTGCAGATCAGACCAGCTGTATCCCCCGGCTGTTCTGATCATTTTTCCCTAAATAGAAATAAACATAATAGTTAGAGAATTCCCTGTTGAACAGCTGAAACTTTTATTCACAGGGAATTTTCTCATAAAATCATGATTTAATTATTTTTTTAATACCGGTTTTACAAATTCGCCCCAGCCAGATGCGCTCTCGTCAACTTTACCATTCTCGTAAACAACACGTCCACGAACGATCGTACTGTCAACTGCACAGTCAAGCTGCCAGCCTTCGTATACCTTCATGATACCTTTTGCCTGAGAATAGCTGTCCTCAGCATGGCAGGTAACCTTCTTATTCATATCAACGATAACAAGGTCGCCGTCTGCTCCTGCAGAGATCGTTCCTTTCTGTGGGAAGATATGGAATAACTTAGCTGGATTAACGCTTAAGAGTTCTACAATCTTTTCAAGGCTGACGCCACGCTTTAATCCCTCTGTAATCATTAACGGGAGACGAAGATCGATTCCCGGGAATCCAGACGGAGAAAGGAAAATATCCTTATTTCCATCTTTATCTTTCTTTTCTTTCTCGGAAACTAAGAACGGGCTGTGATCACTGCCGATAAAATCAACGGTACCGTCTTTTACGTAATCCCAGAGACGCTCTACATCCTCTTTTTTTCTAAGTGCCGGGTTGCACTTTGCGTATGCACCGTATTTTTCTACATAGCTCTCATCGAGAAGCAGATAGTGCGGACAGGTCTCGACCATAACCGGCTGTCCCTCTGCTTTTGCTTTCTTTGCAAGTTCCATTGCCTGCCAGGTGGAAACATGTACTAATTCGATCGGGCATCCAACGTCCTTACCAAATTTCAGCATCTTGGAGATTGCTTCGATCTCTACGATCGGGGGACGTGACTCACAGTGAGCAATATTTTCTGTCTGACGTCCCTGCTCTCTGAGGCGTTTAATGAAACCTGTTACAAGCTCATTATCCTCTGCATGTGCCGCAACTGCCAGACCTGTCTTTTTAACTTCTTCAAGGACACGGTATAACTGATCGTTGTTTGCACTTGTCAGACCTTCAAACTCTGCATCTCTTCCTTCCGGAGCTTCATGTAAGAATGTCTTATATGCGATAATTCCTTCATGGGAGAGCGGCTCGATTGCTTCCGGATGCTCACCGCCTGCTGCACCGAAGAAGCAGAAGTCTACACAGCTTCCTTTCTCATGACGGTCATTCGCTGCGCTTTCTTCACCTTTACAGATGCTGATACGGTTCTTTAAGATCTCTCCGTTCCACTGTGGCGGCATAGAAATCGGATGCTCAAAGAATGTTGTACATCCACCGGCTGCTGCTGCACGTGTACCAACCTCAAATGTCTCACGCTCCCAGTGGCCAGGATCACGATAATGTACATGAGTATCAATTCCACCAGGAAGAACATATTTTCCGCCTGCATCAATTGTGCGCTCAGCTTCCGGCAGGCAGCCCGGCTCTGCGATCAAAGCAAATTTCCCATCTTTAATTCCGACATCCGCTTTGCGGAAGCCGCCTTCAATAAATACAAGTCCATTGATTACAGCAAGATCCATCATAGTCTCATTCTCCTTTTCCATTTTATCTGTCAGGCTTTAAAGTCCGTTTTCATCAAGTTTCAGTACCGTCTGGTACAGAACATCAGCACCAATATCCACATGTTCCGGTTTTGTGTATTCATCACCCTGATGGCTGACGCCCTTGACACTCGGAACAAAAATCATACCAATCGGGACTCCTTCGTGTGCCATCGGGTTTGCGTCGTGGCCAGCACCGCTCGGCATGATGACATGACCGATTCCTTTCTCTGTGCAGACACCATCAATCAGTTTGATCAGCCTCGGATCACACGGTGTAGAGTATTTTGCGATGGTATTTACAAATTCAAATTCACAGTTCGGAATTTCTTTTGCGAGTGCCTGGATATCTGTATAGAACTGATCTGTAACAGCTCTGTCCATGTGACGCATCTCAAAGGTTGCCACTGCCTGTCCCGGAATTACATTTTCCTGTCCCGGAGATACGGCGATCTTTCCGACGGTAAATACCAGCGTATCGCTCAGTTCTCTTGCACGCTCTTCTGCTGCAACGATCAGCTTTGCCATTCCGACAAGTGCATCTTTTCTGTTTACCATCATCGTCGTTCCTGCATGATTGCTCATGCCTTTAGCTGTCACTTCATAGCGGATCACACTGACGATTCCGCTGACAACACCGACATCAAGATCCGCATTGTCGAGTTTATCGCCCTGTTCGATATGATATTCCAGATAACATTCATACTTGCTGATATCTCTCTTTGCGGCTTTAACTTTCTCCGGACTGCAGTCAAACTTTGCTAATTTTTCCGGATATCCCGGAAGATCCGGATCGATCATTCCTGTCACACAGCGGCTTCCGAAGGTTCCACCGAGGATACTGGACTCTTCCATATTAAATCCCCAAATTTCCAATGGATGACGCAGTGTACGGCCTTCGTCCTTTAAACGAGCTGCAACTTCCATTGCACCGGTCACACCGAGCATGCCATCATAAACACCGCCCTTAATAACTGTATCCAGATGAGAACCGATTACAATTGCTTTTGCTTCCGGATCACTGCCCGGCAAAATGCCATGAAGGTTTCCAACCGGGTCAGTTTCCACCTGCATTCCTATTTCTTTCATGCGTGCTTTTAAAAGCTCAAGTGCCTGAAAGTATCCTTCTGAGAATCCAAGCCGGGTAATCGAACCATCTTCATTCCGTCCAATGTTTCCAGCCTGCTGCAGCAATTCATTCAATCTGCTCATATCGATGATCCACCTCTTTCACTGAGATCTCCTTGCGCCGTCAGAATGATCATTATGACGGCGCAGGCAAATCTCTTAATTCTATTTTTTATTTTGTCTCTCCAAATAAGTGATCCATTGTCTCCTTATCAGCAGATTCATTTGCACTTTCCGGAGTCAGAACGGAACCAACCATGATTACGATAAAGCATACCAGACACGCCGGAAGAGCTGCCATAATACCAGCTGGCTGTCCAAGGCCGTACCAAACAAGTGCTGTTACAAAACCAGCCGCTGCTGCGATCATGGCACTGATTTTATTTGCACGCTTCCATGCAACGCCGACCATAATCGGGACTGCCATTGCAGCACCCATAAGAGTAACGGCTTTCGCCTGAATGATCTGGATCGTGTCGCTCATAACGAATGTAAGGGCAACGGCACCGATACCAAATACGATTGTAGAAACACGAGATACGAATAACTCTTCTTTATCCGATACATTGCTCTTTACCTTGGAATAGAAGTCATGTGCAAATGTTGTAGCGATCAAAAGAAGTAAGCTGTCTGCTGTAGAAATGATAGCTGCTACAACAGATGCAAGCATGATTGCTCCGATAATCGGATTTACTTCACTAAATACTAATGTTGTAAATACCATATCCTGCTTTTCGATACCCGGGTGGATCAGCATACCGCATAAACCTGTGATTGCAAGCGGAACATAGAAAAGTAATAAACCGATGCCTGTGATACCCTGGCTCTTGGATGCAACTTCCGGGCTCTCAGCAGACATGAAACGTGCTACGAATTGTGGTGCGCCAAAGTTACAGATACCCCATGTAACTACCCAGCTTAACGCTGTGATCGGCGGGATCTTAACACTGAATCCTTTTACAAATTCCGGATTCAGAGCCGCAATACCTTCGTTCATAGCTGTAAATCCGCCAACCTTTAACAGAAACTGGATTGCGATCAGCCAGATACCAATGATGATTACGAAGGAACAAATCGTATCTGTCCATGCAACCGCTTTCATACCACCGATACATGTGAATACGACAAACACTGCGAGTAAAATAACACAGCATGTTAATGTGCTCCAATTGGAGAAAGTCTGTAAAATGATGGTTGCACCTGTCACCTGTGCACCTAACAGTGCGGTACAGCTTACAACGATCAGAAGACTCATAACGATGGAATACTTTCCGCTGTAACGTTTTTCGATCAGCTCCGGAAGAGTATTACATTCACTCTGACGCATTCTTCTTGCAAAGAACATACATGCAAGGAAAGAAGTCAGAAGCGTACCGGCTGCGTTCCACCATCCAGACCAACCGTTCAGGTAATAATAGCCCATGTAGCTCATAATTGACGTTGCAGAAATAATTGTTGCAAAGTAGGTACCAGCCATCGGGAGTTTTCCTAATGATTTACTGGCTACCATCCAATCTTCCGTGTCCTTGATTCCGCGGGAAATTAAGATACCGATCACTGCCAGGCCGACCATAAATATGACCGTAACGATCATATACAAAGCATTATTTGACATATCTTATTTTCCCCCTTTCTTCTTGTCATTAACCGTGACATAAATCAGCGGAAAAATACCTAAAAACAAATAAACACACCATAAAAATACACAACTGCCAGAAACACCAAACATAACCATCCATCCCTTCTGTTGTTCATTTCCGAATCTTCTTTTGTTAGCTTTACGTATAATTCTTCCTCATTGTTAGCGTTGGGTAGAATCGGCCACATAGAGTCGGCCAGAAACAGCCAAAATTGGTCAATCGGAAATCGTGATTCAATTGCTTTTAAATTCATTATATTGGAACGCGTTCATATATTTGTATTTTTATTATATTCAACCAGAGACTATTTGTCAATTCAAAACGCCGCATAAAACATATCAATATCAAATATAATACATCTGTTTATCATATGTTTATTGCCATTAATATTTAAAATAATAAAAAAGAATGTGACTTGGCACATTTCCGTGCCTCCCGCGGCTGCTTGCGACAATCTACATCTTCGCGCAAGCGTGCATCATTGGCACGTCAGTGCCTTTTTATGTAACAGGAAATTCCTCGGAATTTCCTGTTACACAAAAAAGACCACTGAGCAGGATCTTTCCCATCAGTGGTCTTCTTTTATAGCATGAATTTATTTTACTTGCCTACCCCCGCAATGATCGCGATCTCCACCGGAGCTTCTCCCGGAAGAACCGCAACACCAACAGCTGCGCGGCTTCCAACACCTGATTCCCCAAGCTCCTCGCAGAAATACTCAGACGCGAAATCCGCGATCTTCGGCTGCTTTGTAAAATCCGGCTCAGAGTTTACATAAACTGTAATCTGCATGATCTGTACGATCTCCTCGCCCTCTTCCAGCTTATTTTTTGCAGCTGTAAGCGCATTCTTTGCGGCCTGTACAACTGCGTCCTTATAATCAGCAATATCATCTGACGCTTTTACTTTTCCTGTCCTGATCAGAACACCATTGTTTCTCGGTGTCATACCTGCTGTAAAGATCAGATTGCCAAATCTCGTTGCCGGTACATACTTTCCCTGCGGAATCGGATTTGCTTCTTTTGCCATAATAAAATCCCCCTCTGTTTATATAGTTTTCCAAATTCAGTCCTTCATTCGATCACCCATAAAACTTAAAATCCATTTTCATCCAGTTTTAACACAGTCTGATACAGAACATCCGCTCCCATATCGATATGTTCCGGTTTCGTATATTCGTCTCCCTGATGGCTGATGCCCTTGACACTCGGAACAAAGATCATACCGATCGGGACACCTTCGTGGGCCATCGAATTTGCGTCATGACCTGCACCACTTGGCATGATGATATGGCTGATTCCCTTTTCCGTGCAGACATCGTCGATCAGTTTGATCAATCTCGGATCACACGGTGTGGAATATTTGGCACCGGTATTTACAAATTCAAACTCACAGTTTGGAATCTCTTTTGCGAGTGCCTGAATATCTGCATAGAACTGATCTGTTACAGCTTTGTCCATATGACGCATCTCAAAGTTCGCCACAGCCTGTCCCGGAATTACATTTTCCTGTCCGGGTGATACAGCAATCTTTCCGACCGTAAATACAAGCGTGTCGTTCAGTTCTCTTGCCCGCTCTTCTGCTGCTACGATCAGTTTTGCCATTCCGACAAGCGCATCTTTTCTGTTAGCCATCATCGTTGTGCCCGCATGGTTGCTCATGCCTTTTGCCGTTACCTTATAGTCGATGATGCTGACGATTCCGCTGACAACTCCCACATCGATTCCCGTATGATCGAGTTTATCGCCCTGTTCAATATGATACTCCAGGTAGCACTCATACTTGCTGATATCTCTCTTTGCGGCTTTTGCTTTTTCCGGACTGCAGCCAAACTTTGCTAATTTTTCCGCATATCCGGGAATATCCGGATCGAGCATCCCTGTCACGCATCTGCTTCCAAATGTACCGCCAAGAATACTGGACTCTTCCATATTAAATCCCCAGATCTCCAATGGATGGCGCAGGGTACGTCCTTCATCCTTTAAGCGGGCTGCAACTTCCAATGCACCGGTCACACCCAGCATTCCATCATAAACACCGCCCTGCATAACTGTATCCATGTGGGAGCCGATCACAATGGATTTTGCTTCCGGGTCACTCCCCTGCAATACGCCATGAAGATTTCCGACCGGGTCAGTCTCCACCTGCATTCCCAGCTCCTGCATGCGTCCTTTTAAAAACTCAAGCGCCTGGAAATATTTTTCTGAAAATCCCAGTCTTGTGATCGAATCATCTTCGTTCCGCCCAATATTGCCCGCCTGTTGGAGCAATTCGTTTAATCTGCTCATATTTGTAAGTTACCTCCTCCACAAAATTTTCCACGTGTCGTCCTCAGATTTCCCCTGACGAAACACGGAAGTATCTCTTATCAGCCAATTCCCCCAAGCAGCGCCCCCGCCACAAGTGCGAGAAGCGCAGCCGGAACCAATACATATTTTCCAAGCGGCATAAACCAGCTGCCGATCGGTTTTTTCGTTCCTTTGTTAACTGCTGTAAGCGCAAAATCCTTTCCGGCTACCCAGAAAAACATGATAGCAGCAAGCATCGCGCCAAGCGGACAGATATAAATGGAGACCGCATCCATCCATCCGGAAACGATTCCCTGGATCATCAGGGAAATGATACCGCCAAGCATCGCGATCACTGCAACCGCAATTTTCCGCCTGAACCCAAACCGCTCCTGCATCATCTCTACCGGTGCCTCATAAAGATTTACCAGAGAGCTTAAGCCTGCAAACAAAACACAGACATAAAAGACTATCTCTACACACCATCCGCCCGGCATGCCATTAAACACATTCAGCAGATAAATAAACATCAGCCCCGGTCCGCCTGACGATAGTTCTGCGCCTCCCACTGCCATGCCCGGTATAATGACGAGTGCCGCAAGAAGCGCCGCTAATGTATCAAAAAATGCTACATTTCTTGCTGAGCTGACCACATCCTCTTCCTCGCTCAAATAAGAACCGTAAATGACTGTTCCATTTCCTGCGATGGAAAGCGAAAAGAATGCCTGGCCGAACGCGTAGATCCAGAGTCTTGGATCAAAAAGCCCTTTGGGATCCAGTGTAAAAATATAACGATATCCATGTTCCGAACCTGGAAGTGTAAAAATATATATGCCGAGCCCAACAAACAGGATAAAAAGCATCGGCATCATGATCTTATTCGCTTTCTCAATTCCGCCGGAAATTCCATATGCCATGATCACCGCGGTTACAAGCATTGCGATCACCTGCCACACATTATTTCCAAATGCGGCGGCTGTACCTCCAAACAAGCCTTCGATCGCGGCTACATCCTGCCCTAAGTGGAAGAGACCACCGGAAAGTGCAAAAAATGTATATTTAAAGATCCATCCTACGACCACGCTATATCCGATCGCCAATGCCAGGGATCCGATAACCGGAATCACACCGATCACCTCTCCTGTCCGCTTATTTCCGGTGCGGATCTCCGTACATTTACCGAATGCTTTGATCGGTCCGCTCTTTGCCGCGCGGCCAAGCGCCATTTCCTCGATCACTCCGGTAGAAGCGATCAAAATGACAAACAGAACATATGGAAGCAGGAACGTCATTCCACCCCATTCTGAAACCATATATGGGAATCTCCAGATATTCCCCATACCAACAGCCGACCCAATGCAGGCCAGCACAAATCCTGTCCGGCTCTTAAAGCCATCTCTATGTTTTCCCATACACTTACAACTGCCTTAGAACAGCTATGTCCCCTTTCTCATAATTCATGTTTAAACTTTCTTGAGCGTGTGACCCTCATGCATGAACTCTATCGTGTACTGTCGGCAATTTCTGCTGATACATTCAGCCAGCATTTCCGAACATATTTTATCATACCATGCAATCCTACGTTTTACAAGCATTTGAAATTGTTGCGACGACCGGAGTGGAACGCAGACATTCGAACCGTTCGAGCCCGGCAGGACTTGAATATACAAAAAAAGAGACCCCCATCGGATGCCTCTTTTCTGTATCATTGAAAGCACGAGACGTCGCAGAACGTCCGGGGGACGTTCGCCTGCGACGACCGCAGCGGAGCGGAGACATTCGAACCGTTCGAACCCGGCAGGGCTTGAACATAGAAAAAAGAGCCATCCATCGGATGACTCTTTTTTCTATCTCTTTGAGAGCACGAGACGTCGCAGAACGTCCGGGGGACGTTCGCTTGCGACGACCGCAGCGGAGCGGAGACATTCGAACCGTTCGAGCCCGGCAGGGCTCGAACATAGAAAAAAGAGCCATCCATTGGATGACTCTTTTTTCTATCTCTTTGAGAGCACGAGACGGGATTCGAACCCGCGACCCTCGCCTTGGCAAGGCGATACTCCACCACTGAGCCACTCGTGCATAGGTAACATACCTTCAAAACCACATATTGAACTTCATCAACCTTTGAATCTTCACTTGACCTTCCTGGATAAGCCCTCGACCGATTAGTAACAGTCAGCTCCATGCATTACTGCACTTCCACCTCTG
>ERZ791821.64-NODE-64-length-109186-cov-10.630197_pt1 | contig 109186 bp, 96 predicted proteins | sample MGYA00510300_ERZ791821 | MGnify/ENA primary metagenome ERZ791821 (study PRJEB30046, sample SAMN00792034) | human gut metagenome | study: EMG produced TPA metagenomics assembly of the A metagenome-wide association study of gut microbiota in type 2... | reverse complement strand
CTGCCGGGCCTGCTGAGCGTTGGCCTACCCGGCCGCAGCGGCCAGCGGCTGACCTACCAGCTGGATGTAGCAGGGGTCAGTGTCTCCCCCGGCGCAGCGTGCGACAACCGCGGCGTGCAGGAACCCTCCCACGTTTTGATGGCTCTGGGCGGCACTGCGGCCGAGGATGCGCTGTCGACCTTACGTTTCAGCTTCGGCAGTGCGAACCGCCCCGGCGACGGCAAAGAAGCTGCGGAACGGCTGATAAAAATTCTGGAACAACAATAATTTTATTCACACATATAGGAGGTTTTACCATGGCATTTACCAAGTGCTGGCTGGCATACCCGGAGATTATGGGCTGCCATTGCGACGCGATTTCTCTGCATACCGAGCTGACGGGCGAAACCATCGACCGCGCCAAGGCAGAACTGGCCGAGGGCTTCAAGGGCCTGTACGGCGCAGCGCTGACCGAGGGCGACGACATCACCCTGGCGCTGGACATGGCCCTGGACCCTGAGGGTTACCGCTTGAAGGCCGCCGATGGCCATTGCACCATCGAGGGCGGCGGCGAAGTAGGCGTTTTGTACGGCGTTTTTGCACTGCTGCGCAATCTGCAGACTGCAGGCAAGGCGTGGGCGCAGTTCACCGCCGATGAGGAGAAGGCACCATCCAACCGCCTGCGCATGCTGGACCACTGGGACAACATGGACGGCAGCATTGAGCGCGGCTACTCCGGCGATTCCTTCTTTTTCAAAGATTCCGAAATTCTAATCGATGTACCGCGTTTAACGGCTTACGCCCGTATGCTCGCGTCCGTGGGCATCAACGGCATCACAATCAATAACGTCAACGTCAAGGACGCCGCCAGCTGGCTCATCACCGACCGCTACTTCGGCGCCCTGCAGGAGTATCTGAAAATCTTCACCCCCTACGGCGTCAAGCTGTATCTGAGCATCAACTTTGCCGCCCCGATGGAGCTGGGCGGCATGGACTCCGCCGACCCCTGCGACCCCGCCGTGGCCAAGTGGTGGGCGGATAAGGCCCAGGAGGTCTGGGCAAACCTGCCCGGCCTGGGTGGTTTCCTGGTAAAGGCCGACTCCGAGGGCCGCCCCGGCCCCTTCACCTACGGTCGCAACCAGGCCGACGGCGCAAACATGCTGGCCGATGCCGTGGCCCCCTGCGGCGGTCACATTGTCTGGCGTTGTTTCGTCTACAACTGCCAGCAGGATTGGCGCAATACCAAGATTGACCGCGCCCGCGCAGGCTACGACTATTTTATGCCGCTGGACGGCACCTTCCGCGACAACGTCACGCTGCAAATCAAGAACGGCCCCATGGACTTTCAGGTGCGCGAACCGGTCTCCCCGCTGATTGGCGGCCTGCAGCACACCCACATTGCCGTGGAGTTCCAAATTGCGCAGGAGTACACGGGCCAGCAGCGCCACGTCTGCTACTTGATGCCCTGGTTCCGCCAAATTTTGGACTTCGACATGCACACCCGCCCGAACGGCGACGCCCATGTGCGTGCGCTGATCCAAGGCACGGGCAACGGAATGGTGGCCGTGACCAACACCGGCAACGATGAAAACTGGACCGGCCACGACCTGGCCGCTGCGAACCTCTACGGATTCGGCCGCTTGAGCTATGACACCACGCTGGACCCCGCCGTGATTGCCGACGAGTGGCTGCGGCTGACCTTCGGCAACAATGAGCCTGTGGAAAAGACGCTGCACCGCATTTTGATGCAGTCCTGGCCCACCTATGAGAAATACAACGCCCCCCTGGGCGTGGGCTGGATGGTCAACCCCAACTACCACTACGGCCCCAACGTTGACGGTTATGAGTACAGCCGCTGGGGCTGCTACCACCGCGCCTCCTTCGACGGCATTGGCATTGACCGCTCGCCCACGGGCAGCGATTACTGCCACCAGTACGCCCCCGAACTGGCCGAAATGTACGCCAATGTGGAGACCTGCCCCGAAGAGCTGCTGCTCTTCTTCCACCACATGCCGTACAACTATGTGCTCAAGAGCGGCAAAACGATCCTGCAGCACATCTACGACACCCACTTCGAGGGTGCCGAGGACGCCGCGCGGTTCTACGACGAGGTTGTGACGCTGAAGCCTTACCTGGATCCTGCCGTGTACGCCCGCCTGGAGGCACGCTTTGCCCACCAGAAGGAGCACGCCTGTGAGTGGCGCGATGTCATCAACACCTACTTTTACCGCAAGACGGGCATCGGCGATGCCCACGGCCGCAAAATTTACGAATAATTAAAAAGTGCGCCGCCGCGTGGAACTTTCACGCGGCGGCGCTTTTTTATCCCTGGCAGGCCATCTGGCGGTACTCGGTAGGGGTATAGCCTATCTGCGCCTTGAACAGGCGGTTGAAGGTTGCGATCGAGTTGAAGCCCGACCGCATAGCGATCTCGGTGATGGGGATCGTATCGTCCACCAGCAGTGCTTTGGCATAGATGATGCGGCGCGCCACCAGGTAATTGTGGCAGGTCATGCCCGTGTTTTCCTTGAACAGGCGCGAAAAATGGTAGACACTAAACCCCGCGCGGGAGGCCAGATCCTCGACCGAGAGACGCTCGGTGCAGTGGTTGTTGATGTAGGCGCACAGCTCTGCAAAGCGGCGCATGTGGTCCTGTTGCTTGGGGTAATCCAGCACCTGCTCGCTGTTCTGGCGGTGCTCATACCGCCCGAAGATCGAGAAAAAGTGCAGCATCAAGGCCATGATCTCGCTCTCACGGTAGACGTTCGTGCTGAAATACTCGCCCTCTATCTGCACCAGCACCGCAAACAGCTGGTCAGCCAGTTCGGGGTCCTCCTGCCGGGTGACAAGGCGGAAGGGGTAGAACGTGTTGAACAACTCGGCCATGTCCTGTATCTGATGAAAGTACGATACGCTGTAGTTCATGATGTATCGCTCCCCCGTTTTGGGTGCGCGAATGCTGTGCAGCTCGCCCGATGCGATAATCAGCACATCATGGGGCTGCAGCGTCACGGTCTTGCCCGCAATCGTAACCGTGTAGGTACCCTCGATGGGGGAGATGATCTCGCCAGGGGCATGCCAGTGCAGTGGGAAATCGGCGTCCTCCATGTTGTGGTAAAAGCGGATCGCCGTTGAAAAGCGGAAATCGACAGTTTCAGTCGTGCCGTCCAGATTCTCTATTTCGCCGGGGCGCACACTGCCGTATTTTTTGAGCAGTTCTACTTCCATAGTTTGTTTTCCTCGTGGCCTGCTGCCGTAAAAAGGTCGTTTCTTTTATTGTATCGCGGTTTTCCGCCCCAGTCAACAGGTACGGGGATGGAGTTTCCCCGCTAGAGTTTTATAATAAACGCAAAGCTCCAAAAACAGAGCTTTAGCACAAAAAGTACAAATATTGTCTATCAACATTCTTGGCATCAAGCATTCGGGAAAAACCGAAGTATCAATTACACCGGATACGGTGCTGTCCGGGGAAATAACGATTTTAGCGTTGGGCGAATACAAAGCGCTGCAAAAGTGCTTCCGAATCTGAACGGACGGTGAGGGTATGTGGAAGATGTCGTTTTGATCGCTGGGGCAGCGTTAATGTTCCTGTTCGGCTGATTTTTGATGAAGCGGCTGGATCGCTTTCTGGATGAAAATCAGAAGCGAATCGAGGAAGCGCCCGAACAACAGCAGCCTGAGCAGTGCGTGCATCTGGCCGGAAATATTTCTCCTGACGAACTTGAGGAAACGCTTTCCCGGTTTCGCAGCAGTCATGCCCATGTAGAAATCGTGATCTATGATTCAGAGCAAATTTCATTTCCGGACAACGAATCCGATTGGGCGCAGTAGAAACCTTCACATCTTGGTGCTATAATATCGTTTAAGAGGGGTGGTGAAAATGTGCAGAACAAAGGAAGCGAACTGCCAAAAGAGCATATTCTTGTGTGCCTGTCCTCGTCTCCATCCAATGAACGCATCCGATTGGCGACAGCCGCCGAAGTCTTGGGCTTACGCTCTGCCAAGCCATCATTCATCTGCTTCCGTTTTACATGATCGGCTATGGTGTGATACGCTGCTTTGTAGAGGGACTTCGTACTGACAGTCTCTATCTGATGCCAGGTGTCCGCGTGTCGCAGGTGTTGTCTGGCTGCCTGATTCTATTGGGTGTTTTACTTGTAGGTATTATTCGCAGAAGGCAGGATATACAGGTATGGAACTAATTTGCTCTTTATTTATCACATTCTTAAAAATCGGTGCGTTCACCTTTGGCGGCGGATACGCTATGATTGCGCTGCTTGAAAATGAGTTCGTTGAAAAGAAAAAATGGCTTGAAAAAAGCGAGTTTCTGGACATGGTTGCGGTAGCCGAATCCACGCCAGGACCAGTCGCCATCAACAGTGCGACTTACATTGGTTACAAAATTGCAGGATTTGCGGGTGCAACCATGTCCACACTTGCTGTCAGCATTCCATCTTTCTTTGTAATTTATGGTATCTCGCTGTTCTTTGATCAGTTTCTCAGTTTGCGCTGGGTTTCCTGCGCATTCCGCGGGATTCAGGTATGTGTGATCTATCTGATCCTTACCGCAGGGCTGAAAATGCTTAAAAGTATTGACAAAAATACACTAAACTTGACGATTCTCACGTTGGTCGTGGCTTCCATGCTCTGCTGCTCGATCACAGCAGTTTCGTTTTCCTCTGTGTTTTACATCCTGATCTGCGGCGCGGTCGGGCTTGCTGTTTTCTTTCTGCGAAAAATCCGGAAAGGAGATGGGAAAACGTCATGATATACCTGCGTCTCTTTCTGAACTTTTTGATGATCGGTGCCTTGTCTTTCGGCGGCGGCTATGGAATGGTTTCGCTGGTACGCGAAACGGTGCTTTCCAACGGCTGGCTGACAGAGAACGAGTTTCTGAATTTTATTGCCGTATCTGAATCCACACCGGGACCCCTTGCCGTGAATATGGCAACCTTTATCGGCTCAACACTGGGCGGAATCCTCGGTTCATTTGTTGCAACGCTGGGCGTGGTGTTGCCGTCATTTTTGATTATTCTCTTAATTGCATCCGCACTAAAGAATCTGATGAAATATGCACCCGTCAACGCCTTTTTATCGGGAGTTCGTCCGTGCGTTGTAGCGATGATCCTTGCGACCGCGCTCAGCATGGCGCTGTCTACGCTGTTTGGCCTCACGGATTTACAGGCCGGATTTGCGCTGGATTTGCGCTCTATCGCAGTATTTGCCATGCTCGGAGCAACGCATCTGATTTGTAAAAAAATCAGAAAAACAGCTCCATCGCCAATTCTGATGATCCTGTTTTCAGCAGGCCTCGGAATCTTGTTTTGGTGCATATTCTAGCATGGCGATTGATTTTGTTTCCAACTTCAATAGCAATTCCTGCTGAACCGCGCTTATTTCATTGCGTATAATTTCGAGCGACATCACCCTTCATTCATGATGCCGCTCCGCACTTCGCCATACCATTCTGCCACAAATGAGCTGACCATCGTTGTAATAGCGAGGACTTAAAAGTCCTCGCTATTAGCATCAGCTCTGTCATTTCGGTGCGTGTTAGATACTGACACCAGACTGATGCACCGAACATGCAGGCTTCGCTTTATAACCCTTTTTCTGCGTTTTAACTTATTTTAAGTTATAATACAAAATTCAAGTTAAGATTTACTGTGAATCACTTTTTCTTTACCATGCAGCGTTTCTTAAAGAACGAAATGCCATAGCAAAGAATCTGATCATAGTCGTCCTCATACTCCTTTGCGTACATCCTATCATCAATTTGCTGCAAAGCCGTATCGCACTCACTCTCCAGATTTTCCAAAGCCTTCGTGTACTTTGCTTCAAAGATTGCAACGCGGGCATTGATGGAATCGTAAACGACCACATCACTTCGGCCTTCTCCATGCTCTTTATTGGAATCCACCATATATCCGGCACCTGTGAAGATGCCCGCAAGGAAAGCATGATAGAAGTCTTCCCGGTAGTCATGGTAGCTTATGGTGCGCCGGAGCAGAGCATTCATTTCCTTGGTAATGCCCTCGCTATCACTGTTCCAGACTGCATCGAACAAAGCATTTCGATTCCACTTCTTCGTACTGTCATCGAACCATTTGATGACTGTTGTTTCAAAAATCTCTTTGATTTCTGCATTAGGAATCATAAGGGCAACCATGCCATCCGGCAATTCGCCTTTATAATCGCCTTCACGAGCTTTGGTCAGGTACCCTGTCAAGTACAGCGTACTCCAAAGATTGTCTTCTGAGGAATGCAGATAATCATAGGTTAGGTTTTCATCTACACGCTGAACGATGCAGCCACCAGCCATCAGGGTTTCAAGTTTATTTGTGATCGTACTGCCCGCATAGTCAATAAAGGAACGGATGATAGCATTGTCGCTGGTATTTTTCCAGTAGCTGATAGGCTTTGCTTTCGGATCGCGCTGCAATTCCAGCATGTAATTCATTACGTCCCACGGGCAGTAAACATCAAAATCGCCGAAATGATATCCATCATACCATTTCTTAATGTTTTCGGCCTGCTCTTTCAGGTCGGCATCCTTTAGCAGCTGGTCAACCTCGCTCTGTACAAATCCGAAATACTCGTTCAGACGAGAATTGGTGATAGTATCCGATACAAAATTGTTGGTTCCTGTAAAGATACTCTCTTTCGCAATCTTCAGGCAACCTGTAACAACTGCAAAACGAAGTGCTTGATTGTCTTTCAGTGCTTGCATAAGTCCTTTCATGACATCGAGCATTTCATCATAATAACCGTTGTTGTTCGCTTTTGCTACGGGTACATCATACTCGTCTATAAGAAGAATTACAGGCTTTTCATAATAACTTTGCATCATCGTTGTCAAAAGCATAAGGCTGCTCTTAACTTCTTTTATGGAGCCACTGCCATGTGCAAGATGCGCAAACGCTGTTTTTTGGAACTCTGTAGCACTTTTACTATCAAGCAAATAAAGATGTTTGTTGTACAAATCTGCTATCACCATTGTGAGCATATCATATGCCCCGGTGAAATTTAGTCCGTCTACTTGCCGAAACGAAACAAAAATTGTAGGATATTGGTTCATCCACTCATCGCACAACGCTTGATTTTTTGTAATTTCCAGCCCTTCAAACAGTTTTCTGCTGTCCTTGCGGATGTCGAAGAAGCTTTCCAGCATACTCATGCCCAATGTCTTACCGAATCGTCGAGGACGAGTAATAAGCGTCACTTTCGTTCCGGTTCTACTGATCAGTTCTCCAATCAGTCCCGATTTATCAATATAGTAATACCCATTTTTACGAATTTCTTCAAAATCCGAAACTCCAACGGGAATATTCATTTCTTTCATCTCTGCTGCTCCTTTCGCGTAGCCATGCACAGACTTTTCATTGCTTCTATGATACCATGAATCTCATGTTCTTACAAGAAAATTTCCGCTTACCACATTGATTCTGGCTACGGCTCATTCTGCATAGCCTGCCAGCACATCTTCAAATGGTCTGCTGCTGCGATTTTAGTGGAAAGGTCCCGGCTGTAGGATGCGTTGATGATGTTCTTGATGGCTTATTCAATTTTCAAGGTTCATCCATCATCAAAGGTAGCATTCACCATTCCCCGTTTGAAGCCGTCTTTGAATCTCGGCATTTTGACGCTGACATCTGGTACATACTTTTTATAGGAGTGGCCAAGAATCAGTTTGGCTTTGCGGTTCTTCCTGCTCCCGTGTATATAGCACACACCTTTTGCACCATAGAGTGTTTCTGCAAACTCTGTGTAATTAAAATTAAGATATTTCGCACCAGGTTTTACCAGACCGGATAATGGTTTCACACTTGAATGTACTTAGCGTGTTTTACCCATTTGCCCCAGACACCCAGCAGGCCGCCCGATGTCAAGTCTTGGACAACTTTTTCACAAATAAATTTGAAAAATCGCAAAAAAATAAGCCCTACAAGGTTTTCAGTCGGTTCCGAACCGATCTGAGCCTTGTAGGGCTTAACTGTTTTCTCTATATGATTTTATCTTAGACTGCCTGCAGTGGAGTGTTTTCCATCACTTTCTTAAACTGCTCCACTGTCATTTTTGCCTTTTCAGCGGCACGTTCCATTTTTAAATCGCCGTCTCGAACAAGCTGCACCAGCATCCGCATCTCACCAATGCTAATGCCTTCTTCTCTGCCTTCGGCCTTTACGCCCTGACTAAGGTTGCACATAACAAGCACCTCTCTTTCCAGATCTTCGTTCATTGCAACGCCAAATTCTTCTTCAAGAATTTTCTTTTTCTCAGTAGCTGCTCTGGATGAAGAGAGCAGCACATCCATAAATTTCACAATACCTGTATAGTTTTCTGTACCCGACTCTCCCAGACAAATCGTTACAACGCTCATCAAATCATAGTTTTCTGATTTTTCAACAGCATTTCCAATCAACTGCTCTGGCCGAATGGAATAACGAATCAGAGTATTCTGAAACTCTTTAGTTGGATGTGTACAAACCCAGATAGAGTACACTTTTCGGATTTTCCCATACTCTGAGTTCGTGAATATCGGGCCGTGCTGTGCAGAGATCATTCTGCTGCAATAATAGATTGCACGCTTCGTCAAAGGGTACCCCGGATTAAAAGCGGTCTGCGCTTCTACATTGATAATAAGACGTATCACATCTTTCTGTTCAGCAGAACCTTCTGATGCTGGTGCGATTGCATCGAACCGAACATCATAATTGATGGTTCCCTCAGTCAGCGTAGAATCCTCATTATTGCTACCAGCAATTACGTCAGAAGTTTTCTTGGGTCTGTTTGTATCATCAACATGAACGCCAACTGTACCCACTTCTGGAGTTCCTTCGATATACTTCTCTGCAATTTCGTCTACGGAGCAGGCACTGTACTCATTCACGCAGTTCTTCATAATCTGCGCCAGAATCTGTTTGTTGGCCAGCAGCTTCTTGGCAGCCTTATCATAACTCAAATCGTATTCCGTCTGCGTTATCGCATGAGCAAGCTGATTTTCCATCGGCATTCACTTCCTTACAGCAGGGTCAACAGGAGCATATACTATCCCTATTGTGCTTTCATCTTACCATAAAACACCTTGCATATCAAGCAGGCAGATGTAAACTTTTCAGCATAGATTTGTCCATATTGCCCATTCTGATTTGAATTCAGGCCAGCAAAATATTTCAATAGTGCCACACCTGTATTCCAGATTTTTCCATCTTTTCTAACATTCCCGTTCATCTTTTTCAAGCGATATGATAACTGCGTTTTTCTCAGCTTCATACCTTCCCTTAAACTGATAGTCTTTCCCTGCAGCAAGACCATGGAAGCGTCCGGGTATAGGCTTCAAAGACCTCAAACGGCACATCACGGAGCCGGGTGTTTGCAAAGGTATCGTAGTCCATCCCTGCATAGCCCATCAGTGCATAGGCCGCTGCCTTGCACTCATCTTGCCGCAGATTGTACTTAGAGTTTTTCAAAGAACGCTCCAAGCCAGAGAAGAAGATACGCAGGCTTGTCCTCGTACCTCCTTATTCTGTTTTCTGCTCTATCAGCTTTCGCTGTGGTGGGTTAAGTATAGAGCGCAACCAGAAGCCATTAGCACCTGAAATCACGCTGACTGTAACGCACCATGACAGGCAGAAACAGGTTGAGGTGAAAAGGTCAAGCCGCGTAAACCCGCATGAAATCAGGCTTTTCTCTGGTTGTCCATATGCGGTTGTCAAGTAAGGAACAAAAATTTTTGTAAATAAATAAGCCCTACAAGGTTTTCAAATCGGTTTTGAACCAATTTGATCCTTGTAGGGCTTATCTCTTAATTTTTATGGACGAAGACCCTTTACAAGAGTCTGAAATTCCTGTTCTGTATCCACAAAGTGGTAAGGCGCATACTCACCATACGCTGTTGGTCTGCTGATTGTTACAAGCTGTACTCCCTTATATCCAACCTCTCTGTTCAATTCTCTTTTTAATTCCACCAGATGCTTCCCATGCGTCGTTTTTAGAGCAAAACAACCATGTGCATTACGATCTTTTGCTACCAAATAGCACATTATTCAGCACCTCCTTAAATTCATGTTCATTCCGAATCAATCCATTTTCATACTTTTCACGCATTATCTTCCCTGTTTCCACGGGATAACTCTTTTTATACAGATAATCGTGAAGCCAGTTATTTAATTGCCTATCAAACAACGTATTAAATTGGATTTCTATGGGGTAATGTCTTCCACTTTTCTGATAGTACACATGGACACCCCTGTAACCATCATCCACTGCCTTTCCTTTTGCCATATCAGCAATCCGGAACGGTGAAAACTCTTCTTCTAATATTTGATCGTAGCTATCACAAAAAGCCCGGAAGCCCAGAATATCATTAAACACTTTTCGTGTCTGATGATCCGGATAGTAACGATCATACTTCAAAAGTATAGAATCCAAGCTCTTAACCCTGTAGTCTAGCGCAATATTAGAAAGGATTTCCTGTTCATCCAACCACTCAGTCATCGAAATCAGTTCAGCAATTAACAAATCCTTATCAAAATAATGCAAGTTCTTCTTCAACGGAATTCCCAAATGCGACTCAAATGATAGTGCATCTAAAATTCCCACCGATAAGCCATTCATTTTCAGCAATTGCTCATTCATAGAGATGCCCCACTGCTTATTAGGATTCTTATGTTATCGGTTTTCAATTAATTGAGCCTCGTATAGCCTATCTGCTTATTCGATATAGTTTTAGTGACCAGCTGTTCTTAGCAGCCTTATCATCACTCGAATTATACTTCGTCTGAGTTATCGCGTGAGCAAGCTGGTTTTCCATCAGCATTCACTTCTCAGCAACAGGTTCAACGGGAGTGTACACTCTCCCTATTGTGCTTCCATCTTACCATAAAACGCTTTGCATATCAAGCTTGCAGATGTAAACTTTTCGGCATAGATTTGTCCATATTGCTCTTTTTTCGGCATCATGCCGTCATTTAAATTGATGTTTTCCCCTGTCACCAAATCATTTGCCTTCAATAGTTTTCAATTCTTCAAGGTAATAGTCACCATGATAGAATTTAGAAACATCCATATCAAGAGCTTCAACTACTCGACACGCCAAGCCAAAAGAACAGGTCAAAATACTTCTTTCCCCAGATTCCAACCTTTGATATTGACGCAAAGTTATTTTTGCGCGATCAGCAATCTCTTGTTGCGTCAGCCTTAACATTTGTCGTTTTTCCGATAAGACAGCCGCTGCCGTTGGAATTATCGTTTGAAAGCCATCTAAAATTCCGGCACTCATAGTATTAGCTCCCTTCATCACGTCCATTTGGACGTATTATACGACCAAATGGACGTGATGTCAAGTTGTACACTTTTGAGGCGAGAGGGCACTTTGTTCATCTTTTTCAAGCGAAATGATAACTGCATTTTTCTCGGCATCATACCGTCCTTTAAACTGATGGTCTTTTCCTGCCGCCAGACCATTTGCTTCCAGCAACACCTGAATGAACTGTATTCCGTTAATCATCATCCGACACTGCCCATCGGTCAGTAGCCTGCCCGGGACCTTAAAGGACATGGGATGCTCCGCAGCACACGGCGTGATTGCAATAGCCTTCCGATCTTTCCTCTGCAAAACGCAGATATAGGCTGGACTTCCAAGAATACGGATAACATCTTTCCCAACATTCATTCTCCGGCTTTCCGCCGGAATTGTCACTCGCAGGTTCATAACTCGCCCAGAATTCATGTCTGCATTCCTCTCTCAGCAATCTCATTGCCTGATTGTTGTACGTTTTCAAGCTGTTCCGGTAAATCTGGCGAAGGTATATTTTCAGATTCTTCACGTTGCGGAATCGGTATTGAAGTAGTGCCTGCTTCCCGTTCGGGCTCATCCAATACAGTAGAACTCTGATACCCAATGAAGTCCTCAAACATGTTCATCTGATGATCTGCAATGTAGTCATTATAAGATTTTCCGATACGGTTCTTATAGGCATCCGGGAAGAATTTCATCTGCTTTTTCTTCATTTCACCAGTAAGCGGATCCGTATATTCCTGTGGCTTCGGGGTGAACATGATTGCTTCTTCCAAATCAAACAACATACAAAGACCCTGATCTGAATTAGCCACCCGTCCAAGCACTTTATAGCGGCATTCTCGGTTCCAGTTCATGAGCTTGAAGATATTTTCCACAAATTCCAAAGAGGTAATATCCTTATTCACCCAGTTTTCGTCCTTCTGTCTTGCCCATTCAACAGATGCACTGTCCTCTTCCGGGCACATGATCAACGCAAGCCGCTTCTTGTTTGGATGCAGAATTGGAAGAACATACTTAATTCCTTCAAAAAGCCGGATACAGGCCATATTGAATTTCATAACGCCATATTTTATGCTTACTGCTGGCTTATTCAGCATAGAAAACTGTGTGCGCGGCGGCAACTCATAGCCATCAAATTTTTCGTACTCCAGCTCTCTTTTATACTCTTTTCGTATCTGTGCCAACTCACGAATTAGCGAGATCTCCCGAGCACTCATTTCCTGCTCCCTGCTTTTTTCTTCCATTTCTCAAATCCTCCTGCATCGACATTAAAAGGTCATCCAGTTCACGCTGAACTTCATTTCTGCTCGGAATCGCGCCAATCATGGGATTTTCTACGACTTGGCCGGATTCCATCACATCACGGACCGTAATGCTCTGAACCCACTTATGCCGATACAGCCGGCATTTCAGATCCATCGAACGACCTTCAATCTGTTCATACTGATTTTTTCCAATCAAAATCCGGGACTCATCCAATTCAAAAATCAGAAATTTTGCATTTCCCTGACCCCGGCAGATACCACGGCACTGGTAACGGCAATTCATTTTCCAGTTCAACGTTTGAAGAATCAGGCCAGAAAACGCTCTGGCTGAAAAGGCACTATGAACGTCATTGTCATCTTGCCAGTGCATCGCCGTTGAAGAGCTATGATCGCTCTTTCGCAAAATCACGACCTGTAGAATCGGATGATAGAGCAGTTCCACATATTCGCAGTTGTCCAGCCGGGTGTGGCAAGCTTTGCTGAAACGGATTCCATTTTTAGAAATCGTCATAACCGGGCTGCTTTGATTGATAAAGCAAGTGCCTGAAACCGTCAGATATTCAGATTGAAGAACCTTTCCCAGCGTTGTCCCAGTCCTCATCTCTGCTATATCGTTCAGTTTCGCCACCTCTTCCGGCAGATAGGTGCTCAGACAAAGGCAGCGGATGCTTTCAACACTGATGCCGCTCCAATTCGGATGGATGCCAACAAAGCCTTTCAATGTTCCCTGCTGGATCACCACAATATCCTGCACACCGCACTTCTTCCTGCTGGATGCCACCAGATGTGCAGCCCGTGCAATTTCCGGCGAAACGATTGCTTCATGGTGTTCCGGAACATAGGCAGAGCAGCGATTCCCATTATTCTTTGTAACCTTGCCCAGCTTGTAGTCCACCACGATGCTCTTCCGGGCTTCCAGATCACCCCAGCGGCGTTCATTTTTCATGATGTTTGCCACCATCACGCCATTCCACTCCTGCCTGCCGCGCAGGGTGCTGCGCTTCTTCTGCGTCAGGATCGTTGCAATCTGATCGTAGTTATACCCTTGAATAAACGCCAGAAAGATAAACCGCACCGTCTTCGCTTCTTCCGGCTCAATTACCAACTGTCCATCTTTGGTATGCCGATACCCCATCAAATCAGCTATCGGGTACTGTCCTGTCATAATGCGCTGATCATACGAAAGGATCATCCGGCGGCTCTTGTTGCCCGATTCCCAATCCGCCAGAAGTGCCTGTATATCGAGGTTGTACTGGCTATTCGGGTTGAGTGTGTAGATGTTCTCGGTTTCAAAGTACACACCGATTGGATGTGCCGGGTGCATGGTTTTCAGTGCTGAGATCTGCGTCATGCAATCCGAAAAATTCCGAGCGAAACGTGAAATGCTGGCGCAGATAATCAAATCCATCTTCTGGTCTTTGGCATCTCGCATCATTCGCTTAAACGCATCCCGTTTCCGCAGTGAAGTACCCGATTTTCCTTCATCGCTGTAAATATCCTGCAAATTCCAGTTTTCCGTTTCTGCAATCTTTTTGGTGTAGTATAGAGTCTGGTTTTCAATGGAAGAAATCTGTTCTTCGCTGGAAGTGCTGACACGGGCATAAACAGCTACACGCTTCAGGTCACTGTCGTAAATTGACGGTGTCGGTTTCGCCGGACGAAAGTAGTCTTTTGCCGTTTTCTGGCCCTGTTCTGCCTGCTTATGGATTCTGTCACGAATCTCTGCTTTTCGCCTTTCCGATTCTAAGTGTCGGCTCTGCCAATCCGCTCCACTCGGCAACACTTCAAGGCTTTCTACCGGAATACACTCTACGTCTTTTGGATTATGCTGTCCTTCCACGTTCATTTTTCTTCAGCCTTTGTCATTTCATGTTCCAGTCGGATTCTCCACTCAAGATAATCTTTCCTTCGGATTGATGTATATTTTCCAGCCAATTCTTTCAGACTCTGCCGCTGGCTATCAACATCAAGAATAGTGTCAATTCTCTGGTCGTCATCGTCTGTAACAATGTCCACCCGCATCGGCAAATCAAACAGATATTTCAGCAGAAAACAGAAATCACAGGTATTCGCTGCAAGGTAGGCCCTTGTCTGTGAAAAAATCAGATTGACGACACCCTTTTTGCAATCTTTGAGCAGATGCACCATTTCCGGGCGTTTATAGATTTCCTTATTCCCTGTAATGTCGATGTAAACACCAACCAGCCTTTTATCCGCATCATCCCTGAACTTTTCAGCATAATAGGAACTATGATAGGCCACTGCTGCATCCTTAGAGCGTTCCCACTGTTTTGCAAGTTTCACATAGCCGCCAACCTTATACTTGCGATCCATTCATAGCACCTTCTTCCGGCTGAACGCTCCAATACCATTTCCGCTTTTTCTGATAGCAGTGGATTCCCATTTCTGTTTTTACCATTCGTGCCACTCGTTTGCTTACACCCTCATTGTCCAGACGGCAATAAATTTCATTCGCGCTCATATCACCTTTTTCAAGAAAATGCTTAATCCAATAGACCGCTTTTTGCTGTTCCGATTCAAATTCGGGTTTTCTATCTGGTTTCTGATTTTCAAAAGATTGCGGCCTGCATTCCAGCCACTGAAAGCCCTTGTCGGCGGAAATGGAAAAACGGATGTCTTCTGCCCTAGGCGCAAGACTGTTTTTGATTTGATGTACGATTCTTATATCAGGGTTCTCTGTATCTCGCTCCACCTGCAGGACGCTTCGTGCTGCTGCCACAACATCAATGCTGCCAAGGCTGCGGTACAGCCCTTTGGAGCCTTCTTTTTTGTTGAGGTGGCCAATCAGAACGATGGCGCAGTCATAGCCCGCAGCCCACATTCCAAGGCGGCGCATAAGTTTCCGTGCCCTGCCTGCGATCTGCAAATCGGAATCACTGCCAAGATAAGCCTGAATCGGGTCGATCACGACCAAACGTGGCCGGAATTCAATGATTGCCTGACGGATGCGCTCATCGTCCAATGTGAGGCCGTTATAAACCTCTTCATTGATGAAAGCAATCTTCCTGCAGTCTGCCCCGCAGCGTTCCAATCGGGGCTTTATCGTATCCGAAACGCCATCCTCGGAGCACTGATAAATCACTTTTTGCGGCACGCCGATCTTACAGCCATCCGGGGTCTTACCTCCTGTTGAAAGTTCCGCAATCAGATTCATCATCAGGGTAGATTTTCCATCGCCGGGATCACCCTGTAGCAGTGTGATTTTCCCGATTGCAATAAAGGGATACCACAGCCACCGTACATCCGTTGACTGAACTTCGCTGTACAGCGTCAGTAATTGCTCCACGTTGTTCCTACCACCTTATTATTGCTATTTAATTTCATGCTTTTATTATACTCCTGTCAGGTGTTTTTTTCTGTGAACCAGCAGTTCACTTGTTGCTCAAAATGTGAACTGTTGGTTCACATTTTGGCCTCAGAAGCCATCTCCGCTAGAGGGAAAAAATAAGAATTCTGACTTCTATGCAAATTACCTCTTTGGTTCCTCTTGATTCATTTCTCCATAAGTCAAATAATTAAAGTATCTTATGCGGGCATTTGAAAGGAAAATCACTATATGTCCGTAAATCGTACTTCTTTAGGAAAACGAATCAGCTTCTACCGTTCAAAATCGAATCTGACGCAAGAAGTTCTTGCCGCAAAAGTCAACTGCAGTCGTGAATACATTGTCCAAATCGAAAATGGCACAAAGGTTCCAAGCCTTTCTGTTCTTGTCAAAATTGCCAACATGTTATCCGTTTCCGCGGATGAGCTTTTGCTCGACTGTCTTGAATATTCATCTTCCTCTGCAAACTCTGAAATTCATCGCTTGCTGTTGGACTGTAATGAAACTGAACAGACTGTCATTATCCGCATGGCAAAGGAGTTAAAGGCCATTCTTGTCAGCCTTGGAGTTTAACATTATTTCGCAGTAAAAAGCACAAAATAAAACGGCCCGCATAAGCTGCAGACGCACCCTCGAATTCTCCTGGGTGCTGTCTGTGGTTTACGCGAGCCTTCGATTTTTTGCTTCTGAAATTCTGTATTTACCTTAAATCAAGAAATCGCTGCACTTACTTTTCCTCATAACTGTTCAATGCATCCTCAAATGTAAAGCGAATTTTCACGCGTTCATCGTTGAAAACCTCAATGCGGTCAATAAAGGTTTCCACCACATTCTGTGATAAGTGCATCACATCGCCTGCTTCTTCTGCTGCACTTACGACAGTCTGCAAATTATCAGCATCTTTCCTTACTGGCAGGAAAATTTGGTCTTTCTCAGTACGCAGCATTTGAATCTGCTCCATCTTATCATCTTCCTGCACTCTGTAGGCATCTCTCTGCCGGATGAATTCTTCCTTGCTTATATTTCCGTTGGCATACTGCTCATACAGTGCAACGCGCTGTTTTACGATCTCTGCCTTTTCTTCACTCAGCTTTTCTTCCTGCCGTTCCAGTGCGGAAAAGCAGATCAACGCTTTGCGTTCCCGTTCGTGCAGGATTTTCAGTATATGCTCCGCCTGTTTTATCTGCGCTGTCAGCGCGTTTCGGACAATCTCTTCCAGCACTGCCTCAGAGATTGGGATTCGCTTGCAAGGGCTGTTCACCGCAGTGGCCGAAAATCTGCAGTTAAAAGATGGACCAAGTTGCTTGAGAACACGGTATTTCATCAGTTTCTGGCAGTAGCCGCAGTAGACCTTGCCTTTCAAGGGATACTGGTGTTTTGTGTAGTTCCCGGTCTGGTGCTTCCCATGCTGCAGCATGATGACCATTTGTGCCTGTTCAAATTCCTCCGGGGTCACAATGGCGGCATGGCTGTCCTCAATTCGTACCTGCTGTTCCAGCGGTGCGCGCAGGACCCGATGCTTGCACGGAACAGGCATAATGAATTTCGCGCCCACGTAGGTTCCCTTATACTTCTCATTTTTCAAAATATGGTAAACCGTTCCGCTGGTCCAGTGACTGCGCTGCAAGTCCCATGCTTTCTGCTCGCTGTACACATGATTTTCCGTCACATGATACGCTGCCGGGGTCGGAATCTGCTTTTCGTTCAGAATTTTGGCGATGGTGCCCGTCCTGTTGCCCTGCAATGCCAGTTCAAAGATCAGGCGCACATACTGGCTGGCTACCGGATCAAGGATCAGCTTATGGCAGTCATTCGGGTCCGGCAGAAATCCAAACGGGCGGTATCCTCCGAGATACATTCCTTTTTTCTGCATCACATGGTCTGCTGCTGCGATTTTAGCGGAGAGGTCCCGGCTGTAGGATGCATTGATGATGTTCTTAATAGCTACTTCCAGTCCACATACATCGTTTCTGATCTGCATTCCACTGTCGTAACCATCGTTGACGGAGATGAAGCGAACGCCCAGCAACGGGAAGATTCGCTCCATATAATCGCCTGCTTCAATATAGTCACGGGCGAACCGGGAAAAGTCCTTTACGATAATCGTTTTCACCTTTCCGTCCTGTGCATCTTGAATTAGCCGCTGAAACGCAGGACGGCTTGTAGATGTGCCGGAGTAGCCATCGTCCACGTACTCCTGACGCGGCTCTGTTGCCAGTTCGGGGCGGGCCATGATGTACCCCTCTACCAGTCCGCGCTGGCCCTGAATGCTGTTACTCTCGGTCTTATCTGTTCCCACATCCTCGTCCGCAAGAGAAAGCCGGTAATAGGTTCCGATCACCTGCTGCTCACCGCCTTTCAAACGTATAGATCAATTCTGCCTTTACAATTTCCGCAGCACGATTTCCCAGATTATTCATACGGCGTACCCATTCCATCTGGTTCTCTTCTTTCTGTTTTTCTGAAGTTTCCTCACGCTGACTCATCTGCTCGATCAAGACCTTATACCGCTCTGCAGCCTGCTCTTCCACATTTGCCAAAACAGTATCCAGCTTTCCACTCAGCAGCAGGCTCTGATAATAGGCTGGTTTTCGCAGTTTCAGGTACGCCTTGTGCAGCATCCCCCAGCGGCCAATCGGACGGGTCCGTGGCAGTTTCAAGGCTGGCAGATAATAATCACCCACCAAAACATATTCCATTCCTGTCCGGGCATCATAGATTTTTTCTTTCATTGTCTGTCCTCCTTTTTCGTTAGAACACAAATTCCGTGTAAGTATTTTTCTTGTGATCCACTTCAATTTTCTTTACATACTGCTGCAGATTATCTGCCGTTAAAAGAACCTCTGTGTTGCCTGCGATTTGCTTTTTCTTCTGCAATTCTTCTTGAACAACGACCAGTTCTTTCTCGTTTTCAGCTTTTGTCTGTCTGAATGCCTCAATTTCATTCTCTGCATCCTGCTTCAATTTCAAGAACTTTTCTTTTGAAATTTTTCCAAGGACATACTGCTCGTAGCCGCTGCGCTTCTGTGATTCCAGTCGAACGATATTGCCTGACGCCTGTTCAATTTCACGTTTTGTAGCTATTTCTTTTGATTGGAGTTTGCTTTTTCCAGAGCTTTTCCGTACCAGCTTCTGCAAATCACGGTGTTCTTCCATCCGCTGGTGCAACTCCTTGTTAATGCCGTTCCAGAGATCTTTCTCTGAAATTGAAACATGGCAAGATGCACAGTAAAAATACAGCGCACCATCACTTTGCCAATGACAAACCAATTTTTCTCCGCACTTTTTGCAAAAGATTCTGCCTTTGAAGATGTTCGGATTGTTTTTTCTGCGCTGTCTACACCACTTTTTTCGCTCTTCCTTGACTGCTTGCTCGGCTTCCCGTAATGCGGAAATTTCATCAAACAATTCCCAGCTGATAATCGCCGGATGGCTGTCCGGCACCATCCGCCAGCTTTCCCGTGGATTCTGCCCGATTTTCCGATTCTTTTCATCGTAGGCGATGCGGTTATAGACCATTGTTCCTGTGTAGATTGGATTTTCCAGCACCTTTGTCACGAACACGGTCTGCCATGCTGGGTCCTTTACCCGCAAGGTGTTTTTCAGGTATCCCAGCTGACAGCGGCGTGTAAAAGGTGTTGGGATTCCCTGCGCAGACAGCTTCTTTGCAATCTCGCGCTCTTTCATGCCGGATTTCTTCCAGAGAAAAATCCGAACTACCACATCGCTGACTTCCTCGTCCAGAATCAAATGATTCTGCTGATTTCTCTTGTAACCGAACGGAACAGGCGTATAAATTTCTCCTCGTGCTTCCTTGGAACGAAAGCACGACTGAATCTTCTTGGACAGGTCTTTCGAGTACATTTCATTGATCATGCTCTTGATCGGCACCAGCATCCCGTCCCGGCTCTGTCTGTTCAGGCTGTCATAATTATCATTGATGGCTATAAATCTTACGCCAAACAGTGGAAACACTTGCTCCAGATACTGACCTGTTTCCACGAAATTGCGACCCAGTCGGGAGAAGTCCTTTACCACGATGCAGTTGACTTTCCGCTCCTGCAGTGCTTTCAACAGCCGTTCAAATTCCGGGCGGTCAAAGTTCATCCCTGTGCACCGCTTGTCCGCAAATACATCCAGCAGCATCAGATCATCCCGGTGGTTGATATACTCTTTGATGTAAGAAATCTGTACTTCCAGCGATTCCATATCCCGAAGTACATCATCAAAATCGGACAGTCGTGCGTAAATTGCGGTTTTCCAGATACGGTGCGGTGCGTTTTCCGCTTCCCGCTGCGCAGCACTTACCTTTTTGCTTACTCTTGCCATAAGTCACAGCCTCCTTTTAAGCTGATACTTCACGCTGCCCCATCTGCTTTTGATGCAGTTCTTCCAGCAGGTCCGCAATTTCATCGTGGAATCGGAACGTAATTTCTACCCGATTGCCCTCATAGACTTCGATTTTCTCAATCAATTCGACAATCATCGGTCGGGTGATTTCTTCCAATTTTCGATACTTACGGTACACATCCAGAAACGGATAAGCATTTGGAGCAGTCTGTAAATTTCGCTGTTCCGCTTCCAATTCCTCAATTTTGCGGCTATACTCTTCGATTCGCTTGCTGTACAGTTCGTTGTAGTTCAGAAAATCCTCCCGTGTGAGGATTTCGTCTGCGTAATCCCCATACAATTTTTCCTTAATGCCCTGTGTATGGGCCTTTTCTGCAGTCAGCTGCCGAATCTGCCGTTCGATGCGCCGCACACGGTAGGGTTCCTGCTGGGCCTGCCGGATGCTTTCTACAAACTCTGCTTCCTCCATCACGATCTGGATCTGCATCTGGAGCGCATTCCGCACAATGTTATAGAACTTTTCATCCCGCAGGTTATGGCTCGTGCAGCTGCCCTTGTTCTGCTTGCTGCCGGAGCACTGATAATAGATATACCGCTTTCCCTTATAGCTGGCTGACCTGCGCACCAGCCGGCTGCCGCAGTCTCCGCAGTAGAGAAAGCCTGCAAACAGAGCCACCGTTTCGGCATCGTTCGGCCTGCGGGTTTCGGTTTCCAGAATTCTCTGCACCAGTTCAAACTGCTCTTTCGGAATAATTGCTTCGTGGGTGTTGTCCACGATTGTCCAGTCCCGCATCGGCACGTTCATTTTCTTTTTAGAACGATAATCCAATCGCCGGGTCTTTCCCTGCACCAGTTTTCCGGTATAGACCTCATTGTGCAGGATGCGGTCCACCGCCTTGGCAGACCACGGCGGCTCATCGCTCTTGCGGAAGTGCAGGCTCAGCTTTGCACCGCTCTGCAGCTTTCGCGTAGCTGGGGACGGTACCTTTCCTGCATTCAACCGGTCTGCGATGCCCTGATTGCTCATACCGCTGATCTTCCAGCGAAAAACACTTTGTACATTTTCTGCTGCCAGTTCGTCTACGATCAGCTTGGTATGATTGCTGGGGTCCTTCTGGTATCCATAGGTTGCAAAACTTCCCACAAAATCGCCGCGCTTCCGCTTTACCTCAAGCTGACTCTTGATTTTGACGGAAATATCCCGACAGTAGGCATCGTTGAGCAGATTCCGCATTGGGACCATGATGGAATCGCTGGTCTTCCACGCAGATTGACTGTCATAGCTATCCGTCACTGCAATCAGCCGGACCCGCATGACCGGGAAAATACGTTCCAGATAACGCCCCACTTCAATGTAATTTCGTCCAAAGCGGGACAGATCTTTCACCAGAACACAGTTGATGGTCCCCTGCTCCAGTTCCCGAAACAGCCTTTGGAACGCAGGCCGTTCAAAGTTCGAGCCGGAGTAGCCATCGTCCACAAACTCATCCACGATGCACAGTTCCGGGTGGTCTGCAGTATAGGCTTCCAGCAGGGTGCGCTGGTTTGCAATACTGTCGCTCTCTGTCTTATCGCCATCCTCACGAGATAAGCGTAAGTACAAGGCTGTACGGTATCGGGTTGTATTTTGCTGTGTTCTCTTCTGCAAATTCATATCAGGGTATAACAAAAGCCTTCCACCTCCTTAACGAATCGGCAATACTGTTCGTCAGAGAAGCGAAAGGCTCCACATTTTTTTGTAGAACAAGCCTACCGAGCAAGTTCTGCTCAGTTTGCACATTCCTATTTTCTTACCCGTAAACAGCTTACCAGAATCATCATCTTTTGTCCAGTGCTTTATCGCATTAAAGTGTGAAATTTTTTTTCTGCGTGTTTTTTCAGCAGCTTGCCGAAAGTTTCTCTGCCTTTTCAGCTGGCCGATTGAAAACACCTGCCAATGCACTCAGACAGTGTACTGCTCCCTCTCGGTGCGAAATTCAGCTTCACAATAATTCCGTTGTCCAGATAGCAATAAGGATTTCGGACCTTATCCAGCAGATTTTTCAGCCTTTCCTCCTGCGGCAGTCCGTGTTCCACTGCATCCTGCGGCAGTTCCTCCAGTTCAGACTGTTCAATCGTGCGAATATCTCGGTTCTTCATCTGGTGGATCTGCTCCAGCCAATTCATTCTGCCGTTTTCTTGCAATCGCGTTCCTCCCATTCAAGCCAGAAGTGTTTTCAGTAAATCCAATTTTGCCTGTCCTATATCCTTTCTCATGCTGGGGCCTGTGCAGGCAATCGGGGTACACAGTTCCAACAGACGGTCATAGATACGGGCGTGTGCGGTATCCTGCGGGTTCTTCAACTCCGTCAGGGTCAGGTTCGTGGTAACGATCAGCGGTTTCCGGCTGCGGTAGCGGCTGTCGATGATGTTATAAATTTGCTCCAATGCATATTCCGTACCACGCTCCATGCCAAAATCATCAATGACAAGCAACGGATAGCCGCAGAGCCTGTCCACGACTTCATTTCGCCCGGAGAAGGCGTTATTCAGTTCATTCATGATTCGGGCAAAATTTGTCATGCAGACGGCCACTTCCTGTTCCATCAGGGCATTGGCAATGCAGCCCGCCATAAAACTCTTGCCTGTACCAACACCGCCCCAGAGCAGCAGCCCCACATTCCTTTCCCGCATTTCCGGCCAGTGGGCCGCATACCGCTGTGCCAGCTGCATCTGTGGATTTTGCCCGTGATCGTTTGCAAATGTCCAGTGCTGCATCGCCCAGTCGGTAAAGCCCTGCAGCTTCAGCCGCTGCACTTTCTCGTAATGCAGCCTTGCACGTTTTTCTTTCTCTTGCTTTTCCCTTGTAGCCTGCCTGCACCGGCATTCAGCCGGATGGCGGTCACGCCCAAACAGTTTTTTGCCATTTGGAAAGAACGCTTCCTTGGGAGTTTTGCAGTTGCCGCAGTACAGCAGCCCATCTTCTGCAACATAGTCCTGCGGTTCCACAGAGATCGTCATAAGCCTGTCCATCGCTGTCTGGATCGTTTCCGTCATAAACTTTCCTCCTTGTTGTAGGTATAGTCCGGGATGCCTGCTCCCGGTTTCTGTTGTCTTTTCTTCCGTGCTGACCAGCTACGCAGGGTCGCCGCATGGTCTGCGTACTTCCTGCCTGTAGACTGCATATAGGCTGAAAGGTCTTCGATCAGAGTATCCAACTCTGCAATTTCCATTTCCAGTTCCGAATAATCTTCCAGAAAAACATTCCGATATCGCCCATACGCTTCTTTAGTTCTATTCAGTTGGTTCAATCTTAGGTTGTTCTTATTTATTTGGTTAGGTGTGCAGTTTTGCGCAACCGTATTGCTCACTTTTGAGCAATCAGGCTGCTCATTTTTGACCATCTCGACTGTGCATTTCTGCACAGTAGATGGGAAGCTTAGGAACACCTGGTTTGGCTTGGAAAAGCCATTGGACCGCCGTTCGATCAGCCGTGCAGCTTCCAGTTCCCGCAGAGCGCGGGTGACACTGGAAATGCTGCTCTGAAGATCTTCCGCCAGCCCTGCCAGCGGATAGAGCACATATGCCCGGCCCTGTGCATCCACCCAGCTGTTCTTCTGCGAAAGGGTCATGCGGTCCAGCAGCAGAACATATGTTAGCCGCGCTGTATGGGACAGGCTCATCTGCAGCAGAAATTTCGGATAAGGAAAATACGCGGGCAGTGGGGTTTGTGCCTTGATGTACTCTTTACTCAAACTTCCTCCTAATCGTTTTCAAAAGTCCTTGCCGAATGGGAAAGCTCTGCACGGGCTTACGCATCCGGCAGGGTTCCGGGGTGCGGGGTGGAAGACCCTGCTGATTACAGGCTCATATCATAGCTGCGCTTCTTGCGTTTCGGTTGACGCTCACGCTGTTCCTGTCGAGCCTGCTCCTGCCTTGCCTTTTCGCGGACATTGGCCTCCCACTCGCGTTTCCATGCAAGGTCGGATTTCATCTCATTGGTTTTTCGGAAGATGCTGTACACATTATCCGATGCAATTTCCAGACGCTTGGATTCTTCCCTCAAGGGAGCATACGCTTTTTTCCTCTCCGCGATTTCTTGCGTCAGTTCTTCTTTCCGCTTTTTCAGAGATTTCAGCGATGGCAGCTTTCCATCGTTTTCTTCCCGGAAGTATTTCACGGATTCTGCATAGGCATCCAATTCCTTGGAATGCTCTGCACGGAATTTTTTCTTGAGAATTGCTTTCGTAAATTGCTGCTGAACCTCTTTTGTAGAAAGGTACTGCCCCGCATAATGAATCTGTTCATTGGTTTTGTACAGTTCATCCTCTGCCTGTGATAGCCGTTCATACGCTGCCTGCGCATTGGCCTGCGCAGTTTTACACAGATTGTTCAGTTCTGTCAGGTCGTTGATATTGTTTTCCTGTACCCATACCAGCGTTTCGGCCATTCTCTGCAGATTACTGATTTTGACCTTTAGTGCATAGGCCAGATTTTCCTGTGCCTTGACATTCTCCTGCAGGTCCACAACGAGCCGTAGCCTGGTTCTGGTTGTAAAAATCAGTATGGGTTCTTCCTTGTACCGCAGATTCTTCTCGGCGTTCTGAACAAAGAATCCTTCCAGACATTCTCTTTTGCAGCTTTCTCCCAGAGAACGCTCCGATATGAACTTGTTCCGTTCCGGCGGCAGATAGCTATAACGCCCACGTTGGGTTTTGACGAAAATGTTGTATTCATCCTGCAGGATGTCTTGAAAATCTTCATACGAGATTGCTTTCTCACGAACAGCGGCAACGGCATCCCGGATAAGCTGCTTCTGTGTTTGAAACTTTGTCGGATTGGGCGTAAATCCTTCCGTTTCGATTTTCTGTTTTTTCTCATCCAGCCGCCGCTGTGCCCAATACTCCGCTTCGGTCACACCCGTTCTGGATGGTGACAGTAAATCGATCTGATGCAGAAATTCGCGGCGGCACAAATCCATGAGGGATTTCTGCAGGTGTTTTAGGTACTCGTTCGTCACATGGTGCTTGTAGCCAGCCTTGCTATCAATGGGCCGTTCCATAAAGGGCTGCTTAGGCACATCCAGTTTTCGCAGACTGTTGATTACGATATGGACATGAATGTTTCCGCTGCCATTGTGCCCGTCCATGTGCGTACAGACCAATGCCTGATGCCCCGGAAAATTTGCTTTTGCGTATTCCAGTCCAAGCTCCTGCGCCCGTTTACCCGTCAAACAATTTTCTGTGCTGTCCCGTGGATCAAAGCTGATGATGTAATGGTGCGATTTAATTTCATCCTTGTTTTTGTTCTTCTGATATTCGCGGTTCAGTTGCTGGCAGGCCGCATCGAAGGAATAGGGTTCACAGTTCAGACCGTCCAGATAAAACTCATCCCGCATGATACGATTTCCGTTCTGGTCAAGGATCGGAGTTTTCCGAAGCTCGTCATGCTTGAAAATCAGATACTCCAGTGCAGCACCATAGTTGGAACTCTTACTTGCGATGTGCTTTAATATTGCCATAGTTCTTTCCTGCCATTTCTGCGACTTGTTCCCGCATCTCAAAAATACAGGCAATCGCATGGTTGATGTTTTCGTGCATCGCACGGGACTGGATACCGCCGCTGTTGAAGAAAGCCGCGATCTGGTTCAGGTTGTTTCCGATGGCGGCAAACTCCCGTGTGATTGCTTCGATCTCGTCCGGGTGGACATAGAACACATACGAGGTATTCACACGGCCTTTCATCAGCATCTGCGCTGCAAATTGAGAGAGGGTCATCCCGGCATCTTCTGCCTGCCGGTGTAAAAGTTCATGTACTGTTTCTGTAACTCGTGCGGAGATTACTTTTGTTTTTACGATAGATTTCACTTTTCTCTTTGTTCGTGGCATGGGGTCTCCTTTCCAAAATCAATGGTTTGATTTTCCCGGCAGTGCATCTACACTCCGGCTGTGACCTGCTGTAGCAGGCCACCAATGGGCAAAATCATGTGATTTTGCTCGATGTGAGGGTATGGGGAGCACAATCCCCATCAAGATGCCGCCGTGGGGAAACCGCCCACAGGAGCGGTTTCGTATACAAAGGCGAATCTTGCTCTTAACTACCGTCCACTCTGTCCCGGCCCGTTCCTGCCCGATTTTCTCCGGCGTATTTTCCGGTAAGACGCGCAGAATGCACATTCAGTACCAGAGGTATCCTGCTGGGGTGGTTCATGAAATTTTCAAGGTGCGATGTGACTTTGTAAGGAATCGGGGAATTTCATCAGTGATACCGTAGTGAATTGGCTTACTTTTGAAAACACTTCCTATACCCTATACAAACTTTAAGGGGTGTTTTTAAACCGGTCTTTTGAAAGTTCAAAGAAAATTCATTTTTCCAACATTCCCCTCTACCTATAACAATCTAAAATGGATTTATGGCAACCAGTTTTTTAAATTTTGTTGAACTACCTAATTTTAGAACATAGATTTTGTTTATTTTCCACTCATAAAACTAGAGGAAAGCCGTTTCACAAAAGATTTTGAAAACCCCTACACTAATAGGAATCCGCAGAGCCGTTTTGGAATACAGTTCTGAAAAAAATTATAATTTTAAATAAAAAGAAAAACGGCAAAGTTCAAAATCGAACCTTACCGTTATTCCATAAAGACACAGTATAAAACAAAATACCCACGATAAGCAGGTGGGTGTACCTGTTCATCGTGGACATATTGCTATTTTAACGTTGTGTAACCGTTATTGATGTTCCTACACGGGCAACCTTGACACATCCGTGTCAGGACGATTCACTGAACGATCTCTTCATCTTCTCCTTCACTTCATACACACCAGCCGTAATGAGCAGCTTCCGTACCTTTATTGGATTTAATCCCAGTTCTTCACCGATGGCCTGCAAGGACATCTCATAATCATAAAGTGCCACAGCTCTTTCCATCTGCTCTTTCAGATTCTTCCCGGCATCATACTCTGGCTTCAGCTTCTTCCGGCCACCGCCGGGCTTCCGGGGTTTATATGCTCTTTTCTCTCCCATAATTACTCGTGCAGCTCCAGCGGCAGTCCGTCCGGATCATGGAAGAAAGTCATCTTTTTGCCGGTATAATCATCAACTCGTATCGGCTCACATTCAATCCCTACCTCCGCCAGCTCTTTCACCGTCTGCTCCACGCTCTCTACACAAAAAGCAAGATGTCTCAGACCACATGCTTCCGGGCGGTTCACACGCTTCGGAGGATTTTTCTCAATGAAAATCTCCAGCTCTGTGTGTTCATTGACACGCAGATCCAGTTTCCAGTCCTTGCGCTCTGGGCGGTAGTTTTCCCTGATGACAGAGAATCCCAGCTTGTTCACATAGAAATCCTTAGCTGCTTCGTAGTCAGATACGATGATTGCAATGTGATGTATTTTTGATAAGTTCATTTTTCTCACGCTCCTTTTTATTTTCGTTATAAACTATATAGCGACTTTCAAAATATACCGCGTGAACTCCTGAAGTTCAGTTTGTCCACACGGCATTTCTTTTTTTCTTGGGTTCTTGTTTATTTCAGCTTTTCAAGGATCTCATCAGCACTCATGCCGCCGGCCAGCAGCTTCTTAACCACAGCCTCGGCTTCTGCCTTCTTTGCTTCTTCTGCGGCCTTAGCATCTGCCTTTGCCTTCTTCGATTCCAGCGTTGCCACTTCTTTTTCGGCCTTCTTCAGAGCATTCTTCTTCTCTTTCAGATCAGCTTTTAAAGTATCAATGTTTGTGGTGATGGATGCGATCTCTGCAGTCAGGGAAACGATAGATTCCTGCTTCTCTGCGATCTGGGATGCGTAATCTTTGGTGGTATTGGTTTTGGGACGGTTCTTGCTGCCTTTCGTTCTTGGCATAGGTGATAACCTCTTTTCTTTTATAGTAGTTTAAGTATAGCAGTGTGTTGGGATGAGGGCAGTATAACTACCCGGCTATCGTTCATATTTCAAATTATGAAATCCTGAATCGGTCCAACCGGAGTTGCCATTGTTTTATCAAAAAGCACAATATCCTTTGCCCCCGTACAAACAGTACTTTTATACTTAATTCCTACGTATCCCTTATTTAAAAAATACTGAGCCATACACTGAAAAGGCGCATACATCAAACTTTTATCGTCTGCATCAGCCAATGGAGTAAAAATCTGCTCAGATAGTAGCTTAAGATACGTATGCAACGCCCAAAGGCTTATTTCCGCTTTCATTTCATTAATTTCATTTTCAGTAGGAATAACCACTCGTCCTTTCTTCATGCTTCGCTCATAGCGACGCGAGAGATAAACTTTTCCGCTATTTTCAAGCTGAGTATTTATATCCTCATACGTCATCTCGTCAGCCAAAGTTAAATCAATTATTTTTTCATCCTTGTTAGCCGAATTGATTTCAAATAAACAAATACCAAAGCGATTTCCTGTCGATGCACGACATTCCTTTATCGTACACTGCTCAGCCAAATTTTTGTCACTAGCCCATGCTAAATACAACCATTCAACACCAACGGGGCTAAACCTGTTATCCTCATTTATAAATTCTGCTTTTGGCATGAAGCGATCATATGATACCGTCTCAAGAGCTTTTAATTTTGCACCTCTAGCCAGATATCCATCAGTTTGAAAAATATCCAGTGAACGTTCCAACCGCACGCAACAATTGGCAAACAAATCATCAAACACTTTCAAAAATGTAGTCGTCATTGCTGATTCAACTTCATCATATTTAAATGTCTTATTTGCCAAAGCGGCTTGAAATTCATTCCATGTATTTTTAATTGTGATTTCGCTTTTCTTAATATCTCCGAAATCAAATAATGGAGCATTCATAATATTTTGATACGACATTTCGCATTATTTCCAATCTTATAATTTAATGTCAGCCAATCATCTTAGAATTCGAATCAATCTCTCTCGCCTTTCTTGATAAGTCTGGCTACCGGAGTAAGGTCTGTAAATGCGCTACCGATGATATTTCCACACACAGGGCACTCTATATCTTCATGTTCGCGGTTTCCTTCCCATATGGATTTATCGTCATATTCCGAAATAGAACCACATCTATCACAAGTCACTCGATGAGTCATCGTCAGACCTCCTTTGATTTTTTGTTTTTCTTTTCATCACATCTCAGCCGACCATAAGATCGTTGCCTGCTGCTCACCGCGTAGAGGTGTGTGATTATTAGAGCAGCAAGAGCCACGGTCTCCCGTGGCCCCAGAGTCAGGGCCCCACCTAAGACACAGTCAGTCTTGTTTGCCCCAGTATATCATATTATTCTCTATTTTGACAGCCTTTCGTGTACTTTCTTTCCCACTATGTAACACAGTCCACCAAGCATACCGCCAAGCGTGTTGTACACGATGTCTGACACTTGGAATGTCCCCAGTCGAAGCAGCAACTGCAGCATCTCGATGCTCACGGAGAAGATCAGGCCAAGCTTTGTGCTTTTCCATACTACACCCTTCTCAACATCAAACGTCCACATCACCATCCCGGTGAACGGCATCATCAGGATCACATTCTCGATGCACTCGGTCGTCAGCTGTCTTTCTCCGTTCACCGTTTCCCAGATGCCCCAGCCGCCCATTACATCGGACAAAGGATTCATCCACAAGTCCCGATTCAATAGCGTCCGGAACAGGATCATTGAGGTGACAAGAACAAGCAAGAATAACTTTCTAAAAAAAGAGGATACTTTGAATGCAGTAAACCATGTATGGATTGCTGCTTTCCAACCTTTTCCGGCTTCAGACGGGTAATAGGCATAAAGGTAAAAAAACAGAGCAAAAAAAGAAAGCAAGCATGAAAAGCCAAAAGGTTTATATAGAGCTGCTAGAATATTAGTAAGGATTTTTTGGGTAATAATTAAAAGCTGACTCATTTTTACTTTTCTCCTTGATTTCTTTCAGACAACAGCTCAACGCATCCTATTTTAGTCAGAAGCGGAATACTTCGACCTTTTTATAATGTTCAGGCTATTCTGATCATGTTACTTTAAGTGAGCCAACTTGCTTTTTGCCTCATTAATAATGAACTTTGTCTCCTTAGGAAAAGAAATCCATGTCACAACCATTATTTCAAAAATATAAATGAAAAATCCAGGGATAGCACTAAAACAAAATCCACATACTAAAAAAGCGCACGTCTGAATAAAAGGATACAGCTTTTCCTTGGTGTTATATTTTATCCACTTAAAATCAGGTAAACATAAAAAGTACCAGCATACAGCCGATAGCAATGTACCCACTGCAAAACTTTCCTTTACCTTATAAAGGTTATAGCATATTACATTAAACACAAATCCCACAACAATAATCGCTGTGAGTTTTATAAAATAAATACTCTGCTTTTTTTGTGCCTTATAGAGATTGACGTAAATGCTTTTTATGACAATATAAAAAATCTGTGCCGCAAAAAGCAAAAACATCACCTTAGCAGAATCGATATATTTTGTTAAATATACTTCCAAAATAAATCTAGCAGGAAATGCACAGGATACAATCAATGCGGCAAAAATCATCACATAATTTCTTGCTTTTCTTACCTTAACTTCATCTGTTGCCTTACAAAAGTAATTATATAATGTAGTTGTAACAGGTGTGACTGCGACATTCATAAAGTTCTCCATGCTAACAGCAAATGAGTACTGTGCAAATGCAAGCGTAGTCATAAGAGCTTTTACAAACCATCGATCCATACTTGTAAGTACAACTGATGACAGATTTCCAACAGTTAATAATATACCCGCTTTTATATTTTTTATCAGCTCATCAAATGAAAATGTATTTCCATCATTTTTGCTACCAATAAGTTTTCTACAGTTGAGTTCCAATACAATCCATACAATAAAATAAACCGCAACATTACTCAGCAGAAAGCAAAGAGCATTATCTGTTTTTATTAAGAAAATCCAAATCATGTTTGCAAAAAAGATCAAAATCGTATTTGCATTCATGATTTTTCCGTAAAGTGAGAACTCACCCGTTGCTTGATATAATTGTTTGAAATAGTTTGCTAAATTCAACGGAAGAATTGAAAGCGAAAAAAACACCAAAACTTCTTGCTTTGAAATTATCGCAATAATAGCACAAGCAATCGTAACAACAATTTCAAACAACCTTAAAGTTGAAAGGTTTGTCCCTAAATCTTCACGCCGGAGTTCTTTAATGTTTTTTCCTCCATATTTTAGGTACATTCCATCAACAAATCCAAAGTGAAATAAACCAGCATAACTTACATATAGCTGGAATGTTTTTATTGTAGCGTAGCTTTCCACACTCAGCTCTTTCGGGAGAACAAAATTAGTTATCAGATTAAATCCTAAATTTATGAAATTTGCTATAAGGACGTACATCAGTCCTTTTTTCAGTGATGTTGACATTGTAGACTTTCTCTTCCTTCATTTTTATGAAGATCAGATGCTCTCAATCTTCAATTCCACTTTATATCGTATTAAACACGACTCGAAGTTTTACTTTTTCAAATGTTCTCTTGGTTGTTTTCTTTTTATTATATGGGAGCATCAAAATCTTCAATTTATATTTCAAATTTTCTTTGTATTCTGCAAAAGCTATAAAAGCTTCTTTTGTTTTTTCTGGCATCATCTCGGAATACCCTTTTAGTATTTCCTTCGCCATATCACTTCTAAGGACATTTTTATTTTTAACGATCCCCATCAGTGTATCTTTCAGAGAATGCCTTTGTGCTCCCAAAACATTTGCATCATGCTGTCTATACATGATATAGGCATTCTGATCTGAATAAAAAAAGCCATTCACAGCAAGACACACAAAGCTGATCCAGCTATCATGCATACTAATTACTGAAGGTTTGTATTGTTTCAGCTTTTCCATCAGTGCTTTATTAAACACAAATGTACATCCTGGTGTTCCATATGTCAGAATATCATACAATGGATTTTTAAATGTATTATCTGTAAACGATTTCCGGATAAATGTTAAGTCTTTGTCCACCACTTCAACTGCACTACTGTATAAAGCAGGCTTGTCTATATTTTCAATACATTTTACAGCAGAAATGATTTTTTCTTCTTTCCAGACATCATCCTGATCACACAGCGCATAATAATCGTAATTTATATCCGCTTTCCAAATCAAGTCCAGAAAACTTTTCGCCGGTTTTAAATTATTCCCTCCATAAACTTTAACCCTATCATACTTTTTCAATATTTCAACCGTTTTATCTGTAGAACCATCGTCACGCGCAAGAATATCAACATATATGTCCTTCTGCGCTAGTACGCTTTCCAATAGTTCTGGTAAATATTTTTCGCCATTATATGTAGATAATAATATTAAGCATCGACACATACTAAACCTCTCAAATTATTCGCTTGCAATTGCTTGTGCTTTCGCATTATATGTTATATATAAAGCAATAATTACCCAAAGCAACTGCGATACATCAGCAACAGACAGCATTACCGCCACATAGGACACAAAACAGAGAAAAAAGCTGTTATTCATGTTTCTTGAATTTTTGAATGTTGCTTTTTTCCAAGAAGATTTAAGAAGCGAGTAGAATAAGCTAAAACATGCAATTCCACCTAACAAACCTTCCTCTACAAAATATCCAACATAACCGTTATCAATGGTATCTCGGACAGACCATGCACCATTTATATAATAACTTAGCTTTCCTCTTGTGTGACAACTGGCTCCAAGTCCAAATATGGCATTATGCATAAGCATCCAAGTAATGCCAGATAATTGAATCATTCTGGATTCAAGTCCTGTTGATGAATTTCCTCCAAAATTTTCAATTGTCTCACTGCTATCTCCAAATGCAATCATTACAGATTTAATAATATTTGAAAACTGCTGCGCAACTGTCGGTACAACAAAAGAAACCACAACAGCGACACATGCAATCGCACAGACCGCAGTTAAAATTCTGTTTCTCGTTTTTTTATCCGCAATTATAACATATACCAAAAAGAGTGCCAGCAATACAACGATTGTTCCTCGTGACTCAGTCAAAAACGCCGCAATAACATTTAAACCGAGAACACAGCTATTCCACGCATTTTTTTCATTTTGCCAAACATACAATGCAAGCGGAATAATAAGTGCGCAATACATTGCATAATATACCGGATGTCCGAAAGTTGCCTCTGCACGAATAATACCCATTCTTACAGTAGATACCATCAGTACATTTCTGGACACTGTATTCAAATTGTAAAACAAGTTAGACCCAATCAGCACATTGATAATGCTTATAATTGCTACTACGCCGCTTGCATTCACAATAGTCTTTACACACAAATGCACATCTTCTCTGCTTCGAACAACTTGACAAATCATAACAATCAGCAATAGCTGTTCCACAATCACTGTAAACTCAGTATTGATTGCCGCAGATAAACTCGGTGCATAATATCCATTTGCTAAAATTCTTGCCGCAAAATATATAAACAACGGCCAGTATAAACCTGTAACTTTCAATGGTTGTCTGATCAGATGTATTTTTTTATTATGAAAACACACACACAGCATCAGAATCAGTAACAAAATTCTGCTGGCCTTGAGTAATGGAAGCCCGCCGCCCAATTCGATAGCAAAATAATCAGGCAATACTGGATAAAACGCCATGAAAAACAAAATAAATTTTTTGTTTCCTTTCAGTGCAACCAATAGTGCAACCACTATAAAAAATACTAAAAACAGCATTGTTTTATTTCTCCATATTACATTCTTTCCATCCCATATTTTTACTTGTTTTTAATTTTACCAGCCATCTTCTTAATATTTCTCTTCAACCCTTTTGGAAGCATTCCGGAAACCGTATATTTCAAGATATCCTTCTTATAGTTTTTATGGAAATAGCGGTCAACCGCTTCATAGCCTTCTTTTTGGTACAATTCCAGAATCTGCTCACGTTTCGGGCTGTACTTGCTGGGCGAATGTAGCTGGTCGTTATGCCGTGCAACTTTCTCAAAGTCTGAAGTCATCAGGACGAACTGACTTTCACACTGCTCCAATGCAACTTTTCCTTGATTAGTATTGACTAAAATGCAGGAAACGCCCTTCCCGTTAGAAAGTCCCTGCTTTTCATCATAAGACGGGTATTCTTCATGAAATCCCCAAAAATCACCCAAAGTCAAATCTCCAACACGCTTCTCTGAAGCAAAGGGGCAGGAATAGCAATTTTTGCGGTATGTGAACGATCTCAAAAATAAATTGACGTAGGAAAGTAAATTTCCTGTGATTACTTTTTCTTGCCGTTCGCCATGTTTATTTTTATAGACACTCCGGGTAATCATGCCCTGCCCTTTGCTTTTGTCCCGGAAATAAAACTCGGTGATTGTTCCGCCCAGTTTCTTCCCGTAGTCTTCCATAAAGCTCTGGAAAAATCGTTTGCTCGGAACTCCATGACAAATAATGTCCACTGTGAGCAGATTTTCATAATCTTTTTTCAGATACTGCTTTAAGCCTGCAATCTGACAGGGCGTTCCAGAAAAAAGAACTCTTTTTCCATCCAACAGATCTTTTTTTGCCTGTGCATAGGTATCCCCAATCGCACTTTGCACATATTTCGATCCTTGCAGTTCAGGCAGCCTTTCCACTGTATCAATGCGGAGATGCTTTGGCTCCAATTTTCCATTTTCCAGAGGAAGTGCAGCACCATATACCACACCGTCTTTTTTCAACACATTCTCTGCAAGGACAGCAAATGCTCCACCAGATGCAGACTTTCGCAGCAAATTGTCATTGTTCGATGCAGCTGCATAGACTGCTTCAGACTTCTGCATCAGAGGTTGCGCTTGATAACCGCAAGCCTTTTTGCAGGCACCGCATCCAACACACAAATTTTGATCGATTTCCGGATAAACAAAACCGACTTCATCTTCCGCCATTCGGATCGCATTCTTGGGACAAACATTCATGCACGCCCCGCAGCCGCAGCAATCTTTTTTATCGTCAAATAAAACGATCGAACTCATGATTTATCTCCTGTAAGGAAGTCATCTGCTTCCTGAATCTTCTGTGCAATATAGTTTCGAGTTTCCGTATAATCCATTGGCGTATCCAACAGCGGGATAAATTCATCTTCGCATCCCACCTTCAAAAGTCGAGAGGCAATTTTCATATCGGATAACAGCGAACGAATCTTATTGATTCGGTTTTTCTCTGTTGGATAACACAAAACCGATTTGTTATACTTAATAGAAAAAACTGTCCCATGAAATGTTCCAGTAATAACTTTTTCTGCATTCCGAAACAAATCGACCCACTCATATGGAGTCAGGTCAATAAATCCTTCATCATAGAATGTCTTGTAATCGCCCGCACCAATGATCTTCAAATCATTTTTCTTTGCATATTCCTGCAGCTGTTTCACCATCGGTTCTGTTAATTTGCAGTCATAAATCAGAATATAGCGGTACGGCTTCGGCTTGATATTTTCCCTTTCAATATCCGTATCAAAATTATAGAGAAAAGTCGGATCAAGCATTTTCTCAGCTTTTCTTCCGCAGGCTCTCTCAACAAATTTTAAAGATTCCACATCACGACCAGATATCCGGTCAAGGTGTTTCAAGCCCGAAAGGACATCCTCCGGCACAGCGGTTTCTTCGGTTACTGCGCCAACACTCGGTGCATAAGCAATCGTCCGCTGATTTTCAAGTCCTGTACCAAATTTTAAAGGGTGGTACCCAGATCCACACAGATTCCAAATCTCATCACTGCCAAGAACGATAAGGTCCAATTTTAAATCGATTATCTCCTTGGCAGTCTTTACCGGGCGAGTTCTCGGAATACTGCGTTCATATTTTGTGAATGTTCTTAACTGCCGGATTTTTTCCACATAAGTAGAAAGCGTATCAACTCCCGGACGAAAATGAAGAATATGGATGATATTCCTTCTCCAGTGCTTTTGATTTACATAATTGATGACCGTCACTTCTGCTTCAGGATATAGTCTTTGAAGCGTTTCATACATTCCCTTCATCTGAAGGAATGCGCCATAATTTTTTACATAATGATGTGTTAAAATTCCGATTTTCATTGTTTTGCCATTCCTATCGCATCCTTCAAATATTGTTTGCTGCTTTGACGTTTCTCATTGATCACTCGATAAACAGCATCATAATTGATTTCGTTCTTCATGCTTTCCAGATCAAATTCAAACTTGGAATCCATTTTTCGGTTTTGGATTCCAAGTTCCTCCAAGAGTGCCGTAACTTTTTTAATCCTGCTTTCATTCGTCAAATAGACCTTAAACTGCCGACGGTTCAAAATGGAAAAAACTGCCCCATGAAAAGTTCCGGTAAAAACAAATTCTGCATTGCGGAACATTTCCACCCACTCAAACGGCATAAGGTTCACTGTGATTTCCGAATACCTTTTATCGCATTCCCCTGCACCATAAACTGCCAGACCATGCTCTTTTGCATAAGAAAAAATCTGATTCAATATATTATGCGGCAGGTTTTCACAATAATAAAAAAGGATATATGGCTTTTTCTTCGCTGCCAATTCGGCACGAGGAAATTCCGCTAGAAATGTTGGGTCAAGCACTCTCTCCGGAGCCGTTCCCGTTATATTGCACACGAGCTGCTCTGTCAGATCATCTCGTGCCGATATTTTCTTAAACTTCTTGATTCCGCGAATCACATACTCCGGGACGCATTCATCTGCTGCCGTCTTTCCCACACTTGGCGCATAGGCAATCAAATTTTTGCAAGTGAGTCCTTCGCCAAATTTGAGCGCAGCATTTCCTTTTGTGTCCTTATAATTCCAGACCTCATCACTACCAACAATAATGCAATCAAAGTCCAATGCATTGATCTGTTTTGCATTAAAGCACCGCTTGGAAAGAATCATTTCCTGATTTCTAGCTTTTGCGAATGTCCGTGGAAGCTTGATTTTCTCCATCCAATCTTTAAAAGACTCTCTGTTTTTATAAAACCGGAACCATCCACCTGCATTGATGATAAAATGCTTCAGATTAACATAATCTATGATCTGCACTTCATCGTTCGGAAATAATTCTGCGATTGCTTCCCGTAATGCCCACGCCTGTAGAAATGCTCCGTAATTATTGATGTATTGATGTGTTAAAATTCCTATTTTCATTCCACTTCTCCAGCCAGCTGTAAATATCGCTCCTGCAATTTCTTTGCCTCAATTTCAATATTGTAGTGATGTTCCGTTATCAACTTTGTGTTATCATTGCGTACATTCTGCTGTAAGGCATTACATATTTCAGTTGCCCAAGTCGAGATTTCTTCTGTAAGCGGGATGAATTTTGCACGATCTGACAAACCAATCTCGCGTGTTACAGCGGAAGAAAAAATGCATGGCAGGTCTGCCGCCTGAGCCTCAACGCCAACAACAGGGAGTCCTTCCCATACCGATGGCAGTACAAAGCAGTCAAATGCCTGATACCATTCGTTCGCATTACCTACATTTCCGACAAACGTCACTCGATCTTTTATTCCAAGATTGCTTGCTTTCTCTTTCATGGCATCCATCAGCTCACCGTCACCCAGCAGCACAAGATGTGCTAACGAATCCCTTTTTGAAACCTCAGCAAAAACATCCAGTAAGAATGTGTGATTCTTCTGAGACATAAAGCGTCCGACATGACCAACGATATGTTTGTTTTCCAAATGATTGTCATGTCGGATTCTATTTCTTATCGTTGAGTCGAAAACGAACCGATTCACCTCGATTGCATTGGGAATCAATTCATAATCGTTTCTTTCTACAACTTTTTCTCCGAAATAGCATCTGGCTGCTTCGATTCCACAAGAAAAATGTTGGTTCATATTGGACGGCAACAACGCTTTGCAAACAAGTTTGATTGGTAGCTTCCAGTCTCTCGTAATGCTTGCGCCATGTGCATGAAAAATACGCACCGGAATGTGATTGACTTTTGCAGCATGAAGTGCGTATACTCCAAGAGCTCCGTTGTGCGCTTCTACAATTTTGTATTCCGGATTCTCCTCAAAAATCTTCTTCATACATTTCAGATACGAAGGATACTTTGCAGGATTTAAGCCAGGTGTGTGATAGATGTTACCGCCCATTTCCTTTATTTCGGCATCATATGCACCGGGCTTTTTCTTATTGCATAAAAAGTCAAATTGTATTTTCGATCTGTCAATATGGCGATAATAATTCATCAGCATTGTTTCGATGCCGGCACGATCCATATTGCTGACAGAATGAAGGATTCTTATCATTTTTCTTCTCCTATAGATTCTTTGCTTGCAATACAGATTTCCGCATTGCCACTATTTCTGGTTATTGTTCCCGCCCTGCGTTCGTATGATAAAGTCATAGTCGTTTCCGAGTCTTAATGATTACCGAGGTGCTATATCATAATGCAGGGTGTGATACTTAAAAAGGCTGATGATAACATCATCTGCTCTATACAAATTCAGGTAGTGATACTGAAAAGAGGTGTCATGCAGTTTGGAAAGTATATGTTTTAGCGTATCATCGCTATTTTTAAGGCATTTTCGCTATGTACATCTCACTACCTGCGTTCTGTTAGAGGAGATTATTTATTATTAATACTCTCATCGGCTCTTCTCCCCATACAATGCAAGTGTCTTATCCACCACTTCATCCCAGTTGTATTTTGCACAGATAAAGTCGGCTGCTTGATTCTTCATTTTCATAACCATTTCAGGATGGTCACAGGCATCTTGCAATTTTTCTTGTAAATCCTCTACATTCGTCTTTTGGAAAATTAACGCCTTATCTTCCACAACCTCTGCGCACTCTGGAATATCGGAAACCAGACAGCAATTGCCATAGCTCATTGCCTCCAGAAGACTTAATGGCATTCCTTCCAGATCAGACGGCAGCGTGTAGATGTAAGCGTTGCTGTACAGTTCATCCAGCATTGCTCCCTGCACAAACCCAGTAAAGAGAATCCGATCGTCACCCTTCGCCAGTTCTTTCAATTCCTTCATAAAGGAATCTGTATCACTGGAACCGCCTGCGATGACCAGCTTTTTATCTGTCTTGACATTCTTAAATGCTTCAACCAAATATCGAATGCCCTTTTCCGGCACCAGACGACCGAGGAATAATATGTAGGAATCTTTTTTCAGCCCGAACTTATCTGTAATCAGATTTGCTTCCCGAGTCTGCGGTCTATTCACTCCATTGGGGATAAAGTGTGTCTTTCTGCCATAGGTTTCCTTGAAATAATCCTGCACGCCTTTGCTCAGAACAATGACCTCGTCTGCATATTTCACAGCATTTTTTTCGCCTTGGTGAATAAACTTAGAACCAAGTCCCGATTGCCATTTCTCGCGCTGCCAGTCGATGCCATGGATGGTAACCACCACCCTTTTGCCGAACATCTTGGGCAGCCATGAGAAGAATGCCGGTCCCTCTGCGTGGATGTGCACCACATCATATTTTCCAAATGCACTATACAGAGCCGCAAAAAAGGATGATGTTACCGCCGCAAGTCCCCCTGATGTCAAGATAGGGACAACAATTTTTTCAAAAAAAGCAAAAAATAAGCCGCATAAAGTTTCCCATTGGGTTAAAACCATTGGGAAGCCCTATGCGGCTTATTCGTACTTATTTTAATTATTAGACAATTTCAAATTCAATATCATGAACTTTCGGTTCAATATATTCCGAACACATCAGTGAAACGCTTACTTTGAATTTTCCTTTTCTAGCCGGAACAATATATATCCCATCAAACTCGGTATCATCTTTATGTGGCAACTGATTGCATTCAGCAAATATTGAGTTATCTCGTATAGATATTGATTCAAACACAGAAGAATTGGAGTTGTTAAAAATTGCCGGGTCTATAATCGGCAAGCTTCGAGCTGAGTAGAATGGCTGCATTCCGTCCATACTATTTTTCAACAAGCCATATACTGGATTTAAGTCGCTCATAAAACGTTCCTCTGCCTTTTCAATAGGATTCGGTGGAAGTTTTGGTGCTTTCGGCTCCTTCATTTTTTCGATATCATCAATGTCATATACAAAAATATCTTTTGGAAATACGATTGAGATTCTAATGTCGGTTGCTTTCGCTGTTCCCTTATTAAGCACTCTTAGCTTGAGCGCAACACCACCGTTTGTTATTGTCTTATATACGCTCATCTTGTGTGCATAATCATTTATTTCTTCTTCAGACGGTAGTGCTGCATTGTAAGCCTGCAAGTCCTTTTCTTTTACATACTTTTTTAAATGTGATTCAACGCAACTTAAATCAAGTGGTTCATACTTGTTTTTGTAGCATTCTCCATCATTATGATATAATTGGATTTTGTATGCATTATCAGAGCTATCAATAAGCAATTTTCCATGTGTTTTAAGACCTTTTTCATCCTCCTCTTCATCCTCCTGTTGATCCAGCACAACTGCGGCCATCAACTCAGGAACCCTCTTTACAATCTGTGATTTCAGCTCAGCATTTTCCTGCTCAAGTTCTCTTATCTTTTTATTCAAACTGAGAATTTCCGCATGACTTGCTTCAATATCAAAGGCATCTCCTCTTATCCACCCTGGACGCTTTTTTCGATCCATTTGCTGATGTAAAGATTCTGAAACCTCTCTAGCAAGTTCGTCAATATTAGTCCACCACTGTACCGTTCGTCCTTTTTTAGCTTCTGTCTTGAAATCAGCCAGCTTTTTTATACTTTCTGGATCTTTTTCCATAAATTCCAGCTTAATTGCCACATCATCATCAATTATGAATACCAGAATAGGAATTTTCTTCTCTCTCGCATAGCGAAATTCCTTTTCCGTATAGCTAATTCCAGCATCCGATCCAGATTCTATTACAGAGCCATATCGCTGTCCCAAAATCAAAACATAATAATCCGAACTATCAATCGTCTCTTGTATGATTTCCCACTGTTCTTCGTCAGCAGCGTTAAACATCTCCATGCCAACTGGGAAATGCATCATTGACAGGATTGCATCCCTTACTTTGCTACGTGCTTCTATCAAATCCTTATAAGTTGACGAAATAAAAATTTGGTATTTCTTTTCCATGTTATATCACTTCCTTACAAGATAGTGTTTTATTCTATAACTCACTGATTATTGTATAGCATATAATTCTCCTATCTCCTGAAGAATCTGTTCTTTCGTTCGTCCCACAAGCCCCAACTGTTTAACATCAACCGTTTCATTTTTCATTCGATCAACAAACTTCTGCATATCCTCATACACGCCACTGGGAGTGGCAATCTTGACCGTAGGGTCAATCAGTTCAGTCAATCGAAAAACGTCATTTTTATGCTTCTTAATGTTTTTACTATCAACGTGTTCTCCAGCTTCTTTGCGATCCGTCAAATCCATCCATGCTTTCGCCTTGAATGGAATCAAATATGCAGCATCCAAAACCGTCACTCCATCAACAGTCACTTTCCCCTGCTTCAAGAACTCATAGTAATCATCATCCAAAAGGATTGCAGACAAGCTAGATATGTCCTCATCCATTGGCAGCGGTGTCAATACTGCATCATCTGGAAGTTGAATTGCATCCAGTTTTCTAGTGAACAGTTCGATCATCGCTGGATAACGGTTTGACATCGGGTGACTGAACCGATAAAACTGCGGCATACCAGAGCTTTTATTACAATGTTCGTATCCAGCCTGTTTTACATAGTCCCAGAATTTTCTTCCAAAAGCCGCATCCACGGCTTCAATAATTAGAACAAGGTCAATGTCTTTTGTTGCACGGAAGTCTAAGCCTTCTTCCGTCATCAAGATGTCACACGCAGTTCCACCGATAATTGCATACTGGCTTTCGTTACCCTTGAACCATTCCTTAAAGCTTTCAATCCCTGTTACCATCTATCTTCCTCCACAGATTATTTAACATTTCTTCTACTGCTTCTTCTACCCGTTCATCTGCATCTTCCTTGAGCGATAATGCTAGAGAAAGTCCATCGACCATTTTTTCCTTCGATAATTTTCGTGGGTCATATCTCCACATTTCAACAGTCACCTGTGAATTTGAGTCCTGTAAATCCTTGGTCATGCAGTAATTCCACTGAGATACTTTTTCTGAAGCATAGCACCGAACACTAGGCGCATTGAGCATCGAATACTCCGCCAATGCGGAATATCCGCTCTCCAACAATTCAGTCTTTACTTCCTCGCATGGAACATAGACCGTCCTTTTCACAGGATTGAGCAGAACTTTCTCTGCTTTGTAAAACAACTCTTTGGCGGAGTTTTCCGAAAACAGTATCTTCTGCACTCCAATTTTTCTTGATCGCAGAAATCCCATTCCTTCAAGTTGTTTAGAAGCTCTGGAAATAGATGTTGGTGTCAAATCCAAATTTCTTGCAGCTTGACTTGTGGACAGCTCCTTTGCTCCCTCATAAATAAAATAAAGCAACAGCATCTGTGCCGATGGCAAGATTTCTTCTCTGTCACTCTTTTCTGCATCACAGCGTTCCTGCAAATATGCTGCCATAAAGGGCAGATAAATTTGCTTTCCATCCACAATAAATGCTATTTTCTCTCGAAGCAAATACTCTTTCTGCCGTGCAGTGATCTGTTCCAATACTAAAATCACAGGACAATCCGCAACCTTTTTCACACGTTCCAGATGCTTTTTTAATGTTTCCACCTGCTCCAATTCGGTTTTAGGATACAAAAAAACGGTTTTTTGACCATTCAGAGATACTTTCTGTGAATCATACCTTGTACTGATGAAGTTTGGCAAATGCTCTAAAGCTTTATTTTCATATAGCACTTCAATTCCTAAAACCCGCTTAAGGTATTCCACTCTATCGCCTCCATTCATAACTCTTTTTCTGTATTATAACTCATTTTAAGTTAAGATACAATATCAAAGTTATGATTATCCAAATCCAACTATTGAGACACCAATATTTTCCAAGCAATTTTGCTTTCATTTCACTTCTTGATACCCCTCCCTTGCCGTGCTATACTATTATCAAATCAAATATTGAGGGAGTGCATTGTCATGAGCAAAAAGCTTGTTGCCTATTTTTCTGCCAGCGGCATTACCGCAAAAGTTGCCGAAGATTTAGCAGATGCCATCGGTGCAGACATTTTTGAAATCCGTCCCGAAGTCCCTTACACAAAGGCCGATCTGAACTGGATGGATAAGAAATCCCGCAGCACTATTGAAATGAGCAATCCCGATTCCCGCCCTGCCATCGCCGCCAAACGCGACAACATGGATGAATACGATACGATTTTTGTCGGATTTCCTATCTGGTGGTACGTTGCCCCTACAATCATCAATACATTTCTGGAAAGCTATGACCTAAAGAATAAAACCATTATTCCATTCGCCACTTCCGGTAGCAGCGATATGGGCAAGACCAATGAAAAGCTTGCTCCTAGCTGCCCTGGTTCCAAGCTCCTATATGGAAAGGTATTTAACGCTTCCTCAACCAAAGCCGATTTGTCCGCATGGGTAGATAGTTTGAATTTCTAAAGAGGAAATACCATAAACATTTTTGAAGAAAAGACCGACAGCGAACTACTTTCCTATTTTTCTGATTATCAAAAGCTGTGTTCCCTTGACAAATATACTGGATTTCAAAATCCAGACTTTACGGCTATTCTTAAATCCTATCGGGAGAAGTTCGGCCCTATTGGTGAAGGAGTCCTTGGTCACGACTTCTTTGAAGCTGTTTTCCATCGTTGGGAAAAGACCGTACATAACGACTAATCTCCATTCCTACGGAATGAAATGCCCGCCTGATCGAGAAGATTTGCGAATCCTCTCAACCAGACGGGCATTCTTTTTGCTCACCTCGCTGTTTCTATGCGGTTATGCGCCATACTTTTCCAATGCTCTCCGAATCACATCCTCACAGTTAAACTCAACTTTCATCGTTTGATCGTCATACAGATAAACCATGCTGACAAAGGCATCCACACATTCCTTGGTCAGACCGCCTATGTATGTTTTTTGACTTGCCTGCTTTGTCAGGCTGCGGATTTCCTCATCCAGTTCATCTGCGGTTTCCTGCTCTTCCTCTTCTATACGAATCTTCTCTTGCAAATCTGCCAGCTTTTCCCCCAGTCCTTTCTTCTTTTCCAGATATTCATTGCGGGTCAGAATCCCATCTGCATACGATTCATAGAGTTTAATTTGCTCTGCCCGAATCATTTCTGCCTGCTTTTTCAAATCATCAACATCTACACACTGCAAGGTTATGGATTTTTTCTCCTGCATTCCCTGATTCACAACTTCCAATGCTGTAAATACCGTTTTTATAGCGCGGGCAACTCTTGAATTGACCGCCTGCTCTCTGTAATAGCCCGAATAGCAGTGTGAGAATTTTCCTACTGACCTTTTGTGACCGCAGCAGAATACCATTTCGCCATACTGCTTCTCATGCCGGAGCTGCCTCCGGCAGTTTCCACAGCATATTTTGCCTTTCAGAGCAAAATCATCTTCGGTTTTGTACTGGATCGGAGCAACATTGCGGATTGCCTTCTGTGCCTGATAATACTCATCTTTTGTAATGATCGCTTCATGAGTGTTCTCTGTAATAATCCATTTATCTTCCGGCAAGGTGCGGAACGCCGTGGTATTCACATCAAGCTTCTGCCTTCTACCCATCACCAAAGCCCCGGTATATTCATACCGCCGCAGCACCCTCCAGACGATTCCTGGATTCCAAAGTATTTCACTCTCCGGGGCTATAATTGCATTGCCGCCTACTACGGTATTTTTCCGTTTAGAGTACAATCCCGGTGTCGGCAAGCCCAATTCATTCATGGCATAGGCAATCTGCGTTGTATTGCGTCCAGATAATGCCAAATCAAACACCTTTCGGACGCAGGCCGCCGCTTCTGGGTCAATCGCCCATCGCTGATTGCCTTTTCCGTTCCAGACGTAACCAAACGGTACATTAACGGATGTAGCTTTTCCACTTTTCCAGTTCACTTCCAATGCCGCACGAACCTTTTTTCCAATGTCACGGCTATACAGATTATTCACCAGATTGCTGACTGCAACTTCGATGCCCGGAGTGCCGTTGTTCAGCTTCATGCTGTCAAAGGCATTGTTCACCGCTATAAAGCGGACACCCATCAATGGAAAAATCTGCTCAATGTAATCGCCCACGCCAATATAATCACGCCCTAACCGGGACAAATCTTTGACTACTATGGTCTTTATCTCCCCTTGCTTCAGGTCAATAATCATTTTCTGAAACGCCGGACGATTGAAATTCGTTCCAGTATAACCATCATCTACATACTCCACAATTTCGCCTGAGAGATCATCCTGCTTTTCAATATAGGAATGGAGCAAAAGCCGCTGGTTTTCAATGCTATTGCTCTCATCCTTGCTTCCCTTTTTCAAATCTCCATCTGATAGAGATAATCGAAGATAAATAGCAATCTTATTATTCATTCTGCACCTCCGCCACAAATGCCAGAACCTCTTGATACGGGTCACTGCACTTAAACTCGATCTCTACCGAATTGTCGATGCCCACATAGATTTTCTTGATAAGTTCATGTACCAGTTCTTCATCAAATTCCTTCTGATTCAGAATAGCCCGCATCCGTTCCATCTGTTCATCGCAAATTCTCATTCTCTTTTCAAGTTCCAATGACCGCTGCCGCTGCTTTTGCAGTTCATGTTCCAGCCGCTGCTTTTCGGCAATATAATGTTCTTTTAACTGACTGTACTCTTCTTCATCCAGAATCTCTGCCTTATAGTCCTCATATAAGCGCAGCCACCGTTCTTCGGTTTCCTGAATCCGACATGCAATCGAGCTTTCCTTCACCTTGATAGAACGGGTGGAATCCAGACCACCGTTGTTCAGCATTTCTTTTACCATCTTTTCTTCTTCGCACATGGTAGAAACCAGATGATGAATCTGCTTCATCGCTACCATCATAAGCATTTTTTCTGGCACAGTATGATAGGAACATGGTGTTGTCCCCTTCTTTCTCTTGCACTGAAATACTCCGAAATAGCTTTCCTCTTCCGTCCTATGCACCTGACGCACAAATGTCATGTTGCGCCGACAACAGCCGCAAAACACCATGCCTGCAAAGTGATTCCTACACTCTGCCCGCACCTGCTCTGAACGAGCCATTGCATTATTGCGTTTTTCCTTGTTCCGGTTTCTTTTTTCCTGCACGATTTCAAAATCGGACTTCAAGATAATTGCCTCATGAGCATTTTCCACAATATGCCATTCTTCCTTATCTACCGGGTGCAGCCCAATTCCTTTATAAGAGGCAGTCCGGGTTTTTCCCGTTACCAAATTTCCGATATATACCTGACTATCCAGAATACGGAGAACAGAACTGGAATGCCATTTATTAAAAGTCGTATCATGTCCCTCGTGCAGTCTACGATTCAGATGTTCATTCGGACGAGGCACTTCCAGAAATTCCAACCTCCGAGCAATCTCATTCGTACTCAGACCCATGAGATACCACTGATAAATCAGCTTCACATACTTTGCTTCATCTGCCACTTCATACTGACTTTTCTGTTCATTCATGCGATAGCCATACGGCACACACCATGAAGTAGGGATTCCTTTTTCCCTACGCATCTGATAGCTTAGGCCAATTTTCTTTGAGATGTCCTTTGCGTACAGGCTGTTTACCATGTTCTTGATGGGGACTGCAAGACTGTCCACATCCGACTGCCGGATATTGTCAAAATCATCATTGATAGCAATAAACCGGATATGCAGCATCGGAAAAATCGTTTCCAGATAGTTGCCCGTTTCAATGTAGTCACGACCAAAGCGGGACAAATCCTTAACCACAATACACTGGATTTTCCCTGTCCGCACATCCTGCATCATACGCTCAAACTCCGGGCGGTCAAAGTTTGTTCCAGTAAAGCCATTGTCCACATAGGTATCCGTCAGTGTCAGCTCTGGATGTTCCTTTATATAATTATGGATTTGCAGAATCTGCGTATTCAGGGTATCTTCTGTTTCATGCCCGCTGTTCTCCGAGGATAATCGTGCATACGCTGCTGTACGCAGAAGATTGACTTCTTCGGAAATACGAATCTCCGGTGCAGCACTCTGCGGCATTATGTTTTTTCTGCTCTTTCTAGCCATTTTAATTTTCCTTTCCGGTTCTCAGCCATTCCTCCGGGAAGAATCTTGTCCATTCTTCTTCCTTCAAAACAACCTCTACTCGCTTAAAATCCTCAATCCAAACCCGCTCCACATATTTTTTGATGTGCGTCCGTTCCAGTATTTCAGGAGTCGTAAGGTCTTGAAATTTTGTCAGCCATGGATTTACATAACTGAACGCCTTCTCTATTACGGAAACTTTCATCATAATGTTCTTGAACTCTGCTTCCAGCTCTTCTATCTCTGCCTGATACCGAGATTCAAAATCCTCCAACTGCTCTTGTTCCATTTCACATCTTTCATATTTCCGGTAGACAGCAGTTCTCTCAACATCTTTTTCAGACAGCGCATCCATAAGTGTTCTTGCCTGTTCCCTATAAGGCTGAAGCACAATATTCTGGCATCGCTTAACTTCATCTTTGTCCGATTCCAGTAATCTGCCAATATATCTTGCCTGCTCCTGCGCTGTTTTCAATGAAGATCGAATCGCATCAAAAATTTCAGTGCTTTCAATATAGGGTGCTTTCCCACTAAAGCACTTATATTTTCTGTCAAAAGAATATATCTGCCTTGTTTCGTCCTCAGTCGTTCTGCACAACAAGCGTTCTCCACTTGCCCGGTCATATATTTTCTTGATAAGGATATTGGGCGTTGATCTCCGTTTAGGAGCAGGAAGTTTAACCGAATCATTGATTCTTTCCTGCACCTTTTGAAAATCTTCCTCTGATACGATTGGTGGAACTTCCATCTTCTTCTCAGCACCGGACAGCTTCAATGTGAGCTTTCCGATATAGAGTGGATTCACCAGAATAGAGCGAATTGTCGTGACAGGCCATTTTGTTTTCCTCGTCACCTTTTTATTTCGAGTCATCTGAATTTGCGGCGATGGGACATTTTGTGCGTCCAATGCCGCTCCGATTTCTTGAAGCGTCATTCCTTCCAGATACATCTGAAAAATCAGTTTCACAATGTATGCGCTTTCCGAATCAAGCACAAAGCTCCTACGATCTTCTGATATGTCATATCCATACTTTGCCTGCCGATGTGTCAGCACTCCTTTTTCAAAGCTGTCCTGTCTGTTCGCTATAAATTCAAATCGGATTTTCTCAATGGCCTTTTCCTTAAAATACTGTTCCACTTCGTCCGCTGTTCGGTCTGTACTGCAAAAATCATCCTCAACAACAGCAAACTGAATACCAACCGGATAAAAAGTTTTCTGTAATACCTCAATGGCAAATGGCAATGTCTTGCCAAAACGGAAGATGGAATCAACGGCAACCGCATCGAATTTTTGTGTCATGCCGTCTTGCACCATTCGATCAAAACCATCGGCTGCTTCTGCCGATCTCTTGCGGTCACTGTACTTTTCTGATATTCTGTACCCTTTATTTTTCAAGTATTGTTCAATATTTGCATTCTGTTCTGCAATCGTATTGGCAGGATTTTCTTCTCCGATCCTGCTGGAGATTGAACGTGTGTAACTTACCCATCTCATTCTTCTGCCACCTCTTTCCCGTTATGCGCCTGATATTCCATGAATTTTTCTGTAATGCTGTGTAGTTCGTCCTCAAAGCAGAAGTGAATTTCAATTTCTTCCTTACTATGAATGTCGATGTGGTCGATTAGTTCTACCACCACCCGCCGTTCCAGCGTTTTAATGTGCTGGTACTGTTTCAGTTCTTCCAACCAACCGGGAAGCATTGTGTCATGCTTGACCGCCTCCTGCTTTTTATCCTGAATCGCCTGAATTTTGTCTTGCGCCTCTTTTATCTTCTGCGCAAACCGGGCATTCATCTCACTGTACTCTTCCTTGCTGACAACATCATCGCAGAAATCCTGATACAGCCGAACTTTCAAATTACGGTATCGTTCCAATTCCGCTTCCAGTGCATTGATTTGTCCATCCAAAATTTTTACGCCAATCTGTTCACCGCTTGCCAGGTCTGCATGAGATAACACCTGTTCTGCTTCAACAAGAAGTGCAACCTGATGCCGGATTGCCGCCAAAACACTTCCTTCCAGCTTCTCGCCGTTTATCATGTGCGGAGTGCAATCTCCGCCATTCTTATAGGTGGAACAGTGATAGTATTGATATTTCTTTCCTTTCTTTGTCACCGTGCGCCGAATCATATTCTGTCCGCACTCAGCGCAGCGCAGAAAGCCTGATAATGGATATACTGTTTTCTGACTAGGTGAAGTGCGTGTATCCAATTCCATCAACTGCTGCACCTGTTGGAACTCACCTCTACTGATAATCGCGTCATGTGTTCCCTCGACACGAATCCAGTTATCAGTCCCAACATCCTGACTCTTTTTTATTTTGTAGTTAATTTTCCGACGTTTGCCTTGAATCAAGGTTCCCGTATAGGATTCATTTTTCAGAATCCGATTGACCGATACCACCGTCCATTTCTGGTTCAGTCCCGCTCGAAATCCGCAAGTATAATTGAATCCGCTGGCTCGTTTGTACTCATTTGGCGGCAAAACTCCCAATTCATTCAGATGGTTTGCAATGTGCTGTGCGCTCATCCCGTTGAGCTTCAGCTTGAAGATTTCCTGCACGATGCCCGCCGCGTATTCATCTATAATCAAATGATTCTTGTCTTTCGGGTCTTTCTGATACCCGTATCCTGCAAAGCTGCCAATGAACTGACCTTCTTTCCGTTTTACATCCAAGTGACTTCTGACACGCATGGAAATGTCACGGCAATAGGTATCGTTGATAAGATTGTTGAACGGAATCAGGATGCGTCCCTTATCATCGTTTTCTTCTGCACTGTCATAATGATCGTTGATGGCGATAAATCGGACTCCCATAAATGGAAAGATTCTTTCCAGATAACGTCCTGTTTCAATGTAGTTTCTGCCGAATCGTGATAAGTCTTTGACGATAATACAGTTGATTTTCCGATTCTCAATGTCCTGCATCATCCGTTTGAAATCCGGGCGTTCAAAATTCGTACCGCTGTATCCATCGTCTACATACTCATCGACCTTATGCAGTTCCGGGTGCTTTCCCAGATAATCGTTCAGTAAGGCTCTTTGATTTTTGATGCTGTTGCTTTCCTGCTGATCGCCGTCCGAACGTGACAATCGAAGATACACAGCGCAGCGATATTGTCCATTTTCCTGAAAAAACATAAAAAGCCGATAACCTCCTTAATCTATTTGTCGTTCTGACAATAAACCAAGAAAATTATCGGCTTTAGTTAGCATATTCTGTTTTGACCCAAAGCCATTATCTCATATTTCGCGGTCTATGTCAACGCTTTAATGCGCTAAAGTGCAAATTTTCTTCTACTTTATTCTTTTTTATCTTCTATGCGTCCGTGCGCATTTTTTCAGTGTGTCCTCTAATCGGTTCTCTCCGGCAAAACTGATCTTCACTACCATGCCCTTGTCAAGATAGCAATAAGGGTTCTTGATCTGCGAAATGAAATCGACCATCCGCTCCCGCTGCGACAAGTCTTTTCTAATTTCCACTTCGTTGATGTCTACCAGTTCCTTGCGGTTCACATTACGGAGATCGGTCTGCGCCATCTGGCGCAGGCTTTCCATGGTGTGATAGGTTCGTGCAGTTGTTTCGGTCATTCACTCATTCCTTTCTGTTTTTTGGGTGGTGTGTCAGCCTCTTTCACTTATAGAATTGGAGAAAGGCCATTTCGCAAGGTATTTCAAAAATTTTTTTGATTTTTTTCAAAAACACCTTGCGAAACACGCTCTGCCCGATTCTAAAGATAGAAGAACCCGAAAAATGCGTAAGACTACGGCTTCCACCGTAAGTAGCGCAAGATTCGCCTGCGTAGACCAAAAACTCCCTTTCGGGATTTTTGTTCTCTGACAATCTTGATGGGGATTCCGTTCCCCATTCCCACGGCACGCGCAAAATCACAGATTTTGGCTATCTGGCTTCCACTAAAGTGGTCGCAGCCGACCGCCTACGGCTTGTCGGGATAAATCTTTTCTCAAAAAATCAGGAGGATACCACTATGGCAAGACCAAAAAACAAGCAGCCCATTCAGAGAACCCACGATATTCATATCCGTTGCAGCGAGATGGAATATGAAATCGTATCCGGCTACGCTGAAAGTGCAGGACTACCCACCAGCACATATATCCGAAAGTGTTTTCTCAAGGAAGCACCATCAAGCACTCATTACATCGTTGCGGACACGTCAGAAATCCATCAGCTAGTTACAATCGCTGCTGGCATCGGAAACAATCTGAATCAGATTACCCGCTATTTGCACAGCGGTGGAAAAATCACCGTCAGTATCGTAGACGAAATTAAAAAATGCATCACAGAGGTTCGGGAACTTCGTCGAGAAATTGTTCACTTGGGAGGAATCTATGGCAATCCTAAAACACTTCGCAGTAAAAAACGCTGACTATGGTGCTGTTATTGATTACTTGAAATACCAGCATGATGAATTTCACCTCGTTCCCATCCTTGATGAAAACGGCAATTCCATGCTCCGGGATGAGTTTTATTTTGATGGATTGAACTGCAATCCTGAAGCATTCGATCTTGAGTGTGAATTGCTCAACCAGCAATACCATAAAAATCAAAGATACGATGAAATCAAATGCCACCATTACATTATCAGCCACGATCCCATGGATGTTGCCGATCATGGTTTGACCGGGGAGCAAGCACAAGCTATTGGCATGGAATATGCCAAAGCAAATTTTCCTGGGCATCAGGCACTTGTCTGCACTCATACAGACGGCAGCAACAACTCCGGTAATATCCATACCCATATCATTATCAACAGCCTGCGAAAAGAAGATATAGCCTCTCAGCCTTATACTGAACGTGCCATCGACTGCAAGGCAGGATATAAGCACCATCTGACAAAAGAGTATCTCCGTCATTTACAAAGTTCTCTTATGGACATCTGCCAACGCGAGGGATTATATCAGGTCGATCTGCTCTCTCCTGCCGCAGAAAGAATCACACAGCAGGAATATCATGCCCAGCGCAGAGGACAGCTAAATCTTGATATGGCCAACATGGAGATAATGGCAGAAGGCATCGCACCCATGAAAACAAAATTTGAAACCAACAAAGAAAAAATCCGCAATGCCATCAACGACATTGCGGAACGTGCGAAATCTTTTGAAGACTTTCAGCGGCTACTCAAAGCAGAATACGGAATACAGGTCAAAGACCATCGGGGGCGATTCAGCTATCTTACATCAGATTGGCAGAAGTACATATCTGCCCGGAAACTGGGAAGCCACTATGACCGAGAATACCTTTTGCAGCTCTTTGAAGAAAATGCACTCGCCGCTGAACAGAATCAGGCGCAATGGATGCAGAACGATCCTATCACCATTCTGTTCATCAAATCCGACCTGCGTCTTGTGGTTGATTTGCAGAATTGCATTAAGGCCCAGCAAAGCCGAGCCTATGCCCAGAAAGTAAAAATCAGCAATTTACAGCAAATAGCTAAAACGGTTGCCTACATTCAGGAGCATGGGTATGACACTCAGGAAAAATTGCAAGATACCACAGATACAATTCAGTCCAAAATGGCAAAAGCCCGCAGCGATGCCAAGCTCACTGAAGCCAAACTGAAAAAAGTGAACGAACGGATTCATTATCTGGGACAGTATCTTTCTACAAAATCGGTCTACGCTGATTTTCTGAAATCCACCAACAAAAAGGATTTCCGACAGAACTATGCAGATGAGATTGCCAAATATGAAGAAGCGTTGCAATTTCTAAAGCAAAATTCACAAGACGGGAAACTTCCAACCATGAAAGACCTGCGTTCTGAAAAAGAACTTCTGGTACAGCAGAAGAGCGCACAATATGAAACTTACCAGTATTTCAAAGACTACCACCGTGAATTACAAACTGTCTGTTCAAATGTCGAAAACATCTTGAATCAACCCTCCGTACAAAAGCACGCCACGCGTGAATTCACGCTATAACCTTCCGGCAGACGCGTCTTGTTACATTGCTGACGCATCTTATTACATTGCTTCAGATATATAAAAAAGAAAAAATTCCGCATGACATAAAGAAAGTGATTGACAAGCCCTCATTTTAGTGATAAAATAATAGTCAACAGATCCCGCCAAGCCTCTCTACGATGCTCAAACCGGCGGGCCTTTTCATTTTATGAGGATTGTACAAATGAAACCCTATCCAAAGAATATATATCAGACTGCTGCTCTGATTCAAAAGTACAAAGATGCTGGTCTAGTAATAACTGATGACCAGAAAGTAGAAACGGCTTTAAATGAGATTGGATTTTATCGTCTGCGCGGATATAGTTTTCATCTCTATGATAACGCCACTAAAAAATACATACCAAATGTCACGTTCGACACCATTTGTCACATCTACAACTTTGACATGGAGTTGCGCTCTTTACTATTTGGCATGACCTGTAAAATAGAAGTTGCTCTTCGTTCCAGATTTTGCGAAGCTCTCCTGCAGAAAAATGATGCGCTGATTTATCTTGACCCTTCTATCTTCAAGGATAAAGCGATATTTTGGCGAAACACTGCATCCATTTCATCAGAAATTGCACGTTCAACAGATGTATTTATCACCCACAATTATGACAACCATGATGGGCAGATTCCCCTTTGGGCTGCTGTTGAAGTAATGTCTTTTGGAACGCTTTCCAAGTATATCAAGAATCTTTCAACAGGCACAGATTCTGTATATCCCAGTCTGGCCCAGTTTTATAAATACACTTCTGCAAAAGGTAACCTTGCCACTCCAAGCCTTGAGATGTTCTCATCCTGGATTCATGCTGTTGTTGTTCTGCGGAACATTTGCGCTCACAACTCCAGAATATATAATCGTTCCCTTACGACAAAGCCCAAGCTATTAAGTGTCGATCAGCAAAATCCGGCTCCACGCTATTGTGGTCTTTATCATTTCTTGCTCGCCATGAAATATTTACGTCCATCCGATGACGAATGGAACGATTTTATCACTAGCTTTGATGCACTTCTAAACAAGTATCAGCGCGATATTGACCTCGGAAAATTGCATTTGCCTTCTGACTGGAGGAATCATGTCTGATTCTTCCGCATATAATATTAGGACAGATCCAGTCAAGCCTCTCTACGATGCTCAAACCGACTGGCCGTCAAAAGAGGGATAGCTTTTTATAAGCCATCCCTCTTTTTTATCTCCAGCAGTATCTCCTCTTCAATGTCCTTGTAAATCACCCTCGTTTCCACCAGATTTTTATATAGCTTATCTGGATAATAAGCAAAGTACGGTTCCATCTCCGAAATGCTCAAGTGTGCATCATCCATATGGCGATACAACCGTTCCTGCAATGGCTTTCCCGTCACTTCCGAATATACATCTACATCTTTCAGCATATCCAGAAACTGAAGATCTTTATAATTTTTCTCTGTCACAGGCACTTTCGGCTTTCGCACGATCACGCGGGATTTCGCCAGAGAGGTTTCTCGATAATCATTTGTTGCCTTGTTCGACACAACCTCATACATCATAGGGACCTGCGTAGTAAGCCCCATCTGGTTAAAGAACATCAGGCCGCTCACATAGCCACAGCGTTCATCTTTATCTCGCAGATACTTACATTCCAGAACTTTTTCCGGTGCAAGCTGTGAGCCGGACTTAAAGATTGTCTTTTTGGGTAAAAAGTAAATTCCATTATCAAAGCGTTTTACTTTACCTGTATCTGTCAACTTCTTGATTTGCTGCCGGACATTCGTGCGGGTCATTCCATCAACTTGAAGGTCTGCAAGGAAAATCGGCTCATTTTCTTTATAGTTATCTAATAGGTATTCATATAAAGTTTCCATACTTTCCTCCTGTCACAACATCGTGTATCGAGTTTTCTGTTCTGTTATCATCATACCCACTTTTCTCTGAAATATCAAGCCCGCTATTGTAGGCAATCGAAAAAAGGCAGCTTCCTTTTTAGGGAAGCCACCTTTCTCTCATTACGGATTATCAGTTCTTGCGTGTTCGTTCCTGCTGCTGAACCTGCGCATTGTCCTTTCGCGCTCTTTCCGCCTGTTTGATATGCAGGCGATCCAGAACAGACACCCTACCGCCGATCACTCTGGGCTTCTTAGGCACATTGTTCACACAGCCGTCTATCATGTTGTAGTTCTGCTCTGTGCCAGACTCCCTTGCTCTTTCTGCTGTGCCATTCTCCAAAAATTTTTCATGGTGGAGCAGCTCCCGGACTTTTCGGACGGTCGCATTATCAAAACCACTGGAAGTCGTTGTCATAAATTTTCCATCCGACTGTACTACAATGCTAGGCAGCAAGTCCGGTTTCTGGTCACTCACCATCAGCACAAAGCGTTGCTCGTCTATGGTTTTCTCATCCGTTACCGTCCACGTTCCTTTCTGCCCCTCAACCTGATAGCCTTCCTCGTTCAGAAGCAGGTACTCGCCATTTGGCAACTTCGTGAAAAAACCATTGAACTTGATAAGTTCCTTTGGATTCACATAATAGGACTGCGTTTTGCCGCCAATGGATGTTACGATTACATCACTGACACCGAATTTTCGGACTCTGAATCTATCAGGATTCAGCTTTTCCATGCGTTCCCGAATCTGCACCGGTGTAACGCCTTGAATCAGAGATGCTTTATAGCCCAGAACATAGTTCTCGCTTGTCACCATAAAGCTGTTTTCAATCTGGTACTCATACGGGCGGCAGCGATAGTCCCGACTCTTTTCCAAATCATTGATCTGGTAAATCATAAAAAGATTAGCACTCATCACGCTTTCTCCTCTTCCGGGGCATCCGGTCTGTACAAATCCAGTTCCAGATTCATGAACTGCTCATCCGGCAGATTCTCCATTTTAGAGATTACCTGCTCCACCAGCAGCCTGACTGCCATATCATCGGCAACATAGGTAAGAACCTCTTCCAGTTCCTTTTTCGTGTTTTCAGCCGTGTCCTGCTCAAACATTGCCATAATCATCAGTTCGTTCTCATCAAAATGCACCTTGCTCACAGTTCCATTTCTCCTTTCTTCTTTGCCTTCTTCGGTTTTGCCTGTTCCTGATGAGGCTGCTGCTCCTGCGCCTTTTTGCGATTCTTCAACGCTTCACGAACAGACTGCCGGGTGTTGGGGCGTTCTTCCAACTCCTTGCTTGCCTGCCGCTTTTCCAAAAGCGTTTTCATATCCGAAATTGCTTTCTGCACCAGCGGGCTTTCCCGGTAATGCTGGATATGGTTGACAACCTCTGCCTGCACTTCTCCGCCTACCATCAGGTCAAACATTCCCGAATAGATGCTTCCATCTTCAAGAGAAAAGCCAATGCTCTTGATTCCGTCCATCCGCTCTGCCGGAATCTTATCGTAGATTTCCAATGCCTGCTCCAATGTCAGATTGTCATGGAACTCTCCCATCACCGGAAACTCTGCACACTCTGCCACATAAAAGCTGATGTTCGCTTCCGGCGCAGGCTTCTCTGCTGCCAGCTTTTCTTTCATTGCTTCTGCCCGCTGTGTTTCTGCGCGGTATGACTGTTCCTGAAGATACGCAATACTAATCACACCACACTCAGAAACGCTGTGTCCGTGTTCTGCCAGAACTTCTTCCATCATTTCCTGCACGGGTCTATATCCATCCACTTCGATGATACCGCCGTCCATTACCGTGAAGTCCTTATTATATAAGGTATAGTTGTAGCCATCCTCGCTGGTCTGGATGTAAAAATAGCCATCGTTGATTTCATAGGCTACCGCCACATCCTGCACTTTCAACGCTTCTGCCACCAGTGCGACCACATGGTTCTGGATGTATGGATTATCCCAGCCCGGAACTTTCTTGTAGTCCTCTACGATCGTGTCAATACCGTTCTTACACTGCACAATGTCCAGACTGCCCGGAAGTGGGTCAGGCGTTTTCTCTACGCCAAGAGCTTTCAGATGAAAATTCGGAACCTGCTGATAGCAGGACATTGCATCATCGAGATTCCCGAACTTCTCAATTTGCATCGGATTAGTATGCAAATTCGTCACAACATAGAACTGCTGCACAAACGGCTTTTCCGGCTCCCGCTGCTGCTCAGCCGCAAGTTCTTTGCGGTACATATCCACAAACCCGTTCAGCACAGCCGGGTGACTGCGCACAATCCAGTCGGTGCGGATATTGCTGCCACGCTCTCCCTTGCAGGTTGTGTCTGCCCATTCCTTATTGCTGTGTGAATAGCGTCCGTCATGATTGTTATAATTCAGCGTGTACGCCAGAATATAGCCCATGCGCTCCATGCCAAACTGCTCAACGACGGACTTCGTAGCGTCATCTGCAAGGTGCATTCCATCGAAGTTGTCTGCAATCGCTTCTTCAATGGCGTTTCTGCAATCTTCATTGAGCTGTCTGGAAATGCGGTACAAATCCACCTCGCCATTCTCTGCTGCATAGCTGAAAGATTCGTAATAGACCGGAACATCCGAATCGTCTGTGCGGCTTTCCTCCGTCACAGGTGCAGCCTGTGCTTCCTTTTGGAATGCCGGATTCTTTTCTGCAAAATACTCCTTTACGGCATCTTGGAAGTCCTCGTCAAAGCCGTTCCACAAATCTTCTGCCACAAGTTTTCCCTGTTCATTGACTGCAACGCAGGCAGCTTCATCCCCGTATTCCTCATGCTCCAGCAGGAAGAACTTCTCGCCGTTGACCTCCGTTTCGTCAATCGCATACCATGTGCCAATATGACCCTCGACCGTAATGTTATAGGAATCGCCGTGAAGCAGTCCATTGTTTTTCTCTTCCTGCTCTTTCATAAACTCCCGGACGGTCAGCAATCCACCCGTAAAGTTCAGACCTTCCTCGCCCAGTTCCAGCCGACCATCTGCACCAAGGTCAAGTTCTTCTGCCATCAGGACGGATGCCGCATGGTTTACAATTACCGTTTTCTCCACCAGAATCGGCTGTCCCGGATCATAGTCCGACCCACGCAGGTCATAGCGGTACAATCCCTCCGGTACATCTTCATCCCGCAGTCTGCCGTTGCTGAAAAGACCGGGCTTATCAAAGATTTCAATTTCCTGCAACTGTTCATCCAGAATCGTTTCTTTCTGCAAATCAATCTTCCTTTCCTTGAAAAAATCCGGCAGTTCTGCAAAGCCGATGCTGTCAACATAGCAGGCTTTGATGGACTTGCCATCGTTCAGCACCACAACATCACTGACGGAAAGCGAATGCCCTGTAAAATCCGCTGGACGCTGGATATTGAAGCGTTCGTAAATGGCTTCCAGCGTATCTTTTTCCGTAAGAGGCGCGGTATAGACCAGTTCATAGTCTGCACGGTTTACTTCCATCCCGTGCCGCTTTACAAAGTCCAGATTCATAAAGCGGTAGTCGTGTTCCTGGTCACGGGCAGTGATCTGGTAGATGCCAAACTGCTTTTCGCTGCCAGAAAGCAGCTTCTGCTCCTTGACCAACGCATCCAGCCGGGTTATCAGCTCTGCCGCCTTTTCTGCGGACTCTCCCTCTGATTCCTCCACTGCGTCTTGCAGCCATTCCCTGATCGGCTGAACATCCCCAGCCTGAATCTGTTCTTTCAGTGCTTCAACCGCCTGCTCCCGATCCTCCACGCTGTCCTTATAGTGGTAGAAATCGAAGTCAAAGGCGAAATCATCAAGGTCTGCTGCCAGCTTTTCAACGGGTGCTTTCTCGCTGTTTTCCATTGCTTTCTGCTTGTCCTTTTCCAAATCTTCCTTGGCAATTTGGAAATAGTCACTTCCACGTTCGATTTCTTCACGCCCTGTGACAAGAACTGGCCACGGGCTGATACGGATAAGATAAATCTGCTTGCCCTCATCAAACAGCCGCAGAGCCTGCTCCCGGCTTATCACCGTCAGTGCAGCGTTCTGGCGGGCATACTCATCTTCCAGATACTCTTCGTTCTTTTCCAGCAAAATTGCACTCCATGCGTCCGCCTTGATTCCGAAAATGCCATCATGCTGTTCAATCTCTTCCTGACTGGCGAAATCTCCTGCCGTGCCATCCTGAAACAGCGGGTAAATCCGTTCACCCAGCCGATGCCACTCCCGTGCGCCTTCCTTTGTCAGCGGCAGAACATCATCTTTCAAATACCCGTATTCGTGCATTTCCGAAAGCCCGATCATGCCATCCGGCAGATTTTCGATTTTCTCTTCTGCTTCCCACATCAGGCGATTGACTTCTTCCGTGTTTTCAGCCGCAACCGCAGCCGCCAGATTGCTCGCCAGTTCTTCCGTTGCCGCCCGATCATCCAGCTTGTAAGCAAAGTTCACAATGAGATTTCGCTGGCTGTTGTCAAAAATGGTTTTATCCTGTTCCTTGTCCGCAATCAGCTTTTCTGCGTATTCCATCGCCGTCATGCGCTCCACACTCCTTTCTGCCACCGCCGTTTCCAGCTTTTCAAGAAAATCAGCAGCAGTCAATCGAATCGTATCCATCGAATCCTTCAATTCTTTCAGTTCCTTGCCGCTTGCCCAGCTTGCCACATACGGAAATGAGTAGTCCGAAGTATCAATGCCAAGTGCCGAGCAAACTGTAAATGCAATGCTTTCCGCTTCTGTTTCTTTGGTAAGCTGGTCTTTTTCCTCGCCGCGCTGTTTCATCTGGTCGCTGTCATGCAGCATAGCATGAGCAACCTCATGGATCATCGTCTTGATGGTCTGGCTTTCGCCCATATCAGCACGAACACAGATTTCTTTGTCCATGTGGCTGTAATAGCCTTTCGCGCTGCCCTCGATCTCTCCAAAACAAATTGGCACAGGAGATACCTGTTCGATTGCCTCTTTCAGCAGGGTATAATCCTTGACACGGGCGGTAAGTTCATTTACTCCCAGCGTAGGGAGAGGCTCTCCGTCTGTCTGGGCATAATCGAAAACCGTTGTTACCCGAAACCGGGGAATCACCCTCTCCACCACTTCGATTTCCGGCACCCCGTTCTCATTCAGCACCGTAAGCCCGGTGTCCTTGTCGATTTTCTCCCGCTCTTCCCGTTCCTTTACCGGAGCAGGTGCGATGATCTGGATGCCCTTTTCGCCCTTTTTCACATAGCGGTTAAACTTATTTTTCCAGGCATTGTACCCAGCCACCAACGTAGCATCTGGACGCTGCATTGCGATCAGCAGTGTATTATTGAAGCTGTAATTGTGGAACTTCGACATTGTGAGCAGGTACTTCGTATACATTTCCGAAGTAAAAATGTCCTTTACGCCCTGCTCCAACCGTTCCGTGATTTCTTTGAGCTGGTCTGCCCGCTTATCTGCCATTCATGCCCTCCTTTACAAAATCTGCCCAATCAGATTCCCTTTCGGAGATCTGACGGGGCATTCTCAGTTACAGTTCCATATCGTGACTTTTCTTTTTCTGCGGTTTCGGCTCTGCCATGCGTTCCGCCTGTTTTTCGTGAAGCTGTGCAAGAATCGACGGACGTTTTACGCTGTCTGCACTCCGCTCAATCTCACGCTTCGGCGCAGGGATTTCACTCTCCGTCACTTCCTCATCCATGCCAAGAGTCGCATCATCCCCCTTTTCATCCATGTCCAGCAGGGCGTTCAGTTCTGCAAGCCGTGCAGATTTTTCGTTTAATTCCGCCTCCTGCGGGAACGGACGCTGCACTTCTTCCTTTGCCTCTGCCAACTGCTGCTGTAAAGTTTCCAACCGGCGCTCCACCTGCGGCAGCGTCTTTTCGATGGATACCAGCGCATTGAGAATACGCTGGATATTGCCAGCTGGGTCACTGCCAAGTTCAATCGTATAACTGCTCTGTCGCTTGATGGTCAGCTTGAATGTCTGAGCGAACGCATCAAACCGGGAACTGATTGCAAACCCTCCCAAATCTGCGATTTGCCCCTCTGTCTTAGCGATCTTCATTGCGGCGCAGGCTGCAAGAATCGCCGATCCTGCTTCCTTGCGGTCGGTATAAACCCTGTCCTCCACCGTGATGGAGAACTTTTCCTTATCCTGTTCCAGCAACGGCTTTGCCACTGCAAGGTCAGCTTTCAGACCTGCTATGCGCTCTTTCGCTGCCGTGATCTCTGCCGGATACCGCCGTGCAATATCCGATTCCAGACTGTAAATCTGGCTGATGTGGTTGGCCCGCATCAGCTTCAGCTTGCTGACCTGAATATCCAAATCCATCTTTTCCTTGATGTAGGGATTTCCCGTTGCCAATGCTTTGATTTCTGCATAGGTCAGCGCGGTATCGTCCACATCATCACAGGCACGGACAGGAGATTTCGAGGTCATGATCTGCGAGATAAACTTTTGCTTATTTTCCAGAATCTGCCACATATACGAATCGAACGTATTTTCTGTGACGTAACGGAAAATCTTCACTTTCTGGTTGCGGTTTCCCTGACGAAGAATCCGTCCTTCCTGCTGTTCCAGGTCAGAGGGTTTCCACGGGCAATCCAGATGATGCAGGGCAATCAGCCTGTCCTGAATGTTCGTACCAGCACCAAGTTTCGGGGTCGAACCGAGCAGGATACGCACCTGACCGGAACGTACCTTTGCAAACAGTTCTGCCTTTTTGGTTTCGGTATTTGCCTCATGGATAAAGGCAATCTCCTCACGGGGGATTCCCTTTGCCACCAGTTTTTCCCGGACATCATCGTACACATTGAATGTTCCGTCTGTTTTCGGGGTCGATAAATCACAGAAAATTAACTGGGTGGATTTATCAGGCGTGGATTCTTCCCATACCTGATAGGCATTCTCCACGCAGAGGTTGACCTTGCTTTCTGGCTCATCCGGGAGCAGATCATTGATAAGCCGCTGATCCAGTGCAAGCTTTCTACCGTCATTCGTGATCTTGAGCATATTATCAATTTTGGGATTGACATTGCCGTTTCGCACCTGTTCTGCACGGTCGGCAAAGCTGCTCACCATTTCCTGCTGCGTTTCGCTGGGTTTCAGCACCTCATTGATGTACTCTGCTTCCGGCACAGGCAGATTCAGCATATCCGCCGTCTGTACGTCTGCGGACTCCTTGAACAGTGAGATCAATTCAGGGAGATTGAAAAAACGGGCAAACCGCGTCTTTGCACGGTAGCCCGTTCCCTCTGGGGACAATTCGATTGCCGTTACGGTTTCGCCAAACGAAGCCGCCCAGCTATCAAAATGTCCAAGATGAAGTTTCTGTAAGGTGTCATACTGCAAGTAACGCATGATGGTATACAGCTCTACCATGCTGTTCGATACGGGTGTACCTGTTGCAAAGGTCACACCCTTGCCGCCAGTGATCTCATCCAGATACTGGCACTTTGCAAACATATCCGAGGATTTCTGCGCATCGGTCTGAGCAATACCAGCGATATTCCGCATTTTTGTGTAGAGGAACATATTTTTATAGAAATGGCTCTCATCCACAAACAGGCGGTCAACACCAAGCTGCTCAAATGTAACCACATCGTCCTTGCGGCTCTGGTCGTTCAGCTTCTGGAGCTTTGCCTGCAAGGTTTTCTTTGTTTTCTCCATCTGCTTGACCGTGAAACTCTTACCATCGTCCTCTGCCCTTGCTTCTGCAATCGCAAAGGTAATGTCCTGAATCTGCCGCTCGATCATAGATTTCTGCCGTTCCGGGGAAAGCGGAATCCTCTCAAACTGCGAATGCCCGATAATGATGGCATCATAATCGCCCGTAGCAATTCGGGAACAGAACTTCTTTCGGTTGGATGGCTCGAAATCCTTTTTCGTTGCCACCAGCACATTGGCATTCGGATACAGCCGCAGGAAATCCGCGCCCCACTGTTCCGTCAGGTGGTTCGGCACAACGTAGAGATTCTTCTGTGCCAGACCCAGACGGCGGCTTTCCATGCCGGCAGCGATCATCTGGAAGGTCTTGCCCGCACCCACACAATGCGCCAACAGCGTATTATTGCCATACAGGATATGCGCCACTGCATTTTTCTGATGCGGCATCAGGCTGATTTCCGGGGTCATGCCCACAAACTTGATGTGGCTGCCGTCGTATTCACGGGGACGAATCGCATTGAATCTCTCGTTGTAGACCTTGCAAAGTTCCTCTCTGCGGTCTAAATCCTTGAAAATCCACTGCTTGAACGCATCACGAATTGCTTCCTGTGCCTGCTGCGCCAGCATGGTTTCTTTTTTGTTCAGCACTCTCCTTTCTTTTCCATCCTCATAGACGGTATCGTAAATTTTGGTATCCCGGAGATTCAGCGCATCTTCCAGCAGTCGATAGCCGTTGCCCCGCATTGTGCCATAGGTGTTCGTTACACGGGGATTACTCCGGTCAAGTGACTTGCCGCTGATATTCCATGCACCGCTGATTTCCGAATAGGTAGCTTTGATGGAACTTCCGATATAGTAGCTTGGTGTCTTAAACACCTGCTCCATGAAGTCCGTAATGTACTCTGCCTTGATCCAGTTTGCACCCAGCCGCACTTCAATCTCCGAAGCATTCAAATCTTTCGGCTGTACCCGTTTCAGATACTCGACATTGACCTGATACTCTGGGTGGTTTGCAGCAAAGGTTTCTGCCGTTGCCAGCTTTTCCCGGACATTGCCGGACAGATATTCGTCTGCCGTCACCCACATCTGTGTGACAGGATTGCGGAAGATAACACCTGCCAGTTCTTCGGTTACTTCCTGCTCTGTCTTTCCGCAAAGTTCTGCCATAAACGGCACATCGACCTTTGCTTTTTCGCCGATGGAGAGTGCCAGGGCTTCACTGGGAGTATCCACAGAGGTGACGGGTTCCGGCTTGCGAATGGTGCGCTTGGTAAAAATATCTGCCAGCCGCTTGAGGTTTTTATCCTCGTCCAGAATCTCAAGGGATGCCAGCAGGCAATAGCTGCTGTCCTGCCGGAATGCCCGTTTGTTGGCGGTGCTGTTGATAAGACCGTACTGCGCGGTGAACCGCTTATACTGGTCTTTCAGCTTTCCTTGCAGCAGTTCCACTTCGGCATCCGTACCATCGTGCAACTGGCAGTCCAGCAATTTCTGTGTAGTTTCCCGCAGGGCAATCATCCCCAGCACACGCTCTGCCGTGACCGCAGGCAGGTCAACCTTATTCATGTAGGAGTTTTCACGGTAATAAACCTGTCCGTCCACATTGGTGTAACTGAAATTCTTCACGTTCGGGTCTGCCGGGAGCGGTTCTGCGTTCTGCTCAAGTTCATCGTCCGTGATTTCCGGCTCTGTGATTTCCGCATGGATGTTCTCAACGGCTGCTTTCAACTGCTGGGCAAGGTCTACGCCCTCGATGGGCTTGACCGTGGTTTCCTGCTTGCCGTACTGCGTACTTTCGGTCGTGATCTCACCCAGCACCATTTCGGGATGCTGCGCAAAATACTGGTTGATGGGGTATCCTTCCGGCGTTGTGCCAATGTCTACCCACGCTGCCCGCTCGACTGCCGCCCGGTCACGCTTTTGCAAAAACAGGATGTCGGCTACTACGCTCGTATTGGCATTGCGCTGGAACGCATTGTTTGGCAGGCGAATTGCGCCGACCAGATCGGCACGGTTGGCAAGATACTCTCGGACAGAGGAATCCTTTTTGTCCATCGTGCCGCTGGAAGTGACTACCGCCACCACGCCGCCCGGACGAACAAGGTCAAGACTTTTCGCAATAAAGTAATCGTGGATAAGGAAATTATGGCGGTCATACCGCTTATCCGGCACTTTGTAATTACCGAACGGCACATTGCCAACCACACAGTCAAAGAAGCTGTCCGGGAACTGCATCGTTTCAAAGCCCTGCACGGCAATTTTGTTCTTCTGATAAAGCTGCTGTGCAATGCGTCCTGATACGCTGTCCAGTTCCACACCATACATCTTGATGTTTTCCATGCTTTCAGGTACAAGACCCATGAAGTTACCGACACCACAGGACGGCTCCAGCACATTGCCTTTGCTCAACCCCATATTGGAAAGGGCTTCATACATTGCCTTGATTACCGTAGGCGAAGTGTAGAAAGCATTCAGCGTAGATGCCCTCGCTTCGCTGTACTCATCTGCCGGGAGCAGAGATTTCAGTTCCGCATACTCCTTTGCCCAATCCACATTCTTCTCATCAAATGCCTGCGGAATACCACCCCAGCCGACATACCGGGAGAGAACTTTCTGTTCTTCTGCGGTTGCCTGCCGCTGTTCAGCATCCAGCGTTTGCAGCAGTCGGATGGCTTCGATGTTTGCTTTGAATTTTGTCTTGGCTCCTCCTGCGCCAAGATCGTTGTCTGTGATATGGAAATTGATAGGCTCTTGTTTCGGCTGTGCAGGCGGCTTCTGCGCGGTATCCGTGTCCAGCGGCAGATTTTTCTCTTTCCGTGCCTGGTTGACCTCTGCCGGGGTCATAGGCTGCTGCGTCAGCGGTTCAAGGGCTTCCTCTGCCGCTGCGCGGCTAATGGCATCCGTTCGGTTCTGCACATCTGCGATCAGCTGCATCTGTTCCGGGCCAAATTCAGGGTTCAGCAGTTCTTCCAGACTGCCGCCATTCTCCGCAACCGCATAGATTACATCCATCTGTTCTGGGGTAAAGTCCTCATAAGCTACCTGTGCTTTGTGCAGGGCATCAAAGACAGTCCGCTCCACTTCGTTGCGGAAGTCCTGCTGTTCAGCATTATCCAGATTCTTGTGGGATGGCTTGATTTCCTGTGCAGACGCATCCACCACCATGCCCCGCACCCACTGGGGCGCATGAGGGTCATTCTGATAAAGAGCAACCGCATCGCGGGAATCCGGCATCATGTCCTGATAGGTGCGCTGGAAAATATCTTCTACCAACCAGTCTTTGAAGTTTTCCCAGTTCTGGCTTGCTTCCAGATACAGCGGAGCAGTTTTCGCATTCTGCTCTAACAGCTCGTCGATCTTGTTCCGAAGTTCCTTTTCCGCTTCGTCTGCATCCACATCGCGGTCGCGGAGATACGGATAGATTTCACTCTGCTGCACCGCATCCAGCATGGAATACAGACATTCTTTGTAAACACAGCGACTATCTTTCAATGCAGATTTCTGCCCTGCCAGAAGATAATCATTCAGCGGATTCTTTGCCAGTTCTGCATCATACTGGTTCGGTCGAAGCACCCGCGCCGCCCATGCAGGACGCTCCATATCTTTCAGATAGATCAGAGAATCCGTAACACGTTCGATTTTATAAAGGCGGTCATCTTCCAGATAGAGATAATCCCCGACATTTCTGCTGTACTTTGCCGCCTGCATCTGGGGTTCTTCAACCACTGCGGTGGTTGAATGCTCTTTCGATTCCTGTTCCTGCGCCCAAATATCGAAAAGCGATATTTGTCCTGTCTCAGAAACAGAAATCTCAACAGCCTTTTTCTTTTCCGGGAAGATCGTGTACGTTCCCTCAACATACTGGTGCAGTTCAGCAAGCGTCTTTGATTTTTCCGCATATTCCGGGGAATCCAGCGGCACGGAAAGAAGTGCTGCATCCATCTTTTCCAGAAGCTCTACCGCCTGTTCCGGGTCAGCCAGCATGGTGGGCAGTTTCTTTCTGGCATCCTCATTCAGCAATTCCCGCTTAAATGGACGCTCTACTTCATCGGGCAGACGATGGTAGAAACCGATTACCCGATTTGCCATCTGCTCACGCTCGTAACTCGGCATCCGGCTGTAATCCGCAGGCTTCAGATACAAACTCTGGTCAATGAGCTTTGCAACTCGTTCAGCCGCCTGATTCCAGTTCAGCTTTACCAGCGCATCCGGCTTTCCATAGATGCCCCGTGCCAGTTCAAGACCTCTGCCGTCATAGCTGGCATGGGAATTATCTGCACGGGAAAGTGCATGACTGCTGCCGCCCACACCGTATCGGTCTTTCAGAAATGCCGCGCGTTCTGCTTTCTCTGTATGGGTAAGGAAGAAACTGTACGTTGCCAGCCTGCCATCCGAATACGGCCCGCCGCCTGCAAGGAAAGCATTGATCTCATCTTCCGTGATAAAGACTTTCTGCGTATTCCACTGAAAGCCCTCTCTTGCCTGATAGGGCTGATACGGGAGGGCGAACTTCTGAAATCGTTCCGACACCTTATCCGGGCGGTAGAACTGCATCCGCATCACACTTTTATCTTCGGCGTAGGCTTCTGCCAGTCCCAAAAGACGTTCGTTCAGGTCAGCCAGAAATTCCGGCTGGTCAAGCAGCTTTGCAAGGCGTTCTGTAAGTTCCGGGTATCCGCCGGAGAAGATGGACGTATCGGCAAAGACCATCTCTGCCACACCCTCTGCCATATCGCGTTCCATATAGCTCAGGGCTTCTGCGTGTTCATGCAGGGCATTTCCACGGGCAGCATCCAAAACCGATTTTGGTGCGTACTCCCCCTGCTGCAAAAGCTGATGGATTCTGCCGCTGGCATCTTTCCATGACAGAAATGCTTTGTTTTTGGGGTCGTTCCGAACCGTATCTCCAACGGCGATCTGCATACCCAGCTCATCGAACCAGACCGCATATTTTGTGCCACCGATCTCAAAGCCCTTGCCGCCCTCGCCATATTCCTTTTTGACAAAAGCGGTATACTCTTCCGGGGTCTGTTCGGTCATAAAGTTATAGATAAGGCGAAGCTGGCTTTTGTTTCGATTGCTGCCTGTCCGCAGGATTTCATCCACAACTTCTGCCGGAATGGTGATCTCATCGGCATACTGTGCCTGCATCGGGGCTTCGATTGCCCGAATCTGCTGTTCCACGGTCGGCAAACTGGGCAGAGAAAAAGCAGAGGCAATTTCTTCCTCTGCTTCGCTCAAATCCTGTTCGGTTGTGTCGGAGGTTAGTTGTATACCAATTCCTTCAGCACGATCTCTTCCGCCATCGCGGTCAGATTGTTCTGGTGTGCCACCCATGCCATCTGTTCGGTTTCCTTGTTCGGAGCCGGATACTTCTCGTTCAGACTCTCGATCAGTTCTTCCATCCGGTTCTCCGCCTGCTCGTCGATCTGCGCCAGATGCTGATTCAACCTGCCGCTCATCAGCATACTCTGATACCAGTTCTTCTTGTTCTCCTTCAGATAAGTCCTGCGCAGCATCCCGTACTTCCCAATGCTCATCGGCTTGTCCTGTACGGTCAGGTTCGGAAACAGGTAGTCCCCCTTGCGGTGATAAGTCAGTTCCATACGGTTTTCCTCCTTTGGTGATGTTTGTTTCGGTTTCGTGCTTTAATGTGTTAAAGTCTGTACTGGTATTATACAAGCTGTCGGCAGTTTTTGCAAGATGTTCTGTAACTTCTTTTCGGTAAATTTTCTGCATTTCCCGTCCAATGTCACGGAGAACCGCTTCACACTGTTCCGAAACAGCATTGCCCAGGAAGGTCAAGACCGGAAGCTGGTTGAAATCCACGATACGGATAAAATCCTCATCGTCCAGCACTTCCAGCGGTTCCTGTCCGCAGCGTCTGGAAAGGGTATAGAAAATACTGTTGGTCATTAACTCCCGGAAACGGACACGGAGATTATCTTCGTCCAGTCCTTCCAGAAATGTGTCTGTCACCTCATATTCCAGACCATCCATCGCTTCTTCCAGATTCTCAGCGGTCAACTGCTGTGCCAGTTCCATCAGCGCAGCATTCATGCTGTCCGTCTGCGTCAGTGCATAGGTATCTGCCAGATGGTCGAGGGTCATCCGCTGGTGTTCCGAATAATCAATGCGCCAGAGGATCGGCGTTTTGCCTCCCTGCACCAGATGCGTGTCCGCAATGTCGAACACATAGCGCAGCTTTGCCCGTGGGCTGGCATCGTCCAGAAGTGCAATGCCTTTTGCGCCACGGTTTACCCAGCGGTTCATTTTCTTGTTCCAGACTTCCAGCTCTGCACAGGCAGTCGCGTCAGGACGCTGGGCATGAATCAGCAGAGTATCTTTGAACGAATAACGGTACAGCCGTGCCGCCACATCCAGATAGTTCATCCAGTCTTTCGGAGAATTGCTTACCCACCGCGCGTTCTGCTGGGCAAGTTCCCGAATATCGTTAAATTTTGCCAACCGTTCCCTCCTTACTTCTTAGCTGGTGTTTTCGGAAATTCAAGACTGTACTGCGCCCTGCCGTTTTCTATTGCCATAACAAGGTCTGCGGCAAAGGTCTTATCCTTTTTGGCAGAGTAGAAGTCTTTTACATGGGTGCGTCCTTTCTTCAAAAGGTCAGTTGCCATTTTCTTCGTGAGCGTCTTTTTCATGTCGGAAAGGTATTTACTTTCTTTCCAGAGGGCAAATTTGCAGTCGCGGTCAGAACAGTAAAAGTTCTGTCTGCCCTCACAGACGGTTTTGCCGCATACCGGGCAGTCCCCGATAGATACCTTATTATAAGTAGTCGATTCCTGTACGGTCGGAATCTGCCGGAGGTCTGCCAACATCTTATCCAAAAGTCCGTTGATTCCCTGCATGAAGTTGGCGGGCTTTGTTTCGCCCTGTTCCATCCGCAGCAGTTCATTTTCCCACTCAGCGGTCATGCTTGCCAATTTCAGGTAATCCGGGATATTTGCGATTGCCGTGACCCCCTCTGCACTGGGAAGAATCTGCTTGCCTTTGCGTTCCACATAGCCGAAAGATACCAGCTTTTCCAGAATCGCTGCACGGGTCGCAGGCGTTCCCAGTCCTTTCTTTTCCGTGTCTTTTTCAAACTCCTTGTTGCCTGCGGTTTCCATTGCAGAAAGCAGGGTATCTTCGGTAAATGCCTTCGGCGGAGATGTAAAGCCCTGCTTTTTCTCCGCACTCACCACAGGAATCACCTCGCCCTGTTCCAGTTTCTTGGGGAATGCCATATTCTTGCTTTTTTCCTGTTCTGCAAACGGAACAGGCATTGCGGTATGTCCCGCCTGCAAGACATTTTTGTATTTTGCAGTGAACTTCCTGTCCTGACAGCATACTGTTACCAGAACATCCTCATAGATGTATGGCGGCTGTACTGCCTGTTGCATCTTCCAGATGATGAGAGCAAAGACCTTTTCCTTATCCCCGGACAGGCTGTTTGACCCACGCTTGCAGCTTTCCAGTGTCGGCAGAATCGCATGGTGGTCAGTGACTTTCTTGTTATTGACTACCTGTTCCACTTTGCCAACCTCGCCGCTATAATGGTTGAGCAAATCTGTCATGGTCTGCTGCATATCTTCCGTGATGTACTGGCTGTCCGTTCGCGGGTATGTCACCAGCTTTTCTTCGTACAATTCCTGTACGATCTTCAATGTCTGGCTGGCGGTAAAACCATAATAGCGGTTGGCCTCTCGCTGCAAAGTCGTTAAGTCATACAGCTTCGGCGCAGACTGTTCTTTCCGTTTGCGCTCGGTGCTGCCAACTACGGCACACTGTCCATCACAAGCTGCCTGCATGGTATCCGCATCCTGCTCCCGTGCCATCCGTTCCGATTCTGCCACGATGCCATTTCCCGTGATTTCCACCTTGTAGTACGGTTCTTTCACAAAGTTCTGGATTTTGTTCTGCCGTTCCGTCAGCATTGCCAGTGTTGGAGTCTGCACCCGTCCAATGGTCTGCCGCCTGCCGTATTTCTTGGTAAAGGCCCGTGTGCCGTTCATGCCGATCAGCCAGTCTGCCTTTGCCCTGCACTCCGAAGCGGCAAACAGGTTGTCATATTCTGTGCCATCCTTTAAGGAATCAAAGCCCTGCTGGATAGCGGCATCTTCCATGCTGCTGATCCACAGCCGTTTGACCGGGAGTTTGCTGCCCGCCAGACCATACACACGGCGGAAGATTGCTTCTCCCTCCCGCCCTGCGTCGCAGGCGTTTACCACATAATCGAAATCTTTGCTTCGGAGGAGCTTCCGCAAAATATTGAAATGTGCTTTCTTATCTTCCGAAACCAGCAGCTTCCATTCTTCCGGGAGAATCGGAAGATCATCGAACCGCCAGCTTTTATAGCGTTCATCATAATACTCCGGGGCTGCATACTCTGCCAGATGCCCCAGACACCAGCTCACCACACAATCCCCACCCTCCAGATACCCGTCCTCATGTTTGTATGCACCGATCACTTTCGAGATGGAACGTGCTACACTCGGCTTTTCTGCTATCACAAGATATTTCATATATCCTCCTGCTTGTTTGAAAAAAGCAGGGACAGTCCGAATCAGACCATCCCTGCACCACTAGATTATACGGGTTTTCTATTATTCTTCGGTTTCTGCGTCCTGCTCATCCTCGTTCTTTGTCGGCAGAGCTTCATATTCCAGATTTTCTTTCGATACTTCCGGCTCACTCTGCTTCGGCTTATAGATGTAGAAATAGAAGAATGCGCCTGCACCGCCCACACCCAGAACAAATACGATTGCCAGAATCTTGGTCAGCTTTCTATCGTCCTGTTCCGGCTCTTCGATCTCGACATCCGGTTCCGGCTCAGGTTTGGTTTCCGGCAACACGACTGCCGGCTCCTCTTCTTCCTTGCCGTTGCGTTCCTCATCGGTCAGAAACTCCTGCAAATCGTACTCGTCGATCATGGAGAGCATATACACATTCTCGCTGTTCCTTGCCCGGTCGATTACCAGAAAAAAGGTGTTGCCGCCCTTGGTCTTGACCGTAATGAACTCTTTACTGGAATCGTCCGTGATGTTATCTTCCACCTCGCCGTTGCCCGCAATGGTGAACGGAATCTTCTCTTCCTCGGTGGGTTCCTCTTCCTCAATGACCTGCACAGGCTCTTCCTTGACTTCCGGCTCTACATAGGCAAATGCAGGAGTGGAAAAGCCGACTGCCATCAGCAGGGTCAGCACTACACTGGGAATCACAACATCCAGCTTTTTAAGCATCTTTCGCAATCACATCCTCCATTTCTGCTTCTTCCGAAGTCTTGTTCTCGTGGTTTACGCTTGTCTGGAACGTCACATTCCCCGCCTGAATATTTTCCAGCAGTGCCAGCAGGTCACGCCCACCCAGCTTTGTGCTGCGGATAGCCCGAACGATCTCATTGTCCTCTTCTTTTTTCTGTGCCGCCCGGACATTTCTCAGATACTCTTCCAGTTCCGCGATCTTGCTTTCGGTTTTCTCTGCATCATTCAAAAACTTCTTCAGCTTTTTGCTCATCTAGCTTCTCTCCTTTCCTTTACTTGATTCTGCCAAAACCAAGGAAGTGGTTCTGCCAGTAAGTCGAATTGATGCTGGTATAAGAAATCGGATCACCGCAGTGAATCATCATTCCGTTGCCGACATAGATGCCAACGTGCGACGCGCCGACAGTATTATAGGTTTTTTCAAAGAAGATCAAATCACCCGGCTGTGCATTTGCAGGAGAAACGTAGCTGCACTTGCCACGCAGTCCGTTTGCCGTCGTGCGTCCGACATTCCAGCCATTGCCACAGTTATTGATGACCCAGCAGACAAAGCCGGAGCAGTCAAAACTGGTGCTTGGAGAACTGCCGCCCCACACATACGGCATACCCAGATACTTTTCGGCTTCTGCAATCATCCTTGCAAACTTTTCATCCGACAGGGCTTCTTCTGGAATATCATATCGGAAACCACCGCCGGAACTGCCGCCTGTTCCACCCGAACCGCCAGAGCCAATGCTTCCTGTTGTGCCGCCACTGTATGTAGGTGAGCCTGCGCCAAACAGTTCCGGGCGATTGCCATAGGTCAGATTGTAGGCATCATACCGCCCAGTCTGCTTCCGATCCATGTTCTTTCTGGCAATGGTGTCAAAGCCTTTATTTTTCAGCAGGACATTGAGGATTTTGTACTCATACTCCACTTCTTCCTGATAGGTATAGGTTTCCATGCTGACGTTTCCAAAAGCGTCAATCGTTGGCCGAATCCCTACTCTGGTTTCCATGCGTGTGCGAATCTCTATCGTTTCCCAGACTTTCAGGAGATACTGTTGCTCAAACAGCGACTTGATGACGGGTTTCACCTGTCCTCTGGTGAACTGCTCATATACGGCAGTCAGATGAGAGATCAGCTGATAGGGGTCATGCCCAATTTCATCCAACTGGTAACGGTATTCGTCATAGCCGGGATGTGTGGACTCCATCTGCCGTATCTGCTCATCCAGCTTCTTTTCCAGTTCCAGATAATCTTCTTCTGCACCTTTCATGTCAGCGTCCTTACTGGGATACGTCGTTCCGATAAAGGTACTGCCCGTTCCATGGATCGCTGCTGAACAGCTTGAGAATGCGCCCATAATCAGCATGAGCATCAGTGCTGCAATGCCAAGTCCCGCCCAGAGGGTCTTGTTCTGCACAACGACCTCCTGCACCGCTGCCTTTGCTTTTTCTGCAAGCGTGTTTGCTGCCGTTGCTGCCTGCTTGCTGGCAGCGTTTCCGGCTTTCTGGCCCCGCTTGACTGCTGCATAGGCATCATTATACTGCTTTTTCTGGTAAAACTTTGAACCGACTGTCTTTGTTGCTTCACCTCCTGCGGCAGTCGGTGGCGGCTGGGGCGGTTTCTTTTTCAATGGCATTTCTGCCGCTTCTTCGGTTATGCCGCCCTCATTCTCCGAAAATTTCAGACGGCTGGATTTTTTCTCAGCCTCGACTTTTTTCTCAGCTCTGGCGGATTTTTCTCTGGTCTTTTTCCGGCCTTTGGAGAAGCGGTACAGTCCTTCCAGCGTTTCTTCGCTCTTGTGCGCCGACTCCACGCCGGAGTTTTCCTTTTCGACCTGATGTACCTTGTTGTGGGCAAAACCAGTGGCGGTATCCACTCCTTTCTTCGCCACTTTCTTAATACCCAGCCCCGCACCACGGACAATGCCACCCTGCTGTTCATCATCAAAGGATAAGCGGCCCTTTTTCTTCGGTGCAGGCTCTGTATCCTCATCCACTGGCGGAACATCTTTTTCTTTCGGTTTTCCATCCTCCTGATGGGCTTTATAATACTCTGTACTCTGCTTGGCGGTGCTGCGCCGGGGCTTTTCCTCCTCTCCATCCTCGGCATCCATGCACACATCCTCTCCCACAACAGGGGTTTCTTCTGCACTTTCCGCAGCGTCTTTTTCCGAATCTTCCTGCTTCGGTGGTTCTTCTGCAACTGCGGACTTGGTTTCCCCGGTGCGGAGATTCTCTTCCACCAGACCGTCTTTGGTCATTTTCTGGACGATTTTATCTCTGCCCCGGAATCGCTTGTCTGCCATCGGATTCACCTCCCGTCCGGCAGGAAACTTATGCAATCAGCGTTGCATGGGTTTCCCACTTATCGAGAATCCGCTCCAGCTCCCTGGCAAAAGCGATCAGCCGGGAATTGACCTCCGTGCGGTCGATGTAGCCCCGCTCTTCCATGTGGAATCCGTGGGTCAGTTCATCTGCCAGTGCGCCGACTGCGTAAAAGTCCTCCAGCACCGTATGCACCACCGATTCCTCATCGTGAAAGTTCAGCATTTCCACTTCCTGATAAGGCGGGCTGGAATCGCCATCGTATTTTGCCGCCTCAGCACGGTCATGCAGCTTCAGGATCATCTGGCTCAGTTTTTTCTCTTTCATCATGCGTCTTTCTTCTCCCTGTATTTTGCAATTTCATTCGGTTTCGTGGTCATAAGACCATAGAGTTTCAGCGAAGTATCAAACTTATCCTTGAACGGGATAATGGTGTTGCCGTAGAACAGCAGCCCCTCGCCCTCGTTGCTGTTCGTCACATAGGAAAGCTGGAACGGCGAAATGTTGAGCTGCTTTGCAAGAATCTGTCTATCGCCGGATGCCTGATTCAGCATATAAATGAAATCGCTATTCTCAAAGATATTCTCGATTTCCCGGCTTGCCAACAGATCTTTGATGTTCTGCGTGATACCCGTGGGGATGCCGCCCCATTTTCGGAAACGCTTCCAGATTTCAACACTGTATGCGGCAGTCTGCTCTTCCTTTAAGAGCAAGTGGAACTCATCAATGTAGTATCGTGTGTTTTTCTTTGCATTGCGGTTGATGGTAACGCGATTCCACACCTGATCCTGCACGATGAGCATACCCAGCTTTTTGAGCTGCTTTCCCAACTCTTTAATGTCAAAGCAGATAAGGCGGTTATCCAGTTCCACATTCGTCTGATGGTTGAACACCCGCAGCGAACCATTGACATAGATTTCCAGTGCCGTGGCGATGCGCTGCGCCTGCCGTTCTTTCTGCTCTCGCAGGCAGTCGTACAGATCACCGAGAATCGGCATATTTTCCGGTTTCGGGTCATTCAGATATTTCTGATAGACCAGCGGCAGGCATCGGTCAATGACGGATTTTTCTTCCGGCTCCATGCCGTCCCGTGCACCCATGATAAGTTCACACAGGGAAAGGATGAAGTCCGACTTCATGCCCAGCGGGTTATCATCGTCCGCATAGTTCAGGTTAATGTCCATCGGGTTGATGTAGTCCCGGCTGGTGGATGAGATATGAATGACCTGCCCGCCCAGTGCTTCGACCAGCGGATAATACTCGCCTTCCGGGTCTGCGATGATAATATCGTCCGTTGTCGTGAAGAACACGTTTGTCATTTCACGCTTTGCGCTGAACGATTTACCAGAACCAGGCGTACCCAAAATCAAACCGTTCGGGTTTTTGAGCTGTTTGCGGTCTGCCATAATCATGTTGTTGGACACTGCATTCAGACCGTAATAGAGGGAATCGCCCTCCATGAAAAGTTCCTGCGTAGTGAACGGCACAAAGATGGCGGTGGAAGTCGTGGTCAATGCCCGCTTGATGGGAACAAGATTATTGGCCAGCGGCAGGCTGCTCATAAGCCCCTGCTCCTGCATATAGTCCAGCCGATTCAAGGTGCAGTTGAACTTCTGAGCGATACCAGCCGTCTGAAACACTGCACTGTCCAAATCCTGTTTGGTTTTCGCAGCATTGAGGAACAGCACCGTAATAAGGAACATACGCTCATTGCGGCTCTGCAAATCATCCAGAATCTTTTTGGCCTCGCCGCCATAAGTTGCAAGGTCACTCGGAATAATTTCCATATCATAACCGGAACGCACCGCCTTTTTCTGTTCCTCGATCTTCATGCGGTCAAGGTCTGTGATCTTGCCCTTGATGAGCTTGATTGCCTTGAGCTGGTCTACCGACTGCACATGGATACTGACTACCAGATTCTTGTCCATGTCCAGAAACTCTGCCAGCACCTTATCCGTCAGTTCCGGGGCAAGGATGTTCAAATAGGATACTGCGCCGATGGTATCTCCCATCTGGAAGTCCTTGCCGCTCTTGAACAGGAAACTGGTCGGAGCAATGAAATCCTTGGTGGTCATGCCGCTTTGCAGGATGCGGTCATAGCTGAACTCAAACTTTCGTTCTTCCTCCTGATGGAACATCTCATACATGATCTGTAAGCGTTCCACACCATTCAGCGGATATGCTTTCACGCCCAGCACCTTGAAATTGTTGAGAATATCGGTTTCGATGCGTTCCAGCCGGGGCTTTGCTTCTTTCACGCTTTTGGCTTCGATGCTGAACGTGATGTACTTTGTCCGAACCAGACCGTTGTTGCCCTTGGCAAGCTGCTGTTTCAGCATCTGCGCATATTCCATGCGCACATCATCGAACTGGTCATGCTGCGGCTCGATCTGAATGACCTTGTTGTATTCGCTCATATCACTTTTGTGATTGATGAACGAAAGCTGAAAACAGATGCTGGAATCAAAATAATTGAGGAAGTCACACCAGCTTTCAAAAATGGTGTTCTTATCTTCGTTTTGCGCGAGCTGATAGTTGATGTCATAGAAGCGGACGGTTTTGGAATACAGATGTTCCTCCACCCGGCAGATGCCGTCCCGCCCCATTTCCAGATACGGAATCGACCGCTGCACCGTCAGATGATGCTCTTTCTTCTTTTTCGCTTCTGCCTTTGCAGACGGCTTGAAGAATTTCTGGAAGATGCCGCCGAACAGCGGCTTCTTATCCTTTTCTTTTCCCAATAATGCCTCCCTTCTTCGCTTTTGGTGTTACAGGTTTCTCCGGCTCATATTCGTACAGATTTTCAATCTCGTAGCGGCGAACTGCCGGACGCTTGAAACGGACGTTGATGAAGTTTGTCAGGATGGTTTCAAGGTGCATTCCGTTTTTCTCGAACAGCGCAAAGAAAAACTCCGGCAGCATCAGCAGCACCATGCCCGCTGCCGCGTTGCTTGTGCCAAGTGTTCCCCGCGTAAGAAAGTAGAACGGGACACCGATGGATGCTGCAAAGCCCATACAGATGAGCTGCCGCTTTGTCAGGTTGAGAAAGACCTTGTTTTTTACTTTGGACAGGTCTTTCGGAATCGTCACATAAGCCATTCTTCACCATGACAGCCAGACACGCCGCCGGGACACGGCTTTCGTCTGCTGTCTTTCCTTTCCTCGGATTTTCCCGGTTTTAGTGACTGCCGAAGATCTGTTTGGACAGACTTCCTGTTTTCATCAGGCTGAAGCACAGGATCACGGTATACGCTGCAACGCCGATCAGCGCGGAGTGCATATTACTGGAAATCCGCACCGAAGAAATCAGTGCTGCGTAAATCGCCACACAGACCATCATCAGGAATGCCTGAAATGCAAGGGCAAACAGTCCTCTGAAATAATTGGTTCCTACATGACCCCATTCACGGTTGCTCATCGTTGCGAACGGGATCGGGGCAAGCGATGTATAGAGATAAATCTCTATCATGCGCCCATAGACAATGACAGTTATCACCACCGACATAATTTTCATGCAGAAGCTGACAAGGAAGGTTTCAAGAGCCAGCACCACCAGTTCACCGATCTCCATGGTTGCCATCGCCGCCTGCATCTGCATGGACAGCGAACTAACATCAATGGCAGTCTCGCCGTTGATGATACCGGAAGCCGAATTGACTACCGATTGTCCAACGTCAAAGACTGCCATTGTAATTGTGAACGTATTGCTGACCAGATAGATTGCGACCCATGCCTTGACAAAATACTTGAAGAACATCCATGTATCTACATCATGCAGGTTGTTTCGCTCGGTCAGCATCGAGATCAGCTCATAGCAGAGTACCAGAGTGATGATGATTCCGGCAATCGGAACCACCACCGACTCTGATAAGTTCTGAATCATACTGAAAACGCTGCTGTTCCAGTTTTGTGGAGTGCGTCCAACCTGAGCCGCGATCTCACTTGTCTTTTCATTGACATCCGTAAACATCGTACTCATGTTGGACTCCACCATTCCTGTCAGAAGTTCCCGCATCCATTTTTCGATGGCTGCAAAAATATTATCGAACAATGGCGGGAGTACCTCCTATCGCGGGTGCTTAGCCGAACAGACCAGAGAGCAGGGGGATCAGCTGCGTACCGATGAGAATGACGCCGCCACCGCTCATGAGCTGCTTCATGCCCTGGGACTTCGCACCCGGATTGTCATTGCCATATCCTTCCATCAGATTGACAACGCCCCAAACGCCAAGACCTGCGCCAATAGCCACAACGAGAGTCTGCAGAACGGTAATAGACTGATTAAAGAATTCCATATGTTATTTTCGCCAGACCGCAGATTTGATGAATGTTTGCGATTCCAAAAGGAAAGCGGGCTGGCACATCTTCGGTGCTGCCCGCTTCCTGCGATTCTGGCTTCTCCTTTCATTTTCAATAAAGTCAGCCTTTTGGAATCACACGATAGATGGTGGTTATTTCGTGTCGGTCATACGGATCATCTGTCCGGGGTCTGCCCGAACGGGTGGCCGGGTGTATCTCTTGCTACTGATATGTACCTCCTTATCCTTGTGCCTGTTCGGTCACATCCACTTCATAAAGGTCAAATTCTTCCGTGGTGAGCAGTCGCAGTTCGTGTTTCAGATAGCGTTCTACGTCAAACTCGTTTTTCTTATCGAAATCCGAAAGTTCCTTGTACCGCTTATGTTTGGTAATATCAAACTTATCGCTCAGGAATGGTCTGACACCTCGCAGTTGCAGGATGCACTTGCTACCGTCCATGACTGCAAGCTCATCCCGGCTCATCAGCTCTTTTCCAGTCTTTTGGTAGTTCGTTCCAAAAGAGGGGCTGTTGCCACGGGTATCCGATGTGTTGTAAAGGTCGATGGTTTCCTTGCCCAGCGTTTCGGAAATCTCCTTGAGGGTGGAGCTTTCCTTGCCGCCCAGGAACAGCATGGTGTCGCAGTTGCCGATGATGGTTTCTGCGGCATCCTTGTAAATGGTCTTTAGCTGGCTCTGCGATTGGAGAATGATCGAAGCAGAAATCTCACGGCTACGGATGGTAGCGATCAGCTTATCGAACTTTGGAATCTGGCCGATGTTTGCAAACTCGTCCAGGAGCAGCCGCACATGATACGGAAGTCTGCCGCCGTGTTCATCGTCCGCCTTATCACAGAGCAGATTGAATAACTGCGTATACAGAATCGACACCACGAAATTGAAGGTATCATCTGTATCGGAGATGATAACGAACATTGCGGTGCGCTGATCTCCCAGCATATCCAGCTCCATCTCGTCGTATGCCATCAGGTCACGCAGTTCCTTAATGTCAAATGGAGCCAGTCTTGCACCGCAGGAAATCAGAATGGACTTCGCGGTTTTACCTGCCGCCAGCTTGTACTTTTTGTACTGCCGCACGGCAAAGTGTTCCGGTTTCGCCTTTTCCAAATCCTCAAACAGCTCATCGACGGGATTCTTAAATTCCTCATCGTCCTCGCGGGCTTCGCTGGCATTGATAAATTCCAGCAGCGTGGAGAAGTTCTGTTCTTTCTCCGGGGCTTCATAGTAGATATAGCCGATGAGTGCGCAGTAGAGCAGGCGTTCTGCCTTGACCCAGAAATCTTCGCCGGACTTCTCGCCATCTCCTTTCGTGTTGGCGATGATGGTATTGACCAGTTTCAGAATATCTTTCTCACTGCGGATATAGTGGAACGGGTTATAGTGCATCGACTTCTTGAAATTGATCGTGTTCAGGACTTTGATTTTGTACCCGGCATCCGAGAGCATCTTTCCGCATTCAATGATGATCGTACCTTTCGGGTCAGTACAGACGTAGCTGACCTTTTCGGGCATCTGCATCAGATTGGGCTTCACGAAAAATCGTGTCTTACCGCTGCCAGAGCCGCCAATTACAATGACGTTCTTGTTTCTGGCATACTTCGGATGCTTTGGTCTGCCGCTCATCATCAACCGTTCCGTCTGGGTGAGCAGCACATTATTCTCGAATACCGGGTCAATAAAAGGTTCAATGTCCTTGGCATTGCCCCACCGGGCAGAGCCGTATTCCTCTCCCTGCCGATACTTCTTTGCGTTCTTGCCCTTGAAGTAGATCACGGCTTTCAGTGCTGCTGCACCGATCAGACCTATCAGCAAGTCGAACGGATGGAAACTCGGCAGATAACTTTTGTAGGCCAAACCGAAGTTCATAAAAAGAACCATCAGCCTGTCCACGATGGTATCGCCATTACAGTAGCGGTACAGCCACGCGGCTTTCTCCACCATGTAAAAGGCGATGATGTACGGAAAATTCAGCAAAATCAGCTTCTTCACATCGGCTGACTGCATCTTTCCGCTGATTGCCGCTGCTGCTTTCTTGCCCCATGCCGTTCCACCTGTCTTGTTGGAGGGGGCTTTGCGCGGACGCTTGCTCTGTGCGGTCGTTTTCTTTTTCTGGCTCATCGCACCTGCCCTCTGTCTTTCGTCTTTTCCTTGGTGATCTCACGATGCTTGGCAACACGCTCCTTTGCCTGCTCCAGCTTCTTGCGAATGGACTGCCGCTGCTCCTTTTTCAGCGAAACTCCGGTATATTCCTTGAATGCCGCCGTCATAACATCCACATCTTTTGCCTTGAAAAAGACCAGATATTCGGTCTTGCCCTCTTTTTCTGCCTTTTTCAGACTATAATCAATGCCGTACTTCCGGGCTACCCGGTCAAACGACTTGATGTTATTGTCCGTGACAACGATATTTGTAAGCTGTGCGCCGCTCTGTTGAAGGCTCTTGATGCTCTGCTTTCCTCTCTTACATCGGTTCTGCCCTCCCATCTTCTTCGACTGCTGTTTCTTCTTCTCGATCTCTGCCAACAGCTTTGTCAGTGCTGTTTTCAGAATCTGCGCCGAGATTTTTCCGCCTTTGATGCACAATGCCATCGTTTTTTCGTTTACTTCATCCTGCACCCGCTCCCTCCTTTCCGGTTTGTGGTTTTATCCAAACGGCATCAGACACCGACCGTGCCTGATACCGGAGGAGCCGTATCTCCAAAGACCGAGCGGAATTTCTTTCTGCACTGGTGCATCATGTAGCCGCACTCCCTGCGGTGTCGGCAGGAAATGCAGGGATGGTCACTGTCCGTTCCCGGACGCTGGCGCATCATACGTTCAAACGGGCTATTCGTAAAGTTCATAGGCTTAACCCTCCTGTTCTGCCATCGGAAGAATCCCGCGCCGTTTCAGTTCATGGTACAGGAATTTCCTGCCTTTGTGCGTCCATGCCGTATGCAGCTTTTCTACTGCACTGCCATCACTCCGATGGAGCCGGAAAACAAGGTTTGCGGTATATCCTTTATTCTGATGCTTTGCATACAGCACCCACTGGTTATTGGTCCGGTACTGGATACCGTGCAGATGAAGCAGCCGATTGAACACCTTTGCACCGCAGCCGTACTCTTTTGCGATCTGTGTCGTTGTCACCAGCGAATCCGGCGGTTGTGATTCGTAAAAACGCTTCGGTGGCGCGTGGCTTTTGCACTTGTGCTGATGCAGCAGTTCAATGACCGCCTGCATCCAGTGATCCGCTCCCATGCAGTGCTGTCCTTCGCAGCTGCGGAAACAGTCATTTTTGTGGAAGTGATGGAGCTTGTACAACTGCTTTGCCATCTCCAGCGTGATCCGGTAGTCTTTCACATACCGCTGCACCGTGCGCCCGCCCTCATCCTGCGGACGGACACGGGGAACGAACTCATAGTCCCGTCCCTCCACAAATCCATACTGGCACATTCGGGGGAACCATTTGCGGAAATCACTCTGAATCTGCATCTGGTCGTACAAGTCTCTCGCCCAGATCACCGAGGGAGCCATATCGAAATCCATAAAAAACACGCTCATTGCATTGTCCTCCTTAATTGCTTCTGCCGCCCCATCCGAAATCATGTCTGACCTGTGCAGCGTAATAGCTGTCAATCGTGGTCGGAGCATTATACAGTGTGGCAAGCAGATATTGTTTGATATTTCGTACCTGTGTGGTATTGCTTTTCAGGCATTCCATCACATACTGGATGTGCATGGAATCCAGCTTCATCAGGCGGCTTTTGACCACCTTTTTCGGCTTTTCTTCCCCACAAATACGCAGGAACTTCTTTCTGCTGGTCACGGTTTCCACAAGCAGTTCCAGAATCTCCATCAGGATTTCCCGGTCATGCGGTAAGTTCTTCTCTAAAATCGGGATTTCCAGCTTGTCTTGAAAATAAAGGCGATACCTTTCATCTTCCCGCATCTCTTTCGATGTGTTTTCCACATACGGCACGGAATAGATAAGATCAGTCTCACTACTATCAGTATTATTTATATCAGTCTTACTTCCGTTTGATTTCCATACTCCCGGAAGTTCGTTTTTCAAACTGCCGGAAGTATGATTTTCATACTTCCAGTAGTTCGATTGCGAAAGTCCCGCATAAAGGTCTTTCACATACAGCAGATTGGGTTTGCCAAGTCCTTGTCTGCGTCGCTCAATAAGCTGATATTCGTGTTCCAGCTCATCCAGCAGTTTGACCGCCTTTTGTCTGGCACATCGAATCGAATCCATGATCTCATCTATCGTACAGATGATGTAGGCATTTCCATTCTCGTCCTGCCAGCCATTTTTTAGCGAAAGATTCATCCGATCCAGCAAGACAGCATACAGCAGCTTTGCATCGCCGGACATCTTTTCAAACAGGTCTACCTTGATGAGTGCTTTCGGCACACGGTAGAAACTGTATCGGTCTGCTTCCAGACCTCTGAAATACGGGTACTTCATGTAGATTCATCACCTCCCCTCTTGCTGGATTTGCACTATTATAAATAACAGTACATTCCTACGACGGAGCATCTTTCGACACTCCGCCGCATTGTATCTGCTGTTATTTGAGCTTTGCCATTCTGCCCCAGCCCGTTCCTGCCCCATATTTCAGCGGCGTTTTCTCTGACAAGACACGCAGGATGCACATTCAGTATCAGAAGTATCTCTCTGGGATGGCTTATTCAATTTTCAAGGTTCATGTGAGAGGTTTTGTATTGTCCTCTCATCCTTAGAATCGGAGAAAAGTCATTTCGCAAGGTGTTTTCAAAAAAGTTTTTGAACTTTTTATGAACTTTCCGATTTGGATGGAGATTTTTTGTGTCCTCTCACTCCTAGAATCGGAGAAGGGCTATTTCGCAAGGTGTTTTTGAAAAAATTTCAAAAAAATTTTTGAGCCGCCCAATTCAGAGTGTTTTCTGTGATTGGGCGGCTCATCTTTTGATTATGTATAGGTTAGCAGCTGCACAATGCCCGGAAATGCTTTTTCTGTATCTTGTAAATTGCTGCGTTATAAATTCCGGTAAGATTCTGGCGGGTCATACCAAGGTGTTTCGCTGCCTCTGTGAAAGACAGACCATGAAACAGATGAATGTGAACGACCTTTCTCTGCAAATCAGTCAAAGTAGAGAGCAATTCTTCCACTCTTTCCTCACTTATCATTCTTTCCAGTGTACTCACTGCTTCATCGACTCCCTCCAGGATTTCTTCCTTATACTCCCTGTCCTCACGGGATGGCATCCATTTTCCCTGAATGATTTCGTAGTTCATGAAAATACGATCCTCTCCTTCCAAAACCAGCCGGATGTGCCACTCGTATTCATCAAATTCCTCTTCCTCAATGTGATGCCCCGCACCCTCCAGTGCATCATATTTATAATGTACGCAGTTGCGAAGCGAGAAAACGGTCACTCTTTTATGCGCCCGGTAGATCACATAACCATTCTGGTAGACGCTGATGCTTCCATGATTTTCCAAGACCTTTTCGGCAACCACTGGCACACCAGATACCTCAAGTGCCTTCACGGTGGGAACACGCTGTTCCTTGTACAAAGGGAGTTCAACAAGCTTTTTCAGTTCCTTGAATGTCATCATAATGTCCACCTTTCTGCCTTTTGGCTGCGGGCGGTCTGAAACAAAAAATGCAGCAAAAGTTGTCCCAGACTTACCCGTTTTTTTTTGAACGGGAAGTCTAAGACTTCTCCTACTGCATCGCTATTTCATGATTCACTTTTAAGGTGTGATGTTTAGTCTCTCATATATAGAATTGCTGGAAGGGCATTTCGCAAGGTGTTTTTGAAAAAAATTAAAAAAAAACCGGAACAGGATGAGTTACTCACAGGCGCACTACTGCGCTGCATTCGCTCATTCTGTTCCGGCCTATATCACATATTGCTACGGTATCGCTCTAACAAACAGATATTATATTGTAGACCCAAAAGAACGTCTGGTGGAGCTGGTCGGCTAACCAGGTGCCGCCTAAGATTCCGCCTCTGCGCTTTCAGTGTCGATGAAGCACTCTGCTTCAGGCTTCTTTCCGTTGGTTCTCTGCTGTGAAAAATTCGATACTCTTCACGGGAAGGCCGTGAATGCACTCCACCAGAGATTCAGCAGAAATATAATCTTCACAGCCACCACGCTTGATCTGAAGCATATTCTTTCCATCAACGACACTGCGATTCCCGATCCGCAGCCCCTTTGGGGTGCGGATTTCATGTTCTCCGTTGCTCATCTTCTCACGGCCTCCTTTGTGTTGGTTTAGGTTTCTTTTTTCTTCTATTCAATTTCACCTTTTGAACTTCCGCTCTTTTTTCACCTTTTTCGGCTTGCATATTTACGATTTTTACGGTATAATAATCCAAAAGATGATAGAATATAGCATATATTATAAGCAAGTCGTGCCGCCGTGTCAAGAGGAAAATGTGAAAATTCGTTGCATCTTTCAGATTGAATATTTACAAATCCCGTTACACATTGTTACAGCACGATAACTACGCCATAGAAAGGTTGCAAACATGAAATTTGGAGAGAAAGTTCGCGATCTACGAAAGAAACATTCTTTAACGCAGGACGAATTGGCACAATGTCTGGGTATCAACAAACGAACGATCATCGGATGGGAGCGTGATGGCCGCTATCCTCGCAGCATTGAAATGCTTGAAAAAATGGCCGATATATTCCATGTACCTCTGACCTATTTACAGCCGGATCAGTCTTTATTTATCGAACGTGCCGCCGAAGCCTACGGAAAAAAGGGCAAAATAGAAGCCCAGCATCTCGCATTTGAGCTTACTGAGCTATTTGCCAGCGGAGAGTTGACCCCGCAGGATATGGACGGCATCATGTATGAAATGCACAAAGCCTATTTTAAGTACCGAGAACAAAAACGAGAAAAGGAACGAATAATGAACCTGTGAACCACTGTTCTATTCACTATGCTATCCCCGGAAGGAGATCACATTATGGATTCTGCATTTATTCACCAAGCCGCCAACGAACTTGTCCAAAATGCCGGAACTCGCAACATCAAACAGATTGCGCGCAGTTGCAGTCTGGACATCAGTGAAACATCCCGCATTAAAGATATGTTGGGTTTACTTTCGCTCTATTTTGATAAGCCATTGATCCTTATCAATCGCCAGCTGGACAAACAGACGAAGCAGATGGTGTGCGGCTATGCGCTGGGGCATTATCTGGAGCATCAGCTGCTTATGGACTTGCATACCCTGGACAAGTTTCTGACCATTAAGGACAAGCACATCCTTCTTTACGAGCATAACGCTTTCACATCCCACCTGATGCTGGACAGTGATGAAGTCTATCAAATGACGAAGCGCGGGTTAGACGCTGCGCAAATCTCTGTAGCCAAACGGATTCACCTCAATCTGGTGATGGTAAAACTTCTTGAGCTGCATCATCTGGGGTACGATCTGCGTCACTATCACGCCCAGCACCATGCGTTTATTAAACAGTTCAACCTTTCGGCACATTTTCAGTTTTGATGTGGCCGCGCCGGATGAGCTTATGTTCTTATAACCCTAAAACCCGTAATGGACGGTGCGTTATGCCTGTCCATCACGGGTTTTTCGTGTTATTTCAGTTTTTCGAGAATTTCATCAGCACTCATGCCTTCGGCAAGCAGCTTCTTCAGGACGGATTCCGCTTCTGCCTTTTTCGCTTCCTCTGCAGCCTTAGCATCTGCCTTTGCCTTCTTCGCTTCCAGCGTTACCACTTCTTTTTCGGCCTTCTTCAGAGCAGTCTTCTTCTCTTTCAAGTCAGCCTTTAAAGTGTCAATGTTGGCGGTGATGGATGCGATTTCCGCTGTGAGTGCTTCCTTCGCGGACTGCTTTTCCGCAATCTGCGTTGCAAAATCAGCAGTCACAGTTTTGGGCTTATTCTTGCTACCTTTTGTTCTGGGCATAGGACACAAACCTCTTTCCTGTTATAGTAGTTCAAGTATATCACAGATCTGAAAATAAATCAGCCTTGTATACACCATTCTCCAGCATCTTCTTGAAGCTATCCTTTACTGCTGCGACATCCTCATGGTAGGTCATACCATACCATGTATCATTGGTTTTCAGAACCTTCACTGACATCTTTCCCTGCTCCAGCAGCTCACCGATGAAGGTCGGAATCAAATACTCTGCTTTCAACGGATTCTGCACTACTTCTTTTTCAAAGAACTCTTTGAAGCCTTCTTCCAGCACTTCCAAGAAGTCCGGTGTTAATCCCCACATGTTCATAGAAACCAAAGAATTCACCTCGACGACCACACCGTCTGCTTCTGCACCATTCGATGTCTTTACGATGTTCTTAGTCTCCACAACCTCGGTCAAGTTATTTTCCTCATCCATCTTGCAAATGCCGCGAGTAACGCCACCGTTGTCTGACAGCGTGTTCTTCAGCACAAAGCCTGCCATGCAGGACTTGCCGCCGTTTATCAAATAATCATGGACAGCCTTGAAACCTTCTTTTCCATAATAGTCATCTGCATTGATCACAATAAACGGAGTGTCTATTACACTCTTTGCCGCCAGCACTGCCTGACCAGTTCCCCACGGCTTTGTCCGACCTTCCGGAAGTTCTCCCGGAATATCGTTGATATTCTGGAAAGCGTAGTCTACAGTTACATTGCGAGAAGAACAAATAGAGGCAATACGATCACCAATAACCTCTTTGAACTCCTTCTCAATATCCTTGCGGATGATAAAGACTACATGGTTGAAACCAGCCTTAATCGCATCATGGATCGAGTAGTCCATGATGATATGGTTTGCATCATCGACTGGCTCCAACTGCTTAATTCCCGTTCCGAAGCGGCTACCAATTCCGGCTGCCATGATAAGTAATGTTGTTTTCATCTTTTTCTCTTTTCTTTTGAACCTTATTATGAAGAGTTTTTTATCTTTGTAGATGCACCTCTACCTCACTCATATTTTTTCACTATCTTAGCAGGCACTCCTGCAACCAACACATTGCTTTCATTAATATCTCTAGTAACTACTGCATTTGCCCCCACTATAACATTCTTTCCATTTATATACACTCCGGGGAGAATCCCCCCCCTGAACAAATCCAGCAGCCATCATTTATAAATACTGATTTCCTTAAATGATAGTGTTTTTCAGATTCTGTCCAATGACTTACATCATATTGTGTCGAAAAAATCTTGGCACCCGCAGATACTGTAACATTATTTCCAAGAACAACATTTCCTACGCAATGAAGTAAGCTTCCCTCATTAAGCGAACAATGTTCTCCTACTGTCAAATTGTCAGGGCACACTACTTTAGGATTATCATAAATAAGTAAGGATTTGGAATCTCCCTTAATATTATATCGCAAATAACAGCAGAGTAATACATGATGTACCTTCGCAATAATTCGATATATTAAACAACCCACAGTCTCCCATTTCATTTACATCCATTCTCCTTATCCCATCAAAAACTCAAATATATTGCCATTAATTTTCTCTTTAGCGAAATATTATGTGCACACCAAATACTCCGGATCTCGCTTTTCACTTTTTCTTTTAACCACTGCATTTTTTCTCTATCAACAGGCGTTTTAGAAAATTTCATCTTTTTCAATATAGTTATTTCGTGGTTTAAATAATTTTCATTTAATAGTACATCCAGTTCCTTATCTTTTTGTAAGCCACAAAATTTGATTATATTTCTATATGACTCTAAAAGCTTCCAATTTTTCTCTTTAAAAGATTGATTCGTCAGAGAGTCGCTTCTTGTAATATAATGATACAATGGGCAATCCACATAATACGATTGCATGCAGCAACTCATATACTGATGATTAAATAGTGCATCCTCCACCAAAATGCAATTCATATCATAGCGAAGATTATTTTGCTCAATCAAATCAAGCTTATAAAGCTTATTCCATGCAAATCCTTTAAAACTTTTTGGATTTGCAAATTCTCTCATTGTTTCAATTCGGTCACGAATTCCATACTTCGACTGTGTAATAAAGCTATTTTCTTTAGGTGTATTATCATTAAAATAATTACAAATCACAAGATCGAGACTGCTATTAGCCTGATATGGTTCCAACATTTTTTCCAAATAATCAGGTTCTATATAATCGTCGCTGTCCACGAAGCAAACGAAGTCATGCCCCCCCCCCCGCTAAAATCTATGGCACACTCTATTCCTTTATTTCGTGCCGCAGATAATCCTTTGTTCTCCTCATATATATACACATACCTGGAATCACCATTCGCAAAAGTTTCGCAAATTTGAGAGCAACCATCAGTTGATCCATCATTCACAAGCAAACATTTCCAATTCTGATATGTTTGCTTGTGAATAGATTTTAAGCATTGCTCCAAATATTTTTCCGTATTAAATATAGGCACAACTATATAAACCATTTCTTCCATCCTCCTAACATCAAAAATCATTATATTTTCATAAGCTTCCCAATCACATCATAAAATAGTTTGTTTTTTGTTTTCAGGAAATAAATTGCTGACAACGCCAAATACACCATCGCTCCAATAAAAATTTTTGCAATGAGGCGTCCAATATTCCCTCCAACTTCAAATGGAAGTATCTTTACAACCAAGAACATAATACTACCAAATATAATAAACGGGACGGACTTTTTCATACATTGAGAAACATCCAGTTCTTTTCTTACCATTATAGTTTGATAAACAGCCACTGTCACTTCTGCAATTATTGTTCCAACTGCTGCTCCAACTGAAGCCAGCCGCGGGATTAACGCCCAATTTATAATCACATTAACTCCCGCCCCTAAAAACACAGAATAAATATATACTTTATTCTTTTCTGTTGGAATTAAATATAGCGTCCTTACTATGCACGCCCATGTAATGAACAACACAGTTGCCGAAAGCATTATTGTTATACTAACACACGCATCATATCCCGTTCCATAAAAGATAGGTATAAAATCATTAGCAATAGAAGATATTCCAAATGTAATTGCACATCCAATAAATATTGCAATTTCCATCGATCGAACAAACAGATCCCTACATTCGTCATATTTGCTTCTAGCATATAAATTTGACATTCTTGGCATCATTACAGCACCAAAAGCACTAATCACACATAGACAAACATTAATTAGCTTTTCTGAGTTCTCATAAAATCCAACTTGCTGCATCGTGCTAAAGTTTCCAAGCATAACTTTATCCATCATTCTATATATACTCGTTGCTACCAACGGTATAAACAAAATTAAGATATCCTTAAAATGCTTAAACGCTTCATTTATTCTCGTAAAGTGAAACTTTATATACTTTGAAGCAAACAACCACATTGATGATTGCGCAATAAAATAGCCAAGACTAAGCACAAGCAAATATTTCCATAAGTCAGCACTCGTTTTAACAAATGCAAAAATTAAGACAACATTAATAATCTTAACCAACACTTTTCGAGTAACTGTTAGTTTAAAATCCTCCATTCCAAAAAAAAGCCAGTTAATGTCAAATACTCCACTTAATACATAAAAGACCTGCAGAAACGCGTAAAGTTTATTTCCGCTAAACATCGCAATGTATAATACATATACTATAACTGATATAGATGCTATTATAAATTGTAATGTATAGATGCTTGAAAACACAGCACTTCTTTTCTGTTCATCATCTCTAACACGCGCAATACTACGATTTCCATAATTTTCAACTCCCAACATTCCAAACAGTAAGAAGTATTGAGCAATTGAATATGTATATGAATATGTTCCAATACCCTCTGCACCAAGAACTCTCGATACGTATGGCATAGTTATAAGTGGCAAAATCATCAGTGCCACTTGATATACCATATTATACAAAAAATTAACTTTTGTGCCTTTTCTTTCCATATCTTCTTATCCTTTTTCCTCTACTGTTCTTGAACGTTTAACAAATATACCAATCAAAATAAAAACACAAATCGAACTAAACTCACTATAACTCTTTGATGCAACGCTTGACAAAAGGAGAAAGCCTAGTGCACAGAAAGTAGAGAAATACATATACTTATTTTCTTTTGTTGAATTTATTGTCATTCGCATGAATTTAATCAAAGCTACCAAAATTAACATCGTGCCAAAAAAGCCAAATTGTCCCATTACCATAGGCCAATAGTTATCATTGAGGAAGTATGTTTCACCTTGACGCATTCCATAAATAGAATTAAAGCCGTATTTCTTATAAAGTGGAGAATATTGTGTAGCTGCAACATCAGAGCCAAATGTTCCAAATCCAGCTCCCAACGGAAAATATGTCACCATTGTCATGATACCAAATCTCAAAAGAACCGATCTTGCTTGTGTATCCGATGTAAAGTAGAACACCAACTGATTCCAGCAAATCGCAACTGCTACTACACAAATCGGAATTATATATGCCACCTTTATTTTTTTTCTAATTTTTTCTCCCCATTTTTTTCCATTAGATGTGAAGAAAAAAACTGCCAGTAACAAAAAAACAGCTATAAAAGAAAACGCTCTTGATCGCATTGTTGAAGCCCACACGACCAAAGCTCCCGCAATAGCAATTTTTTTATATAGAGTTGATTTATAACACAAATCTGCTGTCAACAGCGGAATTAAAAAGTAAAACATTTTGCTAAAATTTCCTGGCACATTATACACAAACTGAAATGATCGAATGCCATATCTTGCTGATGCAGTCATACCTATGTCAACAACTTGAGAAAGAACCATGAAAAACAGCATAATCCAAACCAGTAATCTTCCCCATTTAGCCATTAACTGTATCAATTCGTCATAAACGTGTCTTTGCCAATTCGTCATAACAATAGCATAATACGCAAGCCAAACCTTTACAGTCGAAATCACATCTATAACAATATACATTGGCTGGGTCAGCAATCCGGACACTGCATTTCCTATAGCACCAATAATGCTGACAAGAATTAGCAACCATAAGATTGTCCTCTCATCAGCATTTAATCGAACTTTTTTACTCAGAGTTTTTGCCACAAGGCTCATTCCAACTATAATTGCAAACAACTCATCCATATAATTGAATATAGAAATCGAGCCTACTAATGCTCTTTGAAAAACGAACAAATATGTAATAATCGACCAAACTAAAACATGCTTATTAATTTTCAGCGACATTCACTATACTCCTTTCTTATTCTATAATCTGTCTCACTCGTTTGGCCACCTTAATAATGCCCAATTTATAAAGTACTGGTTTCATATATTCTTTAACCTTATCTACTTTTTTTATTGGCATATATTTTTCAATTGCCTTTTCAATACCATATTTTGACAAATACTTGTAGAACTCTCCTCTATCTGGATGCATTGTCGGCTGTTTGTCAAACATAATACCATCAGCTATCTTTGTTTCTTCGTAATTTACGCAAAAGCAGTTCATTTCCTTGAGCGAATTAAATACTTTTTCCGCTTTTTTAGTATGAACTACAACAGCTGTATAACCTTTATCATTATCTTTTATTCCTGCCAATTTTCCAGCACTCCATCCATCGAAAATAGTGTAATCGCTAACTCGATTGTCACCCTTAAATTGGCAATGATAGCAGCTTGGTCTTTTTGCTATTCCACTCACGAACAGTTTCATCATCGGATCAGTTCTACCGCTTTGTGAATAAACGTCTCCGTTCTCAAATAAAAGCATCATCGTGCTACATTGATAGCCATATGTTTTATTTCTAAAATTCACACTGTCAATTTTAGAATTATATTTATCCTCTTGATATATTAGATATTTTTTCCATAACTCAGGTGAAGGCACCCCCGCACATAAGACTTCTACTAAAATCAAATTCTGATAATCTTTTTTTAAGTACGTCTGCAATCCAGCCACTTGACACGGTGTTCCAGAAAAGCAGACCAACATTCCATTTTTAAGGTATCTTTCAATAATTTTGTAAGAATCTCCAATTTGACTTTGAACATATTTTGATCCGCTCAATTTATAAACATCTGCAAATGAATCAATTATGACATGTCTTACTTCATTATTTTCACAATATGCTGCTCCACAAACGCATCCCCCTCTATTTAAGACATACTGAGCTATTAAGTTCATAAATCCTCCTGATGCGCTTCTTTTCAAAGCATCGTCATCTTTACACTGGATTTCGTATGTCTTTCTAACTTCTGTTTTAAAGGGCTTAGGATTTTTTATTGGGCAAGCATCTTCACACAAGCCGCACTTCACGCACTCTTTCAAATCAATATTCGGATACAAGAATCCCTCCTCATCTGCCATCATTTCAATCGCTCTTTTAGGGCAAATATTAGCGCAAGCTGAACATCCGCAGCAATCCGATTTATTTAGAATTTTAATCATAATATATCTCCTGAAGAATACTATTCATTCAGAAGATCAAGGGACTATCACCTTAATTTATTTCTTATATATCGAAATGCACTCATATTATACAAATATTTTTTTGAGTATTCTATTAAATAATCTTTCACTTTTATCGGGGCAAATTTTTGAACATGATTATCCAATAATTCCTCGTCAATCCCATGATAGAATTCATTTCTTCTCGGATGAGGTTGTGCTGAATTCCAAATCATAACACCATCTAAATCTGCTGCCTTTTTTAGATCCACAGAATACAACTCGTATTTATCTTTTATTTCTTCCAGTATTTTTTCTCCTTTGGAAGATTGAACAATTAAGTTTGTAAATCCTTTATCATCATCAATTAGGTTATTAACCAATTTCTCTGCATTCCAGCAATCATAGATAGTAAAGTCACTACACCGCTCCAATGTCTTAAAATGACACTTATAACAGCTTGGCCTTGACGATAGTCCCTCAAAAAAGCTCTTGAGCATTAAATCTACTCGTGCACTTCCGAAATAGCTTTTTCCGTTTTTAAACGCAATACGCATTGTGCTACTATGGTATCCATACGTTTTATATCTAAAAGCGACGCTCTCTATTTCTGAATGATATTTACTTTTTTGCAAGTTTAGATACTTCTCCCACATCTTTGGTGAAGGAGTTCCGTGGCATACCACATCAACTGTAACAAGATTATCATATTCTTTTCCTAAAAAAGACTTCAATCCGTAAACTTGACAGGGTGTACCAATAAAGCATACAACTGTTTTTTTCTCTATATGCTTCTTTATCTCCGTAAAGCAATCTTTTAAATCACTTTGAACATATTTTGAGCCTCGGAATGCTTGCCCCCCCCCCGGATATTACATGCACAACTTTGAAATTTTTATCATATGTTGCGCCACAGATAACGCCACCTTGTTTGCTAATCCAATCAGCTAAAGGAGACACAAAACCGCCCGACGTACTTCTTGAAACAACACTCTGATCCAAGGCCCTAATAACATAACCATGTCTTTCAAAAGATTCTAAAGGCATGTTTTTTTGTGTTGGGCAAACCTTTTTACAAAGATCACAGCCAACACACTCTGATGCATCTATTATTGGATATAAGAATCCCTCCTGGTCTGGTTTCATACTAATGGCATGTTTTGGACAAATACTATAGCACGCTGTACACCCACAGCAATTTTCTTTTTTCGTATATACATTTTTCATTTAATTTTCCTTCAAGGCATCCTTAAGATATTTAGCAGATTCTGCTCTTAACTTTTTCAATTTTTCTTCAACAGCATTGTAATCAATGCCATTTTTGACGTCCATAACATTTCCACTATATCTTCTTTCGCTCAGTCCCAACAAAGTACAGAGACTATCAATTCTACTATTTCTTGAATTTGCTCCTGCATTAAAGCGGTTAAACGTCATAAATTTTTTGTGATTCAGAATGCTGAAAACAGAGCCGTGGAAAGAATCTGTCAAAATATACTCAGCATGACGAATCAAATTCACAAAGTCTGCTGCATCCATATCGAAGAGCTGAATATCGCCAAAATTCAAATCACATTCCACATAATTATCCAAGAACGGGCAAGTAACCAGTTTCAGACCTGTCTTGCTTTTGAACTCATTTGCAATCTTTCTATGCTCTTCATTTGTCCCCAAAAAATAGCAGAACACATACGGTTCTTCAACAATTTTCTTTTCCGGGAGCATTTGTTTCCATCCTTCTGCGTCAAACAGCAAGGTCGGGTCACATACTACCTGAGCCATTTTTCCTGTTAATTCTTTAATGATCTTTTGTCCAGCAAGTTCTCTGGTACTCAAATGCTGAAAACGGTTCAAATATTTAGCGGTAGCCTTTTTTTGCCCATCTGGAATTTGGCTTACACCAAAACTTGTTGCATAAGCAATCTTCGGCTTATTGTCCGGTGCAAATTCCAATGTGTAGAAATGACTTCCCAGATTATTCGGCAACCACAGCTGATCACTTCCACAAAGAAACGCATCATAGTTCTTCTTGCATTTTGCTACAAGTGTTTCCCAACCACCATAAGATTCCGAAAATAATGGAGCAAAATACTTGTCCACAAAAGCATTAAACCGTTGATTTCGTTGTTGCACTTGTTTCTGATAAAAAGGTTTGCTTTTCAGGGCTTTGTCTTTTTGATTTCCAGAAAGTTTCGATTTTACAAACGAGATATTAAATAATCTGGGAATTGTTTGAACAATAAAAGTTGGCGTTATTTTTTTCTTATAGCGAATTATTTCCGACTTATAACCAAGCTCCTCAACTTTTTTTACTGTGGCAAGCACCTGTAATTGACTTCCGAAATTTTTTGTGTCATAGCATACCGCTAATCCGATTTTTTTCATACTCTTTTCTCCTGCATCACATCAATATAATATTGAGCTAATTTTTGATGCATCGCGTCCATGCTGTACTTTGTATGAATAAGCGCAATATTATTTTTTCCTATTTTTTCTACTGTCTCTTGATTCATACAATATGTTATTAAAGCTTCTGAGAGCTTTTCAGTGTCTCCTGGCTCTATTAATATTCCATTTTCTTCTTTCACTACTTCTGGAATTGCGCCAACCGTTGTGCTTATAATAGCCTTTCCACAAGCCATACCTTCCAAAATCGCCATCGGAAGTCCCTCATTATAAGATGGAAGCACTAATACACTAGATTTTTTTAGCAGTTCTAATTTTTTATCAAAATCAGCCCATCCCACAATAAAGATATTGCTCTTGAGATTTTTTTCCTCAACAATCTGCTTGCATCTGTCAATATCCCCATCGCCAGCCAAATAACATTTAATATCCGGTATTTGACCCTTAACTCGTTCTATTGCTTTGATGAGGTCATACGTTCCTTTTCTTTCTCCAAGTCGCCCAAGAGATACAAAAGTATATGGATGATCTTTGACACTCGTTATAGCGGGTTTCAATCTCTCAGTGTCTATACCATTTTCAAGAACAACACAATTTTTTAATCCAAATGTTTCATCAAACTTCTTTTTCCATTCAGCAGACAACGCAATAACCTCATCTGCTTCTTTCAATATTGAAACAATCTTATCCTTTTGATTGCTTTTTTCATAAAAGAGCATATATTCAGCACCGTGAATATGTAAAATTACTTTTTTGCCCCACTTTTTCGCGGCATGAACATACAAACCTTTTCTGAATGTACTTCCGTATGAAGCTGCATGTATATGGTAAATATCATAATTTCTTTTTGTGAAATAAAACCTAATAAATGAAAATAGCGAAAAGAATAAAACCTTTAACTTATTTCCGTCAATATAGGATTCATAAATATCTATATTAAATTTAGAATTTAATGTCTTATCTTTTTCAATTTCTTCTATAACCGTTGCCATTCCACCCTTTGATCTTGTCGGACTTGGCCCAACTACCAAAATTCTCATTTTTTTATTTTCTCCACATTGTTTCTCTTAAAATAATCATTTTTCATTTTAACGGCTTCATTACTCAACAAAATAATACCAATAAGATTAGGAATTATCATCAATCCGTTAAATGTATCGGCCAAATCCCATGCAAAACCGAGTGTACTTTGTGATCCAATTAAAATAATAACAACCCATAATGCCTTGATAATCGGCTTTATCTTCTGTCCAAAAATATATTCTCCAGCTCTTTCTGCATAGGTGTAATAACTAATCAAACATGAAAATCCAAAAAGAACAACCGAAGCCAAACAAATAAATCCACCAATACCACCTGGCAGCAGCTGATCAAAAGCTCGCATTGTAAGTACTGCACCATCAAGGCCGCTGTTCCACAGTCCAGAAAGAACAATTGCAATACCTGTTACGCTGCAAATAAAAACAGTATCCAGAAATACTTCAACAGGTCCCCATACAGCTTGTTCAATTGGATCATTCACCTTTGCCCCACAATGAACCATTGCGGCAGTGCCAAGTCCCGCTTCATTAGAGTAAATTCCACGTGCAATGCCATAGCGCATACAAACAAAAATCGAACCAACAATACCGCCTGTTGCTGCCCTCGGATTAAACGCAGCAATAAGAATTTCTGCAATAGCATGGGGGACCTCGGTAATATGAACAATAATGATCAATAGCCCTGCGAGAATATAAGCACCACCCATAAATGGAGCTACTACTTCACACACATGTCCAATACGGCCAATTCCGCCAAAGACAATGATGCCTACCACAACGGCCAAAACGATACCTGTTACCAGTGTTGGAACGCTATAGCGTTCGTTTAAAGTTAGCGCAATCGTATTGGTATCAACAACACCCGAAATCACAAATGCAAACGGGATAACTAGGATTGAAAACAGAATTCCAAGCCATTTTTGATGCAGTCCCTCTGACAAATAGTACATTGCACCACCGCTGACCGTTCCATCTTCATGAACTTTACGATACTTAATACCCAATGCAATCTCTGCAAATTTAGTGGCCATTCCAACAAACGCTGCCAAAATCATCCAGATAAGTGCACCAGGACCTCCCATAACAATGGCTGTTGCAGCTCCTGCAATATTGCCAGAACCCACGATTGCAGAAACAGACGTCATTGCCGCTTGAAAACTCGTAAGTTCTCCCGGTGCAGTGGGACCTTCATCTTTTTTCTGAAATGCTTTTACAATAGTCTGCTTAACCAACCATACCGGGTGCCTGAATTGTATAAATCCTAAGCGGACGGTATAGTAAACTCCTGTTCCAAGAATCAAGAGCATAATCGGAACGCCCCATACGATTCCGTTGACAAAATCATTAATTTTAATAATTGTTTCCACAATAAACCTCTCTTAAATTTTATTTTTCCTGTAACACACGGCCCAATTTAATTCTTTTAGCCATTTCAAGATCAAACGAGCGTGGGGTAAACGGATCAGATCCTGCTCCATCTGTAAATGTCAACTCACCAAAATAAATGTGGTCGTTTGCCATGTACAAATCCACCCTTACAAACTGGAATGGTTTTGCCAGCTTTCGTACCACATCTATCATTTCAGGAAAATTTTTCCCTTGTGGCAGAACATAATCACTATTTTTTACTCCACCGTTAATAATACCCTCTAATTTATTTCCGTCCATATCGTACATATCAACAGTTTCATCTGTATAACGGTCTGTAAAAACGCCATAATAGAGAGGTTCTCCATCATAGCAGTAAAACTTATAATCTCTTAACGCTCCCGATTCATCTTCCAAATATTCTTCTGCAATTATTCTATTCTTCACGCCTTTATATTGTGGTTCTTTTTTCATCTTGTAAAAATCATCTTTCAACCACTTATTCATCGTAGTAGCGGCATTCTTTTTATTAAGAGAATTTTTATCTTTGCAAATAAGAACCGCACCACTTCCATTTGTGCACTTAAGTACAAATTTATTAGGCAACCTATCATAGTTGATTTCATCCGGTCCGTTATAAACGCCATACAATTTATTCAAGTACTTATTCCCAACAGTTTTCTCTACAAAATCTCTGACTTCATATTTATCAACATACCGACTTAGCTCATCAAGATGCCCGTATAATTTCAACCACTGAATTTTTTCGCCAAAATACTGCGGATTTTTCAAATTCAGTATTTTTTGATACCCTCTAAAGTAAATCAGGTAAAGAGCCGGCTTATCCGGCAAAACACGCAGAATATTTCTATATAAATTTTTCGCAAATCCCATAATTATCTCCTCAATGTTTCTATATAATTTTCAATGCTTTTTACGATAGTATTAGTATTCGATTCGTATTCCGAATACTCTGTATGTTTCACTGTTTCTATTGCCTCTGCTAATTCACTTGTGTCTCTGCACGGACAAATCAGATTCAGATCATCAAACTGTTTAACCAACTGAAGCTGGTGGTCATCAACGTGTTCTCCATATTTTGCAAGACGTGGAACAGCAATGACTTTCTTTCCTTTTTTTACTGCACCAATAATCGCACCCGTTCCACCATGAGTAATCACTATATCCGCTTTACCCATTTCCACGCTAAATTCTTCTCTGTCCAGAAAATTATTATAGCGATAATTTTGGGGAACATAGTCACTGTAACCAATCTGCGCAAATACATCTTTTCCGCAAATGATTTCTTTTTCACACAGCTTATCCACAGCTATAAGCAATCTATTGAATTGAAATTTCTGGGAACCCAATGTTATAAAAATTTTCTCTGCCATTTAATAGATTCCTCCTAAATATATCGCTTTAGGATAGAACTTCAGCATCGGTTTCCACTGCACATAGAATTGATCGGCAAACTTGTAAAGTAGCTTTCCTGTTTCAGTAGGCGAAGTCACCTTTGCAAATGATTCTATATAAATGAGCTTTTTCCCCATAAGTTTTGCAATAAGGCAAATGGGAATCATCGCCAAAACACCAGTACAAATAACCACGTCTGGCTTTTCTTTCCTATAAATGTCAATGGATTTCCATGTATTTACAATCATCTGCCAGATAAAATCTTTTTCCCGACGATTCACCTGATTCATATAATATGTTTTTTCGCCTTTTGCCTTTGCGCTGTAATCCGTTTTTTCCGTTATAACAAAACTGTCATATTTTTCCATCAAAGGTTTTAACATCATTAGCTGCTCATAATGTCCACCCGATGAAGCCGCAAAACATATTTTTTTATCTTTCATACTTCATCTTCCAAATTTCTATATTATTCTCTAAACCACACATTTCCGTGGTCACTTACTCGTATTGCAGGATTTCCCGCTATTGTACAGTTACCCTCCTCAAACGATTTATTCACGATTGCACCAGCACCAATCATCATATTATCGCCAAGAGTTATCTTGCCAAACATTTTGACACCTGGCCCAATCCAAACATTATCTCCAATTACCGGAACAGAGCCTTTTTCGATATTTTGTCCAATGTTCACACCTTGGTGAATATCACACCATTCTCCAATTCTTGCCAACGGATGCACTACAATCAGACCATAGTGATTTATTTTCAGCCCCCCCCGAAACAGTTGCATGGAATTGAAAACCCCAATTTTAATCCTAGCTGCTTATGTCGCCATTTCCAAAAAAGTCCAGCCAATTTGTTCTTTTGAGTATTTCTATAAAATTCATCCATCCTCAAAGCGATTTCAAATTTCCATACTTCATCTCCGATAATGGACGGTCTGCTTTTCTTCACCCCCAAAGCTCGTTTATCTTTATCAAGGCAATCTTGTAAATCATCTCTTGTTTTTATCATGACTTTTTCCTCAATCTCTCTGGAAAATATCTCTCGTATAAACTTTTTCTTTCACATCATCAAGGCACTTGTCGTAACGGTTTGCGATGATGGCATGGCTCATTCCCTTGAACTTCGCCAGATCATTGACTACTACTGATCCAAAGAAAGTTTCACCATCTTTCAAAGTCGGCTCATAAATTACCACGGTTGCTCCCTTAGCCTTGATGCGCTTCATGACACCCTGGATAGAACTCTGGCGGAAGTTATCGCTGTTGCTCTTCATGGTCAGACGATACACACCGATAGTGACTGCCTTTTCCTTATCCTCATCGAACTCATTCTCTGCATCGTAGCCGTAGTAGCCAGCCAGCTTCAGAACACGATCGGCGATGAAGTCCTTACGGGTTCTGTTGCTCTCGACGATAGCTTCAATCAAATTCTCCGGCACATCTGCATAGTTAGCCAGCAACTGCTTGGTGTCTTTCGGCAGGCAGTAGCCGCCGTAACCAAAAGACGGGTTATTGTAGTGGCTGCCGATGCGAGGATCGAGGCAGACTCCGTCGATGATCTGCTGAGTGTTAAGGCCCTTGCTCTCTGCATAGGTGTCCAGCTCGTTGAAGTAAGCAACGCGCAGAGCCAGATAAGTATTTGCAAACAGCTTGACTGCCTCGGCCTCAGTGAAGCCCATAAACAGGGTGTCGATATTTTCTTTAATTGCACCTTCCTGCAGAAGACCAGCAAACTCATGCGCTGTTTTCACCAGACGTTCATCACTCAAGTCAGTACCAACGATGATACGGGAAGGATACAGGTTATCGTAAAGAGCTTTGGATTCACGCAGGAACTCCGGGCTGAAGATAATATTCTTGGTATTGAACTTCTTACGCACAGAAGCGGTATATCCAACAGGGATAGTAGATTTGATGACCATAATAGCATTCGGATTATATTCCATAACCAGCTTAATCACAGCCTCAACCGCAGAAGTATCAAAGTGCTGGGTCTTGCTATCATAGTTGGTAGGAGCCGCGATTACAACAAAATCCGCATCCGAGTATGCAGCCTTTGCATCCAAGGTTGCAGTCAGATTCAGATCCTTTTCTGCCAGATATTTTTCAATATAGTCATCCTGAATCGGAGATTTCTTGTTGTTGATCATATCGACCTTAGCTTGCACAATATCGACTGCAACCACCTGATGATGCTGACTCAGCAGCACTCCCAGCGAAAGCCCGACGTATCCCGTGCCGGCCACAGCGATTTTATAATTTCTCATAGTTCTGTTCTCCCTCACTAATTTTTTATTTGATAAAACAGCAAACAAGCCCACGGCGGATTGCTCAATGGCAATCCACCGTAGGCTCGATTCGTTCTCCTTAATTTTTTACTTGCTGCTCATTTTGTGGGTCAAAACAGAGCTGCACCAAAGCCTCCCACCTATAACCTCTGGATTTCAGCTTCTCCGCAGCCTGTCAGCAAATAAATACTTTTGTTGAACGAGTCGAGCCGTCGAAACCCTTTATTTATCGTGGTTTTTCTTGGTTGACCCTATTATATCTCTAGCCCCTCTTCGATTGATTGTGGGAACCGTTTTCTGATGAATACCTTTATATTCAATTGTGGCATCATCGTACTCTGCACCACTCACATGATGGCCTGCTCTATTGTAGCAAGTTATATCACAACCATTCTGTGCCATTCGGGTGCAGAGCTCTTTGACAACGATTTCTACTCCGCCTTCTCTCGATAATCGCTTCTGTCCGAACATCGCAATCGCAAATTTCTTACTCATAAATCTTTTCCGCAATCCCACTCAATTTCTTCATCAATATCTCAGCCAACACAAAGAGCGGATAGGCTAGCTCGCCTGTCCGCTGGCTGTCACCCCACCCTCATGGTCGAGATTTCTTCCTGCGCACCATTTCTGCCGCTTAGAAAGATCAGTCGTTCATTTTTCGGGTAAGAAAATATGAACTTCGGGTCGCGGAGCCTTTTCTTCTCTACAGTACCCTTGTCCCTATTATGACAGCCGCGTATTATTTCACACTCCCCATGGACGGTAACTACAACTCTTTTACCAAACATCTTCGGCAGCCATGTAAAGAAGGCCGGCCCCTCTGCATCGGGTACGCAACAACAGTTTTACGAAGCAGGTGATAAACTCATGGATTCTCATTGTTTTCTCTTGTTTTTCGCCATCTCCTCAAACCTTCTGAAAAAGCTGTGCCAATTTTGTGCCGCAGGGGCCAAAAGTTTGGCGTTTTAGTTCATATATAGTTCATATAACTGTAAAACACGACCGGTTTTAGTGCCCCATATAGTGTGCAAAACAGGTTCTTTTTGATGATGCTACGTCAGTATGGTTTATCGGCCGCACATTTCCCTCTTCCTTATCTCCAACAGCACTCCGGTCAAAATCACCAGCGAGCAAAGCAGGGTCAGCCACCAGTTTTCGGTAAAGCCGGCGATCAGGTAGCCAACAGCACACACGGCAATGACCACAAAGGCGTACTGCATCTGGGTTTGCACATGGTTGATATGGTTGGACTGGGCACCGGAGCTGGACATGATGGTAGTATCAGAAATAGGCGAAATATGGTCACCGCAGACAGCACCAGCCAGGACAGCCGCTACAGAAATGATCATCATGGTCGGGTCCAGTTCAGCAAACATGTTAACCACGATGGGCACAAAAATAGCAAAGGTGCCCCAGCTGGTGCCGGAAGAAAAGGCAATAAAAATTGCAATGCAGAAGATGATCAGCGGCACAAAGTTCATCAGGCTGGAATTCAGATTGATGGCCGAACGTACAAAGGTACCGATACCCAGGGCGTCCGTCATACCTTTCAGAGTCCAGGCCAGCACTAAAATCAGGATGGCGGGCATCATAAGCTTGCCACCTTCGGGAACGGAATTCATAAAATCCTTGAAGCCGATGACACGGCGCGGCAGATACAGAAGCAGCAGGAATCCCACTGTGACCAAACCGGCAAACACCAACGCTTCCGAAGAAGAACAGTTGGCAAAGTCCTCCACCAGATTCTGGCCGCCGTTCAGGTGGCCGGTCCAGATCATAGCTGCGATTGCCGTTGCAATCATGACGACCATGGGCGCAATCAGATCGATGACCTTGCCTTTGGCGTATTTGCCGCCCTCGGTCGGGTCTTTTGTTTCCTGGTTCTGGAACTCTTCCCCTCCGGAGGTGAACAGATCACCTTTGGCCGCGTTCTCTTCATGCTTTTTCATCAGGCCGAAATCGAAGCCTACAATGGAGGTGAAGAACACCATATACAGGGTTAAAATTGCATAGAGGTTGAACGGAATGGTTTTAACGAACATCTCAAAACCGGACATGGAGCTGCCCGCCGGAACGTAAGAGTTGACGGCTGCCGCCCAGGAAGAAATCGGCGCAATGATGCAGACTGGCGCGGCGGTTGCATCAATGATATACGCCAGCTTGGCGCGGGAAACCTTGTACTTATCTGTGACAGGGCGCATGACAGAGCCAACCGTCAGGCAGTTGAAGTAGTCATCCACAAAAATCAACGCACCGAGCAGAGAGGTCGTTACCAAAGCGGAGCGCTTACTTTTCAGGTGGCTGGAGGCCCACTCACCGTAAGCGCGGGTGCCGCCGGATTCCTGCATAAGCATAACGATCATGCCCAAAAGGATCATGAACATCAGAATGGAAAAATCCACACTATCGATCATTGTGTTAAACAGCGTATCAAACGCAATCCACGGGTGGAATTCTGCCACCAACAGTGCGCCAAGGGCACACCCCGCAAACAATGACAAATACACTTCTTTGGTCAGCAGTGCCAGCGCAATCGCCACAATGGGCGGCATCAGTGACCACCATGTTCCTACAAACATCCTTTATTCTTCCTTTCCTCTTTTGATCTATCTTGTGCAGCCTTCGATTTGCAGCACAAGTGTTATAAATCATTTTGTTACGCAATGGTATATTTTGAAAGGCATCCGTATTTTATTGACCTTACAGAATTCTTAGTATACAAAATTTTATCAAAAGGCCTCTCTTTCCGTTATATTGGTATGCTGTATTGTGTCATATAGGTACGCAAAAATAAAAGTTTGAATTTTGTAACATTTTGTTTCTCGTTACTTTTTATCTGTTTTATCTGCTACTTTTCACACCGCATTTATATTTTCTGGCAAAACCTCCTGCATAAACTACACCTATAATACACCTATAGTACAACATTTAATCAAAGTTATTCTAACATATTGACCATGCAGATTCAATACGTAAAAAAATAATATATCCTAGATAACGTTGTTTGTTTTTCCCCTTCTCATTCTCTTTCTTTTGACGCAAGCTGCACCCTAGAATCAGATTTTTTTGCCAGAAATCGATATTTTTTGGTGTATGCCAATACCATCTTGCTGCACTCTATGCTATAATAAAGGCAATACCGCATAATTCTAAGTGCCGATACGGCGAGCGAGGTGCGGCAGATGCCAAGCCAAAAGCGCAGATAATACTGGATGCTGCAAAGGTGAGCGCCGCCAGTGGCGGAAACAGCGAACCGAAGCAGGGGCAGCGGTCGCAGAGTGCGAGGGGCTTTTGCCCCCGAAGCACGATGCGGGTACCGCAACCCGACATTATCGAGCATTTTGGCAACGCAGATGCCGTGCCGCAGCTGCCGGAGCGGTGCTTAAGCCGCAAGGCGGGAATTGTGCGGTGTTGCCTAAAGTCAGATGCCATATAAAAATTGGCCACTACCGCCATTTTTGTCCTATTTTGTTATTTGCTATGCCCAACATCCCGGACCGGACTACAAACGTTCCCCAGAAATCCGCGTCGCAAAGTCAAAAAGGAGGGCCCACCATGTTCGTCCAGAAAGTACCGCATATCAAGGACCAGTTTTTGACGCAGGAACGCGCCAGCATGGAGCTGGAAAGCGGTCAGATTGCCGTGGGTTGGTATACCAACGAGCAGGACAGCCAGTCTGTTGTACACTCTCACCCGTATTATGAGCTTGTACTGCCCCTGGTGGGCAGCAACGTGCGCTATTCTGTGGACGGCAACATTTATGATATAAACCTGGGGGAAATGATCATCTTCCCTGCCCGGTGCTATCATGCGGGCATGTTCAATATCACGGATAAGATTTCTGAACGTCTGATTGCCCAGATCAACGCCGAGCTATGGCAGGAAGCCCTGCTGGCCAGCGGGCTGGTTGCCCCCACCTGGCTGGGGCAGCTGGTGATCCTGGATGCAGACGCCGTCACCGCATGGGATCTACGCGGCTTATTTGAGCGGATGGCCCAGACCGCTTACTTACACGGCAGCACCCAGCACATGGTGCAGCGGTGCGAGCTGGTGGAGCTTTTGCTGCTGATGGACCAGATTGTGGCCGAGCGCCGCACGGCACCGCCCAGCGCTACAAGTGCCCTGGTTGCCAAGGCCGTTGCTTTTTTGCAGGCCAATTATACCGACCCGAACCTAACCGTTGGCAGCCTTGCCAAATATACCTACACCAGCCGGGAGCATTTGTCCCGCGCGTTCAAAACCTACACGATGGAAAGTGTACACGGCTATTTGACCAACCTGCGCATGCAGCATTGCCGCCGTGCCATTGCAGCCGGCGCCAGCGTGCTGGATGCCTGCAACGCCAGCGGTTTTACCAATTACACCAGTTTTTTGAAAACTTTCCGCAGTTTATACGGCATTACGCCGTCCGAATATCGCAACCAGCTGCGGCGTACGCCGGAGCGGGTTCACTTTACCCCATAAACAATGTAAGCCGCCCGATATCAAGTCTTGGACAACTTTTTTCCCAAATAAATTTGAAAAAGGCACAAAAACAGGCTCATCAAAGCCAAAGCAGTTTTCAATCTGTCCTTGGCTTTGATGAACCTTTATTCAAAAGAAAAGAGCCATCTCAGTTCACTGCCTTTCTATAAAACCCAAAAGGCCGGGCGCTTTATTGCAGCGTCCGGCCCGAAATTGTTTATTGGGTGCGGCTTGGGCAAACCTGCCCAGCCGGTTTACAGGGTAACTTTTTTAGGTTCAACAAACGGAACAACGTGTGCCACTGCCTCCTGCAGGGTAAGGGGAGACTGGTTGTTATCCAGGTCGATCAGCTTATACTTGCGGTTGCCCATGCCAAGCTCCTGCATGTAAGAAAGCTGGCGCAGGCCATGGCGGGTCTTGATGCGCTCCACCAGGTCGTGGTGATCTTCCTCCTTCATGGCGTAGATCAGGTCCACGCTGGCCTGGTCAATGGCGCAGATATCCAAAGATGCCAGGATGCCCACGTTGGGGGTAACGACCGGTGCCGCGCTGACGCCCTCGCAGTCGCAGGAGACAGACATGTTGCGCATGACGTTGATGAAGGAGATATGATCCTTAAAGTAATCCACCGTTGCCTTGGCAGATTCCGAGATGCGTTCCATCAGCTCTTCCTCGCTGATGGACCAGATGTTGTCAGAGCCGACAGCGGTGTGGATCTCGGCCTTGCCGATGCGGCCATCGGCGCAGCCAATGCCAATGTTCTTGTTGGAACCGCCAAAGCCGCCCATCGTGTGGCCCTTAAAGTGGGTCAGCACCAGCATGGAATCATAGTTCAGCTGGTGGGAGCCAACGTGCATTTCGGTAAACCACTTGCCGTCCTTTACCGGCAGGGCTGCCACGCCGTCCTCGTCCATAATATCCACCGGGCAGAACGTCCAGCCGTTTATTTTCAGGGTTTCGCGGTGCTGTGCGGTGGTGTAGCGGTCGCCCTCGTAATAGGTATTGGTTTCCACAATGGTGCTGTTGGGGATCTGTTCCATCAGGCTCTTGACCCAGGGACGCGGGATGATGTTGGGGCCGTTCTGCTCGCCGGTGTGCAGCTTAACAGCCACCTTGCCGGTCAGGTTGCCCTGAATGGCGGCATATGCCTTTTTCAGGCCCTCTGCCGAAAGATCACGGGTAAAAAACACAACGGATTCGCCGCCGGTGCGTTCTGCATATGGCTGGTAATGCTCGCCGCCAATGCCTGCTTTAACTTCACTCATGGAAAAATTCTCCTCGCTTCAGTAGCCAACGCCGTATCATTCCCGCTTTGCACTCAGAATGATACGGGATTGCTTTTATTGTATCGTTTTCTGTATGTTTTTGCAATATTCAATGTTTGAAATTGCATGGTCAACATATTTTCGACATGCTTAATTTGCCAAAGTACGCCTTGATTTCCTGCATGCGCTGCTGCTGTTTTACGTGGAAGGGGCAGCAGCTGTTGCAGTGGCCGCAGCCAATGCAGTGTGCGGCATTGCATTGCTTTGCTCCTTCTTTGGTGTGCCTCACCGTGCGGCTGCTCAATTCCGCCCGCTTTTGCTGTTTGGGATACTTCCGTTTCTGATTATAGCATACAACTTAAAGTCAGGTTTAAGTCAAGAACATTTTTTGCGGTGTTGGGGGTACAGGGATGATTGAACAGGGTTTATTATTGATTAGCTCCTATTATAATGTGAATCAAGAGTAGAAAACGAGAAAAAATTAATGACGGATGCTTCGCATATTCGCTCTTCTGCTGGTTTACTTTTTCACATCTTTTGCTCGCCCTTACTTTGTGCTTGCTCAACTCTTAATTCACATTTTTTGGGCACAAACAGCTTTATGCAGTCGGTTCCTTCCAATTTCAACAGCTGGATTTTTCGCTCAACACCACCCGCATAACCGATCAGGCTGCCGCTGGCACCCACCACACGGTGGCACGGGATGATGAGCGAAATGGGGTTATGTCCCACGGCTCCGCCCACCGCCTGGGCGGACAGGCGCGCCGTGCCATGCTTTGCCGCAAGCCGGGCGGCCAGCGCACCGTATGTTGTCGTTTGCCCGTATGGGATTTGCAGCAGCAGCGCCCACACTTCCTGCCGGAAGTCTGACCCGATGGGGTGCAGCGGCGGCATAAAATCCGGCATTTTTCCGCTGAAATACACATCCAGCCAGCGCTTTGCTTCGGTCAAGGGCGGGGTTTCGCGCTCCGTGCTCTGCGGGGCCAGGCCCGCCGCATAATACTTTGCGCGGTCAAACCACAAGCCGGTCAGGCCCACTTCATCCGCTGCCAGCAGAATTTCCCCCAAGGGGGACTGATAATGCGCGGTGAACATCATAGCATCTACCCTTTCTGTTGTACTTTTGATGTTTTCTCCGTGTGGGAACCAGCGGATGCTGCCTTTTTGGCCGGGGCTTTCTTTTTGGGGGCATAATCCTTCAACCCCGGCACCGCGCCACCCGCGGCGGCCCACAGGTAAAGGCTCGCCACGCTGCAATAAGGGCTGAACCGCCTGCGGTACTTTTCAAACAGTTTGCGGTCAATTTTACGGTGATGGTACACCATGCGCAGCCCGCGCTGGATGGCAAGGTCATCATAGCTGAACACATCGGGCCTCTGCATGCAGAAAAGCAAAATCATCTCCGCTGTCCACACGCCAATGCCTTTCAGGGCACTTAACTCCCGGATCACTTCCTCATCCGGCTTCTGCCAGATGCCCTCCAAATCAAACTCACCGTTCTGGATTTTTCGTGCAAAGTCCGTGATGTACTCTGCCTTGCGGCAGCTGATGCCAAGCAGCTGTAATTGCTCGTTCCCTGCTTCCAGAATATGCTCGGCATCCACCGTGCCAAGGGCACCCCGCATGCGCTGCCAGATGGTAGCCTGCGCCTTGGTGGAAATTTGCTGCCCCACAATATGGTGCACCACGGCAGAAAACAGGTCTGTATCCACCTCGCGATTCACCCGGCCCACCTGGGCAATCACCGCCCCAAGTTTTTCATCTTTGCCGCTCAGGTATTCCGTTTCTTCCTGCCCGTATTGAAAGTACATGGTCTTTCCTTTCCTGTGTTCTTTTCGTGTTCTGTGTGTTGGTTTCTGCGTTTATCCTGCCATCATTATACCATGCTTTGCGCGGTTTGGGCATCGGCGGCGAAAGCGTATTTTTTTATGGCAATACCGCATAATTCTAAGTGCCGATACGGCGAGCGAGGTGCGGCA